>OAXB01000293.1_pt1 | contig 16322 bp, 11 predicted proteins | sample 1501541 | NCBI WGS metagenome assembly OAXB01 (sample SAMEA2580302, study PRJEB22360) | human gut metagenome | biome: human gut; feature: human-associated habitat; material: faeces | place: Denmark | collected 2008/2010
GGCGCCGGGATGCCGTTATCGGCCGGAACGAGCCGCCCGCGCTCCAGCCGGATCACCCGGTCGGCGTGCGCGGTCTCATCCTGATGATGCGTGACGTGCACGATCGTCGTGCCCTGCGCGTGGCGTTCGTCGAGGATGCGCATGACCTCGGCGCGCGCGGCCGGGTCGAGCATGGCGGTCGGCTCGTCCAGCACCAGCATGTCCGGACCCATCGCCAGCATGCCGGCGATGGCCACGCGCTGCTGCTGGCCGCCGCTCATGCGCGTGGGATCGTCCGCACGGTGGGCCGCCATATCCACCGCGTGCAGCGAATCGGCGATGCGCCGGCCGATCAGGGGGCGGTCCAGCCCGAGATTCTCCGGGCCGAAGGCCACGTCGTCCTCCACCACGGTGGTGACGATCTGGTCCTCCGGATTCTGGAACACCGCGCCGATGCCGTGGCGCGCGGCGCGGTAGGCTTCGGGGTGCGCTGCCCCGTCGAAGGCCGTGTGCCCGAGCAGCACGGCCGTGCCGGCATCGGGCGCGGCAAGGCCGGCGAGAATGCGCGAGAGCGTGGACTTGCCCGAACCGTTCGGTCCGGTCAGGCATACGTATTCGCCGCGACGGATGACCAGATCGACGCCGTCCAGCGCCCAGGTCGCGCCGCCGTCGTAGCTGAATCGGATGCCGGTGAGATCGGCTGCCGGAGCGCTGTGCATGATATGTGTTCCGATACTGTTCGAACGGGATGGAAAAACGCAGTCGCGGCCCTCCCTGGACGGGAAGGGCCGCAACGGATCCGCTACTTGTTCAGCAGCGTGCTGATCGGCTTGTAGATCAGGAACGTGGCCACGCCGTGGATCGCGAACTTGACCAGGTTGAACGGCAACAGGGCCGGTACGATCAGCGCGGCCACCTGGGCTACCGTCATATGCGCGTAGAACGGCGTGACGATCAGGTTGCCGACGATCGCCGCGGCCAGGGCGCACACGGCGCCGACGATCAGGCCGATCACCGCGCCCTTGCGCGTGCGGTTCGCGCGGTAGATCAGCGCGGCCGGCACCGACAGCGTCAGCGCGACGAGCACCGCCATCAACGTGCCCCACGGACCGAGGAACAGGTGCGGCACGAAGCCGAGCACGCTGACGATCGCGGCCGCCGCAGGTCCGAACGCGAATCCGGCGATGAGGCACACGATGCCCGAGGGATCGTATTTGAGCCACTGCACGCCGGGGATGATCGGGAATTCGATGAAGCTCGTGGCCATCGCCAGCGCGACGAACAGCGCGTACACGGCGATACGGCGGGTGGACCAGCGGCCCGAATCGGCCACGCCGGTCGAATGCGCGTTGTCGGGCCGGGACGCGGCCGTGGCGGAAACCTGATGATCGGTATGCGAAGAGACGCTCATGATGAGCTCCGTTTCTTTCATCCGGACTGTACCGTTGGCTCCGGAATCCCACCGGATCAGCCGCTTGCGCGGGTCGCGGGCTTCGGCGACGCCCATATGGATGCGGGCTGCGCCGTTACCGCCAGTAAGGAATTGCACCTTCCCTGAAACTGACGGGATCATCTATACGCCAAGCCGTGGATTTATCGGGCGCGCATGAGCCGGAAGCGGAATGCGACACGCCGGACGCGGCGTGCGCGCGGCGCGCGTTCCGCCGTTTTCCGCGGTGTCGCGGGCTGCGTGGCTTTGTTCGATGGCGTCCGGCATGCGGACGATGCTCCGCATGCCGGCGCCTCCTGGCGCGGCGGATGTCGTTGCGGTGCGCGGGCGCCTCCACCGCATAGAATGGAGAGCATGACCGAAAAGCATGCCGCAAGGAAGACCATTGACAAACTGGCCATCGTCGTCGTGACGTACAAGCGCCAGCAGCTGCTGACCAAGCTGTTCGATTCGATCCGCCGCCTGACCGTCGCGCCGTGGCGCGTGGTGGTCGTAGACAACGAGCATTCCGACGAGACGAAGGCGATGGTCGAGCGGTTCGGCGCGGCGGTCGCCCGGCAGTGGGGCGGCACGGTGCCCGACCGCACCGGCAACGATGCCCGTGTGGTGTACGCGCCGCAGTCCGGCAACCTCGGCGGCGCCGGCGGCTTCTCCGCCGGCGTGAAGAAGGCGTATGAGCTGGGCGCCGAATGGTTCTGGGTGATGGACGACGACGTCGCCGTCGAGCCCGAGGGCATCGAAAAGCTCGCCAAGTGGACCGCGCGCCACGATGTGATCCAGGGCAGCCGCTACGACTACGACGGCGGCCCGTTCTACTGGCAGTACGACTTCATCGTGCCGCTGGGCATCCCGAACCCGATCGCGCCGGCCGCGTTCGGCCGCGCTGGATACCGGGTGATGGACACGCTGTGCTTCGAGGGCGGCCTGTTCCGCCGCAGCGTCGTCGAGAAGATCGGATTCCCCGATCCCCGCTTCTTCATCTACTGGGACGACACGATCTACGGCTATCTGGCCAGCAAGGTCACCAACCCCATCGTCGTGCCCGACGTGGTGCTGCGCCGCACGCGCGAGATCGGCAACTGGGACATCGCCGGCCTGCGCCAGCTCAACTCGACCTCCGACACGAACCGGTACCACATCATGCGCAACCGCGGCTACATGGCCCGCTACTTCATGGTGCACGGCGATTTCCGCCCGTTCCTGTTCGGCGTCGGCACGCTCGCCACGGCGGTCAAGGAGGTCATCCGGCTGGTGATGGTCGACCGCGAGCACATGCGCACCGGGCTGGCTCAGATCGCCAAGGGCTGGTGGGATTCGCGCAAGCTCATGCACGACCCCGACTGGAAGCCGATGCCGGCGCTCAAGTAACGCCGGCGCCCACCTGGCGATGTGTGCGGCTGCTTCGGTGCGCCTGCTTCGCCTACTTGTGGATGAACAGGCCGCCGTCGCCCCACGCCCATTCGCCCTGGCCGGCGCCGATCTGGAAATGCAGCTTGGCAATGCCCAGATCGTTGAGCGCTTCGCCGCTGCCCGCCTCCGGGTCGATATGCGCGGCGGCGGTGCCGTCGGCCGCGCGGTAGGTGAACAGTATCGGCTGGCGGTTCATCGCGCTCGGCGCTTTCATCGCGGCCTCGACGCCGGCCTTGAACCAGCCCGGGGCGGCGTCGCGCTCCTCCTGCTCCATGGTGCGTGTGAACTGCTCGTAGGTCTTGGTCGGCCGGTGCGTGCGCTGGAATTCGGTCAGCTCCTCGTAGCTCTTCATCACATGGGCCGCATGGTTGCGCGGGTGCCCGATGACGATGCCGAGGTACAGCTCCTCGCCGGCGCCGATACGGCAATGCCCGGCCGCCTCGTCGCGGTTCCAGCTGCCGCCGACCCACAGCGTGCCGAGCCCGCGCAGCGTGGCGGTGAACACCACGCGTTCGGCGTAGAAGCCGGCGCGCTCCCGGGCCTGCGGATCGTCCTTCGGGCCGATGACGGCGATGAGATTCGCCGCGTTCGTCAGATGGCCGGACGCGTTCGCCTCGGCGAAGATGGCCGGCTGGTCGCGCACGAGCTGCATATGCGTGTCGCTGAGCATGTTCACCGCGTCCAGCGTCATGGACAGCTGGCGGGCGGTGTCGTCGTCGATCGGGTCCGCGTCATAGGCGCGCACGGACGTGCGGATGTTGATTGCATCGATAAGCTGGGTATGTTCTGCCATACTTCCCCATTATCCCACCGATGCCGCGCCGATGCGGCCGCGACGGCGCGGCGCGGGGCCGCCGCGTGTCGGGCATGCGGACGCCGGGAGGCGCGCCGGCGCAAATCCGTTATACAATGCCGGTACCGGTTCGGTACCCACCTATCATGAAGAGAGGTCAACGATGATTGAGACGGCACAAGCGTTCGGCGTGGATATTGGCGGTTCGGGCATCAAGGCGGCGCCCGTGAACCTGGAGAAGGGCGAGTTCGCCGAGCCGCGCCTGAAGATTCTCACGCCCGAGGTGTCCAGCCCGCAGGCGGTCGGCGCCATCGTGCGCCAGCAGCTCGAGCATTTCGCCGTACCCGACAACGTCCCGGTCGGCGTCGCGTTCCCCGCGCCGGTCAAGCCGGGGCAGAAACTGGAATGGATCGCCAACCTCGACCAGTCGTGGGTCGGCGTGGACATCACCGCGGCCCTGTCCGAGGCATGCGGCCGCCCGGTCGTCGTCGTCAACGACGCTGATGCCGCCGGTCTCGCCGAGCAGCAGTTCGGCGCGGCCAAGGGCCAGAACGGCCTGGTCATCGCCACCACGCTGGGCACGGGCATCGGCACCGCGCTGATCTACAACGGCGTGCTCATCCCGAACACCGAGCTGGGCCACATCGAGCTGGCCAAGGGCAAGGGCGACGCGGAGAAGTACGCCTCCTCCGGCGTGCGCGAGCGCGAGGGCCTGGGCTACAAGAAGTGGGCGAAGCGCCTGACCAAGTACTACGGCCTGATGGAGAAGTACTTCAACCCCGACCTGTTCGTGGTCGGCGGCGGCGTGAGCCGCCAGAGCGACAAGTTCCTGCCGTATCTCGACATCAAGACGCCGATCGTTCCGGCGAAGCTGCGCAACGAGGCCGGCATCGTCGGCGCCGCCTACTACGCGAGCACCAAGTAGCAGCCGGTTCGCCGGCCGAACGAGCCGGCGGACGTCGTCCGGCGCCGTGCGGGGCGGCCCTTCCGAGGGGAGGGCCGCCCCGTTTTCTGTTCGTGGCCGTGCCGGCTTGAGCGCGGCTCGGACTATGGTGGGGACCATGCGTTTTTCCTCACGAGTCGACATCAGCGACCCCAATCCGATCGCGGCGGCGGAAGCCCTCGCCAAGGCGCAGGGGGTGGCGCTCGGCAAACTCAACGATTCCAACCCGACCCGCCATGGGCTGGCCCCGGCCCTGGTCCCGGAGGTGTACACGGCCGATCCACGGGGCCCGCGGGCGGCCCGCGAGGCGCTGTCCGCGTTCCTGTCGCACGCGCAGGGGAGCCCGGTCGACGCGGATCGGCTGTATCTGCTCAGCTCCACGTCCGAGGCGTACTCGTGGCTGATCAAGCTGCTGTGCGACGCCGGCGACGCGGTGCTCGCCCCCAAGCCCGGCTACCCGCTGATCGAGTCGATCGCGTGGCTCGAATGCGTGGATGCCGTCGAATACCAGCTGCGCTTCGACGGGTCGTGGTACATCGACGTCGCCGAACTCGCCGCATTGCTGGAAGGGCCGGAATCCGGCCGCATCCGCGCGCTCGTGCTCATCAACCCGAACAATCCGACCGGCTCCTATGTCAAGGCCGGCGAACGGGAGCGGATCGTCGGCCTGTGCCGCGAGCACGGCGTCGCGATCATCGCCGACGAGGTGTTCTACGATTACGCGCTTGAGCCCTTCGACGGCAACGCGCGCCTGGCCGGCGAACGGGGCGCGCTGACCTTCGCGCTCGACGGGTTCTCCAAGATGCTCGCCGCGCCCCATGCGAAGGTCGGCTGGATTCAGGTGTCCGGCCCCGAGGCGGAGGTCGCCGAGGCGCAGCGCCGCCTCGACGTGATCGCCGACGACTATCTGCCGATGAGCGATCTCATCGCGCGCCTCATCCCCGATCTGCTGGCCGCGGCGCCGGCGCAGACCGAGACCGTGCGGTGCCGCGTGGCGGGCAATCTCGCGCTGCTGCATCGTCTGCTCGACGGGGACGACCGGGAGCTGGTCTCCGTGCTGCGCGCGGAGGGCGGCTGGAACGTGCTGCTGCGCGTGCCCGGCGTGCTGGACGAGAACGAGCTGGTGCTCTCGATGATCGCATCGCACCGCGTCAGCGGCCAGCCCGGGTATTTCTTCGACATGGAGTCCAACGGGTACCTGGCGATCTCCCTGCTGCCCGAACCCGACGAATTCGAGCGCAACGTGCGCGCGGTGCTCGCCGCCGTCAACGGCATGCTGTGAGACGCCTGCCGGCATACGGCCTCCCAGCGGGACCTCGGCGGCCGTATGCCGGCGGATGCATCCGGGAAGGAATCGCCGTTACCGCCCGAGCGCCTCGTACTGCCGACGGATCAGGTCGTTGTAGTATGCGGCGGCTTCGGCCGGGGCGCCGTCGAAGACGATCCGGTGCTCGTCGAGCACCAGCACGCGGTCGATCGCGTAGACGGGGCGCGTGAGCATCTCCACGTCGTGCGTGGCGAACACCACCTGCTTGTCGTAGCCGAACAGGGCGCGCGCCACATGCGCGGAACCGATCTCGTCCAATCCCTTGGTCGGCTCGTCGGCCACGATCGCCGCGGGGGAGAAGCTGAGCGCGGAGGCGATCGCCAGCAGGTGCCGCTTCTCGCTGTCCAGCGCGCTGGCTGGCTGCATCGCCACGCCGGCCAGATCGAAATGCGCGAACAGGTTGCCGATAATCGCCTGCCGTTCCGATTCGGGCACCTTGTGCTTCTTCAGCGGCTGGTCGATCGCCTCGCGGATCGACGCCGCCCGATAGTAGCTTTCGGGGATCTCCTCGCGGCGCACGCGGCCGACCAGATCCTCGATGCGCCGGCGGTCGCGTTTGACGGCCGGGTCGAGCGGCGTGGCTGCTGTGCCGTCGTCGCCGGCGGCGATGACCGTCACCGTGCCGGTCGTGGCCGCCAGAGCGCCGTCGATGAGCTTGAGCAGCGTGGTCTTGCCGGACCCGTTGAGCCCGATCACGCCGACGCGGCGGTCGTCCGGGCCGATGCGCAGCGTGGTCGGCTCCAGTCCGACGTTGCCGTCGTCATAGGTGTGGCCGGCCCGGTCAAGGGCGAAGGTGACGGAGGAGCATGCGGCGGGCGCCTTGGCCCCGAACAGCGAATCGAACAATCCCATGCCACCAATACTAGCGGTCCGTCCCGTATCTGGCTCCCCTCTTGAAGGGGAGCCAGGCATAGTGCGCGAACTTACGACGCGGGATACTAGGCGAAGAAGAAGCCGCTGAAATCGTACTGGTAGACGCGGTAGATGTAGCTTGTGCTGAGCGCCATGCGGTACTGGACGAGCAGCGTGCCGTCCTTGCCGTAGACGCCGAACAGGCCCTGCATGCCCGAATCGATGAGGATGTTGCCGTTGCCGAGCTCCTGCGCGGAGCTCACGTACGGCGAATACGGCACGTCGAACTCGGCGACCTGCGTGTACGTGCCCGCGTTCTCGTCGACCAGGTACCTGCGGTACTGCGAACGGGAGCCTTCGTCCTTGGACGAGGCCGCGGTGCTGATGCCGTCGATGACCGTCCAATCGTAGTCGGGACGGGTCATCGCGTAGCCGTAGTTGTTGTCGAACATGTACAGGTAGTACTGGCCGTCCGCGAGCGAGTCGTCGGCCACGTAGGTGATCGAGTGCTGGCCGCCGGTGTCGCCGAAGTCGCCGTCCTTGGTGAGGAACGCGGCCTGCTCGTCGGTGCCGTCCCACACGCTCGGCTCGCCGATCATGTAGTCGAGCGTCGGCGTGCCCTCGAGGTCGTCGATCTTGATGATCGTGGAGGTCTCGCGCGCCGAGAACAGCGCCGAGCCGTCGTCGAGCAGCTGGATCGTGTTGCAGTGCAGCCAGTCCCAGCGGTTGGTGGCGGTCGGGTCGGATTCGTCGATGCCCGAATGGTCGGTGGACTGCTTGTACGCGTCGAACAGGTCGCCGAAATCGAGCAGCAGCGTCGTCTCGCCGGTGGAGGTGTCGAGCTTGACGACCTGGTCCTGCACGGCGTGGTCGCCGCGCTCCAGATCGGTGGCGAGCAGCACGATGTCGCCGTTGGCGTCCAGCGCGTAGTCGTGGTGCAGGATGAAGCGGCTGTCCAGATCGTAGATCTTCTCCAGCTTGCCGAGGCGGTTCATACCGACCATCGTGTGCGTGGAGGCCGAGAACCACATCAGCCCGTCATCGTCGAACAGCAGCCGGTGCGAGCGGTAGTACTTGACCGGGATCTCGCCGCGCAGCACGCCGTTCGTGTCGTAGTAGTACATGAAGTCCTGCTCGTCGCTGTCGTTGCCGAGAATCGCGTACAGGCCGTCGCCCAGATCGGCGCCGTCGTCGGCGGTCACGGTCCGCTCGAGCTGGACCTCCTCGACGCCCAGCAGCGAGGGGCCGTCGTGCGTGATCGTCTGCGTGATGTCCAGCCCGTTGTCGTCGGTGATGGTGAAGGTGATCGTGTTCTCCACGTCCGGGATCAGGCCGAGCACCAGGAACTCGTGCTCCTTCTGGTACTCCTCGTCCTGCGCCACGGCGCGCGTGAAATCGGGATAGCCGTCGGTGGACACCGTGTACTTGATCTTGGTCGCGTAGTCGGTGGTGAAGTACACGTACATCGACGTCGTGTTGGTGCCGTACGGGTTGTCCTGCACGTAGATGTCGTCGATCGTGCGCGCCTGCTTGTCGCGAGCCTTGACCAGGTTCTCTTCGGCCATCTGCTGGTAGTCGGCGGTGTACACGTTCGCGATGCGGGCGTTGAGACGTTCGACGCGCTTCGCCTTGATGTCGGCGCTGACGTTGTCCTGCGTGAGCGGGCACAGCCCGATGGCGGCCAGGGCGGCCAGGGTGGCGGCGACGGCGCGTACTGCGGTGGCTTTCGGGGAGGTTCGGGTGTTCATGGCAACTCTTCGGTCGGCGGATGGGCAACGTTACCAGTAGTATGCCGCCGGCCTTGGAAAAGCTTGGTGCGTGGCTGGGTGTCGGCTGGGCGCGTCACCCGATGCCCAGCAGCGTGAACCAGGACTGCACGTCGTGGAACAGCGCCGGATTGTTGCGGACCAGGGAATCGTCGCGTCCCGGCACGAAGCAGGAGAGGACCATGATCGCCAGCGAGAACAGCAGGACCAGCATGACGGCCAGCCGCACGATCAGGCGCCATACGGGCGTGGTCCGGTACGAGGGGTCTTCCAGATCCTCGTCGAGGGGGGTGTCGAACACCGCGCCGCCTTCCAGCGCGCGCAGCAGGGCCGGCAGGGCCGCCAGCGCGAACAGCCATCCGAAATCGGCCATGTAGCGCCATCCCAGACCGCCGGCCAGCACGTCGACGGCGACCACCACCATGCCGAGCGCCAGCGCGAGCATCAGCGTCATGCCGTACGGGCGGCGCAGCCGCCTGCGGAACCGGGGCAGCAGGAACGCGGCCAGCGCCAGCGGGCACAGCATGAACAGTCCGCCGACGATCGGTTCGGTGAAGCCCCATTCCGGCAACGGCGTCGGCTGGATCGACATGAACGGGAACGACCCGGTGAACCGCGCCGGCAGCAGCAGATAGTAGAACGCCATGTAGGGGATGTCCGCGGCCGGCAGGGAGTACCGGGTCATGTCGGTGACGGTCAGCTGATACTCGCTGCCGAAATCCAGTGGGCCACCGAAGCGGATCGCGTTGTACGCCATCAGCGGCGCCACCACGGCGATCGCCGGGACCAGCACGGCCAGCGGCGCCCGCAGCGCCTGCCCCCAGCCGATCCGCCGCGCCTTCACGAGCGCGCACAGGCTTGTGATCTGCGGCCAGAACAGCGCGATGCCCAGCAGCGCCGCCAGCGCGAACGTCGGGCGGCATCCGAAATTCGCGGCGATGCACAGCGCGCCGCCGGCCAGATGCGGCAGCGACAGGGGGGCGGCGCCGTCGATCGACCAGTCCAGCGTCTGCGCGTCGGTGCGCGGCCGGCGGACCGCCCCAAGCCACAGCCACAGCCCCAGGCAGGTGAGCAGCAGCGAGGCCGCTATCGGGATCGAATAGAAATTCGTGCGGAACCACAGGTAGCTGGAATTCGTCGCCAGCAGGAAGAACACGAGCAGCATCGAGGTGCCGGCCAGTGAGGCCTGCGCCGTGAGCCGCTGCACCAGGCGGATGATCAGCAGGCAGCCGAACACCAGGAACCCGAACATGAGCAGCAGCTCGGCGGCGCCGGTCGGCAGCGACAGGCCCCCGTCCGTGAACAGCGAGGTGACGGCGCGGTACGGCAGGAACAGCAGCAGGGCCGGCAGCACGCCGAAGTAGGAGTACCAGTGGCCGCCATGGAACGCGTAATCCCAGTAGATCGGCGTCACGCCGCCGGACAGCAACCGGTCACGCGTGGCGATGTCGTAGGGATTCGCCGCGGACGCCAGCTGGTCCGGCACCGGCAGGTCCTGGTGTTCCCTCCGGGTGGCCCGCCGCGGGCAGGTCCAGCCACGGACGGCCGTGCATCAGGGCGTCGGCCACATGCGCGTACTGGTCGAAATCGTAGGTGTAGCCGCCCTGCTGATGGAACGACAGCGGCGCCGCCGTGACGATCTGCCACACGACATTGACGCAGGTCAGCAGCGCAGCAGGCGCCAGTGCGGCGGCCAGCCCCCAGCGCTGGCGCCGGTCCGAGGGGTCGAGCCGAGTGCGCCACAGCCGCGAGCCCGGCCGCCACGCCAGCACCAGCAGCACCGCGCACGCCAGCGCCGCCACGCGCGTCCAGCTCCAGGAGAACGGGACGCGCTCGTTCGCGCGCACCGCGAGGATCGGCACCAGCGCCCCCTTGGCCTCCTGCACCCACACGCGCAGCGTCGCATCGGCGTCGGTGTTGAGGTACAGCGAGCGCGGGCTCCTCGCCGACATCGACTGCGTGCGGCCGGCGGAGCCGTCGCTGTCCACGCGCAGGTGGAAGGTGTCCAGCGGCTTGTCCTCGCCGGGCAGGTCGCGCGGCGACACCAGATCGACGCGCGCGTAGCGCGACGTGCCGTCCGCGGCGACGTCGAGATACGCCTGCGTCGGATCGGTCACCCGCAGCAGGCCGTCGTCGGTGCGCGTCAGCCCCGGTCCCAGTGTGTTCTCGGCGGCCGCGGTGTCGGTGCTGGCGGCCAGCGTCGTCCAGAACGGCAGGTTGAAAGCGACGCACTCCAGCACCGCGATCAGCAGCATGGCTATCGCGGCGCACGCCAGGGTGCGTGGCCTGATGATCGGGCGGCGGAACGAAGAATGCACCCCATTATTCTATCGGCTTCATGTCTGGTTGGATTGGAAGAATGTGAGGCATGTCCAGACACACACCACATCGCAGGAATCGTGGCATCGGCGTGCCGGCCTCGATCGGGCGGCTGGTGCGTTCCCTCGGCGCAGCCGTTCGGGGCCGCCGCGCGAAGCAGACCCCCGTCAACCCGTTCGAAGCCGCCCTTGGCGCGGCCGGCGGCGCAGGCAACGGCGGCGACGTCGTCGCGGCGCTCACCGAACATGCCATCACGCTCGGCCCGTTGGTCAAACGGCGCATCTTTGCCGATTTCGAGGGTGTGCCCGAAGGCCTGCAGCTCGGGTGGGCGCAGCTGCCCGTCACGCAGGGGGCGTCGTTCTCGCTCGGCGCGTTCACCGACCGCAACCACTTCTCGCAGATCGCGCTCGCCGACAGCAAGGGGCGCGTGTTCGTCGGCACCGATCCGGCGATGGACACGCACGGCATGGACGTGCGGTTCATGTTCGGCAAGGAGGGCGAACTGCGTCTGCCGGACGGGCCGCGTCTGGGGCACCACGCGGAGCAGGGCGGCGGCGCCATCATGGACGCCATCCAGGGCGGCATCGTCGGCCGGGACGAGACCGGCCGCATGACCTGGCTCTCCTCGTGGCTCAAGACCAACAACCGGTACACGCTCGAACAGGTGCGCGCCACGCTGCCGGCGTCCATGCGCTTCGATCTGGAATACCGCGACGCGATCACCATCGCGTTCTTCGCGACCTACATGCTGCCCCAGATGCACGGCCTGCTCATCGGGTTCGGGGCCGGCAACATCTTCCGCCGGCTCAACCGCGAGGCGCCGATCGGCGCGATCCGGCGCAGCCTGCGCGATACCCTGGACGCGCGCGCCCATGGCATGCGCGCCTCCGGGCTGGAGGACCATTTCGCCGATCTCATGCACGAGGCCAAGGTGCTCGACCAGACCACCGGCCTCGAAGCCGTGCACGGCGCGGAGCCGCTGCGCCTGTACACGTCGACCTATTCGGGCAACTACTTCTTCACCTGGGATTCCGGGCTGCAGTTCCCGGCCGCCTTGAAATCGCTGAAGATCGAGGGCAACCTCAACCGCTTCGCGAACGTCAGCGCATGGCTCGAACGCAATGCGCGGCTCGGGCTGACTCCCACCGAGGACACGGTCACGCGCGCGCAGGCGGCGCAGATCGACTGGATGCTGCTGACCAACCCGGCGCTGATCGCCCTGAAGAGCGAGGCCGATCCGTCGCCGGCCGCCGTGGCCGCCGGCAGCGGATGGCACGCGGTGACACGCCTGATCGACGAGGCACGGGACCAGTCGCGCCGCCTGTCCGAACGGTATCCCGACCCCATCGCCGCCGCGCGGGTCGGGAGCGGCGAGGACATCCTCGCGGATTCCGAATGGCTGTACCGGCGGACCCTGTCGACGCTGCTGCGCCGGCTGCGGCTGCCGTATCGTTTCGACGTGGACTTCCGCGCGAATCTGACCGGGGGAGAGACCGCGATCGGATTCACCACGGCGGGGCCCTCGATGATGCCGTCCAGCCGCTACGACGATGCGAAGCATGCGTGGGTGTCGCTGAGCGACGACGACCGGGCCGCGCTGAGCGCCGAGTACAACCTGCGGGCCGGGCTGATGATGGCCGCGTTGAGCTTCGGGACGAGCCCGCGCATTCGCCGGGTGTCGCTGCACATCGACTCGATCGGGCTCGAGGAGGCCGTGGCCGAACAGGATTCCGCGATCTCCGATCTGATGGGCCGGATGCTGCGCTCCTTCGAAAGCGCGCGCTGGGGCGACGCCGGTCTGGGCGGGTCCAAGGCCGACCCCAAGGACGGCGATTACCATGGCGACCCGTCGCACACGCTGCCCCGCACCGTGGATGATGCCGCGGATGAGGAGGAGCCGGCCGAGGCCGCCCCGGCGGAGGGCCGCGGCGACTTGCCCGCGTCGGGCCGAGCAGACGGCGCCGGTGCGGGTGCGGGGGAGCCTGGCGGGCAGTCCGACAAGGACGTTCTGGACAGCCAGTTCGAGGATCTCATGCGTGACGTCGATCTGGACGAGGTCATGTTCAACGTGCCGGGGGACAACGGCATGGACGCGGCCCCCGACGCCGGGGGGATCGGCAACGGCCCGGATGGCGGCGCATTCGCCGGCGACCGGCGCGCATGCAGATCCGCGGCAGGAGGGGGGCGCTTCCGCCGGCGACGGCCGCGAGGCGCTGCCGGCCGGCGCGGATGGTCCGGACGATCCGGACGATCCGGATGATCCGCTGAGCGCGCTGCGCGCCAACCCGACCGTGCGCACCATGGTCACCGTCACGTTCACGAGGGATGAGCTGCTGGGCCGTCTGTACGAGGACGGTCTGGAACACCCAATCGGCACCTATCGCATGTTCGGCGCGGTCATGTCGCTGGACGGGCACGGCGGCCTGACCCCCGTCGAGCCCGGATTCGATCTGCATGACAGCAGATTCGCCCCGAACGGGTCGCAGGATGAGCCGGAACTGTCCGACAGGACCTTTTCCCCCGCGGTGGCGAGGGTGCTGGGCGCCGAGGACGAGGCCGGCCTGTCCATTCAGCGCACCGATCTGCTGCAGCGCGGCGTGGCCGCGTTCCACCGGCTTGCCGCGGACGAGGATCTGCCTTCCGTGGCCAAGGCGCAGCGGGCGATGCGCCTGATCGACCGGATCGGCGATCCGGAGCTGAGCGCGCTGGCGCCGCAGGTGACCAGCGCGCTCATCGACGGCAAGGACACGCCGGATTTCGAGTTCCAGCTCAACGCGGAGCTCGACCGGGAACGCCTCAAGGCCCGCGACCTGCTGTTCTCCGGCCAGGCCGACCGGGCGATCGAGGTGATCGAGGCCGAACTCGAGCGCATCGACATCATGTTCGCCAACAATCCCGGCGTGCCGCGCTATTTCAACTCGTACGCCGAACGCGTGGTGTACAACCGTCTGTTCGCCACCACCGGCGAACAGACGGTGCTCATTCCCGACGATCTGTTCTACGCGCATACGGAAGCGGCCGACGTGCTCTCGCAGACCAGGGGCGCGCAGGCGGCGCTGCCGCATCTCAACGCGATGGTCTCCTACGCTCCGGCCTATCCGCTGTCCCACCTGAAGCTTGCGGTGCAGCTGGCCCGCCGGGAGGATTGGGATTCGGCGCGGGCCGCGTGCCTCAACGCGCTGCGCGTCGCGCTCGACCGCGACGACGCCGCGTTCGCCTACTACCGGTTCGCCTACGCGGAGTGGATGCGCGACCAGTTCGCCGTCGGCGTCGCGGCCTATATCATGAGCGAGTACATCAGCCCGGGCCAGATCGGCGCGTTGGACGAGGAACTGCACGAGCTGGTGGCCCGGGCCAATTCGCAGTGCGTGGTCGTGCCCGACAGCGTGGAGGCGGCCAAGGCCGTGCTGGCCGCGCACGATCTGCCGGTATGGCCGCACACCGAGGCCGCCACGATCGTCAACGACGCGGCCCGCGTGAGCGTGGACGAGGGCATGTTCGTGCCGGCGCGCACCCTGTCGGTGGCCTGCGCGCGCATGAACGACGATCCGAACGACGGCATCGACGTGGTCCAGAACCAATTCCTGCGCTCCCTCAACCCGTGACCGCGCGGCCGTGTCCCCATACGCCCGGCGCACGCCTTACAATCAGGTGAGCACATCACACGAAGGCAGGAGAGCATGACGAGCGAACAACTGGCATGGGATTTCGACGCGCCGGGCGCCGGCACCGGCACGGACCCCGCGAGCGACGAGGGCGCCGCGCGGTTCGCCCCCGGCAGCGAGCGGTGGATCGCCGCATTGCAGCCCGACGACGCGGACGCGATGCGCCTCGACCGCCTCGACGTGCCGGCGATGTCCAGCCAGGCCGCGGCCCGTCTGTGGGCGCGCGTCGCCGCATGGGTGGAATCCGACCAGATCGCCTACTACATCGACGACGCCCCCATCTCCTCCGACGCCGCCTACGACGCCAGACTGCGCTGCCTGCAACGGCTCGAGGCCTCGTTCCCGGCGCTCGACTCGCCGCAGTCGCCGACGCACCGCGTCGGCGGCACGTTCTCGAACGACTTCACCGAGGTGCGCCACCCCTCGCGCATGATGAGCCTGGACGACGTGTTCTCCATCGAGGAGCTGCGCGACTGGTACGACAGCGTGCTGCGCGACCTCGACTGGCCCGAATCCAAGCCGCTGCCGATGAGCTGCGAGGTCAAGATCGACGGCCTGGCCCTGAACCTGATCTACCGCAACGGCGTGCTCGAGCAGGGGCTGACGCGCGGCGACGGCGTGACCGGCGAGGACATCACGCTCAACGTGCGCACGATCGGCAGCGTGCCGACGCGGTGCGCTCACCGGGCTCCTGCGGGGCTCGCCCCCCGCCAATCTCGGCGGCCCGGCCGAGGACATCCCCGAATTCGTGGAGATCCGCGGCGAGGTGTTCATGCGCTGGGACGATTTCGCCGCGCTCAATGCCGAGAACGAGGACGCCGGCAGAACGCCCTTCGCCAATCCGCGCAACGCCGCGGCCGGTTCGCTGCGGCAGAAGGACCCGCGCATCACCGCGACCCGCCGCCTGAGCTTCTACGCGCACGGCATCGGCACGCTGCGATGGGGCGCCGGCAGGCCGGCCGACTCCCACGACACGGTCAACGACCAGTCGGAGGCCTACGCGCTGTACGCCAAGTGGGGCATCCCCGTCTCCCCGCACAACCGTACGGTCAGCTCGTTCCACGAGATCCTCGACATGATCGACTACTACGGCGAGCACCGCGGCGACATCGAGCACGCGCTCGACGGCATCGTGGTCAAGGTCGACGACCTGGCGCTGCAGCGCGCGCTGGGAGCCACCTCCCGGGCGCCGCGCTGGGCGATCGCCTACAAGTACCCGCCCGAGGAGGTCAACACCGAGCTGCTCGACATCACCGTGCAGGTCGGGCGCACCGGCCGCGTCACGCCGGTCGCGGTGCTCAAGCCCGTGTACGTGGCCGGCTCGACCGTCGCCCGCACCACGCTGCACAACCCTTCGGAGGTGGAGCGCAAGGGCGTGCTCATCGGCGACACGGTCGTCGTGCGCAAGGCCGGCGACGTGATCCCCGAACTCGTCGGCCCGGTGCTTGAGCGGCGCAAGGGGCGCGAGGACGCGCTGCGCGCGTTCGTCATGCCGACCCATTGCCCCAGCTGCGGCGCCCTGCTGGCGCCGGCGAAGGAGGGCGACAAGGACATCCGGTGCCCGAACGTCGAATCCTGCCCCGCGCAGCTGACCGAACGCATCATCAACCTCGCCTCGCGCAAGGCCTTCGACATCGAGCATCTGGGCGACCAGTCGGCCATCGCACTGACCAACCCCGAGGAGAACCGACCCGATTCGGTCGCCACCTACGCGCCGAACATCACCGACATCCTGGTCGGCCCGGGCGAGGAGCCGGAGCCTTACGAGCCGGTCGAGGGGCTGGAGCTGCCGGCCGCGCAGACGCCGGCGGCAGCGGA
>OAXB01000294.1_pt1 | contig 16316 bp, 21 predicted proteins | sample 1501541 | NCBI WGS metagenome assembly OAXB01 (sample SAMEA2580302, study PRJEB22360) | human gut metagenome | biome: human gut; feature: human-associated habitat; material: faeces | place: Denmark | collected 2008/2010
TACTCGGTATCACTGATCCGTCCCTGCCTGTCCCGCAGCTGATGGCGGACAATGTACCCGGCAGTTTCCAGCTCCCGCAGCGCGCCGCCGATAGCGTCCACGCCCTCTTTGCAGATGGCGGCAAGCCCTCTGGTGGTATAGTTCCAGTCCTCCGGTAAGGACAGCATCATGGAAAGCAGCCCCTTGGCTTTCAGGGACAGCTTCCCATTGCGTAAATGGTGATTGCTCATTACGGTATAATCTCTGGTTCGTTCAATGCGAAATACGGCCATTGACCTCACTCCTTCCAAATTTCTCAGGGTATGAAAAAAGCCACAATCCTGTAAAAAGAATTGTGGCAGTCAGCTGTTTTGTTCACTTTTTCTGCGCCGGTAGGGGCGTTTGGGAATGGGCGGTTTATCCAACAGGTCATTTCCCTGAGAGAATGGCAGAGTTTGCAGAACACGGTCAATCTCCATAGATTCCATATCATGCTGGGAATGGCAATCCTCCCGGATTGCTTCCCGGATTTCCTTTACAGTACACATTTCAATCCTTTCCTTTCGCAGTAATGATTTGTTTATGAGTGGCGGCGGCGCTTGTCCGGCTTAAAATCGAGGATATGTCCCTCGATGATACGGGCGTAACGCTTGATTTTGATTTCCCGGCGCTGCTGGCTCAGGAGGGCGGCCTGATAGCCGTCCTCCGTAAGAAACAGCCGCATTTCATCACCGGGACTGCCGTAGGCACAAGAACGCAGGACAGAAAACTCAATCATCCGGCGGGTGTTATCCTGAAAACGCTCCACGGCAAGAATGTTGTGTCCTTTCAGCTCGCGGGCTGAAATATCCCTCATAGGCAGCTCCTTTCATCGTTCCTGATCTCTCTGGCGTTTTTTCTGCCACTGTTCCAGCAGCTTGATAATGGTTTCCTGCATCCGCTGGGGCGTGTAGCTCTTGGGAAAATACTTCCGCAGGGTGTCCGAGGTGAATGTCACCTTGTCCAGATCGCTTTTCTTTTCCTCGCCCATGATGGCCCGCATCACATCAATGGATAAATGCCCCTCCTGACTGAATTTCTTGAGCCGCTGAGCCTGGGAGAGAGAAGGGGTAGCTTGTTCACTGTCCATCGCGTCCAAAAGCTGCACCTGTTCCTCTTTTTTCAGGAACGACAGCTCATAGGCCGGATTGAGAGCGATTTTTCGTTCATCCACCATATCCAGCAGTTCAGGTATCAGTTCGGTTAGGCGGATATAGCGGGAAATCTGGTTACGGCTTTGGCCGACCTGTTCTGCCAAAATTTCTCTGGATTCCTTTCCATCGAAATTCCGCCCAAGTTGGGCGGAATTTTTAGAAGGTCTCCCAGCCTGCCGTTTCATAGCCTCCAACTTCATCTTGTAGGCAAAGGCCCTTTCGCTGGGGAGCAAGCTTTCACGCTGCAAGTTGCTGTCCACCATGATGATGGTGGCAGCGTCATCGTCCAAATCCCGGACAATGACCGGCATGGTTTCTTTATCCGCCAGTTCACTGGCCCTGTGCCGCCTGTGTCCGGCTACTAATTCATAGCCGCCATCCGGGTCAGGTCTTGCAATCGCCGGAACCAGCACACCATACTGCCGGATACTGTCCGCAGTTTCCATCATGGATTCATCATCCTTGACTTTGAACGGATGGTTCTTAAAAGGGTGCAGCTCAGACAGCGGGATTTCCAACACCCGTTCCCGCTGTGCGTCGGCACGGCTTTCCTCGGTAGAAAACAGGTCATCTACCGATGCCAGCTCTACTTTTTTCGCGCTGCTTTTCAAGTTTCGTCACCTCCTGCGTCAGATTTTTGTAGCTCTCAGCCACCTTGCCGCCGGGGTCATGGGCAAAAATGCTCTTGCCCTCGGCGCTGATTTCCTTTGCCCTAACAGAATGGGGAATCTCGGTGGCGAACACCTTGATTTTGCTGCCGTAGGTCTCCCGCATCAGGGCGGCGATCTCCTTGGCAAAGTTGGTGCGGTTGTCCACCATCGTCAGCAGGATGCCGTCAATCTGGAGTTTTGGGTTGATCTGCCGCTTCACCTTATTTACTGTTTGGAGCAGTTGTTCCAAACCCTTGGCGGGCAGATACTCTGCCTGGACGGGAATTATGACCCTATTGGCGGCTGCCAGGGCATTGACCGTGAGCATCCCCAGAGAGGGCTGGCAATCAATGAGGATATGGGAATACTGTCCCTTTACGGTGTCCAGATACTGCCGCAAGATGGTCTCGCGGCTCATGGCGTTCACCAGAGAAACCTCCATACCAGACAACTGGATGTCCGCAGGCATCAGGTCAACACCCTCCGGGTGGTGCAGGATACCCTCGCTGGGTCGCAGCGGCTCATCCATCAGAATACGGCCCATCGCGTCGGACAGGGTAAAGGGCAGCTTGTCTGGTTGGGGATGGCCCAGGCTGATGGTCAGGCTGCCTTGCGGGTCTCCGTCGATCAGCAGCACCTTTCGTCCGGCCTGCGCCAGCCCGATCCCCAGGTTGGCACAGGTCGTTGTCTTGCCAACGCCGCCTTTCTGGTTGGCGATGGCGATAATTTGTGTGTTCACTTTGCAATCACCTCGTTTCTGGAATAAAAAAAGGGAGAATGTGACGTAAATCAACATTCTCCCTGAGAAACGATATGCGATTGTATTGCTGCTTGTCTTATTTGTGTTCAGCTTTTGGGGAGCCATCCCGCCACAAACCCGCATGAATACTGGATTTCTGCTTGTTTGTCTTTCCCTTTCCCGAATAACCTCTGTTCAACGAGTGGTACGCCAAGGACACGAGTAACAAAATCAAGGCGATATTCAAGTCCAGAATGAAAGACGGAATGAGGTGCAGCGGCTCTATTCCCTATGGCTATAAGAGGAAGCCGGACGATAAGCAGACCCTTATCGTGGACGAGCCAGCCGCAGAGATTGTCAGGAAAATCTTTCGTTTGGCTTGCCAGGGCAACAGTACCACAGCCATTGCGGATGTTCTGACAGCGGAACAAGTGTTGATACCGGCAGCGTATGCCGCCCTGCACAATCCGAAGAATTGCAGACACAAAAATGTGACAGACCCCTACCGATGGAACGCAACCACAGTTGGATATATCCTTGACAGGCAGGAATATCTCGGTCATACCGTGTTGGGCAAATCTATCTGCGAAAACTTCAAGACGAAGCAACGCAGAGCCGCAACGCCGGACGAGCTGATGATATTCCCCGACACACACGAAGCCATCATTGACCAAGACACTTGGGATATTGCAAGAAAAATCCGTATGAAGAAAAAGCCCAGAGTGGCGAACGGAACATATTCCCACCGTCTGTCGGGCTTAGTGTATTGTGCCGACTGCGGAGCAAGGATGGGCTTCATCTGTCCTGATGCAAGGCATGGCGATAAACACTATGATTCAGATTCTGCTTTTCAATGCGGCAACTACCGAAGCACCGCAGCCGAATGTGTTTCCCATTATGTGAAAACATCGGTTCTGGAAGCGGCTGTCTTACAGGCAATCCAGACCGTGAGCAAATATGTTCTTGAAAACGAAGCGGAATTTATCGACCAGCTCAGAGCCGTGTGGAACGAGCATCAGACGAGGGCAACGAACAGCGGACAGCAGGAGCTTGCCGAAGCCAGGAAGCGAATGTTTGATTTGGACGGCAAAATCCAGAAGCTCTATGAAAGTGCCCTAAACGGTTTACTGCCGGAGCGACAGGCACAGCGAATGATTCAGCAATACGATGAAGAGCAGATTTTGCTTGAAAAGCGTATTGAGGAATTGGAAAGTCTGGTTCAGCAGGACGAAATCAAGGAAGTGGACACTTCCCGATTTATCGCTCTGGTCAAGAAATACCGAGACTGCGAGGAACTGACTGATACCATGCTCTATGCGTTCATTGACAGAATTGAGGTTCACGAAGCCACAGGCGGGCGAACTGTCTACCGTCAGCAGAAGATTGATATTCATTTCAATTTCATCGGCAACTACTACCCACCGGAGGAAACCATTTCCGAGGAAGAACGCATTGCTGCCATCGAAGCCGATCAGCTGCGAAAGAAGCAGGAAAAAGGTAAGCGAGCCGCCGAACGCAAAAAACAGAAACTTGAAGCTCTGCGAATGGCTGCGGAAGCCGGAGATCCCGAAGCTATTTCAAAGTATGAGGAGCATCTGGCAAATCAGCGTGAGAGAAACCAGAAACGCCGCCAGAAACTTAAAGAAGCCAGAGAAGCCGACCCGGAATATCTCAGCCAGTTGGAAGAAAAGGAACGCATCAAGCGTGAAAAAATGCTTGAAACCGAGCGCAAGCGAATGGAACGAGCCAGCCGGAAAAAGAAACTGACACGAGCCGAACTGAAAGAAAAGGCAAAGACTGACCCAGTCGCCGCAAAGGAATGGGAAGCTCTGAAAACCAAGGAAGCCGAAGCCAGACAGCGTAAAAAGGAGCGTGAAGAAGCAAGGATGGCGGCAGACCCCGAATATGCCGCTATGATGGCAGAGCGAAAAGCCGAGTATGTCCGTACAAGGACTGCGAAGCGTAAGGCTGAACACGATGCTCTTGTGGAGCTTGCCAAGACCGATGCAGAAGCCGCAAGGAAACTGGCAGAGAAAAGAAAATATCAGAGTGAAGCGACTGTCAGAAGCTATCAGAAAATGAAAGCCGATGCAGAAGCCGGAGACCCCGAAGCGATTGCACGATATGAAGCCCACCTTGCTAAACGCAGGGAGGATTATCATAAGAAAAAAGCAGAAAAGGAGGATATTCCAGCATGAACGACTTATGGATTGTCAAATTTGTCCGCAAGGACGGCAAGCCAGATGAAGAATACTACTATCATTCCCTTGCCAAAGCAGAGTATCACAGAGATTTGTTTTTAAATGATGACTCTGGACTGTATGAAAAAATCGAAATCATAAACGAAAACTCCAAGGAGGTTACTATGGAACTGAATTTTATCAAGTGTGGCGACTACTACATTCCTGACATTAAACTGAAGAATCCCAATATCCGTCTTGGCAAGTGGGGGCGGATGCGCAGAGAGTATCTGCGATTGGCACACCCTATCACTTTCTCCGATATGGTGCTGTCCGAAACGCTCTACGACCATTGTGCCGAGATTGAAACTATTGCTAAGAAGCGTATGGACATCATTCTCCCCAGGCTGATGGAGTATTACGGCGTGACAGAACAACTGAAAGCGGAGAACCAAATTGAATGGGTTCGCCAGATGAACGCTTGCGTTGCACAGGCAGAAGAAGCCATCAAAACCGAATTGATTTACTGCTGAGAAAGGAGCGTACGAATATGATTTTAGAAGCGTTGTTCAATGGTGAGATTTACGCAAGTGAGGACATCGTGCCAAAGTCCGACAGGTTCCGCCAGACTGCCGCACATATTTCCGAAGCCATGACCTACTTCAAGGGCAAGCTGAGCAAAGAGGACTACACCCTGCTTGAAAAACTCCGTGACAGCCATGCGGACGAGAGTAACATGACAAACGAGTGTCAGTTCAAGTATGGGTTCACAATGGGAGTTCTGCTGATGTGCGAAATCTTCCACAGCCCATTCTTCCCACATACCGAGTAAGGAGAAAAACATGGCTCTGATAAAGATATTTTTTAAGCTGCTGGTACTGCCGCTGATTGCGGCAGTTACCCTGATACATTGGGTCGGTATCTTCCTCACGCAGTTCTCGACCGTCATATTCAACCTGCTTGCAGGGCTGGTATTCCTGATAGCGGCTGCCGGATGGATGTTCGGCATCGGCACAGGAGCAGAAACGCTCCAAATGCTGACGGTTGCCTTTGTGGTCTTTATCATACCGCATATCGCTGAATGGCTGATTATCAGAATAGCCGCCATCAATTACGGACTGCGTGATTTTATCAAGTCCTGACCCTACAATTTCATATCGACAACAAAGCGACAGGTATTTCCTTGTGAAGTCTCTGTCGCTTTTATTTTTACCATTATTCAAGGAGGAACAATCAATGAGAATGTCTATGAACGAGAAGAAAGCCCTTTACGCCTTTGGCTGTCCGAACCGTGAAGCTACTGTGGAACGCTTGCGTTTTGCGGCTGCACTTGCTCCCGATCCTGCGGCAAAGAAGCTGTTCTATACGCTGTCCGTCAAACTGGATGACGAGGATTGCGACAAGTGGTATCGCTGCTTCTACTACAACATGAGGTTGGAAGTGGAACACTTCGCCCATCACAAGTACCACTCCGACAGTCAGCCGATTTCCATTAGGGAGAGATTATATGAGTAAGCTGACCAAGTACGAAAAGGAAACCATTGTCCTGTTCAACGAGGGTGAGGACACCGCCCACATCCAGACCTATAACGCCGGACTAAGGAACAGACTGGCGGTGTTCTCCAAGAAGTACCCCAATCTCTGCCGCCTGGAAAAGACCTATGAGCAGGGCGGCGTGTCCTATGTACTTGACAAGTCACGACTTTCCATCCGTCTGCAACCGCCGTACAGCGAGGAACGCAGACGAAAAGCAAGCGAGAACGCCAGGCAAAACGGTTTTAACTCCCAGATAGAATAATGTAACGTTTAGGGTTGATATGCGGTCAGAATGTCGGGTCTGTATCCGATGTTTTGATCGCATTACTACATAGCTGGGGAGAATTGCTCTTTTATTAAATAGTGAAATACACCAACGGACAGCAAGCAAGTATGTAACAAAGAATCCCGAATTGGGTACGGTAGAAAAGCAAAAAGAACAGAAAGCAGCACATATTAACAATTTAGTAGTTTATTTTGCGCCGGATATGTGATAAAATATAAAGAATACTACAAGGAGGATGGCTGCTATGTCTGTACACTGCAATCTTTCCACCCTTATGGGGAAAAAACGCTATACAATTCAAGATGTACACAAACAAACAGGTTTATCAAGAAACACAATATCAAATCTTTATAACGATAAGGCTACACGCATAGACTACGATACTGTCGAAAAGCTTTGCCGCCTATTTGGCTGTTCCCTCAATGAGTTATTTGAACTTGGTGTTGCTGATGATGAACACCAAGTATAAATTGGAACAAGCATAGGAGTAGAGTTTATGAAAATTATATCTTTATTTAGTGGCGCAGGCGGCCTGGACTTAGGACTTATCCAAGCAGGTAATCAAGTGATTTGGGCAAACGATATTGACAAGGATGCCGTTGCCACCTACAAAGAGAATATCGGAGATCACATAATCTGCGATGATATTAAAAATATTGACATTAGTACATTGCCAGACGCTGATGTAGTAGTAGGCGGATTTCCCTGTCAAGGATTCTCACAGGCCAATCGACTGAGAACCCTTGAAGATGACAGAAATCAGCTTTACAGGTTTTTCTACAATACCATCAAGGTTAAGCAGCCAAAATTCTTTATTGCAGAAAATGTAAAAGGAATACTGAGCCTTGGCAAAGGTGAAGCAATTAAGCAGATTGTGGCTGATTTTGAAGCTGCCGGATATATTACCTCTGTTAATCTTGTTAATATGGCAAACTATGGTGTGCCGCAAACAAGGCAGAGAGTTCTTATAATTGGGCAAAGAGTTGATTTGGGCAAGGAACTCCTTTTTAAGTTCCCGGAGCCTACACATTCAAAAAACGGGGAGTTATCGAAATGGATATCAATCAAAGAGGCAATAGACCACTTCCCGGATCCCGATAGCGAGAATAATACGCTGAATCATATTTATTCTGCCTACAAGGTTGAATATCGAAATTTTACAGGTCATAGAGAAACAGACCCCGACAAACCATCTCCGACCATTCTCGCAAGAGGAAATGGAAAAGGAGGAGTTTGTGCTATCCCTCACTACAACGGAAAGCGCCGTTTGACAATTCGTGAAAGCGCCAGTGTTCAAACTTTTCCGGAGAATTTTCATTTCGTAGGAACGATGAACTCGTGCTATCGTCAAATTGGCAATGCTGTCCCGGTTTTATTTGCCCGAAAACTGGGAGAGGAACTGATGAGACTTGAAAAGGAAGAAATCGTATGAAAGTAGTATCACTATTTAGCGGAGCCGGAGGCTTGGATTTGGGCTTCAAAATGGCTGGGCATGAAATTATTTGGGCAAATGACTTATATGAGGATGCCGTTGAAACCTATAAACATAATTTGGGCAATCACATTGTTTGTGAAGATATATCCAAGGTTGATGCCGAGGACATCCCAGAATGTGACATTATTATTGGCGGCTTTCCGTGCCAAGGCTTTTCTGTTGCTAATATGAAACGCCACGAAGCAGACGAACGCAATGCGCTGTATAAGCAGTTAATTCGAGTAATTGGTGCAAAAAAGCCAAAATTCTTTTTGGCCGAAAACGTCAAGGGACTTACAAATTTGGCTAAAGGCTCTGTGTTCAAAATGATTTTGAATGACTTTTCTGAACTTGGGTATAAGGTAAGCCACAAAATCCTCAACGCTGCGGATTATGGTGTCCCGCAAACTCGTCAAAGAGTTATCATAATTGGCGTCCGCAATGACATCAACTTTGAATACCATTTTCCCGAACCAACTAACAGCAAAAACGGAGAGGATGGTTTGCCTCGATGGGTAAGCGTTGGAGAAGCGATGGCTAATATTGCTGATCCAGATTTGCCTAACACCCTACCTAACCACGAATACTCAAAGTACAAACTTCAATTCAACGGATATCTTGGGCATCGAAAATTAGATCCTGAAAAGCCAGCGCCGACTGTTACTGCTCGTGGTGACAATAAAGGTGGTGTTGTTATCCTGCCCCATCCCAACGGTCAACGACGAATGTCTTGTCGTGAACTGGCGGCGGTACAGAGTTTTCCGTTGGACTACGAATTTTCCGGCAATCGTTCGTCTGTTTATCGTCAAATTGGCAATGCTGTTCCACCGCTTTTGGGATATGCAGTTGCAAATGTTTTTAATCAGTATGAAGGGAGTGACCAATAGGTGTTTGCAAAAGATTATATCCCAACAAAACCATTTCCCGATTTCAAATGGAAATGGGCTTGCTTACAATGCACCGAGGGACTAAACGACCCTGTTATTTTATTGGGTGTACTGTTTCGAATGAGAAAATTGGAAAAGTTAAATGCCGGCATCAAGTACAGTTCTGATGAATTTGCTAATGAGCTGGTAGAACTTTCTCGTGATACTGCTGACTCTGTTGGTGTTGATTTAGCGAGAAGAACAGGCGAGAGAAATCTGATTAGAAATTCAGGGCAATACTGGAGAGCAGTTAATCTGATAACTCCGGGAAGTCGTTCGGGGATTATTGAGCTTACGGATTTTGGCAGAAAAGTTGCCGATAGAGATATTTCTCAGACAGAATTTGCAGCGATAACGGTTCAAACTTTCCGTTTGCCAAACCCTCAAATTCAGTCACAAGAAGAATGCGATGAATGGCTAAGGCACGGTTTGGTTCTCTATCCGTTAAAGCTTCTTCTTGAAATAGAATTGGAGCTTCTTAAACGAGGTGAGGGATATTTGACAACGGAAGAACTCGTGCGAATTGTAATTCCGTTGTCTGGATGTCATGCAGAGCTTCAAGACTATGTAAATTTCATTTCGTGGTATAGAGATGGAGCCATAGATTTGTCTGGTTGGCCAAACTGTATTCCAGCTGCCAACGATATTAGAATCGCCAGAGAGTATCTTCTGTTTCTGACTAATTACGGCTACATTGAAAAGAAATCTGGGCACGACAGAATGAGCGAGCAGTATTTCATATGTGACTATCTTGCCGATGAAATTCGGCAAATACTCTCTCAAGATGTTAAGCAAGAATCCTTGCTATCCATTTTGCAGAATATGCGTCTTGAAAAATATGCTGATGAAGTTGAACGCAAAAGGGTTCAGACTATTAGAGTTACTCGACCTAATCAAGCCAGTTTCAGGAAATCAGTCTTGCAAGCGTGTGAGCGTTGCGTGATTACCAATGTAACAATGCCTGAAATCTTGGAAGCCGCACACATTAAACCTTTCAAATACAGAGGTGAAGATACAGTTGCTAATGGGTTTGCCATGAGAACTGACATTCATACTCTGTTTGATACTGGACATTTACGAATTGCCCCTGATGGAAAAATTGAATTGTCCTCCAGAGCAAGAATGGACTACGGTGCTTCCATTCCCCCAAGGATTGTAATTCCTGATTTTACTAACCGTGATTTTCTTCGCTGGCGATACGAAAACTACAATGGAATGTAAGGTGAGTGTATGAGTGATGGTGTGAAAAACAAAAATATCGAAGAAGAACAACAGGAAACGTTACTCGCCCAATGGCAAACCTGCGTTGAAATGGCAAATGCAGTTAGCGAACGTAGAGACAACATGAATAATCTTTTCGTGACGTTAAACCTCGCAATTCTCGCAGCCATCTCTTTTATTTGGGATGCGAAGACCATCGTTCTGCTTGTGGCAGGTATTACCGTCTGTATCGTCTGGATTCTCTTTATCAGAAATTTCAGAGAATTGAACAAGGCAAAATTTGAAGTCATCAGTGAGATAGAGTTGCATCTTCCTGTTTCTGCTTTTAAGGACGAATGGACATTCGTGAAGAAAAGCAAAAAATATATCGAAGGAACAATACTTGAAAAGAGCTTGCCCATCGCTTTTTGCTGTTTGTATATTGCGATTCTTATCTTCATCGTTTGTACTAAAATTTGAGGAGGAATATAATGACCTATAATCTTTTTATTAGCCACTCTTGGACATATTCAGACGCATATGAGAAGCTGGTAAGTATGTTGAATAGCAATTCATACTTCTCCTACAAAAACTACTCTGTCCCAAAGAACGACCCCATTCACAATGCCACATACGATTATCAGCTTAAAGCAGCTATCCGTAATCAGATGCAACATGCAAGCTGTGTCTTAATCATGGCGGGCGTTTACTCTACTTACAGTAAGTGGATTAACATTGAAATCCAGTTGGCAAAGGAAATGGGCAAGACAATTATTGCAATAGAACCATGGGGTTCGCAGCGTACATCTACAACAGTTAAGCAAGCCGCCGATAAGATTGTCGGATGGAATAGCAACTCCATCATATCAGCAATCAGAGGATGGTAACTGAATAATGACTAAGCCAAAGGCGATCAACCGTAAAAAGTTGGTCGCTTTTGTTTTAACCATTACTACGAAAGGAGTTGACCCTATGCCCAACGAGAAATTGGAAAAGCTGAAACACGACCAGTATGTTGCGGAGAAAAAGCTGACCGCAGCCAAGCACAAGGAAAAGCGACTGGAAAGCGAAATCAAGCGACTGACCCGAAGCGAGAGGACCCACCGCCTTTGCACCCGTGCCGGAATGTTGGAAACCTTTTTGAGAGAGCCAACCATTCTGACCGATGATGATGTGATGGAGCTTTTGTCATTCATCTTCCACAGCGAATCGGCTCAAAAGAAGTTGAATATGCTGATTGAGAACCGAAAGGAAACGGAGCAATCGAACGGAAGCTAAAAACCCTGTTGAGAAACAGGGCGCAATTATACACCACCTAAAGATGGTGATTGCGTTCTGCCGAAAGCTCCTTGCAGGAAGCCGATGATTTTCGCATTTTCTGCTCCAATCATCCAGAGGAAGCTACACTTCCCCTGCGCTGGCTTTGCCAGCTACCCCTTTGTGGACTTGCCGCCGATGAACGATTGCAAGCAATCATTCACCGACAGCAAGTTTTATATTTTCACCCCGACCGTGCTGAAAAGTATCGGTCATTTTTTATTGCACCGAGAAAGGAGGTTCAAACAAAATGCCCGTACCCCATCTGGAAATACGAATTGTTCAGCGAAGCAAAGGCAGCTCTGCTGTTGCCGGAGCCGCCTACCAAGCCGGAGAAAAACTGTTTTCTGAATATGACCAGAAAGCGAAAGACCATCGAAGAAAACAGCATGAAGTTGTTTACACGGAAATCATGCTTCCGGCAAAAGCACCACCCGAATACGCAGACCGAGCTACACTCTGGAACTCTGTCGAGGAAGCGGAGAAGCAATGGAACTCACAGCTTGCAAGGCGATTTGTTGTTGCCCTACCCAGAGAAGTGCCGCTTGAAATGTGTCCTCAGATGTTGAAGGAATACTGCAATGAGCATTTTGTGTCCAAGGGAATGTGTTGTGATTTTGCAATCCATGACCCAGATCCTCCGGGGCACAATCCTCATTGCCACATCATGCTGACGATGCGAGCCATTGACGAAAACGGAAAGTGGATGCCCAAGAGCCGAAAGGTTTATGACCTTGACGAGAACGGTGAGCGTATCAAGCTCCCGTCCGGCAGATGGAAAAGCCATAAGGAAGATACCGTTGACTGGAACGAGCAGTACCACGCCGAGGAATGGAGACACGGATGGGAAGTTATCCAGAATAAATATCTGGAACTTGCCGGAAGTCCAGAACGAGTAGATATGCGCTCCTATGAAAGGCAGGGACTTGATATTATCCCGACCGTTCACATGGGAGCTGCTGTTTGTGCGCTGGAGCGTAAGGGCATCGAAACCAACATTGGCAATCTGAACCGAGACATTAAAACCGCTAACCGTATGATGAACGCTATCCGCAGCACTATCAAAAATCTGCGGAACTGGATTGCGGATATTCTGGAAGCCACCAAAGAAGCCTTTGCGGAAATGGAAGCAGAAAAGAAAAATGCTTCGCCTGACCTCTCCACTCTGCTCCGTGATTATATGAATCTGCGTAAGGCTGAGCGCAGCGACTGGTCGAGATACGGACAGCAGAAAGGCACAGCCGATGATCTGAAAGCTGTTTCTCACGCCATGATCTATCTGAAAGAGCATGAGCTTTTCACTCTGGAAGATTTGGACACAGCCCTGCAAGGTATGAATGAAAAAGCCGGAGCCATCAACGCCGATATGAAGAAAGCATCTGCCCGAATGAAAGTCATTATCGGCATACAAAACGCCGTGGCAGAATGCCAGACCCACAAGGCTGTCCATGACAAGTATCTGAAAATTGGTTGGAAAGTCAGACAAGCTGCTTTTGCAGAAAGCCACAAGGACGAACTGGACAGCTTCAATAAGGCGTTCCGCTATCTTAAAAAGCAGGGCGTTGATTTGAATGTCAATCTGGATGCCCTGCAAGCTGAATACGATACGCTGAAAGCATCCCACACCGAGCTTGCCGGACAGCTTGCCACTGTCAAAGAGGAATTACAGCCGATGAAAGATATTCGCTACTGGGTCGGCAAAGTTCTTGCACCGGAGCAGTCCGAGGTTGAGAAAAAGCCCGAACCGAAACACTCCCTCAAAGAACGCTTGCAGTATGAGCAGGCAGAAAGCAAAAAGAAACAGGAGCAGAAAGCTCCGCAGCACAAAAAACAGAATATGGAACTTTAACAGGCACTTGCCGTTTTCTCTTTGAAAATGTCGAGTGCTTTTTTGTTTCCCGAAAGGAAGATGTAATGAATGTATTTGAAGCAGTTAAGCTGACCGTTACTACACGACAGGCGGCAGAGATGTACGGCATCCGTGTCAACCGTCATGGCATGGCAGTCTGCCCATTCCACAATGACCGAAATCCGAGCATGAAAGTAGATAAGCGTTTCCATTGCTTCGCTTGCCAAGCGGACGGCGATGCAATTGATTTTGTCTCCCGACTGTTCGGATTGCCGAGCAAAGAAGCCGCTATGAAACTGGCAGATGATTTTGGTATCTGCTATGACAGCAGACAGAAGCCATCTGTCAGACCGAAGATCAGAGAACCCACCCCGGAGCAGAAGTATCAGCAGGAAGAAAACCATTGCTACAAGGTGCTGACCGATTACTTCCATCTTCTCCGAGAATGGAAACAGCAGTACGCACCGAAACAGCCGGAGGATGAATGGCATCCTCTGTTCGTGGAAGCCCTGCAAAGAGAAAGCTATATCGAATATCTTCTTGATGTTCTCCTGTACGGCACTCTCGAAGAAAAGAAAGCTCTGGTTGCCGAGCAAAGAAAAGAGGTGATGAAACTTGAACAGCGATTTGCAGAACCCACAGCCGAGCATGACCGTGGAAGAAGTCAGAGGAAGTCTGGACTTGACCGATAGCGGAGCTATCAAAAACAGCATAAGGAACTGTCTGACAGTCTTTCAGAATGACCCGTATCTGCAAGGTGCTGTCAGGTACAACATTCTCACGGAGCGTATCGACATTGTAAAGCCACTTTGGTGGAGCAAGCAGACAGCGACCTTGAATGATACAGACTTGAATTATCTCATGCTCTATCTGGAAGATAAGTACGGACTGACCAGCGAGAAAAAAATCCAGAAAGCCATCTCCATTATCGCTGACTGCAATAAGTATCACCCCATCCGTGATTATCTGAACAGTCTGGAATGGGACGGCACAGAGCGAATCCGCTATGCTCTGACCCGTTTTCTCGGTGCAGATGAAAGTGAGTACACTTATCAATGCTTGCGACTGTTCATGTTGGGAGCTATTAGCAGAGTGTTCAAGCCCGGATGTAAATTTGAAGTCATGCTCTGCCTTGTTGGTGGGCAAGGTGCAGGAAAGTCCACTTTCTTCCGACTGCTTGCTGTCAAAGACGAATGGTTTTCCGATGACCTGAAAAAGATTGATGATGACAATGTTTACCGCAAGATGCAGGGTCATTGGATAATCGAAATGTCGGAAATGATTGCAACAGCCAACGCCAAGAGCATTGAGGATATTAAGTCCTTTATCAGCAGGGCGAAAGAAACCTATAAAGTGCCGTATGAAACCCATCCGGCAGACAGACTGCGACAATGCGTGTTCGGCGGCAGCTCCAACACAATGGACTTTCTGCCTCTTGACCGAAGCGGCAACCGTAGGTTCCTGCCCATCATGGTATACCCCGAAAGGGCTGCTATTCACATTCTGGAAGATGAAGCTGCATCCAGAGCTTTCATTGACCTTATGTGGGCAGAAGCCATGTTCATCTATCATAATTTCCCTGTCAAGCTGGCCTTATCAAAGGATATGGACAAGGAACTGCGAGAACTGCAAAAGCAATTCATGCCGGAGGACACCAAGGCGGGACTTATACAGTCTTTCCTTGATAATTACAACGGCACACAGGTCTGTTCCAAGCTGATCTATGCAGAAGCTCTGAACCATCCCTTTGACGAGCCGAAGCAATGGGAAATCCGAGAAATCAACGAGATAATGAACAACAGCATTGAGGGATGGACATCGTTTTCCAATCCTCGTATCTTTGCCAAGTACGGCAGACAGCGAGGATGGGAACGCACCCCACCGTCCGGCAACGAGCTATCGGCAACAGGCTTAAATCTGCCGGACGGTTTTCGTGAGCTGACCGAGGAAGAAGCCCGACAGATGGAACTTCCATTCTGAAAAACTGACCGTGTTGCCGAGCCAGTTGCAATCCCGTTGCCGACCCCGTTGCAGGGCTAATCCCTTAAAACCCCTTTATTTACAAGGAGTTTTCTTCTCCGGCAACGAAAGCAACGGAGAAATCAAAGAAAAAAGTAAAAATAATATAAGAGCCAGATAGGACTATGTTCGAGGTTTTTTGAAGCCCGTTGCCGGACTTCGTTGCCGACCCTCACACCCTGTCTGGCTTTTTCCATTTCAAGGAGGTATCGCATGACACAGAACACCGCAACTGTAAAAAACACAAGACCCAATCCGGCAGGCTCGTTCTATATGAGAATGGGCAACACCACCTATGTTATCGGCGTTCATTTCAGCAAAGAGAGCAAGGACACCTTGGAGGAGAAGATGAAGCGATTGATGCGTGATGATGTGAAAACGGACAATTTCTAAATTGAAAATTGTTTGTGACATTTCCTTTTTCTATCTTGACAAAATCGACCCGAAGGGCAGTATCGTCGTTGAGTGCGGGAAAATGCTGCGGCGCAAGGGCTACCGCATCAAGATTATGAACACCATCAACTTTAAGAAGTCCCACCACTATAACCCGTTTTCGTACATCCATAGCGAGAAGGACATTTTGAAGCTGGTGAACTGCCTCATTGTCAACACCAAGGGCGAGGGCGGAAAGTCCGGGGACGATTTCTGGCTGAAGGCCGAGACGCTGCTTTATACGGCGCTCATCGGTTACATCCACTACGAGGCCCCGGAGGAGGAGCAGAACTTCTCCACGCTGCTGGAGATGATAAACGCCATGGAGGTCCGGGAGGACGACGAGGAATTTAAGAACGCCGTTGATCTGATGTTTGACGAGCTGAAAGAACGGGACCCCGGCCACTTTGCCGTGCGGCAGTATGCCAAATATAAGCTGGCGGCGGGTGTTGTATGCTCTAAAAGACTTCTTAATCAAGCGGTTGGGAAGTCTCTTAGAACACACAACCCAAAATCGAAGAAAGGAGCGCAAGTTA
>OAXB01000296.1_pt1 | contig 16106 bp, 17 predicted proteins | sample 1501541 | NCBI WGS metagenome assembly OAXB01 (sample SAMEA2580302, study PRJEB22360) | human gut metagenome | biome: human gut; feature: human-associated habitat; material: faeces | place: Denmark | collected 2008/2010
TGGAGCACCTCAAAAACACCATCATACACTAAATCAGTAAGTTGGCAGCATCACCGGGAACGATAAGGAGGAACCATGAACATTACCCCGTTTCCGACGCTTTCGCCGGCAACTATAGATGCCATAAATGTTATCGGACAGTGGCTGGCGCAGGATGATTTCTCCGGTGAGGTGCCGTATCAGGCCGATTGCGTGATCCTTGCAGGCAATGCGGTTATGCCGACTATCGATGCGGCATGTAAGATTGCCCGCGATCAGCAAATTCCTTTACTGATTAGTGGTGGTATCGGTCACTCGACAACTTTTTTGTATAGCGCCATCGCACAGCATCCGCACTACAACACTATCCGCACCACTGGCAGAGCAGAAGCGACCATCCTGGCGGATATCGCTCATCAGTTCTGGCACATTCCGCATGAAAAAATCTGGATTGAAGACCAGTCAACAAACTGCGGTGAAAACGCACGCTTTAGCATCGCGCTATTGAATCAGGCCGTAGAACGAGTTCATACGGCTATCGTTGTTCAGGACCCCACCATGCAGCGGCGCACGATGGCGACGTTCCGCCGTATGACTGGGGACAATCCCGATGCACCACGCTGGTTAAGTTATCCCGGATTCGTTCCTCAGTTAGGAAATAACGCAGACAGTGTAATCTTTATTAATCAGTTACAAGGATTATGGCCAGTTGAGCGTTATCTCTCACTACTCACTGGCGAGCTGCCGCGTTTACGCGATGATAGCGATGGCTACGGTCCCCGCGGGCGAGATTTTATCGTTCACGTTGATTTTCCGGCAGAAGTCATCCATGCATGGCAAACGCTGAAACATGATGCGGTGCTCATCGAGGCGATGGAAAGTCGCTCGTTACGTTAAAAATTGCCCGTTTGTGAACCACTTGTTTGCAAACGGGCATGACTCCTGACTTTTATTTCTGCCTTTTATTCCTTTTACACTTGTTTTTATGAAGCCCTTCACAGAATTGTCCTTTCACGATGCCGTCTCTCTGATGATTGATGTTAATTAACAATGCATTCACCGAAAACAAACATATAAATCACAGGAGTCGCCCATGTCAGTACCCGTTCAACATCCTATGTATATCGATGGACAGTTTGTTACCTGGCATGGAGATGCATGGATTGATGTTGTAAACCCTGCAACAGAGACGGTTATTTCCCGTATTCCTGATGGTCAGGCTGAGGATGCCCGTAAGGCAATCGATGCTGCAGAACGCGCCCAACCAGAATGGGAAGCATTGCCTGCCATTGAGCGCGCCAGTTGGTTACGCAAAATCGCTGCCGGGATCCGCGAACGCGCCAGTGAAATCAGTGCACTGATTGTCGAGGAAGGGGGCAAAGTCCAGCAACTGGCTGAAGTCGAAGTGGCTTTCACGGCGGACTATATTGATTATATGGCGGAGTGGGCGCGGCGCTACGAGGGTGAGATTATTCAAAGCGATCGCCCGGGAGAGAATATTCTTCTCTTTAAACGTGCGCTTGGCGTGACCACCGGTATTCTGCCGTGGAATTTCCCGTTCTTCCTGATTGCCCGCAAAATGGCACCCGCTCTGCTCACCGGCAATACCATCGTCATTAAACCGAGCGAATTTACACCAAATAACGCAATTGCTTTCGCCAAAATCGTCGATGAAATTGGCCTTCCACGCGGCGTGTTTAACCTTGTGCTGGGGCGCGGTGAAACAGTGGGTCAGGAACTGGCGGGTAACCCGAAGGTCGCAATGGTCAGTATGACGGGCAGCGTCGCCGCCGGGGAGAAAATCATGGCAACTGCGGCGAAAAATATCACCAAAGTGTGTCTGGAACTGGGCGGCAAAGCGCCCGCTATTGTGATGGATGACGCTGATATTGAACTGGCAGTCAAAGCCATCGTTGATTCACGAGTCATTAATAGTGGGCAAGTGTGCAACTGTGCTGAACGTGTTTATGTACAGAAAGGCATTTATGATCAGTTTGTTAACCGACTTGGTGAAGCGATGCAGGCGGTGCAGTTTGGCAATCCTTCTGAACGCAACGACATTGCAATGGGGCCGTTGATTAACGCCGCGGCGTTGGAAAAGGTTGAGCAGAAAGTGGCTCGTGCTGTAGAAGAGGGCGCGAGAGTGGCGCTTGGTGGCAAAGCGGTAGCGGGGAAAGGGTACTATTATCCGCCGACAATATTGCTGGATGTTCGCCAGGAAATGTCAATTATGCACGAAGAAACCTTTGGCCCGGTGCTGCCTGTTGTCGCTTTCGATACGCTGGAACACGCTATCGCCATGGCTAACGACAGCGATTACGGCCTGACCTCGTCGATTTATACTCAAAATCTGAACGTCGCGATGAAAGCCATCAAAGGGTTGAAGTTCGGTGAAACCTACATCAATCGTGAAAACTTTGAAGCGATGCAAGGTTTCCACGCCGGATGGCGTAAGTCGGGTATTGGCGGTGCGGATGGTAAACATGGTTTGCATGAATACCTGCAAACCCAGGTCGTTTATTTACAGTCGTAATGTGTAAAACAGGCGGAGGCATTTCCCTCCGCCTGTATCTGTCAGAGTTTGGCGAATTTTTCCAGGGTGCGAATAAGCTGGGTGACAAAGCCATATTCGTTGTCGTACCAGGCGACTGTTTTTACCAGTTGCAAATCGCCCACGGCGGTAATTTCCGTTTGGGTGGCATCAAACACCGAACCAAAATGGCTACCAATGATATCGGAAGAGACTATTTCTTCATCGGTATAACCAAATGATTCGTTATTGTTTGTCGCCTTTTTAAGTGCATTGTTCACTTCTTCGGCAGTCACTTTTTTACCGAGAATAGACACCAACTCGGTGACAGAACCCGTTTTTACCGGTACACGCTGTGCATGGCCTTTCAGTTTACCGCTCAGTTCCGGGATCACCAGACCAATAGCTTTTGCTGCGCCCGTTGTATGGGGAATAATATTTTCTGCCGCCGCACGTGAAGCGCGTAGATCTTTACCACGCGGACCATCCACCAGTGACTGGGTGCCGGTATAGGCATGAATCGTCGTCATCGTGCCGACTTCTATTCCAAAATTGTCATGGAGTGCTTTGGCCATCGGCGCAAGACAGTTGGTGGTGCAGGACGCCACGGAAACAATGGTGTCGTTGCCATCCAGCGTGTTGTCATTGACGTTATAAACGATGGTTTTCATTTCACCGGCAGGGGCGGAAATTAACACCTTCTTCGCGCCAGCATCCAGATGTGCCTGCGATTTCTCTGCGGATGTATAAAAGCCGGTACATTCAACAATGATTTCTGCACCTTTCGCTTTCCACGGAATATTTTTCGCCTCTTTTTCGGCGTAAACCGCAATACTTTTGCCATCGACAATAAGTGAATCTTCAGTGAAATCAACGCTCCAGGGGAACGGGCCGTAGTTTGAATCGTGTTTTAGCAAGTAGGCGAGAATTTTCGGGGATGTGAGATCATTAATGGCGACAACATCTATATTGCTTTTGACCTCCAGTAATCGACGCAATACCAGTCGACCGATACGACCAAAACCGTTAATACCAACTTTACTCATGGTTTTCTCCTGTCAGGAACTCGTGGGTGAAAATTAATCCTTTCCAGGCTTAGACCAGGATGGTGGGATGAGCAATCTACATTCTCGCAGTGAAACGTAACCTACTGAAAATGGGTGAACAATATTTAATGAAATTTTGAGAAAAGCCCGTTATGTTAACGGAAAATTATGTTAAAGCAGGAAATGTTATGGAAAATAAATATTCAAGGTTACAAATCAGCATTCACTGGCTGGTCTTTTTACTGGTTATCGCAGCGTATTGCGCAATGGAGTTTCGTGGTTTCTTCCCACGTAGCGATCGGCCACTCATCAACATGATTCATGTTTCCTGTGGCATCTCAATTCTCGTGCTGATGGTCGTTCGTCTTTTGTTAAGGCTGAAATACCCAACCCCGCCGATTATACCTAAGCCAAAACCGATGATGACGGGACTGGCGCATTTGGGACATTTGGTGATTTATCTCCTGTTTATTGCGCTGCCAGTGATTGGTTTGGTGATGATGTATAACCGGGGCAACCCGTGGTTTGCGTTTGGTTTGACGATGCCTTACGCTTCAGAGGCCAATTTCGAACGGGTAGATAGCTTAAAGTCGTGGCATGAAACGCTGGCGAATCTGGGATATTTTGTCATCGGGTTGCACGCTGCGGCTGCACTGGCACACCACTATTTCTGGAAGGACAACACACTTCTACGCATGATGCCGCGTAAACGTTCCTGAAGGATATTTAAAGAAAACGCCTGTACTAAAACCGACCCGTGGTACAGGCGAAGAATACGGGTCTACATCGGAAGCGCCTATTATATTTATTTGTATGACAAATAAAACCATAATCCTTGCCCATACGTCCATCTGGCTTATTTTTAATCAATTCACCCGATCTTTGATCTCATCAACGGTATCAAAATAAACCAGCGTATAACGTTCAAATCGAACATAAGATTCGATAAACCATGGAGGTTATATGAAAAAACTGGCACTTATTTTGTTTATGGGAACGCTTGTTTCCTTTTATGCCGATGCCGGGCGCAAACCCTGTTCTGGTTCGAAAGGGGGGATCTCACACTGTACGGCAGGCGGCAAATTTGTCTGTAATGATGGTTCTATTAGTGCATCGAAAAAAACATGCACTAACTGAAGTGTAAAAGGGGTGCCATGAGATAATGAATCTGCTAGTCAGATGCGCGGGGAAAATCCCCGCGCTTGCCCTTACCTGGACGTGCAGGCCATGAGCGCAGCAACCTCCTTATCACCGTCCCGGAACCGCAGTTCGTAGAGCGTTTGTCGGGTCAGGAGTGTGAATGTCAGAATCGTAATGCAGATAATGAGCAGACACACCACCAGAGGGTTGCGTTTCATAGCCTTTCTCCTTGCCGGATGGCGGGTAAGAGGCTAAGATCTGAATTGCTATGTTCATTCGTTGGCCTCGGTTGATAGAAATATCGGTCGGGGCCTTCGTCTTTCTGATTCCCGGTTAGCCTGAAAACAGAAAGTCTCAGGCACCCGCAGGCATCCTATGAGGTTTCCTTAGGGACGAAAATAATCACTTCACGAAATTGCGTGCTGTTTTCCAGAATTTTTCGTCATTCGGGTTAGCCCGTTTAATCATTCGTTACTCTCTTCATTCCAATGGCATTAACCTTCTCTGCAATAATTGTTGTAAAAATGTGACGCAAAGAGGCTTTTAGTCGTAAGTAATTACCGTCAAGTGCCGATGACTTTCTATCAGGAGTAAACCTGGACGAGAGACAACGGTAATGAATACAACTCCCTCACAGCGATTAGGTTTTTTGCATCACATCAGGCTGGTTCCGTTATTTGCCTGCATTCTTGGCGGTATCTTAGTTCTATTCGCATTAAGTTCTGCTCTGGCTGGCTATTTCCTCTGGCAGGCCGATCGCGATCAGCGTGATGTTACTGCGGAGATTGAGATTCGAACCGGGTTAGCGAACAGTTCAGATTTTTTGCGTTCAGCCCGGATCAATATGATTCAGGCCGGGGCTGCGAGTCGTATTGCGGAAATGGAAGCAATGAAGCGAAATATTGCGCAAGCCGAATCGGAGATTAAACAGTCGCAGCAAGGTTATCGTGCTTATCAGAATCGACCGGTGAAAACACCTGCTGATGAAGCCCTCGACACTGAATTAAATCAACGCTTTCAGGCTTATATCACGGGTATGCAACCTATGTTGAAATATGCCAAAAATGGCATGTTTGAAGCGATTATCAATCATGAAAGTGAGCAGATCCGACCGCTGGATAATGCTTATACCGATATTTTGAACAAAGCCGTTAAGATACGTAGCACCAGAGCCAACCAACTGGCGGAACTGGCCCATCAGCGCACCCGCCTGGGTGGGATGTTCATGATTGGCGCGTTTGTGCTTGCCCTGGTCATGACGCTGATAACATTTATGGTGCTACGTCGGATCGTCATTCGTCCACTGCAACATGCCGCACAACGGATTGAAAAAATCGCCAGTGGCGATCTGACGATGAATGATGAACCGGCGGGTCGTAATGAAATCGGTCGCTTAAGTCGTCATTTACAGCAAATGCAGCATTCACTGGGGATGACAGTAGGGACTGTTCGACAGGGCGCGGAAGAGATTTATCGTGGCACCAGCGAAATTTCAGCTGGCAATGCGGACCTGTCATCTCGCACCGAAGAACAAGCGGCGGCTATCGAACAAACTGCCGCCAGCATGGAGCAACTCACTGCGACGGTGAAACAGAATGCGGATAACGCGCATCATGCCAGCAAACTGGCGCAAGAGGCTTCTATTAAAGCCAGCGATGGCGGGCAGACGGTTTCCGGTGTAGTAAAAACGATGGGCGCTATCTCCACGAGTTCGAAGAAAATTTCTGAGATCACCGCCGTCATCAACAGTATTGCTTTCCAGACGAATATTCTGGCACTGAATGCTGCCGTTGAAGCCGCGCGAGCGGGTGAGCAAGGGCGTGGATTTGCCGTTGTCGCCAGCGAAGTACGGACACTCGCAAGTCGCAGCGCTCAGGCGGCGAAAGAGATTGAAGGCTTGATCAGTGAATCAGTCAGGTTAATTGACCTGGGGTCGGATGAGGTGGCAACGGCCGGGAAAACCATGAGCACTATTGTTGATGCCGTCGCGAGTGTCACACATATCATGCAGGAAATCGCCGCCGCCTCGGATGAACAAAGTAGAGGCATAACGCAGGTTAGCCAGGCGATTTCTGAAATGGATAAGGTGACGCAACAGAATGCTTCTCTGGTAGAAGAGGCCTCAGCGGCGGCGGTGTCCCTTGAAGAACAGGCGGCACGATTAACTGAGGCGGTGGATGTATTCCGTCTGCACAAACATTCTGTGTCGGCAGAACCTCGCGGAGCGGGTGAACCAGTTAGTTTCGCTACGGTGTGAAAATATTCAAGGAGGGATCGACAGATCCCTTCACCTTTCAGAACGGCATTGATTTTCGAATAGCGTTAATCATCAACTGGCAACCAGAAGAGAACGTCGCATCTACGCGGGTCAGTATTCCAATCGGTTCGCCTGCACCATGTCCCGGAACAGGCAGGGCCACCAGCGTGGCATGACGCAGGTCGTCTTTTACAGCGCCAGAAGGGACAAACCACACGTAATCGTATTCAACCGTAAGTTGACGAGATAGCGAAGCAGACAGCGTTTCGATACAACCCGAAGGAATTTTACAGCCCTGGCTCTGCACTAATGCATCTGAATGCTGGCGTGGCGCAGTGCCTTCTGGTGATACAACGACCGGCCATTCCAGCACCCGGCTTAGCGTTACGTTCTCCTGAAGTAGCGGGTGATTAGGGCGGACAACCAGCTTCAACGATTCAAGAAACAGCAGTTCGTAATTAAGCCCGGTCATCAGTTCAGGATCTGACATCCGACCAATGCCGATATCGATTTCCCCGGTTTTTAAACCCGCCAGAATCATAGGGTTACTCATTGTCGCAACTTGCAAGGTCGTCTCTTTTTGTTGCTGATGAAACTGACCTATAACCGAAGGTAATATCCCCAGTGCCGCAGTAGGTAGTGCACCAACCCTGACGACATCATTATTAAGACCTTCTTTACGATGAAGCGACCGTCCGGCAGTGTTGATGGCGTCAAGAACTCTGACTGCATGCGTTAAAAATTGTTCGCCGGGTAAGGTAAGTTGCGCCCCCTGACGACCACGCTCAAACAAGCGAGCGCCAGTCAGCTGCTCCAGTTCATTCAATGTCTTAGAGAGCGCAGGTTGACTCAAATTAAGGGTTTCAGCCGCGCGCCCCAAAGTTCCTTGTTGTGCGACAGCTACGAATGTATGAAGGTGGCGCAAACGGATGCGCTGACTAAACAGACTATTTTTTTCCATAAGCGATGTTAAAAACGAAGCGGTGCCGCTGACAAGTGAAGTTGTTTAATTATGATAACCTGATTGCAAAATATTATTAACATTTAAAGCAATTTTGTTACCTTGGAATGTCCAGCTTTGCTGATTTCGCGGGGAGATCACAGTTTGTAAATTCTTCACACCAGAGTGAATGCAGTTACCTACACTCCAGATTATCGACCACTGGAGGCAGATATTATGGCGAACAGCATCACGGCGGATGAGATTCGGGAACAGTTTTCGCAGGCAATGTCTGCCATGTATCAGCAAGAAGTTCCACAGTACGGTACGTTGCTGGAACTGGTAGCTGATGTAAATCTGGCTGTGCTGGAAAACAATCCCCAACTGCATGAAAAAATGGTTAATGCGGATGAGCTGGCGCGACTTAACGTTGAACGTCATGGCGCGATACGTGTGGGAACTGCGCAGGAGCTTGCTACATTACGGCGGATATTCGCCATTATGGGGATGTATCCGGTGAGCTATTACGATCTCTCGCAGGCGGGCGTGCCGGTACATTCCACGGCATTTCGTCCTATCGATGATGCCTCGCTGGCGCGTAATCCTTTCCGGGTTTTTACCTCATTACTTCGCCTTGAGCTTATCGAAAACGAAACCTTACGCCAGAAGGCGGCGGAGATTTTGCATCAGCGCGATATCTTTACCCCGCGTTGTCGACAACTGTTAGATGAATATGATCAGGAAGGTGGCTTTAGCGAAGCACAGGCGCGGGAGTTTGTGCAGGAAGCTCTGGAGACGTTTCGCTGGCATCAATCGGCAACGGTGGATGAAGAAACCTATCGCGCATTGCATAACGAACATCGACTAATTGCTGATGTGGTCTGTTTTCACGGCTGCCATATTAACCACCTGACGCCACGTACCCTGGATATCGACAGAGTTCAGTCGATGATGCCCGAATGCGGTATCGAACCCAAAATTCTGATCGAAGGACCGCCGCGCCGCGAGGTGCCGATTTTACTGCGCCAGACCAGCTTTAAGGCGCTGGAAGAGTCGGTCATGTTTGCAGGGCAAAAGCAGGGGACGCATACCGCGCGCTTTGGCGAGATAGAGCAACGCGGTGTGGCGTTAACGCCGAAAGGACGGCAACTGTATGATGTACTTCTGCGTAATGCCGGAACAGGACAGGATAATCTCACTCACCAACTTCATCTGCAGGAAACCTTTAGTGCCTTTCCGGACAGTGAATTTCTGATGCGACAGCATGGATTGGCATGGTTTCGTTATCGCCTGACGCCGTCGGGTGAGGCACATCGTCGGGCGATTCATCCCGGTGATGATCCTCAACCTTTGATCGAACGTGGTTGGGTCGTAGCGCAACCTATTACTTATGAGGATTTTCTGCCGGTTAGTGCTGCGGGGATCTTCCAGTCGAATCTGGGCAATGAAACGCAAATGCGCAGTCGCGGCAATGCCAGCCGGGAAGCTTTTGAACAGGCGCTGGGGTGTCCGGTGTTTGATGAGTTTCAGCTCTATCAGGAAGCGGAAGAACGCAGTAAACGCCGCTGTGGTTTGCTTTAAAATTCGGTGCATCCGACTTTGCAAAAATTTGCCTGATTTTACAAACGAATCAGGCTCTTCCCATCGACAGAAAAAAAATGCCAATTTGTGCAGATTCTCTGTGTCTAACAATTGGATTATTAATAAATATTGTCTAGAGTGAGCGGTTATAAACAAGCATTTTCTTGCCGCTGAATACGACCAGCGCGGGACCATTCACTACACCAGAAGGACTCACTTTCAGGTATGGATCGTAGACGATTTATTAAAGGTTCAATGGCTATGGCCGCCGTGTGCGGGACTAGCGGCATTGCTTCTCTTTTTTCTCAGGCTGCGTTCGCAGCAGAATCGGACATTGCCGACGGGCAAACCCAGCGTTTTGACTTCTCTATTTTACAGTCAATGGCGCATGATTTAGCGCAAAAAACGTGGCGAGGCGCGCCGCGTCCGTTACCCGATACGCTGGCGACAATGACGCCTCAGGCCTATAACAGCATTCAATACGACGCCGAAAAATCGTTATGGCATAACGTTGAAAATCGCCAGCTTGACGCTCAGTTCTTCCATATGGGAATGGGATTCCGTCGCCGCGTGCGCATGTTCTCTGTCGATCCGGCAACTCATCTGGCGCGCGAAATTCACTTCCGCCCGGAGTTATTCAAATACAACGATGCGGGTGTCGATACCAAACAACTGGAAGGGCAAAGCGATCTCGGCTTTGCGGGGTTCCGAGTGTTTAAAGCGCCAGAACTGGCGCGCCGCGACGTAGTTTCTTTCCTCGGTGCCAGTTATTTCCGTGCTGTTGATGACACTTATCAATATGGTTTGTCGGCGCGTGGTCTTGCGATCGACACTTATACCGACAGCAAAGAAGAGTTCCCCGACTTTACCGCTTTCTGGTTCGATACGGTAAAACCGGGTGCAACCACCTTTACCGTTTATGCGTTGCTCGATAGTGCCAGCATTACCGGTGCCTATAAGTTCACCATCCATTGTGAGAAGAGCCAGGTGATTATGGATGTTGAGAATCACCTGTATGCGCGCAAAGACATTAAACAACTGGGCATTGCGCCGATGACCAGCATGTTCAGTTGTGGTACTAACGAACGTCGGATGTGTGACACCATCCATCCGCAAATCCATGACTCCGACCGTCTTTCCATGTGGCGGGGTAATGGTGAGTGGATCTGCCGTCCGCTGAATAACCCGCAAAAATTGCAGTTCAATGCCTATACCGACAACAACCCCAAAGGGTTTGGTTTATTGCAACTGGATCGCGACTTCTCCCATTATCAGGACATCATGGGCTGGTACAACAAACGCCCAAGTCTGTGGGTGGAGCCACGTAACCAGTGGGGGAAAGGCACTATCGGTTTGATGGAGATCCCGACAACTGGGGAAACGCTGGATAACATTGTCTGTTTCTGGCAACCGGAGAAAGCAATTAAAGCGGGCGACGAACTGGCGTTCCAGTATCGTCTGTACTGGAGTGCGCAACCTCCTGTTCATTGTCCATTAGCGCGAGTTATGGCGACGCGTACCGGCATGGGTGGTTTTCCGGAAGGCTGGGCACCAGGTGAACACTATCCGGAAAAATGGGCGCGTCGTTTCGCCGTCGATTTTGTCGGTGGTGATCTGAAAGCAGCAGCGCCGAAAGGGATTGAACCGGTCATCACGCTTTCCAGTGGTGAAGCGAAGCAAATCGAAATTCTCTACATTGAACCAATAGATGGTTACCGTATTCAGTTTGACTGGTATCCGACCTCGGACTCTACCGAACCGGTTGATATGCGGATGTATCTACGTTGTCAGGGCGATGCCATCAGTGAAACATGGCTGTATCAATATTTCCCACCAGCACCGGATAAACGTCAGTATGTTGACGATCGCGTGATGAATTAATCGTCTTTTCTTCGGCACCTTCTTTCGGAGGGTGCCGTCTGGTTAAACACGATCCTGCTCGCATTTTTCCTTACGTTAAATGAGTAATCTGATGGTGTGTATTTCAGATACACCTTGTCAGCCACTAACAGGGAGTGCGTATGTTTCCAGAATACCGAGATTTAATATCCCGTCTGAAAAACGAAAATCCTCGCTTTATGTCCTTGTTCGATAAACACAATAAACTTGATCATGAAATTGCCAGAAAGGAAGGTTCTGACGGTCGAGGGTACAATGCGGAAGTGGTTCGCATGAAAAAACAAAAGTTACAGTTAAAGGATGAGATGCTTAAAATCCTGCAGCAGGAAAGCGTCAAAGAGATGTAAACTTTCTAAGCCGCCAGCAGGGCGGCTTTTTAAACTGATGTAAGGATTATGACCGAGACGATTAAAGTGAGTGAATCACTTGAATTACGTGCCGTTGAAGAAAGACACGTCACACCGCTGTATCAATTAACCTGTAAAAACAAAACCTGGTTACAACAATCGTTAAACTGGCCGCAGTTTGTGCACAGCGAAGAGGACACGCGAAAAACGGTGCAGGGCAATATGATGTTGCATCAACGCGGCTATGCCAAAATGTTCATGATTTTCAAAGAAGATGAACTCGTCGGCGTTATCTCATTTAATCGTATAGAACCGCTGAATAAAACGGCGGAAATCGGCTACTGGCTGGACGAGTCCCATCAGGGACAGGGGATTATTTCTCAGGCGCTGCAGGCGTTTATTCATCATTATGCCCGGATCGGTGAGCTACGACGCTTCGTGATCAAATGTCGGGTGGACAATCCGCAAAGCAACAAGGTAGCCGTGCGTAATGGTTTTACACAGGAAGGTTGTCTGAAACAGGCTGAATTCCTTAACGATGCTTACGATGATGTGAATATATACGCGCGCATTATCGATTCACAATAATCCCGCCAGAGGCGTTCGTGTAATACGTTCCTCGCCGTTAATAACTTTTGGACCACGTACATGAATAGCGTCGCCATCAAAGGCTTCGACGACGGCGTGGTCGGTTATCTCCACATGGTTTTCAATCATTACCGCGCCTGTAATGCAACTGTCACCTTGTATGATAACGTGCTCGTCGAGCAGAATCGGACCACCACGCACAATGGCGTTACCACCAACCAGAACATGATGCTTTAACACACAATTACCTTCTACCGTGGCATGTTCCGCTACCTGGGAACTGTAGTGAAGGGTGGGAATGGCATCTTCTCCTGTCCCGGCAATCACACGTGCATGACCGTAGACTTTCGCACAGTCGCACAGCCAGACGTTGTTTTCTTCATTGCCTTCAATACGGGCAAAATCAAAAACTTCGGCGCGATGCTCAATAAATGCATACCGGACGACGGCATCGCCATAAATTTGCGCCTGATGGACAACACGCGAGGTGCTAACCCTGGCGCGATCATAAATTTGCAGCAGAAGATGGTGGTCGGGCGTTAGCCCTTGCGTGGCGACGATCATTGAATGTTGATCGATACAGGCATGACCAAAAATTCTACACTGACCACATATTAATGAGTCTTTAATCGTGACGTTGTCACTTATATGTGCACCCTGGCTGATTTCACTATTATCGATCCAGGTGTTATCCGTTGCGTAGACCTCCCCCCGCAGCACGCAACTACCGGTGATACGCGTATTACCGGAAATAACCGTTCCGCCAAAAGCAATGGTATTCTGGTCGTAAATCCAGCAATTTCCCTCCTGTGCCAGCGCCGTTTCGCTATCGATCCAGCCGCCAGCGGTTCCCGTTATCACATCGTTAAAATCGGCTACGGCAATAATCTGCCGTAATAACACACTCTTTTTATCGCCATCTTCCTGATAACTAAAGGCTCGCTGTTCTTCACTGAGACGATATTTGCGCATAACGTTTTCCCGCAGGTGACTTACTATAACCGTAGCAAATTCTGCAACTCTGGCTATGTTTGAGAAATTTCCATAAAATGCATTTCAAATATACTTTATAAATTAAACAAAATGAGTAAGAAGATACAGAGCGATAAAGTGCTCAATTTACCGGCTGGCTACTTTGGCATTGTGTTGGGAACGATAGGGATGGGGTTTGCCTGGCGCTATGCCAGCCAGGTTTGGCAGGTCAGTCACTGGTTAGGTGATGGTCTGGTGATCCTGGCGATGATCATTTGGGGATTACTGACCACGGCATTTATCACCCGGCTGGTGCGCTTTCCGCACAGTGTGCTGGCAGAAGTGCGCCATCCGGTGATGAGCAGTTTTGTTAGTTTGTTTCCGGCAACGACGATGCTGGTAGCAATTGGTTTCGTGCCGTGGTATCGCCCGTTGGCAGTGTGTCTGTTCAGCGTTGGCGTAGTGATTCAACTGGTTTACGCCGCCTGGCAAACTGCCGGATTATGGCGCGGTTCTCACCCTGAAGAAGCGACGACACCGGGGCTTTATTTGCCGACTGTTGCCAATAACTTTATCAGCGCAATGGCCTGTGGTGCGTTAGGTTACACTGATGCCGGTCTGTTTTTTTTAGGCGCTGGCGTCTTCTCCTGGTTGAGTCTTGAACCGGTGATCCTTCAACGGCTGCGTAGTTCGGGTGAGTTACCCACGGCGCTGCGGACATCGCTCGGTATTCAGCTTGCCCCTGCGCTGGTCGCTTGTAGCGCCTGGTTAAGCGTTAACGGTGGCGAGGGTGACACACTGGCGAAAATGCTTTTCGGTTATGGGCTGCTGCAACTACTGTTCATGTTGCGCCTGATGCCGTGGTATCTCTCGCAACCGTTTAATGCCTCATTCTGGAGTTTCTCGTTCGGCGTATCCGCGTTGGCAACCACCGGTTTGCATCTGGGTAGCGGCAGCGATAATGGTTTTTTCCATACGCTGGCAGTGCCGCTATTTATCTTTACCAATTTTATTATCGCATTACTGCTCATCCGTACTTTCGCGCTTCTGATGCAGGGGAAATTATTAATCAGAACTGAGCGCGCCGTTTTAATGAAATCCGAGGACAAAGAATGATCATTCGTGATGAAAACTACTTTACTGATAAATATGAATTAACCCGCACACATTCCGAAGTTCTGGAAGCCGTGAAAGTGGTTAAACCGGGTAAAACGCTGGATCTGGGCTGTGGCAATGGTCGTAATAGCCTTTACCTTGCAGCTAATGGTTTTGATGTTGACGCATGGGATAAAAATGCTATGAGCATTGCCAACGTTGAGCGCATTAAAACCATTGAAAATCTGGAAAATTTACGTACTCAGGTTGTCGATCTGAATAGCCTCACGTTTGATGGACAATACGATTTTATTCTTTCTACTGTGGTGCTGATGTTCCTGGAGGCGAAAACCATCCCAGGGCTGATTGCGAATATGCAGCGCTGCACAAAACCCGGCGGTTACAACCTGATTGTGGCGGCAATGGATACCGCTGATTTCCCATGTACTGTCGGCTTCCCATTTGCCTTCAAAGAGGGGGAGTTGCGTCGATATTACGAAGGCTGGGAGATGCTGAAATACAATGAAGACGTTGGTGAACTACACCGAACCGACGCCAACGGTAATCGTATTAAACTACGTTTTGCTACCATGTTGGCGCGCAAAAAATAATCAGAAAAGGACAATGCGTATGGAAATGCTTCGCGTAGAGATGATTAACGGTTGTTCTTTTCGGTAGGCATATTTTTTATCAATATGGTGTGAAATAAATCACAAGAAGCGAAGTTTTTTATTAGCTTAACATCCTGAAGATTAACAACTGATGATTGACTCAGCCCCCTTTTCGTCATTGACTATATTGTCAGAAAAGGGGCTGGAAAATTTATTTTCAACAACACTTTTTTTGCCACAACACGAAGCGGCGCTTTTTGCTATAACTTAAAAAGTAATATAATCATCTCAGGAAACTATTCATGCGTACCACATCATTTGCGAAAGTTGCAGCTTTATGCGGCTTATTGGCTCTGTCTGGTTGTGCCTCTAAAATCACCCAGCCAGATAAATATTCTGGTTTTTTAAACAATTACTCTGATTTAAAAGAAACAACCTCGGCTACAGGTAAACCTGTTTTACGTTAGGTAGACCCGAGTTTTGATCAAAGCAAATATGACAGCATCGTCTGGAACCCAATCACTTATTATCCGGTACCGAAACCGTCGACCCAGGTAGGGCAGAAAGTTCTGGATAAAATTTTGAACTATACCAACACCGAAATGAAAGAAGCGATAGCGCAGCGTAAACCACTGGTTACCACCGCTGGGCCGCGTAGTCTGATTTTCCGTGGGGCCATTACCGGTGTAGATACCAGCAAAGAAGGGCTGCAATTCTATGAAGTGGTTCCTGTTGCATTAGTGGTTGCGGGGACGCAAATGGCTACAGGCCACCGTACCATGGATACTCGCCTCTATTTTGAAGGTGAGCTGATTGATGCAGCGACTAATAAACCGGTTATCAAAGTCGTTCGTCAGGGCGAAGGTAAAGACCTGAATAACGAAAGTACGCCAATGGCTTTCGAAAATATTAAACAAGTTATTGATGACATGGCGACCGATGCCACCATGTTTGACGTTAACAAAAAGTAGTTCCAGACGCGCCATCGTTAGATGGCGCTTTTTATCCGGTGCGCCGTAAAACCCCATCCTTCAGGGCGGGGATATAAGGCGCGGTTTTCCACCTGACCAGGTGTTTGCTGTTGTTCAATGTATTGGCGGATGACGGATATTGGCGCACCT
>OAXB01000299.1_pt1 | contig 15967 bp, 12 predicted proteins | sample 1501541 | NCBI WGS metagenome assembly OAXB01 (sample SAMEA2580302, study PRJEB22360) | human gut metagenome | biome: human gut; feature: human-associated habitat; material: faeces | place: Denmark | collected 2008/2010
GCCAGCGCCGGGTCGAGTCTCGACAGGGTCACGGTAGCGTCGTCCGCCAGCGCGGCGAGGTACGATCGGCGTGCGGCTTTGGCCGTGTCATATGCCTCGCCGCACTCGGAGACGGCAGACGCCAGTGCCTCGGCCTGCCGGCGGGCCTCATAGGATTTCCATGCCATGACGCCAGCCATGGTCAGGGCGGCCGCCGACACCGTCGCGACGGCGATGCGCAGGCGGCCGCGAGAGACCGCCCCTTTCGCCCGGCCGGACGGTTCGGTATCGACGGCGGGCTCCGGCATCGCCGGCTCCGCGCATTCGTCCAACCGGTCAAGCGCGGATTCCGCGCCGTCGCTTTGCCCGATGGCGTCATCGACGACCGGTATGACGTCACCATTGTCAAGGTCATCGTCGGTGTCGTACGGCGGGGATGGCAGACGGCGTGGTGCGAGCAGCGCCGACGCCAAGGCACCTAGGGGCTTGCGCTTCTGCAGTGCCGGCGGCATGGGCGCGTCGCCGGCGATTTCGACGCCGCATTCCCGGGCGTCGGCGGCCCAGTCCGTCAGTTCGGGCCATGCGTTGGGATGGTCGGCGATCAGGTCGAGCCAGGGCCACCAGCCGGGTTCGTTGGCCAAGGCCCACAATTGTCGTGGGGTCAGGCGCGGGTCGAGAGCAGGGGTGCCGGCGGCATTCCTATTGCGCATCCGCTTCCCCTTCCGTAGACGGGTCGTATTTGTCGCTGCTGATGCCGGGCATTCCCAGCCAGGTGGCCTTCCACGCGCCGTCGATGCGCGCGAGCTGCACGGTCCAGGGCCGGTCGCCGCCGGTGTAGACGGTGCAGGTGGCGGTATCCGCGTCCTCTGAGGCGAGGCCGGCCTTGTACTCCTTGGCCGACATGTCGGGTTTCCCGTCCGCGGGGTCGGGCAGCGTGGCATCGGCCGTGAACCATTCGGAGACGTCTCCGGTCTGAGCGGCCCATGCGCGTACCGCGTTGACGGCCGTTCTCGTGCACGCCCCGGCCGCGTCCGGCATGGTCTCCGCACCGGCACCTTTTTCCCGACCCGGTTCCCCGACGCTCTTCTCGGAGCCGATCGCGGTGACACTGTCACGCGCCGCCCGGGTCGACTGTTCGAACGTGGCGCCTCCGCCCAGGAAAACTGTCGAGAGCAGCAGCATCGCCAGCGCGGCAGCACCCGCGAGCAGTATGGCGGTCTTTCTCTCCCTGATCATTACGGCTCCTTTCTGCCTAGTGGATGAACTGGATGCCGTCGCCCGCGGAGGCGAGCTGTGCGGCGCTGATCTCTCGTGTGGATACGATGCCCACTCCTTTGGCGTTGGCCTCGCTGATGAGGATGCCACCGTCGCCGTGCACGCTTTCGACCACGGCCACATGGCCGTAGGTGCGGTCCGCTCCGAGCGCGCCGGGCGCGAAGCTCACCGCGTCGCCGGGTCGCGGACTGCCGGACACCTGGTATCCGTATGCCTTCGCGTTGTCGCCCCAGTCGCCGCCGTTGCCCAATCGTCCGGCGACCGGTCGGCCGATTTGGGCGCGGCGTATGGCGGCCCACCAGGTGCACTGTCCCCATGCGTACGTACCGCCTGCGGACAGGTCGATGCCCGCGGTGCTGACGATGCCGTCGCTCACTGCCAGCCTAGGCGTAAGGTCGCCGACCTGAACGCCGGTGCCGAAGGACGGGTCTCCTTGGTATTTGGACAGCAGCGCGACGATCTTCTCCACATATGCGCGGGTTTCGCCGATGGCGGGGATGCCGCCCGCGCCCGTGACGTTGCCCAGTCCCGCGTTGTAGGCAGCGAGGGCGAGCCGCAGCGTGTCGCCGCTGACCGCGCCCGTGGCCTTCAGCGCGTCGATCTGGCCGGCGATCTGGCACATGTAGTTGCCCTGGGACCAGATCGCGTCATGGGGGTTGAGAATGTCGGCCCGGCCGTCGCCGTCGCCGTCCATGCCGTGCGTCGACCATGTGGAGGGCATGAACTGGGCGATGCCCTGTGCGCCGGCCGGCGATCCCGCGGTCGGGTTCCACGCGGATTCGGCCTCGATCTGGGCGGCGATGACGGCCGGGGTGACCACGGCGCAGACGCTGCCGGCGCGCATCACGTCGGAGGCGTATTCGTCGGGCACGTTCCTCACGCCGACGGTGGCGTTGGAGAACAGGCCGGCGATGCCGGCCATGATCGTGGCCATGAGCATCACGACGGCGAGGATCGCGGCAATCATCGGCAGCATGGGCAGGGATATCGAGGCGACCGCGGCCGCGGCGCGTGTGGCGACGGCACGCGCCAGGCGCGCCGTCATGCGAGCGGCGCGCGTGGCGGCGCGAGCGGCGTTCCTGCCCGTGCGCACCGCTTTGGCCGGTGTCTTGCGGTGCCGCCACATCGTGCGCGCGAAGCTGCCTGTCGCGCTGACGGCCTTGCGGCCGGCGGTGACGGCCATGCGGGAGCTTGTGGAGCCGATGCGCGATATGTCGTCGGCGTCCATGCCGGCGATGCGCGACTGCGTGTCCTCCAGCATGTTCAGGCCGGCCGAGCCGAGGCCCTTGCCCCAGCGCGCGCCGGTGCGGCCGGCCTTGCGGATCTTTGCCAGCCTGACCGGCGCGGCGCGTTCGACGCGCCCCTCGATTCGCAGCGCGAGGTCGGCCGTGTTGCCGATGCCGCGCAACGTCATGCGTCCGGCCTTGCCGGTCGCCTTGGCGCCGATGCGGCCGGCGGTGCCGCCGGTCTCCATGCCCATGCCGGCCGTCGCGTCGGAGCCGTTGGCCGTGCCGCCCCATGCGTATGAGGATGCGCTGGCGATGCCCCGGCTGACCATCGCGGAGGCGCGGGAGCGCCGTCGACGGCCGGTGATGCGCGTCGAGGCGTTCGTCTCCCGGATTCTGGTCGCGCGTGTCATTCGTCGTCGTCTCTTTTCTGGCTGCCGTCGAACTTCGTGTTGAACAGGGAGTAGAGGCGGCTGTCCGGGCTGATTCGACCGTCGAACGGGATGAAGGCGTTGCCGATCTTCATCAGGCCCTGGCCTTGCAGCACGCCCTCGAAGCATTGGCGCAGCTCGTCGCTCAGGCCGAGCAGTTCCGCCAGCGCGTTGGCGTCGTTCTCGCTCTGGGTGAGCAGGGCGAGGAAATCGCAGTTGGAGAACATCTTCCGCGCATCCTTGAATTCAAGGATCTCCTCGATGTTCTGCGTGATTCCGGTCACGCCCAACCCGTATTTCCGGGCGCGCTGGTACAGGTCCAGGAACTGGCTGCTGGAATACCGGTTGGCGAGGAAGCGATGGAACTCGTCCACGTACAGCCATGTGCGCCGGCCGGCCTCGCGGTTGGCCATCACGCGGTTCCAGATCTGGGTGATGATGGTCATCATGCCGAACGTGCGCAACTCGCCGGTCAGTCCGCTCACGTCGAACACGGTGAGCCTGCGCGTCAGGTCGACGTTCGTCTGCCCGTTGAATCCGCTCAGGCTGCCGCTGGTGTAGGCCTCCAACGCCAATGCGAGCTCGTGGCCCTCGGGCTCTCCCGTGGCCTCCAGCATGGCGTGCAGGTCGCCCAGCGTGGGCTGCATGGCGGGGTTTGCGCCGTCGGCCCGGTATTTCCGGTACAGGCTCATCGCGCACCGGTCGATCAGGCTCCTGGCGGGGCCGCTCAGACCGGTGACGCCGCCCAGCAGTCCGCCCAGCAGGCTTACCACCTGGTTGGTCTTGGCCATGATCGGGTCGTCCTCACCGGTGCCGTCCAGCACGATGTCCAACGGGTTGATGCACCGGTTGCTGCCGGCGCTGATGGGGATGATCTCGCCTCCAAACTCCCGGGCGAGCACCTGGTACTCGCGCTCCGGGTCGATGACGATGATCTCGTCGTCGCGGTTGAGCAGCAGCGAGGCGATCTCCTGCTTGACGAAGAACGACTTGCCACCGCCGCTCATGCCCAGATCCAGTCCGTTGCCGTTCAGGTGGCTGCGCCGGTCGGCGAGCACCGGGTTGCCCGTGCGGGCGTTGGTACCGTAGAGGATGCCGCCCGGTTCGTAGATCTCCTGCGTGGTGAAGGGCACGAGGATGCTGGCCGTGTTCGTGGTCAGCGTGTGGCGCATGGGAAGGCGGTTGTCACCCAACGGGAGTTCGGCCGCCAGCCCCTCCAGTTGCATGTAGCGCATGCTTTCGGCCTTGCACGACTGCCGGTTGACGCGCTCCTTAACCCTCTTGCAGGCCAGGTCGAGCGCTTCGGGACTGTCCGCGGTCACGCCGATGGCGATCAGCGTGCTCACGAGCCGCTGGTTGGTGTCGCGCAGCTCGCCGAGCAGTTGGCCCACCTGCGCCTGCTGGTCGGCAAGGTCTTCGGGAAGGTCGTCGGGGTCGAGCTTCTGCTTGCGGTTCCTACGCTGCGTCTCCATGACCTGCATCTTGACCTCGGCGTGCTTCCGCCTCACCATCGTCAGGCTGTCACCACGGTCGTGAGGGGCAAGGTGAATACTCACGTTCGTGCGCACACGAAGGGAGATCAGGTCGTTGACGAGCTGGTCGGACAACTCCGGCGGCAGGGAGGACACCCACAGCACGCGATGATAGTACGTGCGGTCATCCCCATAGGTGACCTCCAGACGGGTGGAGTCTCGCGCGTCGATGCTCCACGGGCACACCAGGTCACGCACGTCCGGACGGCCGGGAAGCCGCCCCCATCGTCGTTCATCGAATGTGAACGGGTCCTGGGGGCGCAGAAGCTCGGCCAGCAGGCGCAGACGGCCCGCCCGGTCGAGCCTCGTGGCGCGGCAGGCCCGGTCGATCGCGTTGATCTGCGCGGTCACCGTGTTGCAGATCGCGTTCAATGTGGCGACGGCGGTGTCCCGATCGGGTTCGCTGATCGTCAGGGTGAGCGTCTTGACGGCGTCGGCGTCGCGGCTGGCGGATTCGAGCATCGTGCGCACGTTGCGGTTGTAGTCGTCGCGCCATTCGTCCAGCCCGTCGCCGTGATGGGGCATGGTCACGTCGGCGAGCAGGTCGTCCAGGCCGCGTGTGCGCGTGTATACGCCGATCTGCGCCGTGGTACCGGTGTCCAGGCCGTTCAGGAGCTTCGCCCAGGCGTCGAGGATGCCGAGCTGTCGGTCCTCCGAGGCCAGCTGGTAGTTGATGTCCGAAAACACGATGGTCGCGGACCACCGGTCGTCCCCGAGATGCGCGATGCCGTTGCGCAGCATCGCGTCGAAGCCGGTGAGCTCCTTCACGCTCGACGGCACGCGCGCCGAGCCGTTCCGTCGCTTTCCCTTGCGGCTTTCGCCCTTGACGGTTTTCTTCATGTTCCTCCTATCGTTCCTTGATTGCGGGCCTCGGCTTCGCCGTCGTCGGCGTGGCCGGCCCGTCCAGCAGGTACAGGTTGCGGTGCAGCATGTGGCGCAGCCAATACCCCAGGTAGGCTTCCGGCATCAGGCCGGCGGGCCGCCACCATCCCCACATGGCCACCGGCACGCCCGGCACGAACACGATGTACATGCACACGTTGGCCGGCAGTCCGGCCAGCATCCACAATGCGAGGTACCCGCCGCCGCAGACCGCGGCGAGCAGTGTGCCGGCGAGCAGCTGACGCCAGCTGAGGCCCAAAAACACCTTGGACTCGATGGTGGTGATCTCCCGGTACACGGGCATCTGCAAAGCCATTTGAGGCTCCTTCCTTGTTTATTCGCCGCCGAAGAGCTTCTTGGATATCCCGTTGGCGACCATGACGATGCCGATCAGCAGCACGCTGGCCAGCAGCAGGCCGGTGAAGTTGTCCATGATCCAACCCGCGAGGCTGTCGCCCTCCTTGAAGCCATCCGGCCGCATCACGTCCTTGGCGAACACGCGGTACATGTAGACCGCCAGGTAGAGGGTCGAGCATTGGAACACGAGGACCGCGTACTGCTTGAAGTAGTTGACGCCCCACTGGCGCGTGTTGTCTTCGATGAGGAACGCGATGGGCAGCGGGCTGAACGCGCTCAACAGGTAGATCTGCACGAAACGCAGGAGCACGACGACCGTGACCACGATCGCGGCCAGCTTCGACACCAGGAACGGGATGACCAGCAGCACGAGACAGGGTATCTGCCCCATCCAGCCGGCGTCCTTGATGGCCCCGCTCATCTGGTCGCCCAGTCCCGCCGCCCCGTCGGCCGCGGTGGTCGGCGCGGCCGACGTGATGCTGTCCGTGACCCTCTTGCCGAGCTCGTCGATGCCGGCCAGAATCAGCTCGGTGCGCGACGCCAGGAGAAACACGATCATGATCCGGATGAGGGAGACCGTGATCATCTTCACGCCGAGCTCGCGGTCGCCGTCGGTCTTGGAGCCGATGCGCGCGAACTCAAGCGCGCATACCACGGCCAGCACCACGCTCGCCACCGGTCTGACCGCCGTGGACGCGACGGTCAGGCTCAACCGGTACAGCGGTTCACTGTACTGGGCGGGCGTCAGCAGCAGCTTGTCCACCAGCCCCTGGTCCACGCCGTTGCCGATGGAGTTGAGCATGGCGACCAGCCAGTCCTCCACAGGATCACCAGCCCACGGTCAGCGTCTTGACCACGCCGGCCACGCCGCAGATCACGGCGCCGCCGATCAACTGCCACATGCCCGCTTGGATACCCGGCCCGTTCTGGTCCTTCAGACCGCCGGCCAGGGTCACCGCGCCCCACACGCCCCACAGGCCGCCGCCCAGCATGATGGCCTGATAGAGCAAATCCAGCAGCGAGTTGATGGTGTCCGTGCCCGTGCTCGCCAGCACCACGCCAGCGGCCTCGCCTGCCTTCCCCATGACGGCATCCGCCACGGCCTTCGCGGCCTTCACCGCACCGAATCCCTGCATGATGAATCCCTTTCACTTGGTCTACAAGGTCAAGACCATGTTCGCAGCAGCACCGGGGCACAAGTTGTTGAAAAGCGAAAAGCCGCTACCCGTTCACACCGAAATACCGTTTTACCGGAATATCGATTGCGGCATCGGAAAAGGGCCTTCCGCCAAAAGAGGCGGAAGGCCCTGTGGGGGTTCACGCGCCGGCCGTGACGCGGGATTCGGGGATGCGTCCGGCCCCGGCGCGTGAAGAGCATACCGGTGTGGTGCAGGCCGGGACAGGCTCAGCCACACCGTCAGGTCACTCCCCGGCGGTCACGGTCGCGTGGCGGCCGGAGTGCTCGCCCGCGTGGCGCTTGCGCCACACGGTCAGGCCGCCGCCGGCCAGCAGCACCAGCATGCCGGCCGCGCCCAGGCCGAGCACGGTGGCGCCGGTCTCGGCGAGCGGGCGGGGACGGTACCCGTTCCAGTCGTCGGTGTTGCTGACGACCTGGGTGTCGGGGCACAGTCGGATGCCGTCGGCCTCGATCACGTCGCCGGTGGAGTACTCCGGGTCGACGTCCTCGCCGTCGCCGAACGGGTCGGTGGAGGACGGGTCCGGGCAGGGGCTCAGCGGTGTGCCGGTCACGACGGCGCGGTCGGTGTGGTTCTCGCCGTCCCTGACGCCCTTGAGCGTGCCTGTCACGGCGACCGAATCGCCGGGTTTGAGGATCAGCGTGTCCCAGTCGGCCGGGTATTCGAGCGAGTTCATGTCGACGTGCGCCTCGCCCACGATGGTCGAGTCCTTCAGGTCGAGGTCGGATGCCTTGTACCAGAAGCCGTCGCCGGTGGCCGGGTCGGTCTTGCTGTCGTTGGTGATCGTGAACGTGATCTTCCGGCTGTCGGAGTCCATCCTGAGCGCGTCCTTCGGGTCGTCGCGGTCGCCGTCGGGGAAGCCGGACTCGGTGTCCCACTTCTCGATGTGCAGGCTCGGGGTCATGTCCGGGGTCGTCGTCCAGACCGTGTTCGACTCGCGGGGCTGGCCGTTGACGGTTTCGGTCCAGGTGTTCTCGACCTTGTCGGCCACGCTGGTGCGCCTGACCTGGAGGTAGAGCCGCCATCCGGCCTCGTGCTCGGTGTCGGCGCTTACGAGGTCGAGGTACGGCCGGAGGGCCTTCACCGTGACCAGGCCGTCGTCGGTGGCGTCGACGGCGAACAGGTCGCCCAGCTCGCCCGTGTAGTCGCTGCCGGCGATGCGGGTGCCGGCCGCGGCGACGACCTGCCCGTCCCGGAACAGGTCGCGGGTCGCGTACACGGCCCACTGGCCGGTGTACTCGTCGTGGTCGGTGTCGAGTTGGTCCGTGCCGATCCAGTCCGTGACGGTCTGGTAGGCGCGGTTAAGAGGCAAGATCGAGCTGTCGAGCTGGTAGAGGAACAGGTGGTCCTTGTAGATCGAGTGTCCGTCCACGCTGTCGCCGCCCACGCTCACGGTCACGTCCTTGGACGGGTTGACCGGTTTGAGCGGGTTGGTGACGATGTTGGTCACGTCCTTCGTGTCGTTGGTGATCTGGGTCGCCTGGTTGGTGACCGTGTACCCGTCGGTGACCTTGGTGACGGTCATCGGCAGGATGAGCTGATAGCGGTGGCCCAGCAGCGTCTGGTCGATGGCGGGGTCGGACAGCGGGTCGTGGTCGGCGTCACTCAGGGCCGCGTACTCGGCGAGGTCCGCGGGCTGGGGGTCGCCGGGCGCGGTCCGTCCGGTCGCGTCGATGTACGTGTCCACGGTCTTGGCGAAGGCGTAGACGATGCCGCCCTTGTCCTGGACGTTGAACCGGTCGGTCGCGTCCCGGCCCTGGTCGTCGAGGATCTGCACGTCCGCCTGGTCGAGGGTCAGGTAATCGTCGTCATAGTCGTCCGCGGCGCCGAGCCTCCACACCTTGTAGGCGGTGTCGGTGAGCTTGGTCGCGTCGATGTTCACGCGGTAGTAGATCCGGTCGCCCAGCAGCGCGGTCTTGCCGTCGATGCTGATCGACGGGTCCTGCTGCGTGTCCTCCTTGTCGGGGTTGATGTCCGGCGGGTTGTTCTCCACGCGGTTGGACGGGGTGATCGAGTTGTTCAGCGTGAGCTTCCACTCGTTGCCGACCTTCACCGTGGGCGCGTCCTTGTCGACAGTGCCCTCGAAGCGGATCTGGATGCGCGGGTTGGAGCCTGCGGGCCAGTTCTTCGCCACCCAGTCGCGGTCGAACGTGAGCGTGAACGTGTGCGCGCTCTCATCCCACGAGACCTGGTACTTGCTCTTGCCGATCGTGTCGCCCGTGTTCAGGTCGACGGCCTCGATGGTCTGCATGTCGAGGGCCAGGTACCGGTCGTACGTGTCGGTGACCGCCACGTCGGTGATCGCGTACGCGAGGTCGTCGGGCAGGCGGGGGCTGGTGGTCAGCCGGTACTCGACCTTCTGGCCGGGGAACACGGTCGTCTGGTCGGCGTCCTCCTGGTCGCCGCCCTCGGAGCCTTCCGCGACGACCTGCTTCTTCACCGGGGGCACGTATCCGCAGATCGTCGGCTCGTTGGTCGGTTCGCTCGTGTCGTTGACCTTCTGGACACCCTTGTTGGACAGGGCGTGCCCGTCGTTGGCCGGGTCGGTGCAGAACGTCAGCTCGGCGTCCGCGGCCTTGCCGAAGTCCTCGCGCACCTGTGCCGCTCCCTTGCCGTCGGCGAAGTCGATGCGGCCGGGCAGCAGCAGCGTGACCTGACGGGGCGCGTCCAGTCCGACGTGCGCGGCGAGCCATTCGCCCTTCGCGCTGGCGGTGACCGTCGTGCCCCGCACGGTGACGTCGAACTGGTCGGTCACGTCGGTGCCGGTGTTCGCGATGTCCGCGACCGAGCTGGCGGCGTCGTTCGTCGTGGCCGCCTCGTACACGCGGATCTTCGACGTGTCCGGCGCCGGGTCGAACAGGTAGTCCGCGTCGCCCCAGTCGTCGGACAGGCTGAACGCGCCCAGCTTCGCGAGGTTCGCGGGCAGCGTGCCGTTGACCGCGCTGCCGACCAGGTCTCCGTCGAGGAACTTCATGTTGTCGGCGCCCGTCTGGTTGGTCTCGTCCGGGTCGATGACCGTCTGCCACTTGCCGTCGGCGTACCGGATCCAGCTCTTGTCGGGGTTCGGGGCCCACTCCTTGATCGAGGGCGTGTTGGCGGGGATCGACTGCTCGTTCCACCGCTCCCAGCCCGAGTTGACGACCGTGACGGTCTGCCCGGCCTCGATCGCGTCGGCCTTGAGACGGCCGGTGATCGTCATGCGGACCTTGCGGTCCTTGGACTGGCCGGCGCTGCCCTTGAGCAGGGACGCCTTGGCGCTCACCCACGTCCGCGAGCCCTCGGTGTGCGCGTCGAACCGGTCGGTCGCGTCCACGCCGTCGATGCTCACCGTCACGCTCGACGTGTCGGACAGGTCGACCTTGGCGGCGTCCTTCGTCCAGTCATCGCCCAGCTCGTACGAGTCGAGGTCCTTGGCGAGGTTCGCGGGCAGCGTGCCGTTGACGGTCACCGACACGGTGTCCTCCTGCACGAACGTCTTCGTGTCCGCGCTCACCTGGTTGGTCCGGTCGGGATCGTCGGCCGTGGCGGCGTCCGCCGCGTCCTTCGACCACACCTTGTTCGGGTTCGGGGTGCGCAGGTAGACCGGCGGCTCGTTCGTCGGCGCGGTCTCGTTGTTCCACGTCTCGGAGCCCTTGTTCGTCACGCTCACATGCGCGTCCGCCTGGCTGACGGCCTTGATCGTGCCGCCCACGTACAGCTTCACCGGGCTCGCGGACGTCTTGAGCGCGGTCTTCGCGAGGAACCCTGCCTTGGCCTTCGCCGTGGTCGTGTGCGCCGCCTTGTCGATCGTGATGTCGAAGTTCGCGGTCTCGTCCTTGCCGTCCACATACACGCCCACCTGGCCCTTGTCGCTCCAGTCGATCCACTCGGCCGACGCGGACCAGTCGTCCGTGATTCTGTACGACACGAGCGGGTTGAGCAGATGCGCGGGAATGGACCCGTTGACGACCGCGCCGATCGTGTCGCCCGGCACGAACGTCTTGCGGTCCGCGCTCACGTCGTTGGTCCAGTCGGGATCCTCGGCGCTCAGCACGCCGTCCTTGCCCAGCACCCACACCTTGTTCGGGCGCGGGGTGACCTTGCCGACCTCGCGGCTGTCGCCGGCCTGGCAGTCCTTGCCGTCGCCCTGCCAGCACGCCTTGCTGTCGTCCGGGATCACGTAGTCGTCGCCGGTCGGGCGCGCGGCCTGCGGCACCACCAGCGTGTACAGGCCGCTCTTCGGACCCGTCACATGCGCCTTGACGATGCGCTTGCCCTGCTGCGTGTCGTCCACGCTCACATCGGCCGCGACCGTCCGCCCCGAGGAATCCTCGACATGGATCTGCGAGAAGTCATCCCGGTCGGCCGCGCCCAGCACGACCTGCTGGCTCGTCACGTCGATCGTGTCATACAGCCAGAACTGCCCCGACCCGGACGAATGCGCGGTGATGCGCGCGTAATACAGGCTGCCCGACGCAAGCTGGTCGTTCGGCGCGCCGATCTCATCACCGGCCGCGTTCACGATCACCTTCCGCGGCGGCACGTTCACCGCGTTCCACGACTCCTTCGGATCGTTCTCGCCGGCATGCGACGCGGCGGCGCTCATATTGCCCTGCTTCGCCGCATCCGTGTCGAACCAGAACCGGCCCGCCGGCCACGACTCCCACGACGGATCCACCTCACCGGGCAGCACCGACACCGTGGTCTCCCCGCGGTTCGATGCCGTGAACCGCTTCGCCACGCTCTTGACGGTCCCGTCCACGCCACGCCAATGCAGCGTGCTCGTACCGGTCACGTCCTCCGTGATCGACCCGTCACTGGACAGCATGATCCGATCCGACACCGCGCCGGTTTCACCGGCCTGCGTCGTCGTACCCGATGCCTGCGTGCTGATCGACAGGGTGTACGCGGGATTGTTCGGCTCGTACTGGTTGAGTGCGATCACGATGGCGACGGGATCATGCGACCACTGGGACGCGGCGATTGAATCCACCGACATCCCCGGCTGATCGGAGAAAACGTCATTCGTGTCATATGTCTTACCGTTGTTGGCATACTCTCGCTGCGCCACGTTCTGGTTCCATGCGGCCGACCAATAGGACGCGGATGCATAGCCGACACCCGCGTACACATGCGTGGTCGGAGTCGTGACCACGCCCACGCCGACCATGCGGCACTGGGCCTGTCCCTTCTGATCGGGATGCGCGGCGTCGAACCGCGCCTCGCACTCGGATTCAGCCATCGAGATCGCGGTATTGGCCGCATTCGACGCCGAACCATTCGAATCGCTCCACTGCGCGCCCATCGAGCTGACGGCCTTTTTGAACGAGTCCAGCGTCATCGGGCCGATGCCGCCGTCGTTGTTGTCCTGATACCACCAGCCGATTTCCGCGCCCGCGACGCTGCCGCCGGTGCCGGGTGCCCAGCCGCCGCCACCGCCGGCCCACGCGGTCGACGACACCAGCACGCCGCCGGCCAGCGTCGCCGCTGCCGCGACGGCTGCCACAGCGGCCCGTACCTTCTTCAAGTTCATCCTATGAACCTTCCTGTAACCTTCTTTGTCCCCTCCGCACCAAGACGGGCACCGGCCCCGCGCCCGCAAGAGCGCGAGGCCGTCACCCGGAATCGGCAGGAAGGGAGCCCCCGCTCGCACGGCGGCCACGCACGATCATCAGTCGAACTGGAAAGCGAAAGTTGTTGAACTTGGAAAAAGACCGACACTCATGTATATCGGCGTGTCGTGCGGAAAATAGCCGATTCCGACACCACATGACACACCTCGGCGATACGGCGGCGCAACAAAAAGGGCCGCACCATAATGGTGCGGCCCTCTGTACATAGCACGATCAGCCAGCAACATCCGGCGTCACGACACCACCCGGAGTCGCGTGCCCGCCAGTGCCGATTCCGCCGCCAAAGCTGCCGACGGATCCGCCGCCAGCGCCAGCAGAACCCGTACCGCTACCCGTCCCGGAGTATGAGGGCGCCGGAGCCGGCGCGTATCCGCCACCGGAGTACCCGCCGCCCGAGTACGAGGGCGCGTACTGCTGCTGGGTCTGCGTTTGAGCCTGGGCCTGGGCGGCCGCTTCGCCTGCGCCGCGGCCTCCTCATCGGCTCTGGCCTTGGCGTCGCGAGAATCGGACACCGCCTGCATCGCAGACACCAGCTTCTCGCGCAGCCCATCGAGCATGCTTGGATCCTTATCGTCCTTGCCCTTGTCGGCCTCATCAATGGCCTTACCCAGCGCGTCACGGGTCGAGTCATCCGCCACGGAACCGTCCGACTTGGACAGCAGCGACCGAGCCTCATCGACCTTCTTCACCAGCGCATCACGAGCGGTCGCAAGCGTCTTCGCATCACGCGAGGAGGTCACCGCCGCCACCGCCTCATCGATCTTCTTCGTCTGGCCCTGGTACCACTCGGCCGTCGTCGCGAGGGCCGCTGTCACAGCCTCCAGATCGGCCGTCGCGTCGGCGTCGCAAGCGACGATCTTCAGATCGGTCGTTTCGGCCAGCAGGTCGGTCAGCGTCTCGACGGTCGCCGAATCGGCCACCTGATCCGACGTGACCTTCGACGCCGCAATCGTGTCGTCGGCCTTGAGCAGCTTCTCCCACGCGGCCTTGTCGGCCGTGACCGAGGTCACACCCTGCTCGCACGCCCCTCGCGCCTGGGCGCGCCGGTTCGAGTCAATCAGATACCAGGCGGCCCCGCCCGCCATCAGCGCGACCACGCACGCCACGACAATCACCGGCACCAGCCATTTCGGCCAGCGGCGCTTCTCCACGGCATCGTCGCTGCCGTCTGCCGTCACGCCGGCATCGGCATCCCCGTCGAAAGGCGTTTCCAAGCCTTCCATCATGGCGTCGTCTTTCTCGGTTTCCATCACGTCATCGTTGTTGTTCATCATCATTCATCATTCCCTTCTTGTGAAAATACCGTTTCATCGTTTTACCAGAATGCCCACGTCGGCTTGCAATGTTTCCCGCGCGATGTCGAGCAGCCGTCCGTCACGGCCGGGACGGACGTCCGCCGTGTGGGGCAGACAGTCCTGATCGACGGCGAGCGTGGTGTCGTCGAACGCCGGACGTCCTCCGTCACGTTCCAGCAGCCCGCGAAGCCTGAACGTCTCGCTCAGGTGCTGGTCGTCTTGTTCTATCCGCCGGTCGTGCAGCAGGAAGTCCAGGGCGAGGAATCCCGGCCCCAGATGGATGCCGGAGAACCGTTCCCACGCCAGCGTCACCCGGTCGAACTCGCCGCGCATGAGACCGTACAGGGCCCGTCCCGTCGGGTACTTCGGATGGCGTTTCGCTCGGGTGTCCGTCCGATGGTTCGGATCCGCGTACGGGCAGTGCAGGTAGGCGTCCTCGTCGTAGCGGCACAGGCCCGGCACGTCGCCCCGATGATGCCACCCGTAGGGTCGGCGCGCACTGCTTTCCTCCTGCCGGCGGAACAGGCCGACGATCTGGATGGGATTGTCGCACAGCGGGCACACCGCGTAGTAGGACGGCCCCTTGTCGCCGTCACGACGCCACGGGGCCACGCCGCCGGTGCGCCCCATGTATGATTCCTGGCCGATCACGATGCTTTCCGCCCTTCCCGGCCACGCCTTGAACACATCCATAGCCGGTTTCCCCCCCCCCGCCGCGCATCGTCGTCATTGATACCTCCTGTTGATATTAACCCACCAATCCGCCGGCAGCTCGGGCACCGCGCCCTCGCGTTCGGCGAACGCGAGGCACGCGAGCACCGTGCGCAGGCCCAGCGGGAACTCCCGCCGTCCCTGACGCATCAGGAACGTCCAGTCCTCCGCGCAGTCCTCGAAATCCGAATGATCCATAATCCCGCGACGGGCCAGCACGGCCCGCTCCCCGATATCATCCATCATCATTTCCTCCTTTACCAATTGATTGAAATACCGAAATACCGATTTACCGTTCCGTTGAATCCGTTACGCCGGCGAGGTAGGCGTCCAGGGCCTCGTCGAGCAGCCGCTGAATCGGGGTCTCGCGGCGGGCCGACAGCTCCTTGAGCCGGCGACGGGTCTCGCGGCGCATGCACACCGAGGTCTTCACCCACTCATCGTCGCCGGCCGTGGCCCGCACGCCGCTGACCGCGTTCACGCCGGCCGCGCGACGCGCCGGCGCGAGCGCCATGCCGCCGTTGGTCACATTGCGCATGAGCCGACCCCCATGACCTGCACGATCTCGTCGAGCACGCCCGCGTACTCGTGCAACCGGCCGACCGCGTGCCCCATCGCGTTGACGATCTCCTGCCGTTTGGCGACCATGTGTTCAGCCTCGAACCGGGGCGTGCCGGCCTCGTCCAACGCGGCAAGGACGGCCGAATACACGGTCGTATGCTTCTCGCAACGCACCGCGAGCACCGCGGCCGGCTTGCCCTGGGGCATGTCGGCGACGGTCGCCCACGCCTGCTGGAGATCGATCGGCGAGCACATCATGGGCACGACCACGAAATCCGCGACCGCGACCGCCGTCCTCAGCGTCGCGCCCTGCGGCGGCGCGTCCACCACCCACAACCCGCCCGACAGGTCAAGCGAGGCGTCGAGCCGACGGCGCAGCCGTTTGAGCGAGGTCTCGTTCGCCGGCTCGACCCGGAACCCCAGATCCTCGCCGGCACGCTCGGCCAGATCGGCCCACAGGCTCGCACTGCCCTGCACGTCCGCGTCCAACACCACCGTCTCCCGCTCATAGCGGCGCGCCCAGGCCGCCGCCAGATACGCGGCCGAGGTCGTCTTGCCCGACCCGCCCTTCGCATTCGCCAACGTGATGATCATCCTTTACTCCTTTACCGATTTACTGATTGATTGATGTACTGCGCCGGCCGGTTAGAACAGGGTGCCCTGCACCAGTTTGGCGTCGGTGGGCCATGCGCCGGTCCGGCGCATGCTGCTGGCCTTCTTCGTGCGACGCCAGTAGGCGCGCACGGTATCCCGGCAGTCGCCGACGGCCTGCGGGTGGTCGCGCAGCCATGCGCGGATCCGGGCCGGGTGAATCCGTCCCAGCCGCCGGGAGGGCACTCCCAGCCCGGCGGCGATCCGGCGGGCCAGGACGCGCCGTTCACGATAGGTCAGCCCGCCCGCGCCGAGGCGA
>OAXB01000301.1_pt1 | contig 15894 bp, 18 predicted proteins | sample 1501541 | NCBI WGS metagenome assembly OAXB01 (sample SAMEA2580302, study PRJEB22360) | human gut metagenome | biome: human gut; feature: human-associated habitat; material: faeces | place: Denmark | collected 2008/2010
AGCCGGTCCGCATCCTCTGCGGAGCGGCTGAGCGCGGCCAGGACATGCGTGCAGCGCCAGGTATGCCGATGCGGTTTCACCGGTGGTGCCGTTTCGCTCGGCCTCGGCTCGACGGCAGGGATGCCGGATTGCCGGCGGCGGGCGCGGTGGCGTTCGTCGCAGGTCAGATCGTTGCGCAGCTCGTCGAACAACCTCGCGAACCGCGCGCCGGAGTCGACGCGCTTGGCCTGCCAGTCGCCGTCGAGCGCGTTGTCGAGGACCCGGTCCATCAGGCCGAGCGGATCGCCGACGCCCTGGGCTCTCAGTCGGCCGATCAGCCGGCGGATGGCGGCCCGGTCCCGGCCGATGACCGGCCGGGACGTCAAACCCAGTTCACCGCGTCGGGACGCGAGGCCGTGCAGGAACCGGTCGACCGGATCGGCGTCGGGTTCCGGCGTGGCCGGCTCCCACCGGATGGCGTTGCCGGCGGCGTCCGGGTCGCCGATCCCGGTTCGGCTTTCGCCCTCCTCGTGTCCGGTGTGGCTCTCCCAGTTGGGGAGATGCCCCGTAGGGGCAGAGGGGTAAGTATGTATCTCCTGTATATTGGGTGACATTTTTGCAGGATTTCCCGCAGAAATGTCACCCCGTGGGGTTTCCGGGCCGGGCTGGCGGGGTGACTTTTTTGCATCGCACGGGGTGACATTTCCGTCATCAATCGCATCCGCGGGCCCCGCGGCCGGCGTGCCGGACGGTTCCGCACGATCCTCCCGCCGCCGGTCGGCGACCTCGCGGGCGTGGCGCATGCACGCCCCCATGCCGTCGTCGCGCCGGGTTTCCTCCACCGTCTCGGACCTCATCAGGTCGGGGCAGGCCTGCCGGCAGACCACGTTCCACACGACCGTGCGCCGGTCGGCGCGCACCTGACGGCCGGTCCTCGGATCGATCCGGCTGAAATCCTGCTCTCCCAGCTCCAGCCATCCCATGTCCACGAGCTGGTCGATGGACCGTTGCACCGTGCGCACGCTCAGCCCGCACTCCGTCGCGATGGTCTCCATCGACGGCCACGCGGCCGTCCCGTCATCGAAATGCGCCTTCATCGCCAGATACGCCAAGACGGTCTTCGGGGCCTTGAACACGTCCAAAGCGTGCTCCTGCACCCACCGCATCGTCACGAACGTCATCGCACACCCCCACGTCTCGCCGACAGGCGGGCGATCCGGCGCAGCACACGCACGCACGGCACCGGCACGCCCACCAGCATCGACAGGTAGAAGTCCTGGGTGCCGTCCTGCGGGGCGGACAGCAGCATATGCCGCCGTCCCGCGTCCAGGCCGGCCCAGACACGTTGTCCCAGATAATCACTCGCCATCATCATCGGCCCCTCCCGTCCACGAGGCGCGCCTGACCCGGGTCACGCTCTCGCCGGCCGACACGCGGCGCACGACTTCCCTCCGGAACTCGGGCGCGTAGGAGATCCGACCGGTGTCGCCCACCGCTTCCACGACCGGCAGGCTCAACAAGTACGCCCTTGTTCGACGGTCAAACCCGCTCATCGCCGGCCCTCCCTGTCGCCCGTCAGGCGCGCGCGGCGCGTGTTCTCGTCACCTCGGGCGGCGGCCCGGCACATCGCCAGCACCCACAGCCATCCCAGCGCGATCCCGGCCGCCACGGCCATCACGGCCAGCACGATTCCCGCCATCAGGCCACCTCCAGTCCCGCACGGGACGGATGCCGCAGCATCGCACGCCCGCCATCGGCCTCGACAGCCAAGCGCAGCTCGCCCGCGGACCGCACCAGACCATGCACGCCGTCCAGCACCGCATCAGCCCCGGCCGCGAACCCGGCATTAAACGGCAGCCGCGACTTGCTCGGCGCGAGCAGATCCCTGTTCACCGTCACCGGGGCCTCCGCCCCGGTGTCGACCAAGCGCAGCGCGTCCTCCGCGCCCGACAGCCACGCCACCGCGACGATCTCACGCACCGTCATCCCCGACTCCACACCGGCGCACAGCGCATCCACCCGCGCCGCCATGCACTCGCCCAAACCCGATCCGGCCATCACATCACCTCCGACACCGGCCGGACCAGACGGACCGACAGCCCGGCCAGCTCCCAGCCACGAATCTCCAACGCGGCGGCACGCTCGACATCGCAACGCCACACCAGCACGAACAAGCCCACGCCAAGCGCGAACAACACGACCCACACCGGCCACAGCCACGCCGGCCCCTCGCAGGCAGCGACGCCCGCGACCGCCTGCGCCACACCCGCGACCGAACAGCCACGCTCCAACCGAGCGCCGACACGCCCGTACCAATCGGCCCGCCGCGTCCAATACCCGGCCTCGCCGGCCGCACCGACGGACGACGCCCCCTCCACGACACGCCCGGAATCATCACCGGCGTCGATTTCAACAACTTTCGCCCGCCTCACCTGCGTATCCTCGACGCAGAGCGTGCAGGCGGCACCCCTGATACCATCAGACATGTGCAATCTCCTAAACACTCATGAGACCCGCGGGCGCAGTGTCGCCAAACATCCGGCGTCCGCCGGGACTCGAAAACAATGGTCATTCGCACAGGCCGGCCCCCGGCTCCATCCGGGAGCCGGCTACTATCAACTGAGAGGTCATCATGGGATCAGCCCATCGCACCACCTCCCTTCCGTCCCCGGTCACGCGTATGCGCCGGCTGCTCGCCCTCATGGCCTCCGACCGATCCGAACCCGGGATCGACGTCAGGCCTGCGGCGAACCAGATCGAGGCACAGGCAGTCGAAAGGCTCCTGACCGAACAGGTCACGCACCGCACCGACCGACCGTTCCCAGACGGCGTCCGACAGGACAACGGCACGCTCAGGCCGACGCTTATAGGGGCGTGGACCCAGGACGACCTCGTAGCAGGAGCGTTCATCGGCCCACACGAAATAGCAGCCCAGGACTTCGCGCGGTTCGAGGGAAACGATGCCGCACAGATGATCCGCCGCCACGTAGCCCTGATCGAGGGGATCGCAGTCAGCCCCGAGCACCGGCGAGAAGGCATCGGACTCAAGCTCAAGATGTTCTGCGACCGCTGGGCGGCAGACCACCAGGCTGCACTGGTCTGCTCCATCCCCACCAACCAAGCCGCGGCACGCCTCAACAAGAAAGCCGGCCACACCGTCCTTGAGCGCGACGTCATGATGGTCATGCAGATCACGGACGACCACGACACGCCTCTGACCCGCGCGATCGCGATGGGAAGAACCCCCGACGTCTTCGCACTGTGGGCATTCCGCGTAGTCACGAAGACGACAGGCTGCGCCATCCGCATCGGAGAGCACCGGCCGATTGCCGGCGAATACGGTACCGAGCACGATCTGGGAGGCGTCCGATGGCTCGACACGACCGCCACACCCCGACCGCCCAAGGACAACCTTCGGGATCACGTCTTGCGTACGACTCGTCACGACGGTCAACGATGAAAGTTTCCCCTGCTCAGACAGCGAGTCAAGGATGCCCGGAGCATCCGTAAATTCATGCCTCGCACGCTCCACCGCGCCCATCGCCTCGGACAGCCACGCGAACACGCCGCACGACACGTACGTCGCGTCCTCGGACGGCTTCCCGGGTCGGTGGGCATCGGACACGCCAATCGGCTCTCCGCCCACGTACACGTACGCCTCCCACGGCCCCTCGAAGCCAGCAGAGTCCGCGTCCGGCGCGCGCAGCACGCAGCCCGCATACCGGCCGCCATCGGACACCGGTTGAAAATCCGCAAGCATCACGCCAACACCCCCTCGTGAGAGCGGACGGATTCAGCGAACTCGGCTTCATAGGGAACCAAGTCCTGCACGAAGTCAGCGCTCAGCCCCCATGCGGCTCGCAGAATCAGACAGTCACGACGCTGCCACTCCGTCTTGCGGTTTAGCTTCTGAGTGACACTCGCACGAGATAGCCCCAACAGCGCAGCAATCTCCGTCGCCGGCACGCCCGCCTCCTTCGACCATCGCTTCATGTTCGACTCAGACATCATCTAGCCTTTCTATCGTTTGATAGATTTTCTAACACTGACACTACATGTTAGTTTTCCTAAATGCAAATCGGCGTGTTATCATACTGTTAGAAAAACAAACTGACGTTAGAAAGAGATTGTCATGAAGGTTTCCCCGACGACAACCACGACCCAGCAAGAGCGAATGGAAGAGGTCGTCCGCTACAACATTCGTAGATATATGCGGCTTGCCGGCAAAAGCCAAGCGGACATCGCAACGCTTTGGGGAGTCACCAGGGGCGCAGTCTCGCAACGGCTCAACGGATACAGCGTGCTTAAATTCACCGAGGTCGCCCTGGCGGCCGCCGAGTTGGGAGTCTCAATCTCCGACTTGATGGACGACAAGTACCTCCTCCAGGACGAAGACTTCACCGGCCGTCTGGACGAGGCGGATAGCAAGAAGGCCACCGGCGAATCGCCGATGGCCTCCGGAGGGGCTCCTGCGGCTGGGCTTGAACCAGCGACCGTCCGATTAACAGTCGGATGCTCTGCCAACTGAGCTACGCAGGAATATTCAATTGTCATCCCGACCGGAGTTACCCGTTCAGATGAGCTCCTGCGGCTGGGCTTGAACCAGCGACCGTCCGATATACGGTTCGGGTTCGCTGCCATCGCCGTAGGGCTTTTTGCAACAGGAGTAAACGATACACCAGCCTTGCTGTTTCTTCAAATCGGCGTGTCATCGCGCATGTTCACTTTGCAGCTGGTCTTCCGAAGAGCATCGGCCAGAACCGCGCAATAGCATTCCTTGGGAAGTGATGAAGAAGTCACTTCCCTTTTCTATGCGCTTAAGGAGCCCCCATGAGGTATTGGAGCGACAACAGGAAGAGCTGCGAGCACGTCGAGCCACGAGAGGATTGGAAAGAATCCATCGAGAAATGGATCGACTGGATGGACGCCATCGGACGCACGAACGACACCCTGCGCACCCGATGGTACCAGATCGTTCGATTCTCCAAAGCCGTCGATAAAAGCATCACCGATGTGACCGAAGACGACCTCATATTCTATTTGGCCGGCATGGGAACCGAAGGCAGACGCGGGGTACGCAGCTGCGTCAAGGTCTTCTACCAATGGGGCATGAAACGCGGGCTCGCCCACCGCAACCCGGCGGACGAAGTGCCCACCGCGCCCATGACCCTTCCTTCCGGCTGCATCTGCCCGGAAGAGAACATCGAACAAGGACTCGCGTCACCCGACGAGGACGCGCGACTGGCCGTCATGCTGGGCGCGTTCTGCGGCCTGCGCCGTATCGAGATGACCCGCATCAACCTGAAGACCGATCTGGAGGAAAACGCCGAGGGCATGTTGCTTCACGTCCACGGCAAGGGCAACAAGGAGCGGATACTTCCCGTGCCCACGAGGCTCGCGGCTGCATTGCGGAAACGCACCGGCGTGTGGCTGTTCCCCGGAGACGTGCAGGGCCACTGCGGCGTCGATTTCGTGGCGAAACGCATCAAGACGGCAACCGGATACCCGTCGCACAGCCTGCGCCGCCGGTTCGCCACCTGCGCCTACTACCGCAACGGCTGCAACATCGTGCTTGTCAGCCGTATGCTGGGGCACGCCAACATCGCCACCACCATGCGCTATGTTGGCCTCGTGCAGGACGAGATGCGCAACGCCGTGGAATCCACCACCCGCACGGACATGAGACTGACCATGCCCACGAACCAGATCGTCGGAACAACCGGCAGCGTCGCCACATATTCCCTCAGCACCGCGAGAATCGGATGAACAAACGGTATGCGCCGACATGCGCAAAGAAGCATGTCGGCGCATACCGGCACCGCGGTCAGAGGCGTCTGTCCACGTTGGCAGAAGGCATCAGGCCGGATAACATGCCCGTCGGATCATCAGTCATGGATGCGGAATCGTAGGTTGGATCGATTTTCGCGTTCGCACTATCCACCAGCATGAGGATCCGGTCACGGATACGAGGCTCCACATCCGAATATGCCTCCTCGATGTTGGAGAGGACCAGACCGGCCATGCGCCTGGCCTGGCCGACGACCCGCTCGGGATCGAGGTTGTTTTCCGATGCCAGTTTCTCCCAATGACGGGGCGTCACATCCTTGGCGCCGGTGACGCCGCCGATGCGCATAGGCAGCTCGGCGGACACCCAAGGCCAGAAGGTCGTGGTCAAAACGTCGTACATGGGAGAAAGCCGGATGCCATCAGGAGAGAACATCAGGGAATAGTTCTTCGCATGCGCGTCAACGTTCCCGACGGACACGTTCAGAGCGAGCTGGTCTATCCATGAATAGCAGAGCCCGTCGGACGGATCTGCCCTGTGAAGCATGTGCAGCACGTCCTTCGCCTTCACCGTGTATTTCCGTTCCGGGGGCAGGCCGAGGGATTGAAGGAAATCCTCCGTATGCAACCGGCTCACTTTCCCGCTCTCCAATGGACGGCGGTCGAATCTCTCGATCACGTAGGTACGTTCGCCGGCGAACTCCATGACCCCGGCCTTGGAGGATTCCAAACCGCATAGCCTGACCAGCCGGTTCGAGGCGGCCTCAACGATATCGGCATCCGCCGTGCCCTGTTCAGGTGGTTTGAAGATATGGGTCGAGGGTATCGCCGCGTTGGGCCACGCCCATCGGTCGCCGATTCGCGCGAGCGTGAATTTGGGCTGATTGCCAGCCAGAGAGAAACGCGCATGGGAGTCATGCTGCCACCACGACATAGGAGCCGAACGCGCGGAAGAAATGCGGGAGGCTATATCGTCGTCGGAGGCGAAGGAAACCATCTGGGAGCGGGGCACCGGATAATCGTCATGCAAGGAGAACACAAGACCACCGGAGGAATCCGCGCCATCGAGCAGGTCGAAACTATCGGTGCTGGCGGCTCCCGAAGCACGCATCATGGCCTCGCGCGCGGTCGGATTGTCCGGAAGAAGGTTCTCCAGGAACCTGCTAGGGGCTTTCCTTGCCCATTTCCCGTCAAGAGGAAGGGAAAGGCTTATGGGCATATCCACACCCTTGGCGTATTCGAGGGAAACATTCCCCTCGGAATCCTCCAGAAACACGCCAACAGGAGAATCGCCCATCCATGCGTGCAGCTCCCTCACCGGGCACTCCCGAGACTGGAAAGCGGCAACGCGGCTATGTCTATTCCCAGCGCATCGGCTGCGGGGAACACCGCTTCAATCGGAGCTTCGCCCCGCTGGAGCAGATCATCGGCGAACTGGGGATCGATGCCGGCCCGGGAGGCGAGATCGCCGGCGTTCCAGGAACGGTTCGCCGCCTCTTCCCGGAAGGCGGCCGCGATATCCGATTCGGTGCGGGCGAAAAGAGTCCGGCGTCCACGCGGCGCTTGGAAACGGCTGAGGTAACGCGCGTACTCCAGTTGCGCCTTTGTCGGCTCAGGCGGTTTATAGTCCAGATTCGACATTGCAGGCCTCCTTAACACTTGATTATTCTAGCCTATACAGTCAATCCGGCGGTTTTCGTATCTGGATGTTCCGTCAGTCCCAGCCGTCGTTCTCCAATTCGTCCATGTCCAATCACAATCCTGAAGCGTTCCGATCAGAGGGAACGCGCTCGTGCCGGACCGTCTTCGAGACCGATCCCGTCGATGGCGTTTTCCGAGAAAGGGTTCTCTCTTAATCTGCCGACGATTTCCGCCACGGCGCGCTCTTCCTGATCGACGCATTGGACAAGCTGGGAAATGAACGGCTTGGGATCGCCTGCGACCTGCCATGCTTCCAGGCTTTTCCCGTAACTGCGGCCGGCATCGTGTTTGATTGCTACGGGCCGGTAGCCGGCAGCCATGAGCATCAGATTCAGAATCTGTCGCCCGGTTCGCCCGTTGCCGTCCGCGAACGGGTGGATGTTCTCGAACATCACATGGAATCCGGCCGCGTTGAGTATCGGATGGGCTTCGGAGCCGTTCACCGCGTCCACGAGCGTTTCCATGTCCTCGTGGATTTCGAGCGGGTCGGCGGTCTTCACGCGGGTGGCGGTGATCCTTGCCATGTATCCGTAGGGGCGGAACCGTCCCCTGAGCGCGGGCTGCATGTCCAACGCTGTGACCTCGTGCAGCTTCTGGATCACCTCGACGCTCAGCGGTCGTTTCTCTTCAGCGAATCGTTCCGCATAGGCCATACCATCCGCAACGCCACGGGCGGCGAAGATGTATCTTGCCGGCGAGTCGGTCGGCACGAACTCGCCCTCCAACACCAGTTCGGTGTCCTCAAGCGTCAGCGTGGATCCCTCGATCGCGTTGGAGTTGTAGACATAGCGGGCCACCCATTCCCTGCGGTAATCCTCAAGCGCGGACTGCTCCACCCCATCCAAGGGGAGCATCCGGCCGAACCGATTCCGGGCGGCGTCGGCATGATGAAACACGTCCGTCATTTCCGGGTCCCCGTTCAAAGAATTCAGGAGGGAGGGAAGGTCCCTGATTTTCTCGGTCAGCGCTGGATTCGGCATATCGGCTCCTTAATCGATGCTTCCACAAGTCTACAGGCGCAAACACGTCACATGGACAGTCCGACGATTGTCTTGCCTTCGAGGAAGTCGCGGAAATAGGCCGTGGAATCATCGTTGCCATCCGATGATTTCTCGGACGGCTCCTGGAGACGCATTTCCTCGACTTCTGCGGCGGTCTGCTTCGTCGTCTGTTCGAGCTGGTCACACAGGCTGACGGTTTTGCCCGTGAAAGCGGCCGCGAGGTAATGCGGGTCAACGTCCAAGGCGATGGCATCGGCGCTTCGCAGGCATTCCCCGGCCTGCTCGATCAGCATCATGGCCTGTTCCACACGCGCCTTGACGCCATCGAGACCGTTTGCCTCAAGTCCCTGTTCCATGGGTTCGTCCGACCATGAGCGGATATCAAGCCGTGGATCAAGCGTGAAATTCACCCCCGCGTCACGCAACGCGAGAACGGCGCTGCGGTAATGTCCGCTCTGCCAGTCCGCTATGAACCGGTCCGCGAGTTCCTTGCCTTGGGCACCGTATTCCCCGATGAGGAATCCGTGCAGCGCTTCCTCGTCATCATCCTCCATGATTGCGGCGCTGACGGCCACATGGTTCCGGCCGTCGTGCGACTCGAAATACAGCATCGTGTCCGGCAGCCGGTCACGGTCCGCGCGATCCAGCAGTTCGCCTATCGTCCGGTCCATTCCCGCCGTGATCTTGTATTCATTGCTCATATCCATATTCCTTTGCCATAGTGTTTTGTCGGTTCACCGGGTCATGCCGTATGGCGATGCCTGTTCGAGGTTCAATGCGTCGGCCGGATCGCAAACGGATGATGCATGGTCCGAATCTTCTCGGCCGGCTTCGTCTCCCATCGTCATGCCGAGCGCTTTCAGGGCATCGTCTTCGTCGGGCGACTCATGGCCTCCGAGGTCGGCCATCGTCCATGCCAGACGGGCCGTATTGAGGGCAAGCCTTCCCTCTTCCGTGCCGGCATAATCCGATATGAGGCCGAGCACGTCTTGGGACGTGTGCTCTTCCAGCCAGCCGGTTCCGATGCGATTGTTGGATCCGATGCCGGTTCCCGCGAACCGGGCATCCTGTCGGGCGCGGGCGTCAGTCACCATGGCCCGCGCCTCGGCGAGGCCGGGAGCCGTCCGCGATCGGACGGCAGCGCTGTCGATGCGGATCGCGCACCGTTCCTCGAACGGGCTCGGCAGATGATAGCGGGCCTTGTCCCGTTCGGTGCATCGGCATGAAGCCGGCGGCATGCCGCATGGGCAGCGGAGCATCACGCCGGCGAGCTGGAAGTCGGCCGGCCAGCGCACCGGATTGCCACGGGTCTTCGTGGATTCCACCTCGCCGGTGTCCATGGGCTTCGTCAATCCCATCAGCGGCCTTGTGGAGAACTCGGTCGCCTCGTCCAGGTACAACACCCCGTGGTTCGCCAGACTCGCATACCCCGGCAGCACGCGGTCCCCGACCATTCCGACGAAGGAGGAAAGATGGAACGGATCCACCAGGGGAGGCAGATCGTCAAGCCCGATGCCGAACGGGCCGGGAACGCCCTTCATGTCCCTGATGCGGACAAGATCCATCGTCTGATCCTCGTCCAGACGCGGGAGCATGGACCGGATGCAACGGACGATGCCATCCACACCGGAACGGGACGGCATATCGGTCCTGACCAGCATGTGGTGACGGCCGGCGGCTGCGGCCATGGCCGCGTCGCGCACCCCGTCGAGGCGCGGGTCGTCGCCCCAATCGGATTGGATGCGCGCGCCGCGCAGATCCTGCATCGAATAATCCGCGCCACGCAGCGAATCCAATCGGGTGGCGGCCTCCGCCAGCGTGACCACCGGATCAATCCCTCCACCATGCGCGCGTCACCCAGATTCTCGTCGGGAATCACCACATGGCGCACGCCCCGTTCGCGGCAGCGTTCCAGCATGGAGACGATGCCCCGGACACCGGCGACTTTCCCACGCTCGCCCAAACCGCCTATCGCCGCGATGCGATCAGACGGACCCAGACCCGCAGGCCGGGTGAAGCCGCCGGCCAGATCGATCACGGACAAGGCGACGGCGAGCTCGTGAACCCCGTCCCGCTTCCACACGGACGCCGGGGAAAGATTGACCGTCACACGGCCATCCGGCCAGGGCAACCCCGCTTCCTCCACGGCACTCCTGACGCGGGCCCTCACGTCGTCGCCCCATGCATCCTCAAGCCCTATCAGGGCGAAATACGGCAGTCCCGGCGTTCGGAACGCCTGGCATTGCACCATGAACGGCTTCATGCCGATATGGTCAACGCTTTCGATACGGCCAACATCCATGTCGGTTTCCTTTCTTTATCGTGTCACGACATCGGAGGCATTATCCAATGCGAGGCCGAGTCCTTCGGTCTCGGGGGACGCCTCCTGCGGGTCGGCCCAGCCGACGGCGAGATCCAGGGCACCGCGCAACGCCTGGCCGGAAAGCCGGTATGTCCAGAAATCGTTTTCCCTGTAGGGGAAGGATTCACTGGAAACGATGCCGCGCCCGTCATGCAGGCTCACGTCGAATGCTCCGGGTTCGGCCGTGATCATCGCATGACGCTCGGAACCGGGGACCGAGACTTGCAGAGCCTTCTTTCCGTCGGATGAACCGGTGGCGGTGAATCCGATATCGGGGTGATGCGCGAGGCTATAGGATGCGTTGGACTCGCACGCCCACGCGACCGATTTATCCAGTCCGTTGTCTTCGGCCATTTGCTGCGGGCTGTATGCCATGTCCCGCGTGTAGTCGATGGGCTGGGCGTCGGTGTAGAAGCAGCCGCCGCCGGTGTCCGCGTCGATCAGGTCTCCCACGAGCCTGTCCAGGCGTGCGGGGTCATCCCATGCGCTCACGAGCCTGGCGGGGTCGGCCTCGTTCTTCCATGCCATGTAACGGTCGCGCTGGTCGTCGCAGATTCCATCGAACGATTCCTGGGAGATGAACGTGCCGCCGTCCAGCTGATAACATTCCCCGTCGGGATCCAAGGCACGCTCCCTGAACTCCTTGCCGGCGGCGGCGTACAGGCGCTTGTCGAGCGATTCCATGGCCACGTCGAGGCCGGCCATCGCCTCGTTCACGTGCTGCTGCATGTCGGGCCGGCTCGTCTTCCACCATGCCTGCAAGTCGGCGATCACATCGGCGGCGTTGTCCCGTTCGCACACATCGAGCAGATCATCGCCAGAGTTGTCCACCGCCCAGGAATAGAAATCCCAGTCGCGTGAGCCCGTCAGGCGTTCGACGCCCCTCATGCGGCGGAAATCCAACAGTCCGCCGCCGTGTTCGCGCACGATGCCCGCCAACGGCAGATCAGCCTCGTCAATAACGCCTTTCCAGTATTCGGGAACATTCCCGTTTCCCATGTCGCTCTCCTTTCCGAACGCCTTTTCGATCACGAGCGGGTCTCGCGGGTCCACCGTGCGGTCGATACGCAGTATCTCGGGCATGACCGCCTCGCCTTCACGGCCGACGACGAACATGCCGAGCCCGGCCTTGGCGCGATGCGCGGGCGGTTTCCCCGAACCGTCCCACATCGCCGCCGGCCGATACCACGGATCCCCGTATGCGAGCGTCACCGTGTCGCCCGGCCTGGCGAGAACCCGTTCGACGGCCATGCGCGAAAGGCCGTGCGCGTCGAGCCGGCCGGAACGCCACTCGTTGGTCTCGGCTGCGGTCAGGGCGAGGGAGACGGAACATCCTCCCTGGGCAGGGGTCACGTCGAGCCTGACCGGCTGCATGGCCTCGAACCCGATCCATATCCCTCCTTCCGGCATCTGGGACGGGGCAGCCACGTCAACGTCCGTGAACCCGTATTCGCCCAGCACGTCCGAGACCCTGATCCTGAGCGCGTTGTCGGGAGGCAGATCAGGCCGCTCATTGGGAATCGGAAGCGAGGATGCCTCGAACCACACGTCATCGCGCGGATCGGTGTCGAAACCGCCGTCCCCGTCGGAATACGCCAGGGAGATGCCGAACTCCAGTTCGTCCGCATCGACCGGGGATGCCAGGATCGCGTGCCCCCACACGAGGTCGCGCGCATTCCTGCGAAGGATGGACTGCATATCGGGATTGGCGGGATTCCCCGCCGCAAGCAGGTCACGGTTCACACCCGCCATGTCAAAAGGCGTCAAAACCATCCTCGTTCTCTCCTCACTTCTGTTGTTTTCCGTTGCATCATCCGGTCGTCCTTCATCCGGTCGTCCTTCATCCGGTCATGGGATTCGCGTCCGTCTGGTTTTGGTTGGCGGCGGTACGGCCGGACGCTTCATCGAGTGTGGTTTCGGCGATGATCTTCGCGGGAGTGGCGTACGGGTAACGGGGGTTGCCGTCCATAAGCATGACGCGGGTCCTGTCATCGCCCAGCGGCGCTTCTGGCCCTCGTATCTCCTGTGCGGCACCGTATGGCCCGTAGACCAGGGGCTCTCCATACTGGTTTTCCTCGACCGAATACCCTTCGGGCAGTTCCACTTCCACCTCTTCCGCGAAGGTGTCGAAGTCGGGTGCCTGGGGCCGTTCCAGATAGTAGTGGTATGGGTTGCCGTAGTTGATGTCGGTGAGATTGTAGGTACGGTACATCGTCACTTGCATGGTGTTTCCCTTTCCTGATTATTGGCCGTTGTCAGAAACGGATGGCCTTCGAGTCGGGATCGGTTTCATGAAGCGGGTCGGCCGGGTTCGTCGGATCGTAGGAGGCGGATGCTTCCTCGCCGTCGTCTTCGGGTTCTTTCTCGCGGGAGAGCCGGTCCTGGTCCACCATCGCGTCGATGATCTCCCGGCCTTTCTCGATGCTTCGGTCTTGCAGCGTTCTGCCCGGGATCATGTCGCGCATCGAGTCCATGTTCTCCTCGGTGACGGGCCAATCGTTGTTTTTGAGCCATTGGCGCAGGTCCTCCTCCGTCCAGCGGATCAAAGCGATCGTCTCGTTGCTTTGCTCGGGATGGAGCAGCGCCAGATACTGGCTGCCGAAATACTCCTGATCATCATTGAGGTTGTGGATGAACTGGATCGGCGAGAGGTTGTTGTGTTGCGAGAACTCCGGGGACCACAGCTCGTTGAACTCCTCCTCGGCATCGAAGTCCGCGCAGGCTTCCGCCATCGCGCGCCGAAGATCCCTTGTGTTCGAGTCGGCGGGCAATGTCGCGGTGACGGTCCCGTGGTTGGGTGCCTCCAACGTCGCATACAGGAAGTCGGTGCCGTTGTCTCGCTGGATGAAGCATTCCGAGTTGCCGTAGTCCAACTCGTATCGCTCGATCAGGTTCTTCGCCTTGTCCACCAGGGCGCGTTCGGCGGGAGTGTATTCGCTCGGGTCGATCATCATGGGCTCTTTTCTCTGGAAAACGGTTGATGCCGTGCCGGAACCGGCCGGACACGGCATCATCGTACGTATCCCGCGATGCGGTTCACGGGGCGCACCGTCTACCGGCATCAGCGGAATCCGATGACCGCAGCGGGTATTCGATGTTCGGTCCCTTCACGTGTCTCGCTCCTTAGTACCAGTTGTGTGCCTGCCAGAACGCCTTGGCGGCGCTGGGGCTGCCGTACCGGTCGGCGATGTAGTTGAGACCCCATTTGATCTGGGTGGCGGCGTTGTCCTTCCAGTCGGCACCGGCCGACGCCAGTTTCGACGCGGGCAATGACTGCGGGATGCCGTACGCGCCGGAACTCGGGTTGGTGGCGTCCCACCGCCATCCCGATTCCTTGTTCCACAGCCATACGAGGGCGTCATAGTCGCCGTCGCCCCAATCCCTGTACGAGGCGATCATCTTCCGTGCTATGGCCCGCGCCTGTTCCGGTGTGGCGTGCCTGCCGTCGCCGTCGTAGTCCACCACCACGTCCGTGGAGCCCGAGCCGGAGCTGGAGCACGTCCATGCCGCTTCGACTGGATCCGACGAAGCGGACGGCGAACCGGACGACGCGGAGCCGGATGACGGGGCATCCGTGCCGGTGGAGCCGTTGGTGGATACGTTGCCGTCGGGCAGGATGTAGGTCGCGCCGACGTTGATCCTGTGGGTGCGGTGGCTGACGATGCCCAACCCGCGCACGTTCATCTCGCTGACCGTGACCGTGCCGGCCGTGGCATCGACGCTTTCCACGATGGCGACGTGCCCGTACAGGGTATCGGCACCGGCGACGCCGGCGGGATAGCTGGCGATGCTTCCGGCCACGGGGCCGGTGGTCGTGGTCCGCCATCCTGCGGCCTTGGCGCTGGCCGCCCAGTCGCCGCCGTTGTGCCAGTGAGAGCCCACGTCCAATCCGATTCTGTGGCCCCTCATGCACGCCCACCAGGTGCATTGCCCGTCCGGATAGGCCTGGCACACGTTGTCGGGCCCGTCGGATCCGTCGAACCATGCCTTCGTCTGCATGACGGTCATGCCGTCGCGCACCTCGCCGGTGACGACGCTTCCCGTGACGCCTCCCGACGATCCGGCGGAGCCACCGTCCTTGCATCCGTCGAGGCCCGCGAGCACGGTCAACGGCGCACATCCGCCAAGCAGGGACAACAGGCACCCTGAGAGCATGGCCGCGAGGATCCGATGACGGTCGTTCCGGCTCATTGGGTGTTCCTCAACGACCAGAAGGGCTTCTGACCGCCGACCACGACCTCCACGGTCCGGCAGGGATGCTGGACCGTGCCGTACCCGGTGGCGGAGATCACCGTGTACGATTCGCCGCCGGCCTTCACCTGATCGGGGTCGAGCTCGTTGCCGTTCTTGTCCAGCAACGGCGAGTCGAGCGCGGCCGGACAGTAGACCGTGACGTGCCAGTTGCCGTCGTCCATCGGTATGAGCACCGTGTCATACGCCTGGCTGACGGTCTGCTGCGGGTCAGCCGTGGATGACCGTTCGATGCCTTCCGGCACCGGGAAGCTGGTTTCCTTCATCGTCCAGAACGGCTGGGACTGGATGGCATCCGTATCCGAGCCCTCCCATTTGCCGTCGGATGTGCAGGTGTAGGCGTAGTTGATGTACTTGTCGTCGGATTCGCCCGAGCACACGGAACCGGCGTCGAAGCGGCGCTGGGCCCACCACCAGCGCGGCGCATCGGAGACCGGATGGCTTTCACCCGCGCCGTCATCGCCGAGCAGCGCGAACACGTTCCCGCGCCATTCGTCGTCGCTGCCGTTGGGATCGAGCAGCGCGTCCACCGTTTCCAATGCGGTGTCGATCGGACCGGACCCGGTGCGCAGCGTGATGCCGTCCAGATTCTCGGAGAGCGTGCGGGTGCCGTCCTTGCGCGTGTCAACGGGGAACGCGGTGGTGCGCTGCGACCAGTCGCCGGGAACCGGGATCCCCGCCGCCTCCAGGCCGGCGTACCGTCGCGGGCCCGGATCCGTTTTCCTTTCCCCGGTGGCATCCTGTTTCGTGTCCGGAGTGGAACCGCCGGCATCGCCGGCCGTTGACGGCTGGTGGTTGGCGACGATGACGCCCAGC
>OAXB01000302.1_pt1 | contig 15848 bp, 15 predicted proteins | sample 1501541 | NCBI WGS metagenome assembly OAXB01 (sample SAMEA2580302, study PRJEB22360) | human gut metagenome | biome: human gut; feature: human-associated habitat; material: faeces | place: Denmark | collected 2008/2010
CGTCGAGCCGAAGTCATCGTCGCCGGCGTCCGTCGCGATTCCAGCCGCGGACGTCCCCTCGATCACCGTTCCCGTCGATGCGATGCGCGACATCACCTTCGCCTCGGCGCACCCGAAGTCCCCGATGCGCGGATGCGCGCAATGGTCGGCCGGCATCATCGGGCTTGGCCGTCTCGCCACGGATGCCGCGCGGCGCGACCGCGACATCGCCGTGGTGCTCGGCGACCTCAACTCGGGCATCGATCACCCGAGCTTCCGCGCATTGCTGCGCTCCGGCTTCCGCGACGCGAGCCTGTCGCAGGGCCGCGGCCCGACCTCCACCTTCCCCCGATGGACCCCCTGGCCGCGCATCGAACTCGATCACATCCTCGCCACGCCCGGCGTCGCGTTCCGCAATGTCGAGTCCTTCGAAATCGCGGGCACCGATCATCTGGCACTGGTCGTCACGCTCACGGTGTAGCCGGCTGCGCAGCCAACGGCGGCGCGCATCCGGCCGCCAAAACCCGATCACCGGAAAATCCAGACCCCGGTGTTATAATTTCCCAGTTATTCGCGCGCGCGGAGCCCTCTATCTGCCGCACGCAGCGAGGAACACGTGGGCTCGGCGAGCTGTGCCCCACACTGCAAACCGAAACCACACCCCTAGTTAACAAGGAGAGCCATTTTGGCAACCAAGATTCGTCTGAAGCGTCTGGGCAAGAAGTTCTACGCGTACTACCGCGTGGTGGTCATGGATTCCCGTACCAAGCGCGATGGCCGTGCCATCGAGGAGATCGGTACCTACAACCCGAACACCCAGCCTTCGACCATCCAGATCGACTCCGATCGCGCTCAGTACTGGCTGGGCGTCGGCGCGCAGCCGACCGAGCAGGTGCTCAACCTGCTGAAGATCACCGGCGACTGGCAGAAGTTCAAGGGTCTCGACGGTGCCGAGGGCACCCTGAAGACCGCCGAGTCCGGCCCGGACGCCGAGGCTCGCGTCGCGGCCGTCGAAGCGCAGGCCCAGAAGCTCAAGGCCGCCAAGTCCGAAGCCGAGGCGAAGGCCAAGGCCGAGGCTGAGGCCGCCGCTGCCGCCGATGAAGCCGCTGACGAAGCTCCGGCCGAGGAAGCGCAGGCTGAGTGATCATGCTCGCACAGGCTGTGGAACACCTCATCAAGAACATCGTTGATTTTCCGGACGATGTCTCGGTCAAGTCCCACGAGAACCCGCGCGGCGAACTGCTTCGCGTGCGCGTGAACCCGGAGGACATCGGCCGAGTGATCGGCCGCAGCGGCCGGACCGCGAACGCGATCCGCACGGTGATTCAGGCGCTGTCCGATCACAAGGTGCGCGTCGACATCATGGATGTGCGCAGGTGAACCCCAACGTGGTGCGTCAACAACACTCCGACGACCCTCAGCAGCCCGAGCTGCTGAGGGTCTGTCGTATTGGCCGCGCGCAGGGGCTCAAGGGCGAAGTCACCGTTCAGAGTTTCACGGACGAACCGGAGTACCGGTTCGCTGCCGGTTCCGTGCTGTATGCCCGTGACGGCTCCGAGGAGTACATCGTGGAGCATGCGCGCACGTTCAAGAACCGTTGGATCATCAAATTCGAGAGCATCGAGAACCGCGACGACGCCGAGACCGCCAACGGCACCGAGCTGTACGGCGAAGCCGATGATCCCGAGGACATGATCGAAGAGGACGCATGGTATCCGAAGGATCTCATCGGGCTTGAGGTGCGGCTGGCCCCGGATAACGGGCTCGGTCTGCCCGAGGGGCAGGTCGTCGGCAAGGTGGTCGACGTGCTCGACGGATTCCAGTCGCTGCTCAAGGTGCGTCTGGCCAATCCGGTGCGCGACGCCGAGACCGGCGAGGTCACCGAGAACAGCGCCTTGGTGCCGTTCGTCGAGGCGCTGGTGCCGGACATCGATCTCGATGAGCGGTATCTGACCATCGACCCGCCCGGCGGGCTGATCCCCGGACTGTAGATCCGCGAACCGTTCTGATATGCGTGTGGCCCCTTCCGTGATCGGAAGGGGCCACACGCATATCAGGACGGTTCCGTGCGAATCCACACGGCTCCATACGGGTCAGTGCCGCGATGCGAGCGCGGTGACGCGGTCCATGAAGCGCGCGAGGAAGCCCGGCACATCGACGCCGACGGCCACCCGCGTGGTCTTGTCAGGGTCCTGCAGGCGGTCGCGGTCGCCGATCGTGCGCCCGCGGAACGCGCCGTCGAGATCGACCTTGAGATTCACGCCGAGCGTGGTCACCAGGTCCGGATCGAGCGCCGCCGCCACCGCAAGCGGATCGTGCAGGCCGCATCCCTTGAGCTCGGGCTGGTTCGCCAGATAGAAGTCGATGTAGTAGTCGGTCATGTCGGCCAGAAAATCGCCGGCGTCGGTGCCGAGGGCGCGCCAGCGCGCCGTGCCTTCGCGGGTCAGGGCGGTCTGGTGCGTCACGTCGAGCCCGATCATCGTGGTGCGCGCGCCGCAGCGGAACAGATAGTCGGCCGCTTCCGGGTCCTGCGAGATGTTCGCCTCCGTGCAGGGGCTCACGTTGCCCGGCACGGTGAGCGCGCCACCCATCAGCGTGATCGCGGCGCCGGAATCCTTGACGTCCGGGGCCTCGCGCAGTACGGTCGCCATCGTCGTCATCGCGCCGGTCGGCACGATGACCAGATCCTCGCCGTAGGTGCGCGCCGCATCGATGATGAAATCGACGGCCGAGCCGGGGGTTTCGAAGTCACGCGGCGAATCGGGCAGCACCGCTCCCCCGATGCCGTTGGCCCCATGCACGGCGACCGACCCTGCCGACGGAGCCCAAGGAGCGTCCGCCGCATAGCTTAGCGGATGATCGACACCGGGGTACACGGGCACGTCGTCGCGCCCGAACAGGTGCAGCACGGCCAGCGAGTTGCGCACGCCCAGCGGCACCGCCACATTGCCGTACGTGCCGGTGATGCCGATCAGTTCGGCCTCGTCGGCGCTGCCGAGCGCATACGCGATGGCCAGCGTGTCGTCGATGCCGGTATCCAGATCCAAAATCAGTTTCTTCATGGGCTTGCACTCCTTCAGGGTCGCCACACTATCCATGTATCATCATCCCCGCAGCCACTGACGCGGGACAAGCTCCAGTGGTCTGCCCCGCACATGGTTGAGTGGCTGATCCTCCCGCTGGATGGATAGCCCGGTGGGCTATCCATCGCAGTGCACGCAAGTGCACGTCGCATGTAACGCCGGGAGGCGGCGCGTAGCGCCGGAGGGTGGTCGAATGCTTGACGCCGCGGTATTCTCGACCACCCCCAGTCGGCTTCTCCGACAGCCCCCGCCAGCGGGGGCATGAACCACTTCATTATGTACGAGACAGGCCACTAGTGCGCTACGACAACATTCCTTGGCGAGGGAACCGGGAGTACGGATGCCGCCTCAGTGCGCGCTTCCGCCAATCCTTCGGCCAGATCGTCGAAATCGATGCCGTTCACGGAGGACAGCAATCCGACATCCTCGGCGGGGAATCGCTCCGGATGCATCGCCCCGCAGATCGCGCCGGCGATGGCCCCGATCGTATCGGTATCGCCACCGAGCATGGCCGTCATCCGGGTCGCCACGGTGGGATCGCCGCCGGCCAGTTGCACGCACACCAGCACCGCCGGAATCGTCTCCGCCGTATCCACGCCCGTGCCGAACACATCACGCAACAGACGAAGCGCTTCCTGCCCGTCCACGCCGTGCACGGCGGCGTACACGGCATCGAGCCGGGCGCACAGGTCCACGGTCGGTGTCCGGTATCCACGCTCACTGCCCAGACGTGCGGCGCGATCGGCCACACGCCACAGTTCCCCGGTATCCGCACCTCCCTCGATGCCGTAGGCCACGCAGGCCGCGACGGCGCTGGCTCCGGCAATGGCGATGGACGTGTTGTGCGTCGGCAGGCAGATCTGTTCGACGCGCCGTACCAGCGCCGAAAGATCGTTCACCGAGGAGATCGCGCCGATCGGCGAGATCTTCATCGAGGATCCGTTGGTGGTGCCGCCGATGCCTGCACGGTCGAAGGGCACACCGCGCTGGATCGCATCCAATGCGCGTCTTGTGCTTGGCCCGCTGACCACGTCGTTTTTTTCAGGATTGCGCCGTATCCAGTCAAGCAGATGCTCGACGTACGCGTGGGCGTCGACGTGGCCCCGTGCGGCGATCAGCATCCGCGCGATCAATATCGTATTGATGGTGTCGTCCGTGACCTCGCCCGCGGCGAGCGATCGAGGATACATCCCGTACCGCGTCGACGGGCGAAAAGTCGTCATGCCGTCGGGGAAGCACTCGCGCATGCGTTCACGAGGAATGAATTCCGTGGGCATGCCCATCGCGTCGCCGTACGCGCAGCCGATGAGCATGCCTCTGATGCGCCGGGGAATATCACCCTGCACGGAGTTCGATGAATCGGCGCCGCGCCGCAGCAGTGCGGGATCATGCCCCGCGAAGGTCTTGTCCATGGCCATAGCGGCCGCTCCTTCCTTGGATTCCACGTTCCGCGGGAAACGTGGATGCTTACGAGAATATCGGCATTGGCCGTGACGGATCCACCACGGTCCATCGGGTCATATGGACCCGGCGGACCGGCGGGGCCGGCGTGACCGGAATCGCGCGATGGGAGTTCAGGCCGCGGACGGATCCTTCTTCTCGGTCAGGAACGCCGCCGCGAACGAACAGGCCATGGCGATCAGCGATGCCGTGATGACGATGAGCACGTTCGTCACGTCGCCGGTTTTCGGGTTGACGAACCCGACGATGCCCAGCACGCCGATGGTGGAGGCGTAGTTCACCACATGGAAGGCCCCGACGATAGCCCCGCCGATCATCGATCCGAGGCAGGTGATCGCGAAACGGCGCTTGACCGGCAGGGTGACGCCATAGATGGATGGCTCGATGATGCAGAAGAAATCGGAGATCATCGCCGTGACGCAGATCTGGCGCGTCTCGGTGTTGCGGGAACGCAGCCACACGGCGAAGACGACCGCCATCTGCGCCAGCGGAACGACGTAGATCAATGGCATGATAAAGTCGCTGCCCAGGGTCGACAGGTTGTTGATGCCGATGGCGACGAGCGGCCAGTGCAGGCCGAGGATCACCAGCGGCGTGTAGAAGAAGCCGACGACGGCGCCGGCGATGGCCGGAGACAGCGCATACAGCCACTGCAGGGCCACGGTGATGGCGTCGGAGAGCAGATTGGCGATGGGGCCAAGCACGAGCAGCGTGGCGACCACGCCGACAAGGATCGTCAGGAACGGCACGAAGGTGAACTGCGTGGCGTGAGGCAACTTGCTCTTGAGCCACAGCTCGAACCTGGAGATGAAGAACATCGCCAGAATGATCGGAATCACCGTGGATGTGTAGCCGTTTTCGGGGAAGATCACCGGGATGCCCAGAAATGTGCTGTGCACGTCGGTGGAGAAGGGCGTGCCGGCGAATAGGGTGAAGAGTGGGTCGCCCTTGCCCAGATCGGCGGCGAAATTCGGAAAGACCAGCGCCGCGCCGACGATCATGCCGATGAATCCGTCCGACCCGAACGCCTTGGCCGCCGTGTAGCCGAGCAGGACCGGGAAGAAGGTGAAGATGGCGTTGCCGATGGCATTGAGGATCACATATGTGCCGTCGCCGGACTGGATGGCACCGGTGGCGACAAGCACCGACTGCAAGCCGAGCACCAGCGAGCAGCCCATCAGCACGCCAAGGACCGGCGTGATGATCTTCGTGATGGTGGCGAGGATGCGGTTCAGCAGGGTCTGCTTTGTCCTGTCCTCGACGGGCGCGTCGGCGATCGGGGACGCAGCCGCCGCGGAACCGGACGCCGGCTGCGTCTCGGCGTTCCGCTGCTGCCCGGCATTCGCTCCGACCCCGGCATCTTCGGCGCCTGACGCCGCCAGTTTGGGCAGCAGCTCGTCGTAGACATCACCGACCGTGGTGCCGATGATGACCTGCAGCTGATTGTTGGAGAACTGCGCCCCCAGCACGCCGGGAGCCGAGGCCAGCGCCTGCGTATCCGCCAGCGCATTGTCGTGAAGCGTGAAGCGCAGGCGGGTCATGCAGTGCGCGACTTCGTTCACATTGGCCGCGCCGCCGATGTGTTCGAGTATGAAATCATTCAGCTTGTCATAGTGCCCCATCGTCAGACCTTCTCTCAAGTTATCTTCGTCGATGCCTTATGTTGTGGGATATCCATACCAAATTTGGATAATTCCAAATTATAATCTTGACAATCCCAAATAGTCAACCGAGCGACACGCCGACAGCAAAGAACCATCAGCACCGCAGAATCACCAGTATTCTGGCATAGGACAGCACACACCACCGAGGAAGGCGCTCGCATGGGAACTCCATCGATTCTTGGGAAAAAAGAAGTGCGCCGCCAACGTATCGTGGAGTTGCTCGCCTCCACACCGCTCAGCTCCATCGCGCAGCTGGCGCAGGAACTCGGCGTGTCCGACGAGACCATTCGCACCGATCTGAAGTCCACGGAACTGCGCGATCAGGTGATCCAAGCACACGGCAGCGTGGCCCTCGGCGCCTCCTCCGCGGGAACCGGCGTGCCGTTCCAATTCCGGCGGTCCGTCAACACGCAGATCAAAACGCATCTGGCCAACCGCGCGGCCGAGCTCATATCCCCAGGCAGTACGGTAGCCATCGAGCACAGCGGCGTTGGCAGCATGCTGGCGGAGGCCATTGTGGACCGCCCCGAGCTGAGCGATACCATCACACTGATCACCAACTCGTTCCCCATCATCGCATTGCTCATCGAACGCCACAGCCGCATGCGCACCGTATTTCTGGGAGGCCGTTTCATCGAAGGGCAGCTCAACACCTACGGTTCGACCACCATCGACCAAATGAGCCGCATGCACGGAGACATGGCGTTTCTCAGCCCGGCGGCAGTCAGCGGCGCGCTGGCGGTGACCGGATTCGTCGAGGACGACGTGGCATTCAAGACCACGCTTATGTGTCAGTGCAGCCGCAGCGTGCTGCTGCTCGACAAGTCGAAGATGGGAAAGACCGCGCTGCTCGACATCAATCACGTCTACGACTACGACTACGTCGTCACCGACGCGGATTTCGACACCGAGCAACGGCAGGCATTGGCTGACCACAACGCGTCCGTCATCGACATTCGCTGCCCGGGCGCCGGGCCGGCCACGGCCGGTTCACGGAATGCCGACAGGGCCATCCACTAGGCTATGGGACTATGAAGATCGACATCGTTTCCGTGTTTCCCGAGTATTTCGAGGTTCTGAACCTGAGCCTGTTCGGCAAGGCGCAGGCCAAGGGACTTATCGACGTGTCCGCGCACAACCTGCGCGACTGGACGCATGACGTGCATCATTCGGTGGACGATACGCCGGTCGGCGGCGGGGCCGGCATGGTGATGAAGCCGGAGGTATGGGCCGAGTGCCTGGATGAGCTGCTCGGCCTGCCCGCCGCGAAGAGCACCGCCGCGGACGATGGCGGAGCGGACGGCAACGGCGCGGACGGCGCCGCATCGGAATCCGCACCCGCCGATCCGGCCGCCGGCGAGGCCGCCACGAGGGTGCCGGAATCCGCGGAACCAACGGAGGTCTCCCCCATTCTGATTTTTCCGAATCCGTCGGCGCCGCTGTTCACCCAGCGCGACGCGACCGAGTTGTCCCACGCCGGGCATCTGCTGTTCGGTTGCGGGCGCTACGAGGGGTACGACGCACGCATCCTCGAGTATTACCGCGCGCAAGGCGTCGATGTGCGCGAGTACTCGATCGGCGATTACGTGCTCAACGGCGGCGAAGTGGCCGTATCGGTGATGCTGGAGGCGATCACCCGGCTGCTACCCGGATTCATGGGCAACCCCGAATCGATCGTCGAGGAATCGTATACGGGAGAAGGCGCGCTGCTGGAGCACCGGCAGTACACCAAGCCGGCCCAGTGGCGGGGCATCGCGGTTCCGGACGTGCTGCTGTCCGGAGACCACGGCAAGGTCGACCGGTTCCGCAGGGACGAGGCGCTGGCGCGCACCGATGCGATCCGCCCGGATCTCATCGAACGGCTCGATTGTTCGGCGCTCGACAAGGCCGACCGCAAAACGCTGATCGGACTCGGCTGGGAGGTTTCCGCCGCGCATCCACGGCGTCTCGCGTAGAGGCCCACGCCGCCACGTTCCCGCGAGCCGTTCCGGGCACCAGGCAACAATCGATGAGGGCCGGCCCCATCTGGGACCGGCCCTCATCGGCGATGGCACGCGTTCGGTTTACAGGCCGAAGACCTTGACGCGGTTCTCGACAGGCTGCTTGTCGACCGGGCCGGCCGGCTGCGCGACGGCGCCGAACGGCATTTGGGCCTGCAGCTTCCAGCTGGACGGCAGGCCGAACTCGGCGGCGACCGCCTCATCGATCAGCGGGTTGTAGTGCTGCAGGGAAGCGCCGAGGCCCTTCTCCGCCAGCGCGGTCCACACGCCGAGCTGGAGCATGCCGGCCGCATCGCGGGCGAAGCCCGGGAAGTTGTCCTTGTAGGCCGGGAAGCTCTTCTGCAGCTGCGCGGTCACGTCGGCATCGTCGTAGAACAGCACGGTGCCGTGGCCCGCGGCGAAGCCATCGATCTTGGCTTCGGTGGACTTGAAGGCCTCGGCGTCGGGAACGACGGCGCGCAGCGTCTCCTTGACGATGCCCCACAGCTTCTGATTGGCATCGCCGAACAGCACGACGGCGCGCTGCGGCTGCGAATTGAAGGCGCTCGGCACCTCGACGGTGACGTCCTCGACCAGCTTGACGATCTCCTGATCGCTGATCGGGGAATCACTCGTCAGCGCGTACTGCGAGCGGCGGGCCTTCAGGTCCTCGACAAAATTCGACATGACATCTGCCTTTCTGTTGCGGTTCTACGATCGGAGCATCGACGGAGCGGATATACCCCTTATCGCGATATCTCGATTCGATGTATTTGCCAAGATCTACGGTACTGAATTCGTCAGCGCCCCACGTCGACATTCACCATCAGAATATTGTGAGCTATCTCACACTATTCTGATCACCGTGTCCAAACATCTCCCGGTCAGCCCGCGTCCTCGTTGAATTCGATGTAGAACACGGCGGTTTCGCCATAGTCGCGCTGCTCGGAGACGCTCCAGCCAGCCGGCGGCGTCGGGTCATCGGACCGGGCGGAACGCTCCAGCACGATCAGCGTGCGGTCGCCGGCCGCGCCGGACCGGACCAGATCGGCGAGCAGACGGTCGCACACTTCGGTCGCGAAGACATACGGCGGATCGATGAACACCACGTCGAACGGCTGCGGCGCGGTGACCGACGCGTATTTTTCGGCTTTCGCCCTGATGACGCGGGCATTCATGCCCGGCTCCCACGCACGGTGGCGCTTGAGCGCGGTCAGCGTCACGGCGATCAGCGAGGCGGCCGGGCCGTTCGCCTCGACGGCCACAAGCTCGCGGGCGCCGCGGCTCAGCGCCTCGACGCCCAGCGCGCCGGTGCCCGCGAACAGATCGAGCACCCGGGCGTCATCCAGCACACCCAACGAATCGAGATGGGAGAAGATCGCCTCTTTGGTGCGGTCGGTGGTCGGCCGCGTACCGCTTTTCGGCGTGGTCAGCGCCACGCCCTTGAATCGTCCGGAAATCACGCGCATGCGCACCATGTTCTCAGGCACCGGTGACGATGACTCTCGCGATCCCGAGCATGCTTGGGCATCCGGTCTGTCGATGGCGCCGCTACGGCATCACGACGATGTCAGGAAGGTCTCGTTTCCCCGCGTGAAGTCCAGCACGGCACCGGCGAGCTGCACTTCACCGGACAACGACGGATCGGCCTGCAGCAACCGTTCCGCGCGGGCGCGGGCGTCGGCGATGATGTCGGCGTCCTTGACCACGCGCAGCAGCTTTAGGCTGGACTTGCCGCCCGACTGCGCGTCGCCGAGCACATCGCCGGCACCGCGGAATTCCAAATCGGCCTGCGCGATTTGAGAACCGTCCAGCGTGCCCTGGATCACCTGCAGCCGCTGTTCGGCCGGCGACCCCGGCTCGGCGCGGGAGATCAGGAACGCCCAGCTGTTGGTGCCGCCGCGCCCGACGCGGCCGCGCAGCTGGTGCAGCTGCGACAGGCCGTAACGGTCCGCGTCGAAGATCACGATGCAACTGGCCTGAGGCACGTCCACGCCGACCTCGATCACCGTGGTGGCCACCAGAATCGGCGTCGCGCCATCGGCGAATTCCTCCATCACCCGGGTCTTCGTCTCATCGTCGTCGCGCCCCGTGAGCGTGGCGAACGCAACGCCCTGGAACTGCGGCAACCCGGACAGCCGATCGACGATTTCATGCACCGAATGCAGCGGCGGGCGCTGCTCACGCTCGTCGTCCGTCTGCTGGTCGGCCGACGGGCCGCCACCGGCCTGCCGGGCCGCCGGGGCACCCCCCGCGGCGCCGGAAACGGCCAGTCGACGCTCGCGGGCGAACGCGTCGGACTCGTCGTATACGCCGATGCCGGTGTCGCCGGACGCGTCCCCGGACTCGTCCTCGTCCGCGTCGATGCGCGGGCAGACCACGTAGGCCCGCTCCCCCGCGTCGATGCGCTGGCGCAGATGCGCGAACATGTTAGCCATCGTGCGCCCGTCAGCCTCGGGCACGATGAACGTACGGATCGGCTTGCGCCCTCCCGGCAGCTCGGTCAGCCACGAGATGTCCAGATCGCCGAACCAGGTCATGGCGGCCGTGCGCGGGATCGGCGTCGCGGTCATGACCAGCAGATGCGGCGCCATATCCGCCTTCGTCCGCAGCGACTCACGCTGCTCGACGCCGAAGCGATGCTGCTCGTCGATCACCGCCAACGCCAGGTTCGGCGCCTGGAAGGTCTTGGAGAATGCGGCATGCGTGGCCACGATGACGCACGGCTCCCCGCTGGCGGCCTGCGCAAGCGCGCGGCGACGCGCGGCCAGTTTCATGCCGCCGGTCAGCAGGATGACCGGGATCTTCGGATCGACCTTGCCAACCATGGCGCCGATCGTGGCGTGATGCTGCTCGGCGAGCACCTGCGTCGGAGCCACCAGCACCGCCTGACGGCCCGAGCCGACCGCCTGCAGCATCGCCGCCAGCGCGACCACGGTTTTTCCGGAGCCGACCTCGCCCTGCAGCAGGCGCTGCATCGGATAGTCGCGAGCCATATCGGCGCCGATGTCGTCGACGACCTCCCGCTGCCCAGCGGTCAGCGCGAACGGCAATGACGCAATGAACCGATCGCGGACGGACAGGTCCGCACACGGCGCGGCATCGGCCTTATGCGCATGCTGCCGGGCCTGCAGCAGCGCGACCTGGCAGACGAACGCCTCCTCGTAGCGCATCGTGTCGATGGCGCGCTTGAACGCGGCGGTGGTGTCGGGCTCGTGGATCGCGGCGAACGCATCGGCGCGGTGCATCAGCTGCCGATCGGCACGCACCGATTCGGGAAGGATGTCGGGGATCATGCGGCGCAGTGTCTCGCGCGCGGCGGCAACGCCCGCCTCGCCGTCGTTCCCGTCAACGCCCGTTTCCGGCGCATGCGCGTCATCCGGCGCTGCCGGCTCCTCGTCGCCGGCCAAGGCATGCAGAAAGCCCAGAATCGATTCGTGGATATGCTCGCTGGAGATGCGCGATGTCGCGTGGTAGACCGGGCGCGGCCGGCAGACGCGGCGCAGGCCGGCCTCCATCGTGTCCGCATCGTAGCGCAGCGCGGACGACGCGGGAACAAACATGGCGTCATCGGCGCCGGCATCCGTCGGCTCGCTCATTCCCCCGGGCGCGACAGTCAGTATTTCCGGATGCGTGAACTGCAGCTGCCCGTTGAACTCGCTCGGTTGCCCCGACACGACCGCGCCGGCGCCGGCACGCAGCCGCATGCTCAGCCAGTCGACATACTGCTTCTTGTACGAGAAGAACACGAGCCGGGCCACGGATCCGGCCACATGGCGCGAGCGGGCGAACGCCGCATCGTCGATCAGTGCCTCCAGCCGGTACCCCCGGCGCGCAATCATCGGCACGACGCGCAGATCGCGGATCACGCCGGCGAACGCCATCGTCTCGCCGATGCGCGCCTCGCGGATCGCCCGCAGCGGCACCGGATCGGTGACGCGGAACGGATAATAGGTCAGCGCATCGGCGACCGAGACGATGCCCAATGACTTGAGCGCGCCGGCACGCCTCTTGTTCGTCATCAGCGACGCAATCGGGGTTTCCAACGTAATGCTCATGGGTACTCATTGTGGCCGACCACGCCGACACCTCCGGCGCCGCCGGCGGCATAAACATGCCGGCGGAACACGCGCACCGCACAGCGCAACGCAAAGAAAAAGCCCCGGGGTCTTGCGACTACCGGGGCTTAAGCTTGCTATCTCGCGATTCACGCGGCCACACGCTGAACCTTGCCAGCCTTGAGGCACTTGACGCACACGCGAACGCGAACGTTCTCGCCGTCGATCGTGGTGCGAACCGGCTGCAGGTTCGGGCGGAAGGTGCGCTTATTGCGGATATGCGAATGCGAAACGGTGAAACCGGTCTGCGGTCCCTTGCCGCACACTGCGCAACGAGCTGCCATGTTGGACTCCCTATTAATTCTTTAGACTTGCAAGTCTTGCGTTATTCGCACCGCACCATGGGGTACGGCAGAACACACAACTTCACTAATATACCGCGCAATACCGGACAATGCAACACAAGCGTGTATCATACGGCGGCGGCACACGCCGGAAAACGTTGCCGCATATGCGTTCCTTCACTATAAGGCACACGCGCGACCCGCCCCGAGACCTCGCCGGCGGCCGCCGCGAATCAGGGACGCCGCGGATGTGGGGTGGCCGGCACGGGTGCACGCGCCCGCACCCGATAGACCCAGGCTTCCCCGACGCTCAGCTGAAGGCGTAGCATCGGCGCTACCCCCGCAAAATCATCCGCTGTGCCTATTGCCGCTTTCAGCAAACATTCATAAACTCACGGTACAACTCAAAATATCTGAGGGTCTGTCAAGGAGGATGCCATGCTCAGTCGCATCGGTGAATATTTTGCACACCAGCGCGAGGAACAGGCGCGCAAACCCAATCATGCGGTGATATCGCTCGGCCACGTTTGGGTGGACATCATGATGGATGTCAACGGCGTGCCGAAGGCCGGCGGATTCGCGGTGTCCGACCACACCACGGCGGCCGTCGGCGGCAGCTACCGCGTGCTGCAGGCAGTCAGTCGCATGGGCGTCGAGGCCGATCACGCCGGCATCATCGGCACCGGGCCATGGGCCAGCATCGTGCGCAAGACCTTCAGCGACCACGAGATCACGCACATCGGCCAGGACCGGCTCGACACGGATTCCGGCTTCCGCTTGGTGCTGGGCGATGAGGACCATCGCAAGACCTATATCGCCACATACGGTGCGGAGGCCCAAGGAGACGAGACCACCTTCGACTGCGTGGAGCCCGCCGCCGGCGACATCATCCACATCAGCGGCAACACGCTGATGGACCACACCGCCGCCGGCATCGACGAATTCGTGCAGCGGGCAGGCACCGACCCGAACGCCCGCGATTACCGGATCGTCCTCAACCCGACGAACACGCTTTCGCTGGTCAACGACCACCTGCTGGAGGACCTTGTGCTGGCTCGCCCGACATGGTCGTGCAACCGGCAGGAGGCCATCACGCTGGCCGAACGGCTCGGCGTGCCGCAGGAATCCGACGACGGGCTGACCGTCGGCGGCGGATTCGACAAGGCGATGGCGCGGCTGTGCGAGTCGCTGGGCGCCACGCTGCGCGCGCCGCTGGTCGTGCGCGCCGGATCGCGCGGCGCATGGGTGCGCACGCCGGGCGGCGACGTCATCCATATCGAGGGGTATCCGACCAAGGCCACGCACACCCGCTCGGCCGGGTCATGCCATACCGGCACGATGTGCGCGATGCTGGCGCGCGGCTGGTCGCTGACCGATGCCGTGCAGATCGCGAACGCCGCGGCGTCGCTGGCCATCCAGCGCAGCATCAGCGGCGTGCCCGACTGCCCGACCTACGACGAGGCCATCGCCAAGGTCGAGGAAAGCGACCCGACGCCGGTGAAGTAACCGCCACGGCCTGGACTCCCCCGCCGCGGCACCGGTTTTCCGCGCCGCGGCGAATTCATCCTCTGTTCACGGATAGCGTGGCCTTCCCGCCTGCGCCAGACCGTAGGATGGAGGATGAGCTGACGTCAGGAGTTATGTATGGCTGAGAACGCAACGTCCATGGCCCCGTCGCCTCGGACCGAGGAGACGGGCGAGACCGGAGCGACCGGGAAGCTGACCTCGCGCGAAAAGCGCTGGATCGTCTACGATGTCGGCAATTCGGCGTTCGTGCTGCTGAGCACCGCCGTGGTGCCGATCTACGCGAATTCGCTGCTCGAGGCCGCCGGGCAGCACAACATCGTGTCGACATGGGGATACGCGCAGACGATCGCCTCGCTGGTGATCGCCGTGCTGATGCCGCTGCTCGGCTCGATCGCCGACGTGCAGGGCATGAAGATCAAGTTCTTCCTCGGCTTCTTCGGCACGGGCGTGGTCATGAGCTGCGCGATGGCGCTGCCGCTCGGCTGGCTGCCGTTCCTGATCATCTACGTGCTGGCGACGATCGGCCTGAACGGCTCGCTCACGTTCTACGATTCGATGCTCATCGACACGACGACCAACGAACGCATGGACCGCGTATCGTCGCACGGTTACGGCTGGGGCTACGTCGGCTCGACCGTCCCGTTCATCGCATGCATCGCCCTGATCTTCGGCGGCCCGTCCCTCTTCGGCTGGTCGACGGCCGCCTGCACGCGGGCCTCGTTCGTGATCACGGCCATCTGGTGGGTGGCGTTCACGATCCCGCTGCTGACCAGCTACCGGCAGGTGCATTACCGCGCGACCCGCGACCAGCTGGGCGAGGCCGTGCACGGCACTTTCAGCGAACTCGCTTCGACCTTCGGCAAGATCGTGAAGAACAAGCCGCTGTGGATGTTCATGATCGCGTTCTTCTTCTACATCGACGCGGTGAACACGGTGATCTCGATGAGCACCTCATACGGCACGCAGCTCGGCATCGACTCCACGCAGCTGGTGATCGCGCTGCTGGTCACGCAGTTCGTCGCGTTCCCCTGCGCGATCCTGTATGGGCGGATGGCCGGAAAGTACGGCTGCAAGCCGATGATCGTGGCCGCGGTCGTGGCGTACATGTGCATCGTGTTCTTCGCCGCGTTCTTCCTGCGCTCGGCCGTGGAATTCTGGATCCTCGCGATTCTGGTCGGCATGTTCCAAGGCGGCATCCAGGCCCTGTCGCGCTCGTACTACGGCAAGATCATCCCCAAGGACCACGCCAACGAGTACTACGGCTTCTACGATATCTTCGGCAAGACGGCGAGCATCCTCGGCACCTTCATCGTGGCCACCACCACGTCGCTGACCGGCAACGCCTCGATCGGCGTGCTGTCGATCGCGATCCTGCTCGTCGTGGCGCTCGTGTTCCTGCTGCTGCAGAAGGATCCGACCAAGGCCTGAGGGCCAGCCCCGGGCCGGATACCGAGCCGGGTGCGATCAGCGATCAGTATGATCCGGCGCGGTATCCGTCAGATCGGTATCCATCAGTGCGATACCCGATGGCATAGCGGTCGCCGGCGGCCGCGCCGCGCTCCGGATCAGCCCCGGCCGTATCGGCGCCGTCGGGTGAGACCGGAACGGATATGATCTCCGTTTTCAGCAGGTACTTTTCCGCGAAATCCAGCGTGGTGTGCACCATCGCCCCCTATGCCGTGCGCGTTCCCCGACAAGCCGGTATGACGAGTCGGTATGGCGGCTCCCCTTCCCCCCCCCCTGACACCTTCAA
>OAXB01000305.1_pt1 | contig 15680 bp, 7 predicted proteins | sample 1501541 | NCBI WGS metagenome assembly OAXB01 (sample SAMEA2580302, study PRJEB22360) | human gut metagenome | biome: human gut; feature: human-associated habitat; material: faeces | place: Denmark | collected 2008/2010
ATCGCCTCCGGCGTCGGCGACGTTGCGCACGAAACGGTCCTGCGGCTTGTTGAGCACCCACACGTCACGCCCGGCCTGGAACAGGAGGATGGGCGTCTCGATGTTCGCGCACGCGTCCTGCCGCTGCACGGCGCGGGATAGGCGCAGCGCCTGGCGCACCCATTCGAAGGTTGCCGCGTTCGTCTGCTGGTGCACGTCATTGACGCGCTGCTCGTGGAACCAGCGTATGCGCGCCTCGCTGGCGCCCCGATACGCCGACATGTCCAATTCCGGGCTGAAATCGCTCTGCCCGAAGACGACGTGGCGGCCCAGGCCGACCGAGCACAGCGCCTCGGCCAAGCCGACGGCCAGCCAGTTCGGCATGCCGGTGACCGGCGCGATCATCGGCGCCGAAAGCACGGCCTTGTCGAACAGGGTCGGATGGGTCTCCAGCACGGCCGCGCCGATGCCGCCGCCCATCGAATGGCAGTACAGGTCGAGCGGCTGCCCATCCGCATACCGCTTGCCGACCGTATCGGCGAACTTCGCCAGATCGGCCTCATACCGACGCCAATCGTCGATCCAGACCAACGACCGGTTGTCGACGTCGCGGGCCGAATAGCCGTGGCCCCGGTGCTCGAGGACGCACACCGAATATCCCGACATCAGGAAGTACCAGACCATTTCGGCGTATTTCGCCGCGAATTCGGTGAATCCGTGGGAGATCACCACGGCGCCGCGGAACACGCCGGTCGCGCCGTCCTCACGCAGCGCGTCGAATTTCGCCGAATCGTAGCATACGTAATGCAGTCTCCCGCCGGACGAGCCATCGACGCTGTGCGGGGTTGGAGCCCCCGCCACCTCGGCCGGCTCCATCCACCCTTCGACCCGGCATTCGGCGAGCGCCGGCAGCACCCTGCCGTTCATGTCCTCGGCATAGCGGTTCTCATCGATCAACTTCAGCTGCATGATTCCTACCCTAGCGGATGTTCCCGATGCCGGCGCGACACTTCAGCCCCGTCGCGCCGCAGGCACCCCACGTCACCCGACAAGCCGGGAGTGCCGGCCGCGCCGGCCGCATCACATCACCTTGGTGCTCTCGAGGTTGCGGATGATCCAGTTGTTGAGGCGGATCACCGGCTTGCGCAGCATCAGGCCGAGCAGCAGCGAGGGGATCAGGAACAGCGCGAGCTTGCCCATCGACACCCAGTACTCCATGCCGTACGAGCCGGCCATCGCGGCGTGCATCGCATCGACCGCGTAGGGGAACAGCAGGAACTTCGACACCGCACGGAAGAACGGCGGCAGGGTCTCGATCGGGAAGGTGCCGCCGGAACCGGCCACCTGCATGACCAACAGCACCACGGCGATCGCCTTGCCGATGTCGCCGAACGACACGGTGAGCGTGTACACCAGGTTCGAGAACACCAGCGAGGCCAGCCATCCGACCATCAGGAACTGCACCGGGTGCTCGCACTGCACGCCGAGATAGAACATGTCGCCAAGGCACACGAGCGTGCCCTGCATCAGCGCGAACAGCGCGAAGATCAGATACCGGCCGAAGTACTCCTGGTACAGGTGCAGCCCGAAACCGCGCGCGTTGCCCGGCGACTCGGCGCGCGGCTTGCGCAGCACGTCGATCATCGCCCCCGGCCCCGCGGTGCGGCCCGCGATCATCGCCTCGCGCAGGCCGGTTTCCGCGCCGAGCGGCAGCACGTTGCCGAGTCCCAGGATCTTCGCCTTTTCATGGTCGGAAACCGTCACCTTGAGCATGGCGACCAGAATGATCGACCCGACCCAGATGGACAGGATCGTATAGAACGGGGCCATGGCCGACCCGTAGTTCTCCACCGGATACACGGCGATGCGGTCGACGGCCACCGGCGCGGACAGCATCGTGGCGATCGTGTCCGAGTCGGCGGACGTGAGCGCGGACAGGTCAAGGCCGCCGCCGCTGAGCACGGAGGAGAACTTGCCGTTGAGATCGTCGAGTTTCGTGGCGGCCTCGCCAAGCGACGCAGACGCATCGGAAAGCGTCGACTGCACGGCCGCCAGGCTGCCGGAGATGCCGCCGGACAGCCCGGATACGTCGTCGATGGTCGCGCCCAGCCCGTCGATCACGGCGGTGGACTGCGTCATGACATCGCCCATCGACGACGACAGCGCGTCGAGCTGCGGCTTGAGCGTGGTCCGGTAGGTGTCGGCCACCTGCGTGACCGAAGCCTTGGCATCGGCGATGTTCGAGGCGAGATCCTTGCGGGTCGTCTCCAGATCGGCGCTGCCGTCGGTAAGCCGCCGCGCCGCGCCGCCGATCGCCGTGGCGACGTCATTGAGCTTGGTCTGCGTGGCCTGGGCCTGGTCGGCGGCCGCATCGAGCGCGTCCCGCACCGCTTGCGTGCCGGCGGAGGAGGCCAGCGAGCGCAGCGCCGAGGCATAGCCGCCGAACCCGTCCGCTTGCGACTGCACATGGCTTTGCAGGTCGGTGAGCTTGCCGGCGACCTGCGTCGATTGATCGTTGATGTCCGAGAATGCGGCGGCGATCTGCTTGTCGACCTTGTCGTAGGCCGACGACGCCTGATCCAACGCCGTGTTGACGCCGCTTGTGGCACCGGACAGCGCGTTTTCCAAGCTGGTCACGGCGTCGGTGCCCTGCTGCATCGCCTGCTTCGCGTCGGATGCGGCCGACTGGTTGGATCCGAGCAGCTTGTCGGTCGACTCGATGATGCTGGTGGTCGCCCCGATCAGCCCGGCGTAGGCGGTGGCCTGGTCGGACGCGCTCTTCAGCTGCGACGACAGGGACGAGATATGCTCGGTGGCGTTGGTCACGTACTGCGCCACCTGGGGGCTCTGCGCATAATCGACCACATTCGAGGCCAGGCCGATCGCGACCTCGCCAAGCGTCTTGACGAAGGTCTGGTCGATGGTTGTAGCCACCGTGCTCGCGCCCTGATCGGTGATGTGCGGCGCGATCGGGTTGATTTTCTCGTTGAGGTAGTATTCCAGCTTCGCGTGCTTGATGTTCGGCGAGAACAGCGTCATCATGTCGGCGCTGAAGCTCTTGGGGATGATCAGCGCCGCGTAGTATTCGCCCGAGTTCACGCCGTCGACGGCCTCGCTTTTGTCGACGAACTGCCAGTCGAGGTCGTGGTTGGCGCGCAGCGCGCTGGTCACGGTCTCGCCGACGTTGATGGTGACCGGGATCAGGTCGGACTTGTAGCCCTTGTCGACGTTCGCGACGGCGACTTTCAGCGCCTTCGTGTTGCCGTACGGATCCCAGCTGGCGGCGATGTTGTACCACGCGTACAGCGCCGGCACGACCACCAGACCCATCGCGACGATGAGCGCGATCACGTTGCGCGTGGCCTGGCGGACGTCGCGCACGAAGATCTTCCATATGTTCCTCATCGCGCGCCTCCTTCACCGCTCATGCCATCGGCCGTGCCACCGGTCATGCCGCCAGCCTCGTAATCACGGCCCGGCGCGATCTCCTCGGTGTCCTCGCCCACGGCCGTAGCCGCAGCCCCGGCAGTCGTAGCCGCCGGCCCGGGCGCATGCCTGCCTGCGCCCCCATGCGTGCGCCGCCACACGTACCCGTGCAGCATCACGTCGCGGAACTCGTCGGCGCTCATCGTGCTCACGCCGAGCTGGCGCGCGTAGCTGTCCCTGGTGTATTCGACGACGATCAGGTACGCGTCGATGACGATGATCGACACGATCCACGCGGTGAGCATCGCGATCTTCTCCTGCGTGACGAACAGCAGGATCAGGAATACGACCGGCAGCACCAGCAGCACGATCAGCCCCGATCCGATCATCTTCGGATAGCGCGCGAAGAATCGGTGCGCGCGCCGCTTGACCACGGTGTGCAGCTCGTCGGTGCCGGAGATCTCGCGGAACACGGCGGTCAGGCTCACCCGCTCGTTGACCATGCTGTTGTGCTCGGTGATCATCAGATCCGTGTCGCCGAGGCGGCGGTCGAACAGCGCGTTGAGGTTCAGTGCATACCGGCGCACCACCAGCCCGACGAACAGCGCGACCGGCAGGTACCACGACAGGTGCATCATATCGACCCAGTAATGGTTGCCGTACGTGCCGGCGATCGGCCCGCGCATCGCGTTGATGCCGTACGTGAACGGCAGCCACGGGTGCAGTTTGCGGAAGAAGTCGGGCATCATCTCGATCGGGTACAGGCCGGACGCGCCGGGGATCTGCATGATCACCAGAATCACGGCCACGGCCTTGCCGATATGGCGGAAGGCCACGGCCAGCGCGTAGATGATATTGATGTACACGAACGAGCAGAACACGCCGGCCAGGATGAACAGGAACGGATGCTCGCACTGGATGCCGAGCACCAGATCGCCGACGGTCGCGATGATCGCCTGCAGGAAGCCGATGGTGACCAGCAGCAGCCAACGCCCCATATACGCCTGCGAGGCGGAGAAGCGCGCGATCGACTCGTGGTCGACTTCGAGCTTGTAGATCGCGATGAGCACGAATCCGCCGACCCACAGCGCAAGGTTCGTGTAGAACGGCGTGACGGCGGAGCCGTAGTTATCGGTGGGATAGACGACCTTGGTGGTCAGTGAGACGGGGTTGCCCATGAACTCGCCGAACGCCTCGTCGTCGAGGTGCAGGGCGTCGCTGATCTTGCGGTAGGTCTCCGAGCTGTTGATCGCGGCGATGTCGGTGCGCACGGTCGCCACGCTGCCGGACAGCTGCCCCAGCGAGGTCTGCGTGCCGGCGATGGTGGACGTGGCCTGGCTGATGGTGGACGACAGCTGGTCGAACAGCCCGTCGGTCTGGTCCAGCGTGTTCGACAGCGAGGCCAGCGTGCCGTCCAAGGTGCCGTTCAACGCGGCGAAGCTGTTCAGCGATGCGGTGAGATTCGGCATGATCGTGCCGGTCAGCGAGCCGCGGGCGGGGGGCAGCCCCTGGGCGATCAACACGGCTTCCCCGCCCGCGCGGCCGCCGCCCGCCGTGTCGCCGACCGCGCCGGACAGATTGCCCGTCGCGTCCTTGCCGGACGTGATGAACGCCGTGGTGTCCTTGTGGAAGGCGTCGACCTGCGTCTGCTGCGCGCTGACGGCATCGTCGATCGCGTTGATCTGCGACCAGATGCGCTGGCCGACCGGATCGGCGGTGTCCTGGCCGAGACCGGCCTTGTTCAGCGCGTCCTTGAGATCGCCCAGGGTGGCCGCGGTGGCGTCCAGCGGCCGGGAGATCGCATCGGTGATGGCATCGACGGAACTCTGCGCGGTGTTGAACGATCCGATGACCGTGCCGGCGGCGTTGTTGGCGTTCACGGCCAGCCCCGACAGCTGGATCGATCCGTTGTCGAGCGCGCCGACCAGCGTGTTCGCGAAGGACTGCGAACCGGTCTGCGCCTCGGAGAGCAGCGTTCCTGACTGCTTGGAGGCCTGCCGCGCCGCGGCCACCGTGCTCTTGAGCGCGGCCGTGGTGCGTTTCGCGTCCGCGATGGCCGTATCCGCCTGATGCAGCGTGGTCTGGGTATCCGCGAGCGCCGTGTTCACGGTGCCGATGCTGTCGATCACCTTGTTGAGGTCGCCGATCACGTCGTTCTGCGTGCTGGTCGTCGCCTCGTCGAGTTCGTTGCCCGCCTGGGATATGGCGGATGCGACCGCGTTGCTCACCGTGGAGACGAAGGTGGAGTTGATCTGCTCGTCGATGGTCGTCGCGCCCGTATCGGTGATTTTCGGCGCGATCGCGTTCTTTTTCTCGTTGACGTAGTACTTGATCTTCGGCCGGGTTCCGGAGCCGGTCACCGAATCGACCAGACTCTCGCTGAAGTCCTTGGGCAGGACGATCGCCGCGTAGTATTCGCCCGACTGCACGCCTTCCAGCGCCTTTTCCTCGCTGACGAACCGCCACCCCAGCTCGTCGTTTTTCTTGAGCTCGCTCACGACCTGCTTGCCGGCGTTGAGATCGCCGACCAGATCGTTGCTGGCGCCCTTGTCGTCGTTGGCCACGGCGACCTGAAGGTTGCCGGTGGCCGAATACGGATCCCAGTTGGCGAGAATGTTGAACCACGCGTACAGCGAAGGGATGATGGCCACGCCGAACGTCACCACCAGAGCGACCGGATTGCGCAGAATCCGGATGAGATCACGCGTGAAAATACACCACACCGTTCGCACTCGATCCCTCTTTTCGCCGCGAGCCTTACTATCTGGTTGCCTTCCAAGCAGTATATTCCCGCCCCCGAGCAAACCGGCATTCAGCGAACAAAACCGGATAAATGGAACTCGTTTGACGCAATTCGCGGATCAAGGTGCGGCGCCGGGCCGCTAAATCTGGCTCCCCTCCATGAGGGGAGCTGTCGGCATGGCCGACTGAGGGGAGCATATGCGAATCGGCTTGATTCAGGCGTTCGTGGTAGTGCTCCCCTCAGACCGCTTCGCGGCCAGCTCCCCTCATAGAGGGGAGCCAGACTGTACGCACCGAGCCGCTAGCGCTCGTAGGTCCATTCGTCGTGCCACTCCAGCATCGCCTCGCCGCCGCCGATGCGGATCGGCAGCCACAGCGTGGGCGAATTGCCCAAGTCGTCGGGATTCCAACGGTCGCCGATGTAGAGGAACTGGCCGTCGGGCAGCGGCATCACCAGATTGCACTGCGACTCGAAGGTCTTCGAGCCGAGCGGCGTGAACGGCTTCCATTCGCTCCACGGGCCGTGCAGGTCGGCCGCGGTGGCGAACATGTTGTCGTTACAGTTCCACCCGGTCAGCTGCGAGCCGAACCAGTAGTACAGGCCCTCGTGCCTGATGATGGTCGGCGACTCGTAGCCGTATTCGTAATTCGTGCCCCGCTCGCAGGCCACGTCCTCGACCACCGAATGGTAGTCGCCGGACAGCCGGTAGATGTGCGTGCCGTGCTCGCGGTCCTCGGAAATGAGGTATCCGGCCCCGTCCTCGTCCTGGAAGACGCCGATATCGCGCGAGATGTTGCCGAACGGCTGCATGGAGAACAGGAAGCGGAACGGACCGAGTGGATTGTCGGCCACGGCCACGCCGATATGCGCGTAGTTGTAGTCGCCGCGCTCGGTATGGATGTACATCACGTATTCTCCGGTGGACGGGCAGCGCAGTACCTTGGGGCGTTCGGCGATGGTGTCGGCGGCGAGCAGTCCGCTTTCGCGCACGCCCAGCACGATGCCCTCGCTGCGCCAATGGGCCAGATCGTCGGACGTGTAGCAGGCCACGCCCTGGAACCGGTTGCCGTTCGCCTTGTTCTCGCCGTAGGCATAGTACGTGCCGCCGAAACACTGGATGCCCAGCCCGTGCAGCTGGGCGACCTGGCCGTGGTCGTCCAGCGCGAGGCTGACGCCCTTCATGGTCACTGTAGTCATCGATGGCTCCTTTATATATAGGTATAGGTATACGGGCATGCGCGCGACGCGCACCGGCGGCCCGGGAAGGGCCGCACGGTCACGGCACGCGCATGATATCAATGGGAAAACTGACGAGGATGGGACCTCGGACGGGAATCGGCAGCGGCCCGGACGGACAAGGGCCGCGAATCATTCCTTGAGGAATGGTCCGCGGCCCCAGGATTTGGCGTACCTCCGTATATCAGGCTACTGCGCGAACCTGAATTATTGCTTGACGGAACCTGCGGCCAAGCCGGACTGCCAGTACTTCTGCAGGAACAGGAAGCAGATGATCAGCGGGATGATGGCAATCAGCGAGCCGGTCAGGATCAGGTTGTTCGGCAACTCCTTGACGGACGTGTCGTTGCCCATCTTCAACCACACGTTCAGGCCGACGGTCAGCGGGTAGTCCTTCGTGTCCTGCAACATGATCAGCGGCAGGAAGTAGTTGTTCCACACGCCGACCAGCGCGAACAGCAGCACGGTCACGAAGCCCGGGGACAGCAGCGGGAAGCCGATCTTCCAGAAGATCGTCCAATGGCTGGCGCCGTCGAGTTTGGCCGCCTCGACCAGCGAGATCGGTATCGACGTCTGCGCGTAGATGATCATCAGGTACAGGCCGAACGGGTTGCTCAGCTGCGGCAGGATCACGGCCCACGGCGTGCTGACCAGGCCGACCTGCGAGTACATGAGGAACAGCGGCACGGTGATGACCGTGCTGGGGATCGACATGAACGCCAGCGTGATCCACAGCAGCCAGTTGCGGCCGGGGAACTTCATCGTGGCCACCGCGTAACCCGCGAAGGTCGCGATCAGCGTGGAGCCGAGACCGGCGACCACCGCGTACATGAGGGTGTTGAGCAGCCAGCGCGGGTAGACGCCGTCCTTGAACGTGAAGGTGTCATGCACGTTCTGGAAGAACACGTTCTTGTCGGCGAACCACAGACCCGGCGAGGTGTACAGGCCACTGTTGCTCTTGGTGCTCGAGAACACCAGCCACAGCAACGGCACCAGGCAGTAGATGACCATCACGGCCATCACGATGTGCAGCAGCCAGCTCATCACGCGCTGCTTGCCCGTGAGCTTGACCTGCTGCGCCTGCTTCTCGGCGCGCCTGCGGTTGCGCTGGCGGTTCTTCCAATCCTTCTGCGCGAGCTTCTCCTCGCGCGTCGCCTTGCTCGGCGATACGGTTGCGGCACTCATTACTTATCCCACCTGTTTCCGATAGCCTTGACGATGGCGACGAGCACCATCGTGATGATGCCAACGACCAGCGATACGGCGGCCGCGTAGTTCGCGTCCTGGCTGGTGAACGCCAGGTTGTAGGTGTACATGTTCGGCGTGTACGAGCTGTTGATCGTCTCCGGAGCCAGCGTCTTCAACACGTTCGGCTCGTTGAACAGCTGGAACGAACCGATCAGCGAGAACAGCAGCGTCATCACGATCGAGCCGCGGATCTGCGGGATCTTGATCGACCATGCGATCCTGAGCTCCGAAGCGCCGTCGATGCGGGCCGACTCGTACAACTCCTCCGGGATCACGCGCAGCGAGGAGTAGTAGATCAGCATGTTGTAGCCCACGAAGCACCATGTGGCGATGTTCGCGATGGCGAACAGCATGAGCTGGCTGCTGAACATGTTCGGCGCCTTCGCCCCGAACAGATGGGCGATCTGGCCGAACAGGCCGTAGTCGCTGCCGTAGATGTAGCCCCACATCATGGCCGCGATCACGCCCGGCACCGCATAGGGCAGGAACATGAGGATGCGCGGCACCGCGATGTGGCGGATGCGCTGCGAATCCAGCATCAGCGCGGCCATGAGGGCCAGCGCGAGCATGAGCGGCGTCTGGATCCAGAAGTACAGGAACACGCGGCCGAAGCCCGTCCACATCAGCGTATCGCGCAGGGCCTTCAGATAGTTGCCGAATCCGACGAACGAGGAGCCGCCGATCATCTGCTGCTTGAAGAAGCCCAGATACAACGCGTAGAACAACGGGATGATCGTACCGAACAGGAACACGATCACGTAAGGCAGGCAGAACGGGATGCCGATCCAATCCGGCTTTTCCCTCCTGACCTCGACTTTCCGCGCTTTCGCGGGCTTGCCCGCGCCCCGCGCGACGGGGGACTCAACTGCTGCACTCATTTTTTGCGCCTATCCAATCCTTCGATGGTCACTGTGAACGGACCGGGTGGGGTGGTCGCCTCGCGCATGGCGCCGACGGCCACTCCACCCATCAGTTCGCGATCACTGGAATCGTTCCGGGATCGACTCCGTCACTTCGCGGTGACGTTGAAGCCCTGCTCGGTACCGTAGGTCTTCAGCTTGTCCTGGAACTTGCTCAGCGCGGAGGTGATGTTGCCGCCTTCCTTCATCTCGGGCACGACGATGTCCTTGAAGTCGGAATCCATCTGGTTGTTGTACGGCAGGATGGACCAGTTCGTGTTGATCTTCTCGGCGGCCTTGAAGTAGATCTCGTTCACCTTCTGGCCGAAGTACGGATCGTCGGTCTCGGCGTACTTGGAATCGGACTGGAACGACTTGGCTGCGCAGAACAGGGAGCCGCCGACGGTCTGGAAGGCGTCGATGGACTCGGGATCGGAGTTGACCCAGTTGATGAAGGCAAGCGCGGCGGCCTGCTTCTCCTTGGTGTCGGCCGTGGTGGTGACGCTCAGCAGCGAACCGCCGGCCTCGCCGACCTGCAGGTCATCCTCGGAAGAGCCCCAGCTCGGCGGCAGGGCGGCCTTGAGCTTGCCCTTGAGCTCCGGGTTGCCGGTGGCGAACAGGCCGCCACGCCACGAACCGTCGATCCAGGAGGCGTACTTGCCATCGGCGAATGCGCGGTTGAACTCGTCGGTACCGGACGGCACGGCGGCGAGAACGCCCTCGTCGATGAGCTTCTGGGTGAAGTCGGAGATCTTGGTGGACTTGTCGCCGGTCAGGTTCAGCGTGACGTCCTTGAGACCCTCGACGGTCCACGGGTTGGCGTCGCCGGCGTGCAGCATCTGCACGAACTGGCGGTTGCCCGAGGTGTCGATGAAGCCGAGGTACTTGCTCGGATCGGCCTTGTGCAGCTTGATGCCGGCCTGCTCGTACTCATCCCAGGTGGTCGGGATCTTGATGCCGTACTGGTCGAGGATATCGGTGCGGTACCAGGCGGCGATAGGCGCCTGATCCTGCGGGATGCCGTACAGGCCGTCGCCCACGTGGACGTTCTTCCACGCGGCGTCGTTGTACAGCTTGCCGATGTTGGAGTCGATGCCATCGCCGTTGAGGTTGACGAGCGCGCCCTGCACCGCGTACTGCGGCAGCGCGTCATACTCGAGCTGGACGATGTCCGGCAGGCCCTTCTTGGCCTTGATGGCGTTCTGCACCTTGGTGTAGTGGTCGGCGGAGGCGCCGGTGGACTTGAAGTCGATCTTGATGTGCGGGTACTTCTTCTCGAAGGCCTCGACGCTGGGCTTCATCGTGTCGTACGACCATGCCCACATCGTCAGGTTGATGTCCTTGTCGCTCTTGAGAGCCGCCTCGACATCGGAATAGCTGACGGCCGTCTTGCCGGAAGCGCTGCCTCCGTTGCTGCCCGTACCGCAAGCTCCGAGAGTGAGAGCCATGGCCGCTGCGGACACTGCGGCAACTGCTGCTTTCATCTTCATTGACATGTTGAGTTCTCCTTCGCTTCAGCGCATCCTGCTTGGATGCGCCCCGATCCACAGCCGGCCACTGCACCGGCCACGAATTCGTAAGTGGGCTTTTCGTTGCCCGCTTGTGATGTTGACGTTAACACATGGTGGATGTTAACGTCAACTTTTGATCACGAAATTGTAGGGATTCGCACCGGAAACGCGCGTTTTGTAATCGATACAACCGTTGATTTTCCTCACGAAACGCCGATGGAGGATCTTGTTGCCGGCGTGATCGAATCGCCGGGATTGGTACACCGGTGGTTCTTGGTGACGAGGATGGCGGTGGGGCATGCCGTCACGGCTGCTTGCGGACCGTACGGCCTCGGCGGCGTACCTGCCTCAGAGCTTGGAGGCGGATGGTTGCGGACTCAGGAACCGTAGGGGCCGCTTACAGGCACGGACTCACGGGATTACGAGCCATGTGGGCCGTTAAGACTTACAGACTTGCGAACCGTGTGAGCCGTACAGCCTGCCATGGCCCGCTACGGACCGCTACTATCCCGCCGTAAGTTCGTGTGTACCATGTCTGGCTCCCCTCGCTGAGGCTGAGCCGAAATCACTGAACGAATTAACAGCGTGGGATGCTACGGGCCGCCACCTGCTCGTTGTGACTTTTCAGCTCGTTTACGGCTTGCTGCGGTTCTTTACCGTCCGCCAACCCGTTCACGCATCGGACCGGTGGTGCCGCGCACGATCAGATCGTCGCCGACCATGACGTGCTTCGGGCCGCCTCCGTTGATCCGATCGATCAGAAGTTCGACCAAGGAACGGCCGGCCTCGGCGTACCGCTGGCTCACCGTCGTCAGGTTGTTGTTCGGGTAATAGCCGTTCACGGAATCGTCGACGCCAACCACGCTGACATCCTCCGGCACGCGCAGTCCACTCTCCTGCAACGCTTTGATCACGCCCAGAGCCAAGGTATCGTTCGCGCAGAACACCGCCGTGCAATTCGGATCCTCGGCCAGTTTCTTGCCGACGCGATAGCCATCATCGGCCCACCATCCCGCATATTCGAATGGCGGGACCTCGCATCCCCGCTCACGCAGCACCTGCTCCCAGCTCTGGGCGCGCTTGATCGCGGAATTCGAGATCTGCTCGCCGCCGACGTGATACACGGTCTTGTGCCCCAGATCCAGCAGATGCTCCACCGCCAACCGCCCGATCAGCTCCTGGTCGAGATCCATCGAGGACCAGTTCTCGCGATCCGGGTTCTTGCCGATCGACACCACCGGCGTATCGGGGAAGAACTGATCGATCGCCTCCGCCACCGCAGGCCGGTCGTTGACGATCATGCCATCCACGTCGAGGCTCGCCACGAACGGCGACGAGGCGATCACCGAAACCTGGGCGTCATTGCCGATGGGGATCAGCGTCAAGCCGTACCCCCGCTTCGCCGCAGCATCCATCAGGCTCTCCAGCATCAACTCGGAGCCCGAAGTCTCCAGACGCTCCACGAACAGACCAAGCGTCCACGTTCGGCCCGACCTCAGCGCGCGGGCCACGCGATTCGGCCGGTATCCCAGCTCATGCATCGCACGGGTGACCCGCTCTCTCAGCTGCGGACTCACCGACGCGCTTCCATTGCTGACACGGGATACGCTTTGCATCGAAACGCCAGCCAGCTTCGCCACATCCTTGATGGACACCGATTTTGAAGGCGCCGCCGCGCACACGGGCGCCTCGGATCCAGAAACAGCATTCTTATGGCCCTCGTTACCGGCCCGATCAACAGCGCTCTCGCCAGACATTTGCCACCTCGCCTTGTACATCCTGTTTTCTCCGCCCAGCGTATGCGCCGAAGCGTATCACAACGCTCAGCATGCTATCTGAGATGCACGTGTCGCATGCCGGCCCCTCAGCCTGGGCCATGCGTCAAACGTAGAATATCAGTAATGTTGACGTTAACACACATTGGGATGACGAGTCAACCCCGTGTCGCACCCCCAGAGACCAACCGCTACGCCCCGCTGTCCAACTGCCGTGCCCCCCACTGTCCAACTACCGCGCCCCCCACTGCATGGATTCTCAGCGGGGCACAGCTATGATAGGCTCCACGGTTTTCCTCGATTGACGGCCTCGAGCAAAGTAAATCACCAACGCTCCAAGCGAGACACCCCGCTGAGAAACCGCCAAACAAGGTATAGCTCCTACCCTCTAGACAAGCTACCCCGCGGAAAGAACAACAGGCGAAGTACACCTCCTATACTCCAGACAGCACGCCACGCCAAACAACATCAAGCGAGGCAGACCTTTTAGCCCATAGAAATTCCGTCCCGCAGAAGGAACTCCAAGCGAGGCATGCTTTCTACCCTATAGAAGCTTCACCCGGCCGGGAACCACCAAACAGGGTATAGCTCCTACCCTCTAGACGAACCGCCCCGCTGAAGGAACAGCAGGCGAAGCACACCTCCTACGCTCCAAGCAACATACCACTCCAAACCACACCAAGCGAGGCACGCCTTCTACCCCATAGAGATTCCGCCCCGCGGAAAGAGCTCCAAACGGACCATACCCGCGAGAGACTATGCGATCCTCCTCATCGACAAGCGTCAAACGAGCAAACCACCGACCCTCCAGATGAACCACCTCGCTGAGGGAACGATAGGCGAAGCACACCTCCTGCACTCCAGGCAGTATGCCACGCCAAACCACACCAAGCGAGGTGTACCTTCTAACCCATATGAGCTTCACCCTGCCAAGAGGCTTCCAAGCGAGGCATATCCATGAGAGAGTATGCGTCATCCTTCGTTGACAACGTCGAACGGAGAAGGGCATCGATCCTATAGAAGAATCGCCCCGCGGAAAGGGGCCCAAGCGAGGTGTACCCTCTGCACTCCAGAAGCGCTGCTCCGCCAAGAAAAACAAAAGGGGCGTGGCGCCATCAGCGCGCCATGCCCCACAGCAGCGAAACCCGCCAAGCCGAGCCGGCCGGGCCCACCGAGCCAGACAACCCAGCCCGCTCAACCCAGCTCAGCCCAACCAGCCCCGCTCAACCCAGCTCAGCCCAACCAGCCCCGCTCAACCCGGCCAACCAACCGGCTCACCGCAAACGGCGCCGGCAACGGCTCACAGATCCAACGCGTCGTACAGGAAGTCGCGCTGCAGCGTGAGCAGGTTCTCGGCGACCGTCTCATCGTTGGTCATATGCGTGATGCCCGTGAGCGGCAGGAAGGTATGCGGCCGCCCCGCCGCCATCAGCGCCTGGCTCAGGCGAAGGCTGTGCGCGATGGTCACATTGTCGTCGGCGAACCCGTGGATCAGCATCAGCGGGCGCGAGAGCTTCGGCGCGTCCTGCACGATGCCGTTGCGGCGGTACACCTTCGGATCAAGGCCGAGGTAGCGCTCGGTGTAATGCGTGTCGTACAGCGTCCAGTCGGTGGGCGGCGCGCCGGCGCAGCCGGCGTGGAAGGTCTCCGGGGCATCGAGCACGGCCAGCGCGGAGAGGAATCCGCCGTACGACCAGCCGATCATGCACACCTTGTCGAGGTTCGGCGCGGGAATGCGCGTCTCGCCGTCCGCATTCAGCGCGGCAATCGCCTCAGGCAGCGCATGCACGGCCTCGACCTGATCGGCAAGGGTCACGTCCTTCATGTCCTCGAAGATCTCGCGATCCCACTTCGGCCCGCGGCCGGTGGTGCCACGGCCGTCGGCGGTGACCACCAGGAAGCCTTGGTCGGCCCACCACTGCGCATCCCAGTAGAACGCCTGGCTGACGATGACCTGCTGGTACCCCGGGCCACCATACGGCTTCATCAGCACCGGCAGCTGCTCGGCGCCGGCATAGCGGCTGCCGGCGCTCGGCGCGATGATCGCCGTGTACAGCCGGTGCTCGCCAAGGCGGGTAAAGACGATATTCGGCGCAAAACCAGGCTCCGCGGCATGGTTCGCAATCAGCGCCGACGACGATTCCCCGACGGTCCGGCCCGCAGCGAGATGCTCCATCCGCGACTTGGCGTGGGCCATATCCCGCCCGGAGACCACGATGCCGGCCGACGCGCGGGAGACGGTCCACTGGCCGGGAACCGTGGTGACCGGCGTGACCGTGCCGTCATAGGCGATGCTCACCACATCGAAGCTGCGGGCATCGTGCCCGTCCACGTTATCCGCCCAGGCGGCCGGCACCTCAGGCGCCGATTCGGGCGTGCGCTGCACGGAGACCAGCACATCCGCGTCGGTCACGTCGAGCACGCCGCGAACCTGCCAGCCGACGGGCGTGAACGGCTTGCCATCGACGGTCAGCCGGTTCGTGTCCGTGTCCATGTCGTTCATCGGGCAGACCAGCCGGCCGTCCGGCGTGAACGCCGGGGTGCCGGGCACCAGATCGATCCACTGATCGTTCGCATGGGTCTCCAGCACGCTGACCGCCCCGGACGGCGCCACTTCAAGCACCTGATCCTTGGTCTGGCGCCGGTTCTGCACCAGCACCAACGGGCCATGCCCCTTGCTCCAGCTGACGGCGGCGATGTACTCGTACTCGTCGCGGTCCCATTGCACGTCGTGGCCGACGACGCCCGCATAGCGGCCCTGCCCATCGAATTCCAGCTCGGCGATGGTCAGATAGGCATCGACGTTGCGGGTCAGCGCGCGCGGGTAGCGGCGGGCGGGCCCCCGGGGGCCACTGATCGGGTC
>OAXB01000307.1_pt1 | contig 15611 bp, 18 predicted proteins | sample 1501541 | NCBI WGS metagenome assembly OAXB01 (sample SAMEA2580302, study PRJEB22360) | human gut metagenome | biome: human gut; feature: human-associated habitat; material: faeces | place: Denmark | collected 2008/2010
GTTCAGGATTCAGAGGCGAATACTTTGTGCTCTTTTGCATCTGTTCCGATTCTGGTATGACCGGAACAGATATAAGAGTTGGAAGTTACAGATAGCTGCTTAATCAGCAGACACTAAGTAATGATACATTCAGTTTGTTTAACTGAGAAAATACTGTAAAAGAATATGTAAAATGAAATATAAAACACCTACTGAGTAGGTTGAACTCAATACTCCTATGATTTCGATTTTGAAGTCATAGGTTTTTTTTTTGTGCAGAAAAATAAAAAATTTCCTTTTCCACCCTGTATTTTCCCCTCTGAGCCTTTCGTTATATGAGGGCAAATAAATAAAATTCATTTTTTATTTGTAAAAAGTCCTCTCTACGTTCTGATATATGAGGAACAAATTATATTTGCCTTAAAAGAATCGGGCCTGATTCAAGAACAAAGAAAAAAACGAAAAGAGAAAGGAGAAATTACATGAACAAAACAATCTTAATGGGAAGACTGACAAAAGATCCGGAGGTGAAATATCTCCAGGATGAAAACAGTACTGCAATGGCACGATACACGCTGGCAGTAGACAGACGATATCGAAAGGATGGAAAGGCAGAAACAGATTTTATTTCCTGTGTTACCTTTGGGAAGAATGCTGAGTTTGCAGAAAAATATCTGAAAAAAGGTTTGAAGATTTTAGTAAGCGGACGGATCCAGACGGGAAGCTATGTGAATCAGGAGGGGAATAAAGTTTATGCCACCAACGTGATCGTAGAAGAACATTATTTCGCAGAAGGGAAGAAACTGTCAGGATCAGAAAAGAAAGAAGATACCGATCCGGATGGATTTATGAATCTTCCAGACGGAGAAGAACTTCCGTTTGAGTAAGAAGAACTCGGATGCTGAAAGCAGAAGAGCGCACTTATATACCTTAAAAGGTATGTGCGTCCTACGGAAGTAGCATCTTTCTGAAGGGGAATTCCGAAAGTGTTGGCGGATGATCCATCCGAAGAAGGGTTCCCCTTCCGGCAGAAATGCCTATCCCGTAACAGAGAAAATGGAAGAGTTGAAAAAGGAGAAAAAGAACGATATGGCGAAGAAGAAAACATTTCAGGAATATACCCAGGAAGCACTTTATGAGATTGAAAAAACAGAAGCTGCATTGAAACAGGCAAAGCTTGAGAAGGAACAGGCAGAGCATAGGATCCAGAGATCCTTGAACTATCTAGATACACAGAAAAAGAAAAAACGAAAGGCACGAACCCATCTGTTGATTCAGAAAGGAGCAGCCATAGAAGCAATCTGTAAAGATACCAAATATCTGACAGAGGCAGAATTTTATCAGCTGATGGATGAACTTCTTCATGATCCCGCTTGTAAGTTTTGTGATGTCGTTCATGAAATGGTTCGTGGACGGGCGGAAACTGCAGAAGCAAAGGAACGAGAATCTGCAGAAGAGGAAGCACTATTAAAGGCGATGCAACGAGGTGAACTGCCACAAGGAGATGAGTAAGATGGGATGTTATCACTTTCATCTGAATCAATTATCCAGAGGAAAAGGGCAGTCTGCCATTGCCAGTGCTGCTTACCGAGCCGGTGCAAAACTGGAATGTACGTATTATGGAGAAGTGAGTGATTATACGAGAAAAGGCGGTGTGGTATTAGCGGAGATCCATCTTCCCCAACAGGCTCCGGAGAGATTCAAAGACAGAGAGACCCTTTGGAATGAGGTGGAATGGATCGAAGGGAATAAGAAAGCACAGCTGGCACACAGCTTTGATATTGCCTTGATGAATGAGTTTTCTATGGAAGAAAATATTGAGCTTGCAAGAAGATTCGTAGAAGAACAGTTAGTCGCAAGAGGGATGATCGCAGATCTAGCAATCCATGATCCGAAGAAGGCAAAGGATAAAATCCCCAATCCCCATATGCACATCATGGTTCCCATCCGTCCTTTACAGGAAGATGGTACCTGGGGACAAAAACAAAAAAAGGTTCCAGTATTAACACCGGATGGACAGCCGGTGTTGAATCAGAAAGGACAACCGGTATTTCGGGCGGTACATACAACGGATTGGAGCAGGAAAGAAACCTTGGAAGAATTGAGAAGTGCCTGGGCGAGGATGTGTAACGAACTGTATGAAGAGAAAGGACTAACAGAAAGAGTTGATGCCAGATCTTATGAGGAACGGGGGATTGATAAGATCCCGATGGTGCATGAAGGACCGAACGTACAGGCAATGGAAGCAAGAGGAATTTCAACCGCACTGGGAAGTTTAAACCGACTCATCCGAGCCTTGAATGATATGAAAGAACGGGCAAAGAATCTTCTTCAATGGTCTTTGTTTCGACAAAGCCAGTTGATGGAACGGATGCTGTTCTTACATCAGCCAACTTTAGCGGATTATCTAAGAAACTATTATGACAAGAGAAATGCAGTTGCAGAATCCTACGCTTATGGAACACAAAAGGCGAAGAATACAAATCTGAAACAATTTGCAGAGACGATCAGCTTTCTGGAAGAACAGGATGTGAGAACCCCGGAACAGCTGACAGAGAAAATCCAGGAATTAGATACTCAGCTAAAAGAGGTAAGTCAGCGATTGAATCAACAATTGTCTGCTTTACGAAGTGTCAACAGTAACCTTTATGCAATAAAAGAGTATTTTGAAACGAGACCTGTTTATCTGGAATTAAAGAACAAATATTTTGGCAGGGGAAAATTCAAAGAGGAACATAAGAAGGAACTTAACGGATATTATCGTTCGGAAAGGATCTTAAAAGAAAATCTAGACCCAAGTGGGAAGATTCCGGAAGGACAATGGAAACGAGAAGCCGCTCGTTTATCAGAAGAGATAGCGGCTTTACGAAAAGAAGATAAACGGATCCATGCGATGTTACGAAAGTATGAGGGAATCAAAAATCATGTGGAAGCTTTGATGGCAGAGGAAGGAGAAGGGGTCTCTCTTCCAGAAACAAACAAGCGGGAGCAATCCATAGAAACAAAAGAAGCAGTGAGAACCATGAAACCAAAGAAGAAACATCATGGAATGGAGTTATAGGAGGAATTTTAGAAAATGGAAGAATATACAAGAGAACAGATTCAAAGAGCAGATGATACCGATTTATATGTTTTTCTTTCTGGGAGAGGAGAACAGTTTAAGCGATGTGGAAAAGAATACCGGTGGTTACGACATGACAGTGTGATGATCAACAAGAACGAATGGTATCGTTTTAGTCAGAATAAAGGCGGTCATGCCATCGATTTTATGAAAGAATTCTACGGTCTTTCTTTTGCAGAGGCAGTCAAAGAATTATTAGGAGAAGAGGGAGTTGGAGAAACCAACAGAAGAACGGCCAAGGAAGATGCAGGCAGACAGAAGGTCTGCCCCATCCCCTTGCCTGGATTGGAACTGCCAGAAAGAAATGAAAGCTGTGAGATTGCAAGAAAGTATCTCATTGAACAGAGAAAACTATCGGAACAGCTTGTAGATCAGATGATTGCAAAGGGGGATATTTATGAAAGTAAAAACTATCACAATGTGGTATTCGTTGGAAGAGACAAAGAACAGAATCCCAGATATGCAGCTATGCGGGGAACCGATGAGCACCGATATCGTGGGGAAGCAAAAGGTTCGGAAAAAGCCTATGGATTTGGACATATAGGAACGGATGAAAAACTGTTTGTGTTTGAATCGCCCATTGATTTTTTGTCTTATATCACCGCAGTTCCGGAAGAATGGGAAAAGCATAGTTATATTTCTCTGGGAGGATTGAGTGAAAAAGCGATGAAACAGGTCTATATGGAGCATAAAAACATTAGGTCTATCTATTTGTGCCTGGATAATGATGAGCCTGGAAATGAGAGATGCAGGCAGTTTGTTTCCATGATTCCAGAGGAATTTTGTGTATTTCGTTTAGAGCCAGCCAAAAAAGATTGGAATGAATGTCTGGTTGCAGGACTTCATGTAAAAGAAATGGCAAAACAAATCTGCTTGCGAGACAACAGGGAAAATCTGATTCCAGTCACCAAGATGTCAGAGGTTGAGGAAACGGTGGTCCAGTGGCTATGGTATCCGTTCATTCCCTTTGGAAAGGTTACTTTGATCCAGGGGAATCCGGGAAAAGGAAAAACATGGCTTGCAATGGCAATCGCCGCATACTGTACGAATGGAAAAGAACTTCCCAATGCACTTCCCATAGAACCCTTTAATGTGTTGTATCAAACAGCAGAGGATGGAATAGCAGATACCATTAAGCCTAGATTAGCAAAATGTGGTGCAGATATGACAAGGGTGCGATTCATCAATGAAGAAGAAAAACAGCTTTCTATGACGGACGATCGGATTGAAAAAGCCATCCGCCAGAACAATGTACGACTCATGATCATGGATCCCATACAGGCTTATCTGGGATCCATTGATATTGCAGCGGCAGTACGAAGCATCTTATTTGTAGAAAAGGTGGAAAAAGAGAAGGAACAGGATATCCGAGTAGTATATCAGCAAAAGGATTCTCTTGCTAAGAAGGAAAATCCGGTAGCGTTTTCTTTAGGAGAAGAAGGCTTAAAATGGTTAGGAGAATACGATATATCCATTGAAGATCTGCTGATGGGGAAAGCAGGAACGAAAAAGGAAACGAAACTGGAAAAGGCACAGAAGTTGATCCTGGAGTTATTAACCAAACGAAAAGTAATGTGTTTAGAAGAATTAGAGGCAGAACTACTAGCCTATGGGATTTCTTCCAGAACAGGAAGAGATGCAAGAAAACAGTTGGAAAACAGATTGAGCTACGACTGGTGTCAGGGAAGAAAAACAGTTGCGTTAATCACAGAATAAAAGATGACATTGGCAAAAAACTACTTTGGTATTGGCAGTCTTTATAGATACCTTTGCCAGCCGCCAATGTCAGAGTAATTACGAATAGATGATAGTTAAGGTCTATTTTAATAGGTATTTTCATAGTAATGGACAAAGAGAAAAGGGAGGTGGGAGCACCGCTATGAAGAAACAAAAACTGAATTATCGTTTTCATAATCCGAATACTGCGGAAGTTACCGCCGATTACATATTAAAAGTATTTATTGAGGTGAATGCGAAGAAAGTTGAACGAGTTATGCAGGAGGTAGCTGAGAAGAGTGCGGAAGGGGACAAGCAGGAGGGAAAATAAATTATCCAAGCATATTCAAGGTTTATTCGAGATGGAACTCAAGAATTGTCTCAGATGTTGCGAAATGTATGCCATCAATAGTTTGTTTTCAACTGTGAAAAATAGAAAAAATAAAATTTCAAAACAATATATGAGAGAAAAACTCATATATTGTTTACAAAAGTGAAAAATGGAGTATAATAAAGAGTAAAGAAGATGAAATCTGAAATGGAGGTAACGGTATGTTATGTCAATTTACAGTTAAGAATTATAAGAGCATACGAGATGAGATGACGTTTGATATGCAGGCGGCGGCTATTTCGGAGCATGAAGATAAAGTGATAATGGATAAAAATGGGGAGCAGTTTTTGCCGGTTTCTGCAATATATGGTCCAAACGGTGGTGGAAAATCAAATGTCTTGGAAGCATTGCATACTGTGGCAGCAAAAGTGTTACGCCCGTTGTATGCAACAGGAGATAACGAGGAACGTGTTTTTCTTCAGAAAAAATTACTGATTGAGCCCTTTGCGTTTTCGGAAGAAATGAAAAATGAACCGACAGAATTTGAAGTTTTCTTCCGAACAGAACTGGCAGAATATAGATATATTCTTCATGTGAAAAGAGAGATTGTTGTATATGAATGCCTAGATCGTGTGAAATTGGAGACGGGAAGACGTTCAGCTCTTTTTGAGCGAAATGCAGAGGAAACAATATTAAAGGGTGTGTTTGCAAAATTAAAGATTAGTGACGAACTTTCTGAAACATTACCATTATTATCTTATTTAGGAATTACCTATAAGAAAAATGAGGTGGTAAAAGACGTTTTAGAATGGTTTGAATACGGCATTGATTTTCTAAACTATGGGAATCCGATTGAAGAACTCCGTATGGCAGTATCAAATTCAGAGGATGTAAAGCAGTTAATGCTAGATATGATTCAGGAAATGGATTTGGATATTGTGGATTTCCGAGTTGTGAAAGATGAAAATGATCGAATTGATGTGTACACAAAACACATGGTAGAAGGATATGAAGCAGAACTAAATTTGTTTGATGAATCCAGCGGTACGAAGAAATTGTTTGGGTTAATGCCATTTATTGCTGATAGCTTATTATCAGGAGCAACACTGGTAATTGATGAACTAGATGCAAAAATCCATCCGGTGTTATTACGTCATATAATTATGATGTTCAATGACATGAGTATCAATAAGAAAAAGGCACAGCTGATTTTTACATCTCATGATTTGTCTACAATGAATAGTGAGGTATTTCGCAGGGATGAAATCTGGTTTGTGGCGAAAGGAAATGCACAGAATTCTCAATTGTATTCTCTTGTAGAGTTTAAAAATGAGAAGGGCGAGTCTGTTCGTAAAGATGCCAAATTTGATAAACAGTATCTTGAAGGTAAGTATGGTGCAGATCCATACCTCAGAAGAATTATAGATTGGGGGAAGGTTAATGCCTAGGAAAACCAGAACAGAAGCGTGGAGAAAGAAGCGCCGCCAAGAGCATTTGGAAATGAAAAAATACAGATATTACATTTTTTGTGAAGGTCAAGAAACGGAACCGAATTATTTCCAAGGGTTCAAAAAATGGATTGAAGAAAATCCGATTTACAAAGACATGGTTTTGATTGAAATAGAGCCTTGTCAGGCGGAGACCATGCGTGTAATCGGAATGGCAGAAGAATATGTGAAAAAGAACCGACTTCAAAAAGGGCAGATATGGTGCGTGTATGATAAAGATAGTTTTCCAGCGCAGCATTTTAATGGCGTGGTTGAACGTGCTGAGAAATTGAATAAACAGAATCCAGAGTTACAATATCATGCGGCATGGAGTAACGAGTGCATAGAGTTTTGGTTTCTTCTGCATTTTGCATATTATACTTCAAACAATCACAGATCTGAGTATAAGAAGTTCCTTAATGAGAAATTTCAAGAACTTGGGATTGGTAAGTATGAGAAAAACATGTATAACATTTTTGAATTGTTAATGGAGTATGGAAGTCCTAAATTAGCGATACGATATGCGAAGCGAATTATAAAAGAGGGACAGGGGAAAACACCGACAGAGATAGCACCGGGAACGAAGGTTTATGAGTTGGTGGAGGAATTGGCAAAGTATTTGCCGGAAGAATATAGAAAATTGTTTTCATGAATAATACGGAAGGATAAATAATGGATATTGATACGATAAAAAAGATAATACAAGATTTTTTTCAAGAGGGTACAGTTACAATAGTTGGATCAGGACTCTCATTAGCAGAAGGAATTCCAGGAATGGGCGAACTAGCTAAGAAATTGCAAATGGAAATTCCAGGATTGTTGTCTGCGACAGGTGATATTAAAAACTGGAATAATATTGAAAACGATTTGGCAAAAGGAGTTGGATTAGAAGAAGCTTTACACAATACTAAGCCAAGTTCATATGTTGAAGAGTGTATTCGGAAAGTAACGGCAATATATATTGGTGAAGCGGATAAAAGGCTTTTGACAGATATTGTAAAAACTGGAAAACAACTTAGATTTTCGGAATATTTACAACGGTTTAATATAAGAAATGAAGGAATGACAGTAATTACAACAAATTATGATCGATTGCTTGAGTACGCATGTGAAACTAATGAAATAATGGCAGATACACTTTTTGTTGGAAAGTATATAGCCCGTTTCAAACCCAATCAAAGTAAGTATGCCTCTTGTATTGGGGTGCAAAGAACGAATGGAAAAGGGAAAAAACTGCAGTATTCTCCAAGAGTGATTATTTTGAAACCACATGGTTGTTTGAGTTGGCATTTAATTAATAGTATTCCATATTCATTGCCTGATTATTCAATAGAGGATAGTTTAATAATTACTCCTGGATTAAATAAATATCGCGAAGGGTATAGTGTTCCGTTCGATATACATCGAGCACGTGCTAATGAGGAAATTGACAAGGCGCATCGGTATATTATTATTGGATATGGATTTGGTGATGATCATTTAGAAACACATTTAATGCAACAGTTACGTGCTGGAAAACCAGCACTTATTCAAACTCGTCTTTTACATTCGTGCGAATGCTCATAAAATGTATTATTAATTCGCTTTATGCGTGTTTTATGATTAATTATCCGCACAATCCGCTTCGTCCGTAATGTTTTTGTAGCCAAAATGTAGCCACTATTTTTATTCACCTCGCAGGAACTTATTTACCGCCGCCAGATTTTCATGCCTCATAGTGAGTTCTTTCTGACGGCTTACAAGTAGACTATGGAAGTACTCTATAAAAAAAAGATTTATTGAAAACAACATTGAATACATTCTTGCCGAAGATGGCATGTACTACCCCAATTTGCAATTACCAGAAGATAACAAAACTCGTCCCATTGGCTTATACGGATCTCTCCGCAAATCATATATAAAAGAACATCACCCCGTTTTATATATATGGTCTTAATCCTGTCTGGTACTCTGACAAAGCACCTTGCTGATATAAATGAAGCCGCCCATGATCGCACGGTTTTAATCGTAAAACAAATGGCAAAACAACAGGGCATTACTGAACAATTAAAATCTTCTAATTGGCTCACGTGGCTTCAAGCTATGAATAACATCCAAGCCTCAGCAAGAGAACTGGTATTTTCTGAAATCGTGTACGCATAACTACTTTCTTTTATTACCGGCACTGGCAGAGTCCCCGTGCCGGTCTACAATTATTCATCCAGCATTAGTTTCCCCGCCCTTGCTTTCGCCTTTAATCGGGCAAGTTATTCTTTTTCAACCTGTTGAATACTTTGTTCTGGTGTCGGTAAATCTTCCGGCATTGTACCACCCATAAAATCATGTATTTACCCTATTATTATTTCTAAATTCAAAAGATCATCCATCATATATTATCGGCAACAATATCTATACTATTTCGACTTAATCAAACGAGTAGAAAATCTCTGCAGAATATAATGATTCTACAGGATGTAAATCTCATCTTCTGAAAACCAACCGTTTGATAATGCTGTATTTTTAACCGATTCCATATTTTCTGTATAAGCAACAACCGCCAAACTCTTCTTTGCTCTCGTGCAGGCAACGTAAAAGAAACGTGCCGTTCTCGTGATGCTGGTATCCTTACCCTCACGCTTATTTTTTACGCCAGTATCGCTTTGAGCTTTTGCACCAAACAACTTCTCGTAACTAAACAAAAAACCTCTGGCCTGTGCATCATCCATAATAACCATAACTCTGGGAAACTCTAACCCCTTAACGCCCTGATGTGTAGCAAAATGAGTATTGTCAGTAACATATGATGAATATTTTTCCAATTCACAAAACGGTACAGATAATGCATTTCTTAGAGCTGGTACTTTTTCGTTTTCTCCTTGGGAGAATTCTGTTAACAATTCATCAACACGACTTCCAACCTTTGGTGTTAGAATTCGCAAAGCCCTTTCATCTGTGCCCATATTGTTTTTCTATCCAACGGTTTTCCGTTCCGCGTGACAAAGATCACACCGGAGCGGATTTTTTGTTTTCTGGCATAGTCCAACAGCAGCTTTCTCAGCTTGCCGGGGATCAGGATCGTCCGGATCTTGGCTTTGCAATTCACGACAACTTCGCCGTGGCTCACAGCCTCCACCGTAAAAAATTTCAGTTCCGACACCCGAATCCCGGTGCTGCAAATGGTCTGCATCACAAGGCGAAGCTGCTCATTCTTTTCCGCTGCTTTCAGAAGCCGCTCATACTCGGCCTTGGTCAGCTCTTTTTCTTCCGCACAGTAGACGCATCTTTGTAACTTCATGGATTTTACTTTGCAGTCAGACCACCCTATATAAATAAGGAAGCTGTTCAGGCTCGCCAGCATGGAATTGATGGACCGAACCGCATAGTTTTCTTCCTGCAAATGCTTCTTGTATTCCATAACCACATCCTTTGTGACGCTCTTTTCTCCAACATAAACCATAAAAGCACGGACATCCCGGAGGTATTTCTCCACGGTGGCCGTGCTTTTTTCTTCCCGGATCAAATATTGGTGAAAAGCCTCGATTTTTTGCTCTGTTAATTTTCTTTCGCTCATTTCGGTTCCCTCCTGATTTTGCACTTTGCTTTTCATATTGTACCCAAGTTTTGCAAATTGCCGCACCTGCAATGGAGGGAAAAGCACATTTCATGTTCTTGCACAGTCAGTCTGACTGTTCCATATTATTCTACGCAGGACAACTAGTTAAGTCAATACAAATTAACAGAATGGCTGGGCGGTTTTTCGATTCTTGTATAGTAAAATTGGTCATAATAATACAAGAAGGTGGTTTATCCTATGGAACGAGAAGATTTCTGCAAAAGGCTGGCACAGCTAAGAATAAATAAGGGCGTTTCTGCCAGAGATATGAGCCTGTCCATCGGCCAAAGTCCCAACTATATCAATGGTATTGAAGGTGGAAAGAATTATCCATCTATGGAAACCTTCTTTTATATCTGCGATTATTTTGAGATAACGCCGAAAGAATTTTTTGATCTGGAATCATCCGACCCGACAAAGGCATCCGAACTTATGGATGTGATAAAGGTTCTGCCCGGAGAACAGATTGATTTGCTCATTGCACTTGGAAAGGCAATCCGCAAATAACATGAGACACATTTCAATGATGAAATTTATAAGGACGGAGGTACTGTAATGGGAAGTGAGTTCCACAAAGGCAAACGATTTATTCAGGAAGTCCTAAAGGTCGTTCAGGCTGGACTTGCTGAAAATGCCACCCCGGAAGACCGTGAAACAATGGCTCTCCTGCTTTCTGACGATTTGGAGGTCAGCGGAGGAATGATGGATTCTATTATGCAGGTAATAGAGGAAGAATCAGTGCAAGAAGTGCTGGATTTATAAGCTAATTCAAGTTCGCAAGCAATGCCTTCTTATACAGAAGTCGTATGAGGTATGAAATCCGTACCCCGGATTTCATGCCTCATGCTTGTTGGTGACATATCCCCAAACTCCTGAGATTATTGCCGTTGGCAATGGCTACGCGTTCCGTTGGAACGCTGAAAACAAACGCTGACTGAAAGCTAATGCCGGTCTTTTTCAGTAGAACGCTGGGACTCCGGTTCCGTGCGAATTTCCAGTAAATACTCCACATTTGCCTGCACATTATGAAGCTCTTTCATATCGTCTCTGTCCTGCTTATAAGCAGAGTAGGCTTTCCGCTTCTGCTCCAACAGGGCAGCGTATTCTTCCCGCAAACCCTTGACAGAAGGCAGCTTTGTGATCCCCAGCTCGTCAAAATATTTCTTCGCCGCCTGGTGCAGAAGGATGTCCGCCTCATGCGCTGACCGAAACTTTTTGCTGTACCCGGCCTTGCGATATTCCACATAGACCGCCCTTGTCTTGGCGTAGTTCACGATCTGTTTTTGCAATTCTGCATTGGCATTCATCTTACTTTCCAGCTCCTTGATCTGTGCAGACACGGCATTGAAATTGGCGGTGGTGCTATCGGATTTTTCTTTTAACTCCGTATAATTCATATCACCATGCTCTTTCAAATAAAGCACCGCCTGAAAAAGTTGTTTAATATTGAATACTTTCGCCCAACGTTCATAACCAGGACCTTTTCCGGCACGGAGGGCCGCTTCAATATCCACCAGCATACCGATCTTTTGTGCGGGTTTCTTATAAGAGGTACGGCGAGGTGTGACCTTCCTGGTTCCTGCGATTCGTTCCCGAATGGCCTGCTCGGTATAATCGCCTTTCAAGGTATCGCACCGGGTATAGCGGTGTTCCGGTGAAGTGCGGAGCCGCAGATGCTTTCGTTCCCGGTTGACTTCAATACCAGCCACCTCCAGCTTTTGCAAAAATTCTTCAAAATCCTTCGGCTTTTCTGCCAGTGCAGCATCAATGGTCCAGCGTAGCTACTCCTGGTGGGAGGGCTGTTTTTGATTTCCCTGCCATGTGCCATAATGATCCCGGCTGGGCTTTGGATTTATTCAACATATAGCAAGGGCAGTCCAGCGGAAGGCAGATTTTATCCGTGCTGTCATAGTTGGCACATTTGTTTACCAGCCGCCGGATCGCTGCCCGTTCAGATCGTGTCAGTTCCCGTGATGCCGGGCCGCTCATTTCCGCCTGCCTTTTGCTGCTGGAAATTCCAGCTTGAAATTCACATACTTGTCACCCGTGTCATCCAGCACCACTACCGCGTCATAGGTTTTGCCAGTCTTTTCGCTGTAAAGCCCGGATATGGAAATGCAGCCCTATTTCAATAGAGCAACCGCAACGGATTTGGTTATGGTTTTCTTCTTGGAAGTGAAGAACTTATTGTCTTTCCAGAGAGCAAAGGCACAATCCCTGTTATCACAGAAAAAGCCCTTTTTGCCCTCATACACAGGTGCACCACAGCGGGGACAGGTGCCGACAGCATCCTGCTTTCCTTTAGCGTCCGGGAACAGTTTGGCAAATCGTTCCTCCGGTGCAGTATGTTCTTTTACCAGTTCCCGGCACATTTCCGTGATCCCTTCCATAAAGGTATCTGCGGATAGTTCGCTCCGTTCCACCTGTTTCAGCATAATCCATAAAAGTGGAAATGTTCACCGGTACATGTGCATGGTGAACGGTCTGGATCTTTGTAATCTCGCGCAGGGTATCTTCCAAGGAGCGCCCCTGTGCCACCTGCTCCGCAAAAGGTTCCAGATAGACCGTAGGTGAAAAGTTCTCGCCCTCTCGAAGAATGGTAAGCCCGCTCAACATACGGTCATTGCTTTTTGTAACTTCCTGGATAGAAACCTTTGCAGTCTCATATTCCGGGGGAAGGTATTCTTTGATGTGGTCTTTCACATATTGGTTAAATTCCTCTATCTGCATATAGCCTCCTTCATTTTTTTAGATTTTGGGTAAGAAAAACGCACACTTAAACTGTGCGCGCATATCAAACGGTATTCTTATTGCCCTGTGCTGCCGAATCCTCCTGTACCACGTTCCGCACCCAGATCCGTCACAAAATCTGCAATAACAACCGGGGCAATTACGAGCTGCCCTACACGGGAGCCTTTGGTGAGTTCCTGAATTTGGTTGCTGACATTGCTGATAATGGCATGGATCTCTCCACGATAGCCAGAATCCACGGGCGGCAGCTCGCACACCAGGCCTTTAACTGCCATGCTGGTTCGGGGAAAGATATAGCCGGCATGGGATACTTATTCTCACTTGTATCCGGATTCCGATAAGGCTCTTGCCGATAAAACAGAAGTGATGATTAGGCAGGAAGAATACGAAAAAGAGAGAAAAACAAATTCTATTATTCCTAACGATATCTTTGTTGATATGGTTCCTGGCTCTCCACTATCAAAAGCAAGCCAGTATCTTCTCAAAAAATCAATAGATGATGGAAACGAACATATAAAAAAGAACAACCAAAATATTTTCTCCAAATATGGAATTAATATAGATAGTGAAGAGTTGTACGGATATCCTATATCAGCATATCTTGATTTGATAGCTTTTGGCGATTCAATCATTCATATTATTTCTACCTTCAGGCCGGATCCGGATATGAAGGATTTTGTTCTAGCTGTTTTTTCGGATGCGATCAGTACGTGCGAGATGGTTAATGGCAGCATAGAAAAATTGGATGATTTTATGGCCAATACAACCATACCGAAATATAAGAAATTATGCGGAAAAAGCGGAAATTTCTGAGTTTTACATCACGGAATAAAAAAATAGGGCACTCTGGGGTTTGGTTTATTATTCAAATTCGACAATTACTAATCAATTTTGTTTAGAGATTATTCTCTGTCGTGTTTACAGTTCTTTTGATTATTTGATTTATCCATATTATCCTGCCTATACAGGCTAATGTTATCATTTTGTTATCGGTGTTGATAACACTTGCTCCGTAACTGTGGATAATAGCACTATATTCTATTTCAGATCATAAGCGATTTTGCTTAAAAAATCAATCCCTATTCAAATTCATACCATTCCTTAAATCTCAGTCTTTGAGCAAAATACGATTTTTTTTATATTCAATCATGCCATCTTTCTGCATTTTAGAAAGCTCGTTGCACATAGTACTGCGGTCAACATTCAAGTAATCTGCTAATTGCTGGCGGTTATATGGAATCAGAAAAGAATTGCTTCCGGCATGTTTTGCGCATTCTGAAAAATAAGACATCAATCGGCCTCGTATGGATTTGGAACTGGTGTGCAAAATCCTTTGTGAAAGTTGCAGACTTTTATGAGCACAGACAGTCAGTAGATTTCGTGCAAGGTTTGTATGAAAAGGGCAGGCGTTTGTGCAGGTAGTCAGAACACGTCCCACATTCATAAACAACACAGAGGTATCTTCCACGGCAGACACTGTAACCAGCATCGGCTGTCCCGGAATACAGGCATATACCTCAGCAAATACAGAACCAGGTGCAACACTTCCTAAAATGCTGGTATTCCCCCAAATTTCGTTACAAGATATCATTGCCATGCCTGACAGTACAATGCCGATATTCTCTATAATACTCCCTTCTGAAAGAATTACTTCTCCTTTTTTATAATTGCGTTTTACACTATTCAAACAGCTTAAAAGCGAGGAGATGTCATCTTCTTCTAACCCACGGAATAGCTGCATATCGGATAATTTCATATTTTTTACCCTTTCGTTGTTATAACAACAGATTTTTATTTTTAATTATAATATACTATGCCCAGAAAGACAAGAGAAAGGATGGTATAAAATGATTCGAAGAATTATCCAAATAGATGAAGAAAAATGTAACGGATGTGGTGCGTGTGCCGAAGCTTGTCACGAGGGTGCAATCGGCATGGTAAACGGCAAAGCAACACTTCTGCGAGATGATTATTGTGATGGTTTGGGAGATTGTCTGCCAACCTGCCCGACAGGTGCAATTTCCTTTGTGGAGAGAGAAGCTGCCGCCTATGATGAAAAAGCTGTGCAGGAAAATATGAGGAAAAAAGCGAAAAGCAATCATGCCGCTGTTCCCCATACAGGCTGCCCCGGCAGTCGAATGCAGCGTATTCAACATTCACAAGAAACAACTCCTTCTGCCCGGGTACAGACAGAATCACAGTTGGGACAATGGCCATGCAAAATCAAACTGGTACCGACTAATGCACCATATTTTGACGGCGCAAAATTGTTAATTGCAGCGGATTGCAGTGCATACGCCTATGCCAGAATGCACGAGGATTTCATGCGTGGGAAAATTACGATTATCGGCTGTCCAAAGCTTGACAGCATAGACTACAGCGAAAAGCTGACGCAGATCATTCAAAACAACAACATTCAAAGTGTGACGGTTGTACGCATGGAAGTTCCCTGCTGCGGCGGACTGGAATTAGCTGCCAAAAAAGCGTTGCAGGCAAGCGGAAAATTCATTCCTTGGCAGATTGTTACGATTTCGTTGGGTGGTAAAATTTTGGAATAAAAGGAGAGATACTATGAGTAAAAGGTTGAAAAAGAATAGTAGAGGATATCCATTCCATTAAGGACATCACAAAAAG
>OAXB01000309.1_pt1 | contig 15464 bp, 9 predicted proteins | sample 1501541 | NCBI WGS metagenome assembly OAXB01 (sample SAMEA2580302, study PRJEB22360) | human gut metagenome | biome: human gut; feature: human-associated habitat; material: faeces | place: Denmark | collected 2008/2010
GTAGTCCGGCCGCAGGGCGTTCGTCGCCGCCGGCGCCGATGCCGTCATCGACACGATGGCCGAGCTACCGACCCTGCTCGCGCAGCTCGCGTGACCCGCACGGGAGGGGCGTCGAACGCCGCCCGGCTCAGTCCTCCTCGTATTCGAGGATGTCGCCGGGCTGGCATTCGAGCGCTTCGCAGATCGCGGCCAACGTGGAGAATCGGATGGCGGAGACGCGGTTGTTCTTGATCTTCGACAGGTTCACGTTGGTGATGCCGACCTGATCGGCCAGCCAGTTGAGCGAACGGCCGCGCTCCACCATCATCCGGTCCAGCCGCAGTACGATATGCCCGCTCACAGCAACCCGTCCACATCCTGCTGCAGGGCCGTGCCATACGCGAAGACGCGCGCCAGCTGCAGCACGATGATGCCGAGCATCACCATCAATGCGCTCATCCACAGGCCGGCGCTGAAGCTGCACCCCAGCAGCGCGCAGATCACCGCCAGCACGAACGCCACGGCCGGAGCCGCGATGAGATACCATCCAACCCGGTTCAGCCGGATCGCGGCGGCCGGGCTGAACGGCGTGCCGTCACCCGAGTCGGCCGCCCCTCCCCAGCGGCCCAGTTCGCCGCACAGCGCCGCCACCTCATGGAACACCAACGCCAGCAGCGCAAATATGATCGCGTCCGTCAAACCGACCATGACCACGACGGGCAAGTCGAGCGGGCCCTCGCCGAAACGCACCAGCCGTATATCGTAGTCCAGCACCGTGCTGCCGATGCTGAAATGCCAGTCGCCGACGTCCATCCGCGCGTCGGCGTCCGGCGACAGGCGGAAGCGGTCGCCGCTGAACAGGAACACGGCGACCAGCAGCACGTACAGCGCCGAGCTGATCCACAGCACCACCTCGCCGATCCGGGCGACGATCTTCGCCGCCGCATTGGCCTTGAGCAGCATGGGAGCCGGCCCCGCCGCGCGACCTTTTTGCCCATTCACACGCTTCACCGTCAGCTGGTTCATGATGACCTCCTTATCATCGAGGCTCCCATGCGGCGTTTCCGCATTCCCGCCATCGCCTCTTGCCTCTAATTATGCGCCCGAATTTATCGTTTGTCAATAAACTTTTAACGGCAAACATATACTACGCTGGTCCGTTGCGACGACTCATCACCTTGGCTCCCCTCTCCGAGGGGAGCTCCCAATGCGCCACGCTACCGCGGCACGTCCATGAAACCGAGACCGCGCAGGTACCCTTCGCCCGCGGTGACGTCGTACTGGATCATGCGGTAGTCGCTCAGCAGCTGCTTCGTGGCCTTCGAGGCCTTGCTCGCGTCGATCCGTTTGCCCGAGGCGTCGAGGTAAAGCGGCTGGCCGGCCGGAATGCGCGTCCATCCCTGCGTTGTGTTGACCACCGGCGGTTCCATGGCCGGAATCGCCCGGTGCATATCCGTCAGGAACGCCAGGAACGGCGACACCTTCGCATTCAGGTGTTCGGCGGTCTGCGCCATGAAGTAGTTCGGCGACGTGTAGTCGCTTTCGGCGGCGCCCAGCTTGCGCCCCGAGGCCCCGCTCGCCTTGTTCGACCAGATGAAGTAGTCGGTCTCGTGCAGCGGTATCGAATTCGCGTCGTCCGCGCTGGCGTGCTTGTAGATGCTCGGCAGGTGGTCCCCGTAGAAGATCACCGTCACCGGCCGGTCCATCCCGTCGAGCGCGCCGAGAAAGTCCCTGGTAGCCGTATCGGTGTGGCTCATGCCCTTGGCATAGGTATCGACCTGCGTGCGTTCCGCGGCGCTCAGCGGCTGGACGCCCGTCGCGCTGACGCTGAACTGGTTGCCGTCATACCAGTCGTCGTAGCCCATATGGTTCTGCATCGTCACCAATTGGATGAACTGGCCGCCGTCTTCTCCGCTCTTCCCGGCTGCGCCGCTTTCCCGGCCATTCATCAAGGCGAGCACGCTGTCGTACGCCGATTGGTCGCTGATGTAATGCGACCGGTCGAGCTTCTTCGCCCGGTCGGCGACCAGCGGATCCTTCTGCGAGTAGAAATGCCGGAATCCGAATTTCCGATAGTTGCCGGCGCGCGAATACAGCGCCGGATTGTACGGGTGCACCGCCTCGCTGCCGCCGGCCTCCGCATTCCAGATCTGGTTGAACGCCGGAGCCCAGTTCATCCGCGGCACCAGCTGCTGGTACGGGCTCGCCAGCGACGGGTCGAAATTCGCCATGCTCAGCCCGGTCAGCGCCTGGAACTCCAGATTCGCAGTGCCGCCGCCGTACCCCGACGACAGCATCAGGCCGGAGGTCGTCTTCGTCTTGAGATCGCGGATGTACGGCGTCGGATCGTCGTTCAGCGTGATGCCGGGCACGCGCGTCGGGTCGGAGAAGGACTCCGACAGGATCATGATCACCGTCCCATCGGCCAGGTTCGCGTCGCGGTCCTCGTTCAGTTCGGCCGCGCGGGCCGCGTACCGCTTGGCGATCCGCTTCATCGCCGCCTCGCCGTAGCCGGCCGGCTCGTCCATGACCTTGGGGTGCAGCAGACGCTGGAACCCGATCGCCACGCCGTTCGCCTGCGCGTCCGTGATGGAATCCCACAGTTTGGGCTTGTCGCCGAACGCCGCCGCAAAGGAGTTGGCCCACGATCCGGTCTGCCCCAGATCGATCGAGAACGTCACCAGCAGCGCCACGCACATCACCGCGGCCACGCCACGGCGCACGCGGCCGACGATGCGTCTCGGCGTGGCCACCAGCGCGCGCCGGCCGTCGAGGATCGCCGCGGCCACGCAGACCGCGACCAGCACCGCGGCGATCACGCTCATCTGCACGATCGCCTGCACGGATCCAGCCGGCATATTGGTGGCGGTGTCGCCCATGCCGCCGACGCCGCCATTCTGCAGCAGCGTGATGTCGGTCGGCCGTATGGCCTCCGAGCGCACCAGCACCTTCATCCGCTCCAGCACGGCGATGACGCCGATAACGACGGTCAGTGCCGCCGTCGCGGCCCAGAACCGGTTCACGATCAGCACCACCGCCGCATACACCAGTCCGATCACCAGCAGATTGAGCAGGAACTGGCACTGCCCCTGGGTGAACATCTTCACGAAGAAATCCCAAGGGGTGGCACGGGATCGGAATCCCATCATGCTCCACTGCAGCATGGATACGAACGCCGCCGCATACGCGACGAACGCGACGGCGTAGGCCCACCACGGGAACGGCGCGCGCCTGCGGGAAGCCGCGGGCAGCGGAGTATCACGCGACGGCGGTTCCGCCGCCGATGCCGGCTCGCCCTCCGGTTCCGATCCCACGACCGGCACTACCGGCGTTTGCGTTCCATCGTCGCGCCACCGTTCCACTCATGCTCCTCAACCAAGTCATTCGGACACACGGACGCCACCGCGTGGCGCCCACGGTTCTCCCGCTTCCCTCCGGTGACAGCATAGAACGCACCCGGGCTCCCGTCATCCCCCGTTCCCAAGAAATCATCGGGGAGGAGCCCATCGTTCATCTTCGCAAGCCGCGCGCCACCCTGCTGGCATACAGCCTGCTACGCACCCATTACAGACCGTATGCCAGCAGGCCAGCACCACCCCAGTCGACCCCAGCTGGCATACAGCCTGCAACGTACCGGATGCCGACCGTATGCCAGCAGACGCGGAATACTCGCGTCGACCGATCGAATCGTCAGCCGACGTTGTTGCCGAAGATCTCGGATTGCAGGTCCTTGCGGGCCGCCTCCATGTCGGTGATCTGGCCGAGCAGCGCGATCTTCTCCGCTCCGTCAGGCATGGCCGCCATCTTGCGCTTGGCGGCGCCGATCCGGCGCATGAAACCCATATCGAGCAGACGGGCCAGCAATTCCGCGGCATACTGCTGTTCGGCCGGCGTGGCCGGACGCAGCTGCACGGCCGCCCCGCCCGTGCCAGCGCCTGCGGCACCGGCCGCGGGGTCTCCCCCGTCGCGCATGTCGGCGTCGCTGGGCGGCAACGGCAGCGGCATCACCGCCAGCTCGTTGACCACCGGTTCGAGCAGCGGACCGCCGGCCTTGGCCAGATTGTGCATCCACAATCCCTGGGGGGTGCCGGCGTCGGGCAGCCCGCCAGCCGCCACGATGGCCTGGAACAGGGACCGGAACACCGGCGTCATGAAGTTCGACAGCGACAGCGAGGCGAACATGTCGCGGTTGATCGCCCGGGGCACCTGAATCAGCGTGGCCATGAATTGCTGCTCGCAGATGAACACCGCGTCGTCGATCCGATAGTACGTCTGCTCGCTGGCGCCGCGGCGCTCCAGCGCCTTGCGCACAACGGGATTCTCGTACGGGTTCTGCCCAGGCATCGCGCGCCCGGCCTCCCCGGCGACCATACCGGAACCGGCGCCGGTGCCCGCGCCGCCGAACCGGCGCTTCGGCGCATAGGCGTCCTCGTCGCGCACATGCAGCTGCTGGTGGGCCATGCGCACCTCGCGCTGCATGATGTCCAGATCCACCCCGATGCGCCGCGTCGCCTTGCGCGCGTACAGATCCCGCTGCGAGCGGTCGCGGATCTGCGCGATCAGCGGGGCCACGGCCTTCACCGCACCCATCTGGCCGGTCGTGTAGGTGGTGTCGAAGCGGTTGATCGCGGTGTCGATCACGAAATCGTACAGCGGCCGCGCATGCTCCACCAGCGAGCGCACCGCCTCGTTGCCGCGTTCGATACGCAGGTCGCACGGGTCGAGATTGTCGTCGGCCACCGCCACGAAGGTCTGCGACAGGAATGCGGAATCCAGTCCGAAGGCGTGCAGCGCGGCCTTCTGGCCGGCCGCGTCGCCGTCGAAGGTGAACACGATGCGCGAGCTCAGCGACTGGCCGTCGACCTTGAGCGGGCCGACCAGCTGCACGGCGCCGAGCGAATCGTCGGCGATGAGACGGCGCACGATCTTCGCGTGCTCGGCGCCGAACGCGGTGCCGCAGGTGGCGATCGCCGTGTCCACGCCTGCCAGATGCATGGCCATCACGTCGGTGTACCCCTCGACGATCACGACCTGACGCTTCTTCACGATCGCCGATTTGGCCAGATCGATGCCGTAGAGCACCTGCGTCTTGCGGTAGAGCTGGGTGTCGGGCGTGTTGATGTATTTCGCGTTGATGGCGTCGTCCTCAAACAGCTTGCGCGCGCCGAAGCCGAGCGTGCGGCCTGTCGAATCGCGGATCGGCCAGGTGACGCGGCCGCGGAAGTAGTCGTAGATGCCGCGCTGGCCCTGCCGGGCCAGTCCGGCATCGAGCATCTCCTGCTGCGTGAAGCCCTTCGACGCCAGGTGCCGCACGAGGTTGTCCCACCCCTGCGGCGCATAGCCGCAGCCGAAGCGCTCGCAGTCGGCCTGCGAGAAGTTGCGGCCGTCGAGCAGCTTGTGGGCGGCGAGCGCGTCCTTGGTCATGAGCTGCGCGGTGAAGAAGCGCTGCGCCTCCTCGTTCGCATCGAGCAGGCGGGTGCGCTTCGAGCCGGTGCGCTCGGTGGTTTTCGCACCCGATTCGTAGTGCAGTTCGATGTGGTACTTGTCGGCGAGCAGCTCCACCGCCTCGCGGAAGTCGATGTTCTCCTGCTGCTCGACGAATCCGAAGACGTCGCCGCCCAGCCCGCATCCGAAGCAGTGCCATACGCCCAACGCCGGGCGCACGTTGAAGCTCGGGGATTTCTCGTCATGGAACGGGCACAGCCCGACGAAGGTGCCCGTGCCCGACGCTTTGAGCGTCACGCTTGCGGACACGATGTCGTACAGGTCCGCTGCCGCGCGCACCTTCTCCACGTCTTCCTTCAGAATCATCCCGGCCATAACGCCCTACCTTACCGCACGCCGCCATGCCACGCGGCGGTGTCCCGGCTCAGGGCGCAACACGAGCCCCCATGCGTCGTACCGTCGAGTTGTCGGTGCATGGCATTGAAGAACCGGCCGGCAAAAGCCCTTTCCCGGTGAATTATAACGTTACAATCACGGTCGTCTACCGACCCGCGCACCGACAACTCAAAGGTAGCGCGCATTGCGACCCCGATTCGGCTCCGTCTCGGCGTGAGGTGACGTCACCATACCGATTCCGCCCGGTTTTCCACGCCATGAGAACGCCCTCTAACCAACGCCGATAGCCGCCGCCCCGACGACGCCATCGCCAAGGCGTACAAGGGGGCGGCCAAGCCGGCGTTCACGTACTGAGCGCCGAACCCGCGCCGGCGCGCCCGGCGGCGCGGCGCGGGTTACGATGACGGGTATCGGGGCAACGGCAATCGCGAGGAGAGCATATGACAGCGTATTCCGCACACTCACCGGGGGAACGACCGACACCCAAGGCGGGCACGGCGAGCCGGGCGGAGGACAACCGCCGCCGGCCGGTCATCGTGGACACCGATCCGGGCATCGACGATGTGGCCGCGTTGGTGCCGCTGCTGTTCGACGACACGGTCGACGTGAAGCTGATCGCCACGGTCAGCGGCAACGTCGATGTGAGGCGGACCACCGCCAATACCTTGGGACTGCTGGAATTCCTGGGACTCGACATACCGGTTGTCAAGGGAAGCGAAGCCCCGCTGCGGCGCCCGGCCGTCTATGCGCCGCAGGTGCACGGCGAGTCGGGCATCGGCGGGGTCGCACTGCCGGCGCCCGATCCGTCGCGATTGGTGAACGGCGACGTGGTCGAGGCCTACCGCGACGTGCTTGAACGGTCCGCGGAACCGGTCGACGTCATCGCGATCGGGCCGTTGACCAATCTTGGGGCACTGTTCGGCGCATATCCGCAAGCGGCGGAGCGCATCGGGCGCATCACGCTGATGGGCGGCAGCTTCGGCCCGAAATATAGCTGGGCGTGCGATTTCAACATCGCGGTCGACCCCGAGGCCGCGCGCATCGTGTTCGGCGCGGGAGTGCCGATCGACATGATCGGCGCGGAGATCGGGCGGAAAACCGTGCTTGACGCCGACGATCTGGCCGCGCTGGCCGGTTCCGGCCCGGTCGGCGGCCTGATCGCGCGCATGCTCGAGTCGTATCACGACGACGCGGCCACGGCCAAGCCCGGCGTCCAGCTGTACGATCCGGCGACCGTGCTGTTCTATCTGCAGCCGGAACTGTATGTGGCCGCCGAAGCGCGGGTGGACATCGTCCCGCAGCCGTATCCGTCACTGCACACGATCACCGAGGTACGGTTCATGGACGTGCCGGTCAGCGAGCGCACGGTGCGGGTGCCGATCGACGTCGACGTCTACCGGTTCCGCGACGCCTATCTGGAGCGCGTCGCGCGCGTAGACAGGATCCTTGCCGCACGGCGCTAGCGTCCCATATCATCCACCGGCGCCGCACGCCGATAGCGCGGCTCAGCACAGGATGGAGTGCATGGCCAGCGCCGAACTGTCGGTGAGCGAGGCGACCTGATCGACGGCCACGCGCAGTCGCTCGTCGTCGTTGGTGGCCTCGTTCCAGTCGGCGAGGAACACGCTTTCCAGCGCGTCCGAAGCCCGCGGGCTGTCGGCCATGAACACGTCGATCAGATCCTCGACGATCTTCTGCTCTTTCTGGTGGAACGGCTCACGCTCGCGCGGGGCCATGACGAAATACACGGCGATGCCCTTGAGCGCGACGATCTCGTAACTGGTCTCCTCGGGGATGACCACGTTGGCGGAATACCGCACGAGCGGGCCATCGCCGTACGTGTCGCGCGTGGCGGTCTCCACTGACCACGCGAACCGGCCGATCAGGTCGGAGGTGATGTTCTTGAGCTGGGCAAGCGCCGCCCTCGACCCGTTGAAATGGGCGGGGAACATATGCAGCCGCTGCAGCCGCTCGAACGCGGCGACCAGCTTGTCGCCGTCCCATTGCGACCCGTACCATGCACGGGCCTCCTCGACGATGCGATCGATGATGCGCGGGTCGGCGAGCGCCAGCGGGTTGAACGCACCGGTGGCGATCGCGTCCTCCACGTCGTGCACGCTGTAGGCGATGTCGTCGGACAGGTCCATCACCTGGCATTCCATCGGCTTGGCGGCCTCGGGCGCGCCGATTTTCAGCCAGCGAAACACGTCCTCGTCGTCCGGGTACACGCAGAATTTCTTGGACCGCTCCCCCTTGGGATGCGCGTCGGCCTCGGCGAGCGTCCACGGATACTTGACCGCCGCGTCGAGCGAGGCACGGGTCAGGTTCACGCCGGCCGACCGGCCATCGGCATGGAACACCTTCGGCTCGAGGCGCGTCAGCAGGCGCAGGGTCTGCGCATTGCCCTCGAATCCGCCGATATGTTCGGCGATGGCGGCCAACGCGTGCTCACCGTTGTGCCCGAAGGGCGGATGACCCAGATCGTGGGCCAGGCACGCGCAGTCGACGATATCGGGATCGCAGCCGAGCAGCGCGCCGATCTGCCGGCCGATCTGGGCAACCTCCAGCGTATGGGTGAGCCGGGTGCGTGCGAAATCATCGGTTCCGGCCACCAATACCTGGCTTTTGGCGCCGAGCCTGCGCAGTGCGGACGAATGGATCAGTCTCGCGCGATCGCGTTCGAAAGCCGTGCGCGACTTCGATTTGGGCGGTTCGGGTGCCCAGCGCTCCTCATCGAACGCACCATACGCTTCGCCGGCCGGAATGCGCTCGCGCCCGGCGGGCGTGGTTCCGACGCCAATGCGATCAGCCTGTATATGCCCCATGCTGAACCTCCCCTCACGCCCAGCTTATCAGCGCGGGTGTCGCTTGCAGCGAACATCGTGGGCCGACGGGGATGACGCGCATCACTCATGCGCATGGTGGAGGGGGTATGACGGCGTTATTCCTGATCGGGGTACACCGGAGCAAGATCGTTTGCCGCATGACGCTCACCACGGCGCGTTCGGCGCATCGACCGGCGCATTGACCGGCGCTACGGAGCCGTCACGGCCGTCGGCATCGGACAGCGTCGAATCCACCGACCGGACCGGCGCCGATGCCGTCGCTCCGCGCGGCGCAATCGCCGTAGTCGGCACAGACGGCACAGACAGGCCACCCGTCACGACAGTTCCGTCATCCGAACCGTGGTACCGTCCGTCGATCCACGCATGCAGCTGGGCCACTTCCCGTTCCAGTTCGTCGATGCGACGCACCTGCTGAGCGATCAGCAGATCGCGCAGGTCACGCTTGCCCGAGCGCAGATGCAGGCTCGGCGAGAAGCCGCGCGCCGATTCGTCGTCCTTAGGCTCACCGGTATCCGCGGCGGCGGTCGCGGACACCGAGGAATCACGCCAGCGGGAAATGCACCGTTCGATGCGTTTGTATCCGATCAGGGAGGAATCCAGACCGGCCTCGTGGAAGATCTTGGCCGGAGACTCCCCCGCCGCGTACCGGCGCATGCATTCCCGCCGGAAGTCCTCGGTATAGCGGATGCGCCCGTTCGTCACCCGCGACACCGCCGGCAACGAACGCAGATACGCGATCTCCTCATTGGTGAACTCGCCGGTTTTCATGCATCCTCCTTACACGGATCGGGCAATACCGCCCCGCTCCGCTTTGGCGACGCCGTTCCGCCGTCACCGCCTGGTAGCGCCTGTGATACTGACTGTAATCATTATGGGGGTGGGATGGCACCGATACCAGCCTGCCATCTGATGATAGAACCCGAGAACAGGGTTCGACGACAGGCCTCCACCGCTATGCGAAAGGGGTGGGCTTGCCTTGCGCAAGGCGAGCCCACCCCATGTCATGAACGTCGTTCAGCGTCCACTTTGCCGATGCGGATCAGGCACGCAGGGCGCGCTTGGTCTCGCGGGACTTGAGCGCCACGGTCGCGGCGGCACCGGCCAGCAGCAGGCCGATCACCGTGAACAGCGCGGTACCGGCGGCACCGGTCAGCGGCAGCTGGGTGATGGACTTGACGTTGGTCACGGTAACGGCGCCCTTGTCATCCTGCTTGACGAGGTCATAAGGATCAAGGGTCACGTTGTTGACCGTGTACTCGGCATCGGTCTTCTTGGTGGTCTCGTTGTAGGTCAGCTTGACCGTGAACTTGCCGGTCACGTTCTGGGCGCCGGTAGCCACCGTGGTCTCGGCGACGGTATAGGTGCCGTTCTTCAGACCGGAGAAGGAAACCTTGCCGTCGGCGTCGGGGCTGGCGGTCGCGACAACCTTGCCCGCTTCATCGGTGACCGTGAAGACGGCGCCGGTAAGACCTTCCTTGGAACCATCGGCGAACACCTTGGTGAAGTCGAACTTGTTGGAGTACAGCTCGACCGGAGTGCCCTGGCCCGAGGAGTTGCCGCCGTTGACGACCTCGGCGGCGTTGGTCACCGGGTTGGTCTTGGCCTCATCGGTCACGGTGGCGTCGTACTTGACGACGAGCTTCTGGCCGGCAACGTTCTGCAGCTTGTCGAGAGCGGCCTTGGTCAGGGTGACGGAGAAGGTGACGTTCGTACCGTCGCCGGTCACGGTCTGATCGGCCGGGGCGACGGTGTACTCAGCGGCGGCAAGCTCGGTTTCGGCATCACCGGCGTAGACCTTGACGTTGGTCTTGGCGGTGTCGATCGACAGGCCGGCGGAGGCGTAATCATTGAACACGTAGGTGTAGTCGGCACCCAAGCCGGTGGTGGACGGGACAGTACCCTCGATGGTGTAGGACAGGGTATCACCCACGGACACGGTCTTGTCCGTGTCGCCGGTCACGGTCTTGGTCGGCGGGATGTCCTTGTCCTGGTTCTTGACATCGATCTCACCCTTGTAGTTGAACGCCGTGTTGGCGGTGCCGACGATAATCGGCAACGACTTCTGGGTCACGCCCTCGGCGGCCTCGGTGGTGTCCACGATCAGGTACAGGCCACCCTCGGCAACGGAGATTTCATACGGCTCAATATTGGCGGTAACGTCGGTGCCGTTGGCCTTGGCGTATTCGACGAGCGCATCGGCGAACGCGCGGGAAGCGGCATTGCCGTTCCACGGGAAAGCGGAGCTGTCGCCGAACAGCGGGGCGCCGGTACCGTTCAGATCACCGGACTGGGCCCACACCAGCGGATCAACGTCGGCGGGAACATCCTTATTGGTCGCGGTCTTGATGGCAGTAACCACCGTATCACGGTCAGCAACCGTCTGGATTTCCTGAGTGTTGGCAGTCACGTACTTGGCCAGTTCGACGACCTTGTAGGTGTGACCATCAACCACGCCGGTGGCACCCGGGTTCAGGGTGATCGTCTCGGCCGCGTTGGCGGTCGAGGCGCCGAGGGCCAGACCACCCAGCATCGTCGCCGCAGCGATGACGCCTGCGAAAAGTTTCCTCATCCTCATGAGAAATCCTCTCTTCCTTACTTGTAATTTCCTACTGTTTTCTGCAATCGCGAAAGGCCGAGACCACACAAGCCTCTGCGATCCGCAAATCCTTATTAACTTTTCGGACCACCGGGGGGCGATAGCTTCGCTCCCCTCAGTCCGCCTGTGGCGGCCAGCTCCCCTCATGGAGGGGAGCCCGGACCACCCCCAGTCCGGCTCTCGCCGGCGGGTGCGGTGAAGATCACACCAGCTGGCGCTTGCGCCAGATGGTGTAGCCGGCACCGGCAAGCAAGGCCGCCAGACCCATGCCGCCGCCGTAGATCAGCCAGTCGCGGCCGGTCGTGCCACCGGTAAGCGGCAGGGAGGAGACCGCGACCAACTTGTTGGTGATCTTGCCGCCCTCGACCGCATCGACCGTGAATTCGGCATCAGCCGTCGCATCGCCCGCGGGCAGCACCGTGACCGTGTAGGTCTTGTTGGAAGGCTGGTAGCCGGCCGGCGCCTTGGTCTCCTCCAGCGTGTACTCGCCCCACTTGAGACCGGTGACCTTCAATGAGCCGGGCTGGTCGGCCGCCGCATCGTTGTCCTTGTCATCGATCACGGTCGTCTCGGCGAAACCGGCCACATCGGTGCTGGTCAGCTTCCACTCGGAATCCTTAAGCATATTGTTCATGTCATTCGCCGCGACCTTCTGCCACGCGATCGACCCCGGCTTGGCGGTATTGACCACCGTGCAGGTGACGTGCTGGCCTGTTGCAAGCTTGACCGAGCTCTTGCTGACCGAGATATCCTTGTCTTCGCTGTCCTTACAGGACCAATCACCGGACGAATACCCACCGTAATATTGATACGGCTTACCGTCTTTGGCGTATTGAGCGTTCTCACCCTCCGACAAGACGTATGTTCCCGGAGCAAGAGCAACGGTCTCGGTTGATTTACGCACAAGCCCGTCAGAGGATTCAACCTCTTTATCAGGCACTTTCGAATCAATGCCGTAGGTATTGTTATCCTTCAGTGCGGAAAGGGTCCAAGCCTCCGGATCGGCACCGTACGTACCAGCATTGGCGTTATTCACGCCCTTGATCAAGGTCAGCGTCGGGATATCGACCTGAATGACCGGCTTCTGGTACGGAGATTTCTGAGAATCGCTGACCGTCTCCTTGCCGTCGACCGTCGTCACGGTCTTGTACTGCACGTAGGCTTCGTCGGTCGCATTGGAGAAGAATCCCGGCTGATTCGAGCTGGTCGCGGTGTCCTTGTCCGTGTCCGGATCGCCGGTATTCGGATAACTCGAATTCGCAGCATAGTACTTGTACGCATCGTCAGAAGGACGGATGTTCAACGTGACGGTATAGGTGACATTCTTGTCCAACGTGGTACCGGAGGGGAAGTCCAGCGTCAACGTCTTGGTGTCATTGTTGTACTTGTACGTCGCCCCTTGCAGACTTGCCTCGTTGCCTTCGGCATCGGTGGCATACGCGGTTATCGTATTGGGCCAAGTGGCTTCCGCATACTCCGACAGTTTGTCGGAAATCAGCACATCACGATAATTCGCCTTCGTCGTGATCGTATTCACGATGCTGTCGAACGCCGCGGCAAGCTTCTCCTCATTCGTGCCGTCAAAGAACGAACCACCGGTGCTCGTCGCGAACGCATTCATTCTTTCCGTAGCTTCGGAACCAGTGCTCACCGCGAACAGCTGGACACCGGAACCACGCTGGTTGGCCACGGAAACCGCAGCATTGAAGTTACGATTGCCGGGGTCGCTTTGACCGTTACCGTACAGCTCGTATCGTTGGTTGTAATCCTGGCTGTATCCATTTGCGGAATTACGCCATGTCGGCGCACCGTCGGATACGAAAACGATATACTTTTTGGCGTTGGACCGCCCGGTGTTCAAGCCATTGGCCGTACTCAATGCAGCTTCCCAATTGGTACCGCCACCAGGCGTGATGCCGTTCAATTCATCGATAATATCCTGTGCGTTATTGGTCCAATCCGTGGTCGAGTTTACGTATCGGGAGAAATCCACCATCGATATGCGGATTTCATCGTCCGCTGTAGCGGCCGGCGCATCCGCAGTGGCTTCATTGGCTTTCATCAGGTTCTGAGCTAAATTCGTTGCCGCAGCCTTGGCGACATCCCATCGACTCTTGCAGTTTCGCCGACAATTAGGATCCGCGTCGTAATTCATACTGCCGGATGTGTCCATCACCAACACCACATCGGCAGGGGTACGGGAAGTCTCGCTGCCTGAGTATTCAGCGCCCTTCACATCGAGGTACAACGTGTAGGTGCCATCACCGTTCGACTTGATGCGCTTGTGATGCTCAGGAGCGCCCAACAGTTCGCTGTCATCCGATGCAGTCTTCGTTGCCTGGGATGTCACGGCATCGCTCCGGGATGCCGTCTCATCATCTGACGGCGTGGAGTCACCGGACTGCTGGGCGGTCGTATCGTTCGCAGTGGCTTCGTCAGTCGCGGTCCCATCCGTCGTTACGGACTGATCGCCCTGCTCGGTCGCGCCGTCGTCAGTCGAAGCGTCACCGGCAGCCGTCGTGCCATCGGCCGAGGTCTCATCGGACGTCACAGCCTCATCAGCCGCATCACCATCAACAGTCGCATCACCGGCCTGCGCGTCGGCGCCGGCATCCGTCTGGACGCTTGTATCATCGCCGGCGGTCAAATCCTGCGCGACGGCGGTGGCGCTCACGCCGGCAACCGCGCCGATCATCGCCATCGTGGCCACCAGAGCGATCACCTTGGCGGCAGCACCCTTGCATACCTTGCCTATCGCAGCAAGCACATCCGAAATCTTCTGCATCGCCGTCCACATCTCTTCCCGCGCGGAGCATCCGCGCTACAGTGCAGCGAGAATCCGCGTCGCTTGTTTCGGGCACAGACCCTCTGAAGGTTCTTCTGGAACGGCATCCTATCGGGTTTCCCCCTTCTCACCCCCACCCCTTAAAACCCCCGAAACTTTGCGATACACCCTCATAACTTCGCACTTTGCCCACTATTGCAAGGAGGGTATAAATAACCCCCTTATTAGAAAAAAGTCACGAAACGCCGCAATGTGCGGCACCGATCACGGCCAACCTGTGGTATCGGCACCCGCAACACAATCAACAACGACGGCAACAACAAAAAAAAACGGCTTTCCCCGGCCGGCGATGCCGACCAAGGAAAAGCCGTAACGCGGCCCGCGCCATCCGCGCGGCCGCGCCACCGGAAACTACCGGAAACTACACAACAACAACTCCATCACTACAGCAGACTCGCCGGGTCGAGCTTGCTCAGGTCCGCCGGATCCAGCACGTCGGCGGCGTGCAGGTACAAGCGCGGGATGCGGTTGCGCAGGCAGGTGAAGATCTCGTAGCTGATGGTATCGGCGGCATGGCCCCAGTCGTCGGCGGTCGGCTCGTTGAACATCTCGCCGCGGCCCGGGCCGAACAGCTCGACCGTATCGCCCTCGTGCACGCCGAGCTTCTCGGCGGAACCGTGCAGATCCAGCATGAACTGGTCCATGCACACGCGGCCGGACACGCGGTACAGCTTCGGGCCCTCGGTGGTCATCACGCGCACCGGACCGCCCTTCTTCTCCACATGCTTGGCGCCCTGCATGTCGAATCCGGAGGCGGAGCGGTGGATGCCGTCCGCATAGCCGAGCGGCACGATCGCGGTGGACGTGTTGTCCGGCGTCAGATAGGTGCGCCCGTAGGAGATGCCATGCCCAGCCGCCACGTCCTTGACCGTGCCGAGCTGCGCCTGCAGGGTCATCGCCGGCTTGAGGTGCCAGTCGCGAGGCGTGCCCATCGCCGGGTCCGGCTCGTAGCCATACAGCCCGATGCCCGGGCGGGTCAGCTCGAAATGGATCTCCGGCCGGCTCAGCGTGGCCGCCGTATTGGCAAGATGGCGGATCTCCGGCGGAATGCCGGCCTTTTCCATACGCGCCGTGAACGCCTTGAAGTTCTCGATCTGCCGGTCCGTCGACGCCACGAACTCGGGCACGTCCGGGCTGTCGGCCACCGCCAGATGGCTCCACTGCCCGACGATATGGAGCACACCCTCCTTCGCCAGCGGCACCAGCTTCGACAGAGCCTCGTCGAAGGACTCCTCGGTGAACCCGTTGCGGCCGAATCCGGAATCGACCTTCACATGCACGCGGGCCGTCTTGCCGAGCCGGCGGGCCGCGGCGGCCACCGCATCGATGCCCCGCCACGACCCCACCAATTCGGGCA
>OAXB01000310.1_pt1 | contig 15379 bp, 11 predicted proteins | sample 1501541 | NCBI WGS metagenome assembly OAXB01 (sample SAMEA2580302, study PRJEB22360) | human gut metagenome | biome: human gut; feature: human-associated habitat; material: faeces | place: Denmark | collected 2008/2010
TTCTGCTCGAGGCTGCATCTCGTGGCTTACACGCTGCTGCCGATCGTGGGCATCGGCTTCGGGTACGTGATCACCAACGTCGCGCAGCTCTCGCTCGGCACCTCGGCGTTCGTCGCCGGTGCCCTGGTGCTGCCCGGCGCCCTGATCGGCGCGTTCTTCGCCCCGGTCGGCGGCATGCTGTACGACCGCTTCGGCGCGCCGAAGCCGGTGCTCTCGGCCATCGGCGTGGCCACGCTCGGCCCGGTGCTGCTGCTTGTGTTCTCCATGCGGCTCACGCCGGCGCTGCTCGCCGGATTCTACTTCATTTTCGGTCTGTGCTATGCGCTCGGCTATTCGAACATCATGACCAGCGCGCTCAGCGGCATCGACCGCGCGTTCACGCCCGACGGCAACGCCGTGTTCCAGACCTGCCTGCAGTTCGGCGGCGCGGTGGGCACCGCGCTGTTCTCCACGATCCTCGGCGTGGCCCAGGCCGGTGCCGGCGAGGAGGGCACGGCGGCGTTCCGCCACGCCACCGCGGCTGGCGGGGCATGCGTGTTCGCCACGATGACCGTGCTGTGCGTGATCGCGATCGTGGCGCTGGCGGCGGCCTTCCGGATACGTGCCGCCAGGCGGTAGAAGCGTGCTGTGCGTGATTGATTGATCGATCATGCACGAGGCGGGCCGCCGGGTGTCTCGGCGCGCGCCCCCCCGACGATGCGCCGCCGAACGGGCGGGCGTCGCCGGCGGCCCGCCTCGTCATTCCACGCTGATGGATTGGCCGAGCGAATGCGATTCGCCGGGTTCGACGCGGGCCGCGTGGTCCCGGACGGCCGCGGCTTCGACGCATACGAAGTCGCGCCATTCTCCGTCCGACAGGTCCGCGATCGCATTGCCGGCCCGTTCGCCGGGATTCCACACCACGGTCTGTGGCGAACCCGATTTGCCGATGACGATCGTGCGGTCCAGCGCATCGTCGCGCAGGCGCAGCGGAGTGTCGGACGAGTAGATGCGGTCAACCATGGTCCCGTCGAAGGCGAGAGCGTCATTCGCCTGATCGCATTCGGGGAATCCGGGCCGCGTGGCGTCGAGATAGCGCGTGCCGGCCAACCCCAGCACGCGCGCCTCCGCCACGTCGCCCACACGCAGATAGGTGTGCAGCGCGGCCTCGTACTCCAGCGGGCGCTCGCCGGTGTTGGTCACCGTCAGCGTGGCCGAAAGCCGTTCGCCGACCTCGATGTCGTAGGCCGCCCGGAACCGCGAGCCGGGGCCGGAGATGATCTGCGCCACCGTGGCGCCGTCGAACTCGTCCGAGTCGAGCGTATAGCGGATATGGCGGTCGGTCAGGGACGCCTCGTCGACGTGCCAGAAGCTGGAACGGGCGAACCCGTGCTTGGGGCGCTTCGCGGCCATCGTGCCGTGGTCGTAGCCGCCGTTGAACCATGGAAAGATGATCGGGATGCCGGTGCGCAGCGCGATGCCGGGGGAGAAGGCCAGGGTTTTCGGCTGCCAGAGCACGGGCGCCTGCCCGGCCGGGGCCCAGCCGATCAGATGGGCCCCGTAGTCGCTGACCGTGGCCGATCCGTCGCCGTTGATGATATTGCGTACAACACATGCAATGTCCATGCTTGCCAAGTATACGGAAATATTCGGGCGCCGCCATGCATGCGTTGGAAGTGTGCCGGAGGCGCGTCAGCGGCGCGTCAGGGGACGCCGATGATCTGCAGTGGCGAGTTGTCGGTGCGTGGCTTGCGAGCAAGCGCGGTTATAACGTTCCAATATGCATGCTGAAACGTGTAATCAAGCCGGGGCTGCCGACCTGCGCACCGACAACTCGACACATGTCGACATTGCCGCCGCGCGGAGCCGCCCCGAGGGCGTCCTCGCGGCGGTGATGGATGGCCGGCGGAGCGGGAGGGAACCCGCAATCACGACATTGCCGGGGAATCTGTATGGTTTGTGGCCGGGTGCGTTGGTCCGGTGGAATAATGGCCTCCATTGCGCGGTCCCGGCCCGAAGCGTTTTCCCATGGATTCCGCTCCGAGGCGGTGACCGTCGCCGCGCGGGCGGGGAAGGAGCCGGATATGACGGTGCTGGGAGTGGCGGAACGGGTGTTGCTGTGCTGGCTGGCCTACTCGTTCGTCGGATGGGCGTGGGAGACGATGCTGAGCGTCGTGCTGCGCAAGCGGTTCGAGGACCGCGGCGTGCTCAACGGCCCGCTGTGCCCGATCTACGGTTTCGGTGCGCTGCTGGTGATCGTGCTGCTCGCCGACGTGACCAATCCGCTCGCCCTGTTCCTGTCCAGCGGCGTGCTCGCCTGCACGCTGGAGTACCTGTCGTCGTGGGCCATCGAGAAGCTGTTCCATGTGCGGCTGTGGGATTACACGGGCAAGCCGCTCAACATCAACGGGCGTGTATACCTCAACGGGTTCATCGCCTTCGGCGCCGGCGCCATGCTGGTCAAGCTGGTGGTGCAGCCGTGGCTGATGGGCGTGCTCGATGCGTGGCCGCCGCTGATGCTGCATCTCGTGACCGGCGTGCTGTTCCTGGCGGCCACGGTCGATGCGGCGATCACCGCCGCCGGGCTGTGCAGCCTGGATTCGCGCCTGGCTCGCATCGGCGAGGAGATCGATGCGTTCAAGAGCGAGCAGATCGAGCAGATCGATACGCGCATCGACGCGGCGAACGAACAGTGGAAGGAGACCGCCGGCCGGCTGCAGGAATCCGCCGGGCGGCTGCTCGACCCGGCCGAATACGTATCCCAGTCCGCGCAATGGACGAAGGAACAGGCCGACCGTGTGCTGCGCCGCCTGAACTGGCAGCAGCGCCGCCTCATCCGCACCTTCCCCTCCATGACCTCCGTGCGCGACGCGCGTCTCGCCGCCCGCATCCGTGCGCTGCTCGACCGGCGCAGGTAGAGCAACTGACGGGCGCTAGTGGCCTGCGTCATTCATTCGTTTCGTAATCCTGGCTCAGCTTCAGCGAGGGGAGCCTATAGTACGCGAACTTATGACGCGGGACACTCATCACCGAGATGCCGCGCTTTCCAGCCGTCCAGTTCGTCAAGCAGCGCCTGCTTGTCCGCGTTCGGCAGGAAGGTGGCCCGGATCGAATTCTCGGCGAGCCGAGACAGCTCGTCCAGCGTGAACCCGACCGACGCCATCGCCTCGTAGTTCGCGGCGATATAGCCGCCGAAATAGGCCGGGTCGTCGGAGTTGACCGTGATCGCGACCCCGGCGTCGAGGAAACGGCGCAGCGGCAGGTCATGCAGGTCGTGCACCACCTGCAGGCGCCGGTTCGACAGCGGGCAGCAGGTCAGAGGCGTGCCGGTCGCGGCCAGTCGGCGCACCAGCGCCTCGTCGTCGATCGCGTGGATGCCGTGGTCGATGCGCTCGGCGTGCAGCAGATCCAGCGCCTCGGCCACGTATGCGGCCGGGCCCTCCTCGCCGGCGTGCGCCACGCAGTGCAGGCCAAGCGCGCGGGCCTTGGCGAACACCTCGGCGAACAGCGAGGGCGGGTAGCCGACCTCCGCCGAATCCAACCCGACGCCGATCAGGTCGCCGGCGCGGTGCCGGGCGGCCGTAAGCATCGCCTCGGCCGAGGCGACCGGCATGTCGCGCACGATGCACAGGATCAGCCCTCCGGTGATGCCGAAGCGTTCGCGGCCAAGACGCAGGCCCTCCAGCAGGCCGTCGATCACCGTGTCCAGGTCGATGCCGTTGCTGACATGCACCTGCGGGTCGAAGAAGATCTCGGCGTGCCGCACGCCATCGGCCGCCGCGCGTTCGAGATAGGCGAGCATGAGGTCCCGGAAGTCGTCCGCGGTCCTCAGCGTGGCCATGAGCTGGTAGTACAGGTCGAGGAAGGATTGCAGGTTCTCGAACTCGTACTGCCGCCTGAGTTCCTCCAGATCGGTCCACGGCAGCGCGACGTGGTTGCGCTCGGCCAGCGCCAGCGCCAGTTCCGGTTCCAGCGTGCCCTCGATGTGCACGTGCAGTTCCGCCTTGGGCATGGTGCGCAGGGCCTGCGACAGGTCGGCGGCGATCGCCGTGGCTGCATTGGTCATGATTCCTCCGATCCGGATGGGCGCCCGTGCTGTGCCGTGCGGTGGCCGGCCCGGACGCGGATATTGACATACCAGTGTAGTCGCTAGAATGGGCGGTGGGTGGTGACTGGAATTCACGCGCATGTCATATTGCGGTATCCCGCGATACGGCGACCGGCCATATCGGCCGACTAAGGATGAACTGTGACTTCGAGAAACGATGATGCGGCCGCCGGGCGCGCCGCTGGCGCCACGGCCGGCGCCGCCGTACGGCCGAAACTCAACTATGCGCAGACGTTCTCCATCGGGTTCGGTTTCCTCGCCATATCCGCGGCGTGGGCGCTCTACAACGCCTATGTGCCGATCAAGCTGAAAGGCCTGATGCTGCCGACCGCCGTCGTCGGCATGATCATGGGCATCGACAATTTCTGCGGGTTCACGGTCCAACCGCTGTTCGGCATCCTGTCGGACAAGGTCAGGACCCGCTGGGGCCGGCGCCTGCCGTTCGCGCTGTTCTCCATACCGCTCGGCGCGCTGTGCCTGATCCTGATTTCGGTCGCGCCGAACGTGCCGCTCACCGTGACCGCCATCGTGATCTACGCGGTGGTCATGGCCACGTCGCGCGCGCCGATCGTGGCGCTCATGCCCGACGTGACCGATTCGAGGCTGCGCAGCAGGGCCAACGGCATCATCAATTTCATGGGTTCCATCGGCAATGTGCTCGCGCTCGCTGGCGGCAGCCTGCTGTACAAGCGGTTCGGCATGTCCGCGGCGTTCGTGGCCGGGGCGGTCATCATGGTCGCCGCCGTCACCGCGCTGATGCGCCTGGTGCGCGAACCCGCCGAATTCGTGACGGCGCCCGGCGAGCGGGCTCGTCTGCCGTTCGTGTCGTGGAAGGAATTCCGCGAGGCTGTGGTGCCGCGGCTGGGATTGGACGGCGAGGCGCGGCGCAGCTTCATGCTGATCCTGATCGTGCTGTTTCTGTACACGATGGGCGGCAACGCGGTGGAGACCTATTTCACGCTGTACGCCACGCATGATCTGGGCATGGACGCCGCCACGGCCGGCGGCGATCTGGTGTGGTACGCGGTGGGCATGCTCGCGTTCGCGATTCCCGCGGGCATGATCGGCAGCCGGTTCGGCCGCCGCGCCACGATGAGCGCCGGCCTGGTGCTGTCCGCCGCGCTGTTCGTGTCGATGCCGTGGGTCGGCCGGCCGTTCATGGTGCCGATCCTCGCGTTCACGTACGGCGTGTTCTGGATCCTGGTGGTCGTCAACGCCCTGCCGTGGATCACGCAGCTCGGCGGCGTCGAGCACACCGGCGCCATGACCGCCTACTATTATCTCGCCACGTCGTTCGGCGCGGCGATCAGCCCCACGATCTTCGGCCTCATCCAGCAGGCGCTCGGCGAGTACCGGTGGATGTTCATCTACGCCGTGGTCCTGTTCGTCTGCGCGCTGGCCTGCATGCCGTTCATCACCCGCGGCGAGGCCGAGGACGTTTCCGCAGGTGCGGACTGAGCGGGCCGGAAGCGAGCTGGGAGCAGGCCGAGCCGGATGCGGCGGCGGCGCCTCCGTGGCGACGGCCGGCGGTCGCGTATGCCGGCGTATGCCGCGTGCGGACGATTGCTCGGCGATTAGTCGGCCATGCCGGGGACGGCGAGACCGTGCCCGTGCAGCAGCGTCACCGCATCCATGTAATCCGTTGCGGTCGCGCTCGGGTCCATCATCAGCTCACGCACGGCGGCGTGCCCGTTCTGATCGTCCGGGTACAGCGCGTCGGCGATCATCGCCGTGATCCGCCCGCGCGGGTCGGCCGCGGCCTGCGCCTGCCCGGATTCGGGCAGCGTATCCGACAGCTGGTCGGCCAACGGGGCGAGGTTGTGCTTGGTCGCCTCGTCGATGTCGCCCAACTGGTCGAACAGGGCGAACAGCCAGTCGCGCCGCGACCGGTCGTCGGCGCCGGGCCGCGTGCGCTCGGCGGTGGCGCGCAGCAGGTCGTCGATCGGCACGGCCGGCGTCGTCGCCGGGTCGCGGTGCTCGCGGTTGTCGGCGATATCGCCCATAAGATGCTGGATCTCGCATTCGTCGCGCACGATGGTGGATGCGGCGTAGGCGGTCGCGATCGCGTCCGCGTCGATGAACCTGCCGCCTTCGGACTGGAAGCGCACGCGCTTCGGTTCGCTGTAGTAGTGGGACATCCCGAAAGTGGCGTATTGGGGCAGCTCGTCCTGCAGCTGCTTGACCGCGTCGGCCACCTTGCGCATGTCGGCCAGCTGCTGGCGCACCACGATGGAGGCGAGCAGCGCCTTCGCGTCGGCGAGGGTCAGCGGTTCGCCGACGCGCTTGCCGTGGCCGTGATGGCCGAACGCATGCTTCAATGAGTCGAACAATCCCATGATGAGTCCTCCTTTGGATCTCCCGCGATTGGTCGGGTGCGGTATCCGTGGTCCAACTCTAGTCGCGCGGACCCGGTATGGGGCCGGAATCGCCGCAGGGCGATCATGCCGGACGGGATTGCGCACGGGTGGCGCTAGCCCTGCTCCTGCTCCTGGTCCTGCTCCGGTTCGCGGCATATCCATTCGGGATGTTCGTCGAGCAGTTTCCGGAACCATGGCTCCATGGGCTTGTCCTTGGGCCAGTTCTGCGGGTTGCCGTTTCTGTCCGCATACGCGCCGGCGTCGTAGGCGACCATCTCGATCATTGTACCGTGTGAGTCATGGCCCAGCGCGGCGATCTGCAGAGGATCGGTACGGGGACGGGGACGGCGGAACATCTGGTTGCTCCATGCAAAGGACGCCTCTTCGGGCGTGATGTGTCTGACGTCATCGTCGATGAGACGGTGATGTAGCGCATAGTTGGGGTTATGAAGAATGGAATTGTTCATATGTTGCCTCCGATCCATGGTCGCGACCACGCTTCGTAGCGCTGCCGGTAACGTCTTTCGCATGACGATAGGCGATCCGGAACCAGGCTGTCCAGCAGCAACGGGGTATGTGGTCGAAGGCTTGCGACCCTTGGAAAATGGCGGTTTTACATGCTTGATCCGCTATACTTGCAGCCAGTTGGGCACAGACGCGATCGTCTGCGAGAGGGGGAAACCATGAGTCGTGCATCCGAAGGCCCGGCGAGGTCCGTTGCGCTGATCGCGCCGTTGGCGGTCATCGCCGGGCTGATCGCCGCCGTGTTGTGCTATCACCCGGAACCGGCACGTCCGGTCGTCGCCCTGACGGTGGCTTCGGGAAAGGATGCGGGCGTTGCGGGTTCCGGGGCGCCGCCCTGCGGGAACGATGATCTCGCCGCCGTCGCGGAATCACAGGATCAGGCCATGGGCGACGCAATCGCGTACCTGCGCGTCATGAACACGACGGACGGAGCGTGCTCGGTACCGTCGGGGCCTCCGGAGCTCACGGTCGTGCGCGGCGATGAGGACCAGCATCTGCGCGTCGTGCCGGGCAACCGCCAGACCGGCGTGAGCAGCGTGCCGGATGGCGAAACCATCGTGCTGGCCCCGTTCCGGTCGGTGACGGCGGCGGTCGAATGGAAGGCGGGCCAGCAGGCCGACGCCGAAGAGAAGACTTCGATCACGCTGGCGTTCGGCGAAGTGTCCGCACTGCCCGTGCACGTCGGGGCGAACGCTGCCGCCGACGGTCTGCTGGCGACCGATCCGGGGATGGACGTCATCGTCAGCGGCTTTTCGCAGGCCGCATTGGGGCCGTTGCGCGGCGGCGACGCATCCGGCGCGGCGGAGGATGTCGATCCGGCATTGGATGAGCCCTGCATGCTGGCGAAGGATGACTCCGACGATAAGGACGATGCCGGTGGGGCGCCCGCGGATGCGACATTGACTCTGCGCAACGTCGGCCTGCACCCCTGCATCCCTCCCGCGCTGGTCACGCTGGATGAGGCCGGCTCCGGCGGAACCGTCGACGATGGCTCGCTGCTGTCGACGGCGTCCGTCTACGGGCGGGACCATGCTCTGGCCGTGGGCGGCTGGGTCTCCTATCGGGCCGCGTCCAAGGACCGGCCCAACTGGTTCCTTCGCCACTACGGGTCATGGCGGCCGGAGCCGGTCGCGCGCCTATCCATCGTGGAGTGACTCGTCGTGGAGTGACGCCGGTGCCGCCGGCCGCGCGTCGCCGGCGGGGCTACCGGGTCAGGAACGCGCGGATATCCGCGATCTCCTGGTCGCTGATCGCGTGCCCCATGCCGGGGTAGACGCGGTGCGTCAGGCGCCCGGTTTGCTCCAGCACCCGCCGTGCGGTGCGCTGGTCGTCCGCGGGGATCGTGCGGTCCTCGGAGCCGTAGGCGAGGAAGAACGCGGTCGTGCGGTCGGGGCCGAGCACGGTGCCGGACTCGCCGGCGAACGACGGGCTGAGCAGGACCGCGGCGTCGAACAGGCCCGGATGCTCCAGCGCCATGCGGTACGACAGGTACCCGCCCTGCGAGAATCCGACGAGTATCTTGCGGCGCGGTGCGAACGCCGGTCCGGCCAGCAGCGCGTCGACGGCATCGCCGACCTCGGAGCATGCGCGGCGCCGTTCACCGACCGAACACCCGTCCGGATACCAGTAGTTGCCGCCCATATACGGCCTCGCATGCGTGCCGCGGAACGACAGGTAGCTGGGCTCCGGTCCCAGGGCGGTCCGGTCCGGGCCGGCCTGGCCGCCATGCGCGGCGCCGTCCCGATCCGTGCGGTAGACGGCCTCGATGATGCGCACCATCTCGTCCTCGTCGTTGCCGTATCCATGGAACATGACGAACACGCGGTCGTCGCCGCTGCCGGCCGGACCTTCGCCGACGGTGCCCTCGATGCTGGCCGTCATCCGTATGTGCATATCGCCTCCCGAAACGCGATGCCGCTGTGGCATATGACGTGCGATCCAGCTTAGTTCATCGGCCGTGCGGGGAAGCGTGCCACGCTCGCCGATCCGCCCGATCAGGCCGGTCTGTCCACCCCGCCCGGCCCGAGCGATACGCCCGGCAACCCCGGCGCGGAGGGCTGAACCGGCGCGCGGCACACGCCGCCGGTCGGTGTGCGGTGCCATAATGATCGGCGTAATGCAGGGGAACCCGGTGACGGGTTGAGAAAGGCCGTGGGCCTGACCCTTAGAACCTGTTGGTTAACACCAGCGAAGGGAGACATAATCATGGAGTATCGTCCATCCATCCATCCAGCCGACCCGGTCCGATGCCGCTCAGGACGTGCCGTCCGACGAGCCGTTCGACGCGGAGGCGTTCGGGCCGATCACCCCGGACCACCTTCCGCCGTTCGCCCGCCGCATGCGCGAGGCCGCGGATCTGGTCTGGGAGCAAGGGTACCGGCAGCCGTTCATCCGCGAGCTGGGCAACGGCACGCTCGCGCGCGAGCGCTTCGCCTTCTATCTGCTGCAGGACTACCGCTACCTCAAGGACTACGCCAAGGTGCACGCGCTGGCGCTCACCAAGACCATGGATCCCGAGATCATGACCTTCATGGTCAATGTGCAGAACGGCATCTTCAACGTCGAGTCGAAGGTGCACCGCTCCTACATGGCCAGCTACGGCGTGAGCGAGGAGGAGATGAACGCGGTGCGCCAGTCCGCGTTCGCCCGCGCCTACACCTCGAACATCCTGTCGATCGCCTACGGCGGCCAGCTGGTCGACGTGCTCGTCGCCGTGCTGCCGTGCGCCTGGGTCTACGCCGACTACGGACAGCGCCTCGCCCGCGAGTTCGCCGGCACCCTCGACTCCAACCCGTACAAGAGCTGGGTCGACATGTACAAGACCGATTCGTTCTGGGAAGGGTCGGCGTGGCTGATCGAGCACATCGAGCGCTTGGTCGAGGGGCTGTCGGAGGAGCGCAAACGCGAGCTGATCGACATCTTCGTGACCGGCGTCGAGAACGAGTACATGTTCTGGGCGAGCGCCTACGACATGCACTACTCGTGGAAGCCGGAGTGGAATCGGGGCTGACGGCCGCGGGTGCTCTGATGGTCGGTCTTGTGAATGCTTAGGCGATGAACGCCCCGCCGGGCGGGCGGTCCGATAGGTCGTTCGCAGTGGTGCACAAAGTGCATGCCCCCGCTGGCGGGGGCTGTCGGCGAAACCGACTGGGGATGGCCGATAGCATCGTGGCATCAGCCGCTCATCCATGTGCGAAATGGATCACTGGGCTGATATGGGGAACCGCCGTGCGAGGCTGGATCTCCGTTATCGCGCCGTGGATCCCCTGACCACCAGTTCGGTCGGCAGGAGCAGGGTGTGCCGGATCGGCCGTCCCTCGATCTGATCGAGCACCATCGACGCCAGATTGACGCCGAACGCCGCGAGCGGCTGGCGGATGGTGGTCAGCTGGGGCTGCATGGCGGTGGCGTCGGAGCTGTCGTCGAAACCGGCGATGGCCATGTCGGCCGGCACGTCCACGCCCTGCCCGGTCAGATACTGCATGGCCCCGGCCGCGATGCAGTCGCTGCCGCACATCAGCGCATCGACGCGGTGGTCGGCGAGGATGCGGCGCGCGTCGGCATCGTGTCCGGCGCCGCCGCCCAGCGTGCCGAGCAGCCGGATGACGGCCGCACGCCCCTCCTGCCGCGTCCATTCCCCGGCCCGGACGATCAGTGACGGGTCGGCGTCGCCGCCCATCGCGTCGCGGAAGCCCCGCAGGCGCTCGTCCGAGCAGGGCAGATAATCGGGACCGCAGATATAGGCGATGCGCCGGTGCCCGCATGAGCGCAGATGTTCGGTCAGGGCGCGGGAGGCCGCGCGGTTGTCGATGTCGACCGTGGGGAAGGGGATCCTGTCGCCGTAGCCGACGCCGGAGATGGCGACGGGCGCATCGATGCGGGTGAAGACGTCGAACAGCGGGTCGCCGGTATGGAAGGAATTGAGGATCCACCCGTCGGCGAATCCGCTGGAGGCGAGGCGGGCGATGCGCCTGCCGGCTTCGGGGGAGTCGGCGATCAGGATGACGAGCTGGTAGCCGGCGTTGCCGATGGTCTGGTTCGCGTTGAGCAGGATCGTGCTGATGTTCGGGTCGGCGACGATGGAATCCGGCTGGCCGTGCACCACGAACGCCACGGTCTGCGTGCGCTGGCGCACCAGCGACCGCGCGGCGTTGTTGGGGGTGTAGTTCACCTGCCTGACCGCGTCGGCGATGCGCTCGGCCGCCTTGGCCGACACGTGCGGGTTGCCGTTGAGGTAGCGGGAGACGGTAGCGTATGACACGCCGGCCTCCGCGGCCACGTCCATGATGGTCGCCGTCCTGCGGGGCGTATGCGGCGAGCCGGGTTCCGGCGATGCGCCGTTCGGCGTCGGGTCCTCGATGGTCTGGGTTGGCATGCGCTGTATACGTCCTCTCCGCGCGGCGATGGGTCGCTGTAGGCGATTGTAGCGCGTCGGCGGCGCGCGGCTGCGAACGCGCGCGACACACTGCTGTTGTAAACCTTTACAACAGTGCTACGCTGAGTATTCGTAAACGTTTACAAATTCGTGTGACGACGGTGCGCGATAAGAAAGGACCATCCCATGCTCGCATATCAGCAGTCGACGGACGGCGGCGCGGAACGCCTCGTGCTGATTCCCCAACCGGTGACGGTGCGCTACGACGGCGGCTCGGCGGCGCTTGGCGCCGCGATGACGATCGTCATGGATGCCGGTATCGACGAAAGCGCCCTGTTCCTGGCCGAGCAGCTGGCCGGCGAGTATCGCCGGGCCACGGGCGGCTCGGCGGATATCCGCCGTTCGGGGGCGGTGCCGGATTCGGCGGTTCCGGAGGCGGTGCGCCGGGAGCCGGACAATCGGGAGCGCCCCGGCTCCACGGGCGCGGACATGCGCGGCGCCGTGGTCACGCTGGCTTGGGACGCGGATCTCGGCGATGAGGAATATGCGATCGATGTCCGCGGGCTCGGTGCGCCGGTCGCGCCGGTCGCACCGGGCGGCGAGGACTCGCCCGCGTACCGGCGCGCCGCCGTGGAGCTGCGCGGCGGGGGACCGGCCGGGCTGCGCTACGGCGTGCAGACGCTGCGCCAGATTTTGCGCCAGTCGCCGCGCGAGCTGCCCCTCGTGCACATCCGCGACCACCCCGCGTTCGCGGTGCGCGCCTACAGCCTCGACGTCACGCGCGGCCGCGTGCCGACGATGGGCTTCCTCACATGGTTCGTCGACCAGCTCGCCTTCTACAAATACAACCAGTTCCAGCTGTACGTGGAGCACGCCTTCGCCTTCGGGGAGCTCAGCGAGGCGTGGCGCGGCACCGACCCGCTGACCGCCGACGACATCGTGCGGCTCGACGACTACTGCGCGCGGCGCGGCATCGAACTGGTGCCGTCGCTGGCCACCTTCGGGCACATGTACATGAACCTGCGCACGCGCACGCACCGCCGGCTCGGCGAATTCCCCGATGACGCCGACCGCCCGTTCAGCTTCGTCGAACGTATGGAGCACCATACGCTCAATGCAGCCGATCCCGAGGCGCTGGCCTTCGCTCAGCGGCTGATCCGCGAATACGCTCCGCTGTTCCGCTCGCGATCGTTCAACATCGGCGGCGACGAGACCTTCGACCTGGGGCGCGGCCAATCCGCGCGGACCGCCCCCGGCGCGAGCGCAGGCGAACTGTACGCCGGCTTCGTCAAGGGGCTATGCGACACCCTCGGCGAGCTGGGGCTCCATCCTATGCTGTGGGCCGACATCGCGCTCGAATCGCCGGGGACCATGGAGCTGCTGCCCGGCAACATCACGATGCTCAACTGGATGTACGACCCCGACATCAACGAGGACAGCATCGCGGCCATCGAACGCCAGGGCCGCCGCCAGTTCGTGTGCCCGGCCGTGCGCGCGTGGAGCCGCTTCGTCCCCGACTATGAGGGCGCGTGGCTCAACACCTACCGCATGGCGTCCGCCGGGCGCAGGCACGGCGCCGAGGGCATCGTGATCACCGACTGGGGCGATTACGGCCACGTCAACGATCCTCGGCTGAGCCTGCCGGGCCTGTGCTACGGCGCCCAGAACGCATGGAATCCCGTCGACATCGGCGCCGACGCGATGAACGCGCGCATCTCGCGGCTCGTCTACCGTGACGCCTCGGGGCGGATGATGGGCAGCCTGTCACGCACCGGCGACGGCGCGTCGTTCCCCTGGGACCTTGCGGTGCAGGTGCTTGAGCTCGACGCCGGCGGCGGCGCGCTCAACGCCGATGTGGCCGCGTACGTGGAACGCTCCTACGGCGGCGTGCCGATCTTCGACCGGGCGCTGGACTGCGCCGATGCGCGCCGGCGCCTGCTGCTGCTCAACCGGGAGCGGATCACGACCCGCCCGGAACGCAACGGCATGCTGGCCGACTGCGGCGAGGCCATCGTCGCGGCGTTGGCGGGGGAGTCCAGAAGCGGGTTGGCGCCGTCGCTCGTCTGGACCATGCTCGACGCGCAGCAGCTGTTCAACAGGCTGGGCGAGGAGCTGCTGGCCATGGCCGGCGATTCCGGCCGCTCCGCCGCGAACGATGCCGCGGAGCGTGAGCGGAAGATCCGCCGCTATGCGCTTGCCGAGGAACTGGAACGGTGGTTCGAGCGCTACCGCGCCGAGTGGCTGGCCACGGGCCGGTACGCCGAGCTGAACCGCAACGCCCACGTGGTCTGGTCGTTCGCCGACATCCTGCGGGCCGGCACGCTGTAATCCCGGCGCGGCCCTATTGTGGCGCGGCTCTGCTGCGACACTTAGCGCAGCGCCAGCAGTGCCACCAGCGCCGCGATGTACGCGAGCGTCGCCGCCGCGAACGCCGCGTCGCGCGGGCGGACCCGCAGCTCGCGCCAATGCGTGCGGCGGATGCCCTCCTCGTAGCACCTCGCGTCGAGAGCGAGGCTCAGATTGTCCGCGTGCCGCAGTGTTCCCGCGAAGACTGGCACGATGATCGCGACCATGGCCTTGACGCGCGCGGCGGGGGAGCCGGTTTCGATGCTGCCGCCGCGCGCGGCCTGCGCGTCGGCGATGGACCGGGCCTCCGTGCCGAGGGTCGGCAGGAACCGCAGCGCCAGGCTCATCACCAGCGCGATCTCCTGCGCATGCAGTCCGAAGCGGCGCAGCGGCGACAGCAGCGATCCGAAGGCGTCGGTCATCGCCGTCGGCGTGGTCGTCTCGAGCATGAGCGCGCCGAGCATGACGACCAGGGCGAAGCGGCAGGCGTAGAGGATCGCGATGACGATGCCGTCATCCGTGATCGGGATTGGCCCCAGATGGGCGACCGGCGTGCCGGTGCGCACGAAGAAGACGTTGAGCAGGCCGAACACGACGAACATCGCCAGGAACATGTGCACCGAGGCGACCAGGCGCATCGGCGTGATCCGCGCCAGCGCGGTGATGCCGGCGATCGCCGCGATGCCGAGCAGCAGCTGGGCCGGCGTGTTGATCGCGAACGCGGCGAACATCATCGCCAGGAACGAGACCATCTTCACGCGCGGATCCAGCCGCGCGATGAGGGATTCGCGCCCGGTCCCGACGGGTTCCGCTGCTTCCGCGGCGTTGTTCCCGCCTTCGCCAGTGGCTTCCACGGCCGTGGCCGCGTCCGCCGCGGGGGCGGCCGGCATGGTGACGATGCGGGCGCCCAGCAGCCGGGCCTCCCGCCGGGAATGCGTGATGATGAGCGTCGTGACGCCGCGCCGCCGCAGATCGAGGATCAGCTCGCGGATGCGCGCGCTCGCGGCGGCGTCGAGGCCGGCCGTCGGCTCGTCCATCACCAGCACCGCGGGCTGGCAGGCGATCACGCCGGCTATCGCCGCGAGACGCCGCTGGCCGCCGGACAGGTCGAAGGGCGAACGGTCGGCGAGATGGCCGATGCGCAGCAGGCGCAGCGCCTCGCGCACCCGCTGCGCGACGGCCGCCTCGTCGAGATGCTGGTTGCGCGGCCCGTAGGCGACGTCCTCGGCCACGGTGTCCGCGAACAACTGGCGTTCGGGATGCTGCATCACCAGTCCGACCGTGCGGCGCAGCCGTTCGCGCTGCCGCCGGTTAAGCATGCGCGGCGTGCCGGCGGCAGCGCCGGTGCCTCGGGACGGCTTCGGAGCGGCGACGGGAATGCCGTCGATACTGATCGATCCGGCGTCCGGCCGGTCCAGCGCGCAGATCAGCCGTGCCAGCGTGCTTTTCCCGGCGCCGTTCTCGCCCATGATCGCCACGATCTCGCCCTGGCCGACCGACAGCGACAGATCGCTGATCGCGGGGGAGGGCGCGTCAGGATAGCGGTACGACAGATGGCGGATATCGATGACCGGCGTGCGGCCGCTGCCCATGCCGTCCGCATGCGGTGCGCCGTCACCGGCATCGTTCCCCGGCTGGGCGGCGCCGCCGGCAGGCGCCGCGTCCGCCTCGGCGGCACCGGCCAGCAGC
>OAXB01000315.1_pt1 | contig 14933 bp, 25 predicted proteins | sample 1501541 | NCBI WGS metagenome assembly OAXB01 (sample SAMEA2580302, study PRJEB22360) | human gut metagenome | biome: human gut; feature: human-associated habitat; material: faeces | place: Denmark | collected 2008/2010
CCGTGGATTGCCGTTCCTGCAGTGTCTGCCAGGCCTGCAAACGTTGTTTCTTTTCCCGCCAGTTATTCAGGGCAACATCAACTTTCTGTGTCCACTGTGTAAGTTGCTGGTGGTGCTGAGTAATGGCTTTTTCCAGCGTCTGGATAAATTGCTGATAGTTAATCCAGCGATTGCTGGTCATTCCTGCACTCATATCGCTATTCAGGTTGTTACGATATTCATTCTGATAATCGATCAGCATTTTGAGTTGCTCTTCTGCCTGCTGGCATCCGCGACGCATTTCACCCAACAGTCGTGCGGCGTTATCCACCTCTTTTTCTGCCAGATCTTTCAGGGTCGCCAGTGCGCCATGTTCTGCCATCTGCTGTTATCTCCTGAGTTATGACACCGTTGGGAAAATGTGCTCCAGCCCCTGGAGAGAGTCTTCCCAGTCCGCGCGTTCAAAAATGCCTTGTTGCAAATAGCCCTCAAGCTGCGGCCATAAGGCGATGGCTTTATCGAGCATGGGATCGCTGCCTTTGGCATAAGCACCAACGCTGACCAGGTCGCGGTTGCGCTGAAAACTCGACAACAACTGTTTGAATGTGCGCACCCGCGCGTAATGTTGCTCGCTGATCAGTGCTGTCATTGCACGGCTGATTGACGCTTCAATATCAATTGCCGGATAGTGTCCGGCTTCCGCCAGACGACGAGACAGTACGATGTGCCCGTCGAGGATCGCCCGCGCGGAGTCGGCAATCGGATCTTGCTGATCATCACCTTCGGTGAGCACGGTATAAAAAGCGGTAATCGAGCCGCCGCCGCTGATGCCGTTTCCGGCACGCTCGACCAACGCCGGTAGTTTGGCGAATACCGATGGAGGATAGCCTTTGGTGGCAGGCGGTTCGCCAATCGCCAGCGCAATTTCACGCTGAGCCATCGCGTAGCGGGTGAGGGAATCCATAATTAGCAACACATGCTGACCCCGATCGCGAAAATCTTCGGCAATGCGCGTGGCATAGGCGGCACCTTGCATTCGCAGGAGCGGAGAAACATCGGCTGGTGCGGCAATCACCACCGAGCGCGCACGCCCTTCAGCACCGAGGATATTCTCAATAAAATCTTTTACTTCGCGTCCACGTTCACCAATTAAACCAACGACAATCACATCTGCACGGGTGTAACGCGCCATCATCCCCAGCAACACACTTTTGCCGACGCCGGAACCGGCAAACAGCCCCATACGCTGCCCGCGTCCGACGGTAAGCAGGGCATTGATTGGACGCACGCCCGTATCCAGCACGTGCTCAATCGGCGTACGTTGCAATGGGTTAAACGGCGGGGTAATTAATGCACCGGTTTCAGTCGTATCGGGAGAGGGCTGGCCGTCGAGTGGTTTACCGCTACCGTCCAGAACGCGACCTAACAACGCCGGACCGAGCGGTAATTGCTTGCCGCTTTGCAACCCTTGTGGGGAGATGTTTTTGGCATAAACGCGTGCGCCAGGCAGTACACCTTCCACTTCCTCCAGCGGCATTAAAAACAGCCGTTGACCGTTAAAGCCAACCACTTCGCTTTCCACTTCGTGAGTTTCAGCGCCGTTCTGGCGTTCAATCACACAGGTTGCGCCGAGCGGTAGTTGTAATCCGGTAGCTTCCAGCACCAGCCCGGTGGCGCGGGTTAATCGCCCGTAGCGGCGTACCGCAGGAAGTTGCGCAATTTTGGCTTCAAAGCTATCCAGCGAGGTTAACCAGCGTGTCAGGCGAGTGGTCATCACACCACTCCAGGTGCTGCCAGACGGCAGAGTTCTTGCCAACGGGTGGCGACACTGGCATCGAGATCGCCTTCATCGGCAGAGACTTTACAGCCGCCGGGATGCAGAGTTGGATCGCCGCGCAACCGCCAGCCGTGCAGGCTTAACGTTGCGCCAAGCATCTCATCGACGCGTTGCAGGTCATCTGGATGCACGCGTAACTGTGGTTTGCCGCTGAATAACGGTTCCTGCTGTAGCAACTGCTGGATCTGTTTGATCAGTGCCTGGCTGTCCACCGTGGGCGTCTGACCGATCACCTGACGCGCCGCCTCCAGAGCCATTTGCATCAGCCGCGAAGCTATCACGCTATCCAGCGCGTCAAGGGTGGTCTGGAATTCGCTGACCAGTTGCTGCATCCGCGCATGAATCGGTGCTTGCTGAGATTTCGCCTGCACCAGTCCTTGTTCCAGCCCCTGTGCCAGACCCTCCTGATAGCCTTGTTCATGGCCTGTCTGGCGACCTTCGGCAATCCCCGCCTGATAACCTTGCTCGTGAGCCTGCATTTGCAGTTGTGCCAGTTGTTGTTCAAGGCTGGGTTCGATCTCTTCAGTGACGGTTTCTTCCGGCTCCATCAGCGGCACAAACTCTGTCTGTGGCGGCGCAAGATCGTCAGGCGTCCAGGTTTTCCACGGCAGGTTATCAGACATAGGTGTCCTCGCCGCTGCCAATCACCATCTCGCCGGTTTCGGCAAGACGGCGCACAATCAGCAGAATCGCTTTCTGCTCGTTCTCCACCTGCGACAAACGTACCGGACCACGGTTGGCGAGGTCGTCGCGCAGGATATCGGCGGCGCGTTGCGACATATTGCGCAGGAACTTCTCGCGCAGTGGCTGTTCGGCACCTTTCAGGGCGATCAGCAGCGATTCGGAATCCACTTCCTGCAACAGACGCTGGATACTGCGATCGTCGACATCCACCAGATTTTCGAACAGGAACATTTCGTCGATGATTTTCTGCGCCAGCTCACCGTCAAATTCACGCACGGCGGTAATAACCGCCTCTTCCTGCTGGGTTTTCATCAGGTTGATAATTTCGGCTGCTGTTCTCACGCCGCCCATTTTGCTGCGTTTGAGATTCTGACCGTCGAGCAGACCATTCAGCACTTCGGTCAGTTCCGCCAGCGCGGCAGGCTGTACACCGCCAAAGGTGGCGATACGCAGCATCACGTCGTGACGCAGACGTTCATCGAACAACGCCAGAATATCGGCGGCCTGGGCGCGCTTCAGATGTACCAGAATGGTGGCGATAATCTGTGGATGTTCATCGCGAATAAGATCGGCGGCACTCTGCGGCTCCATGAAGTTGAGCGTTTCTATGCCGCTGGCGGTGTCGCGGGTTTCGAGAATATCTTCCAGCAGGCTGGCGGCACGCTCTTCGCCCAGCGCTTTCACCAGCACCGAACGCAGATAATCGTTGGCGTTAATATTCAGGGCGGCGAACTGTTCAGCTTCTTGTTCAAACTCCGCCAGCACTTCAGTTAACTGTTTATTGGAGATCTGCGTGACATTTGCCATCGCTGCGCTCAGGGTTTGCACTTCGCGCTGGGAGAGGTGCTTGAACACTTCAGCCGCCCGATCTTCGCCAATGGTCATTAGCAAGATGACGCTTTTATCGGTGCCTGTCAGGTTACTCATGATCGTTATTTATCCACTGGCGAATGACCAGCGCTACTACGCGCGGATCGTTATCAGACATGTCACGGATACGCTGGCTCATTACTTCCGCTCCCAGACGTTGGTTAGCACGGCGTTGCTGCAATTGTTCGTCTTTGCTGAGGCGTACTTCCACCGCATCTTCCACTTCCTGGCGAGCCTGTGGCTGCTGTTGTACGGCGCTCGCCGCCTCGGTGCGGCGTGTTAACTGCGGGCGTACCGCTTTACGCCACAACAGCCACGCCACCAGTAGCACCAGCAACCAGCGTCCGGCAGCCAGCAGTTGATCGATAAACACTTGTTGTTGCCAGAACGGCAGTTCTCCACCGCTTTCGTCACCGCTGTTGAAGGGGGAGTTGACGACATTGAGTGAATCGCCGCGCTTTTCAGAAAAGCCCATCGCCTCGCGGGTCAGATCTTCAATTTGCTTCATCTGTTCGGCGCTCAGCGGCAGCGGTTTACCATCCGGCAGCGTTTTGTAATTCACCACGACGGCGACCGACAAACGTTGCACGTCGCCTACGTTCATTTTGGTATGACGAATAGTGCGATCGACTTCGTAGTTGCTGGTTTCATTACGCTGGGTGCTGCGCGGGCCGCTATTACTGGTGGTGCTTGTTTGTTGCTGACGGTTGTTTTGATTTGCCGGAGGCGTACTGATTGGCGCGTTATTGGCAGGCGCGGGCTGATTCGATAATGCGCCAGGCACGCCGCCAGGGTAACCGGAACCGCTTTGTTCGCTCTCATTCAGTTGACGGGAACGGAGCGCCGCCTGTGACGCATTGCCATTAGGGCGATACTGTTCTTCGGTTTGCTCTTTACTGGCGAAATCCAGTTGTGCCGTCACCTGAGCGTGAATATTGCCGTTGCCGACAACTGGTGACAGGATCGCTTCAATACGCCGCTGAATGCGACTTTCAACATCACTGGCATATTTTAACTGGACGTCATTAAGATCGCGCCCGCTGGTGCTGGACTGGGTTAACAGATGCCCACCCTGATCCACCAGCGTGACGTTACCCGGTGGCAATCCGGCTACCGCACTGGAAACCAGATGCACAATGGCACTGATTTGCCCTTCATCCAGCGCGCGACCAGGTAAAAGATTTACCGTCACTGATGCCGAAGGGGATTTTTGTTCACGGACAAATAAAGACGGTTTCGGCATCGCCAGATGCACGCGCGCTCCTTTTACCGGGCCGATAGTTTCGATGGTACGGGAAAGTTCACCTTCCAGCGCTCGCTGATAATTCACCTGTTCGCTGAACTGGCTGATACCAAACTTTTCCTGATCGAGCAGTTCAAAACCGACCGCGCCGCCTTTAGGCAAGCCTTGCTGTGCCAGACGCAGACGTAGCTCGTGAACTTTATCTGCCGGAACTTCAATCGCGCCGCTGGCTTCGCTGAAGCGGTAAGGAATATTCATTTGTGTCAGTTGGCTGACGATCGCACCGCCATCCTGATCGGAAAGATTGCTGAATAACGTGCGGTAATCAGGGGCTTTTGCCCACAGAATTAACGCAACCATCACTGCAACCGCCGCGGAAGCAGCAACAACCAAAGGTATTTTCGGATTTGCGCGCAGGCGATTAAGCCACTCAAGAGATTTTGTCTGGGCTGCAGTCGCATTCATCGCGCACCTCGTGGCAGATGATAGACAGCGGTATTGGCAAAGTGGAACAAGACGCACTCCCGGGTCAGCAAACTCGAAAAATTAACGGCCTCATTATTTGTGGTTTTATTTTTTTCTATGCGCCAATTAACCCATTTTTTTGTCTCTATTTAGCGCCTTTATCTTATTGACTTACTGGTAGGCTCTGCTACCAAGAATTGTCCGGGAGATGAATATGTCAGCGATACAGGGGATTGAAGGGGTTATCAGCCAGTTACAGGCCACGGCGATGAGTGCGCGTGCGCAGGGGACTCTGCCGCAACCGACCATCAGTTTTGCCGGACAGCTTCATGCTGCGCTCGATCGCATTAGCGATACGCAAACCACCGCCCGCACACAGGCAGAAAAATTTACCCTCGGTGAACCCGGCGTAGCGCTAAACGATGTGATGACCGAGATGCAAAAAGCGTCGGTTTCGATGCAAATGGGGATTCAGGTGCGTAATAAGCTGGTGGCGGCGTATCAGGAAGTGATGAGCATGCAGGTGTAGGTTTTGTAACCTGTTGACTATGCTTGTTTAATTACATCCGATCCCACAGCGTGGGGCATGGATGGGGCAAACTCACTCAATTTCTGGTTTAAAATGGATACCTGATCCTGATTGTTTTCTGCCATCCACGATCCGTAAACGCGATAAACCATCTGAGCATCAGAGTGTCCCATTTGCTTCGCGATGAAGTTAGGGTTAGCTCCAGCGGTCAAAGACCAACATGCATAAGTGTGCCTGGACTGATATGCTTTGCGGTAGCGAATCCCGGCGCGTCGCATTGCAGTTTCCCATGACTGATTAATCGACCCAACTGCATAATGGTGCCCGGCAAGGCCATTACGCGTAACGATTTGCGGATTGAAAACAAAAGTGCACGGATGCATTTCAGTTCGACCATACTCACGAAGTTTCACTTCAACCTGATACTGCTTACCAAGCCGTGTCATTTCAGCCTGATTCTTAAGCACGTCTATTGCAGGTTGAATAAGGTTGATAACACGGTTTGTTCCCGCTTCGGTTTTTGGAAGAGTGAACTCTTTCGTTAATGTGTGGTTTCTTCTGATCGTCATTGTCCCAGCCTTCAGGTCTATATCTTCCCATGCCAGAGAAACCAACTCCCCGTGGCGAACTCCCGTATAAACAGCCAGTGACCACATATTTTTTAATTGCTGATGCTTAAATGCGTTAATCAACCTGACAAACTCATCACGGGTTAACGGATCAGGTTCTGTTCGTGATCTCTTCAGTTGCGAAATGGCTGCAAACGGATTTTCTTTGATGTATCCGCTGTCGGCTGCGAACTGAAACATCCCCGCCATGGTGTTCATGTAGTTATTAACAGTTGGCACGGAACGTCCCTTAATGGGTGTTTTTTGCCCACGTTTCAGAACGTGATATCCGGTCAGCAAATCCTTTCGTATGAACAGTAGCTCTTCCTGAGTCACAGCAGATGCAAGTCTGTTGCCTCCGATTCGGGGAACCATATTTCTTACAATGGAGCTGTAACGCCCCATCGCATTGGTACTGATTTCCAGCTTTTTCAGATCCAGCCATTTCTCAGCCAGGTCTGCGACGGTAATTTCCTTACTTTCCGCACCAAATTTTCTCAGGTTGGGAGAGTCCGGAAACTGAGCGGCATAGTCGAAATTACCCGTCTTAATGGAAAAACAAACAGACGCTCGTAGCTCGCCAGCTATTTTCCTGTTTTTTGGTGTATCCGGCACACCGAGACTTTCCCGTACTCGTGTGCCTTTATACATAAACCATATGCGGAGTGATCCGCCATGGTTCTCAACGCCTGTTGGGTATGCTGTCTTAGCCATTGTTCCCTCCTGACGCCCAAGAGCGCATTAAGCATAAACGGTTCTTCATCGACGCGCACCAGGCTGTTTTTTTGACATACTTTCAACCCACTGGTCGATAGCCTTGCGGTTATACATGCATTCGCTGTTTTCTTTTGGAATACCGTCAGGTGCAACATGGAGATATTCACGACCGACAAGCCAGGATTGTTTACGTGCTCTCTCAATGGTTCCTGGGCGTAAACCTGTAATTTCGATCAGTTTTTGCTCTGTCACCCAGTCATTGGGCACAATTAAGTTAACTTCGCTCATTGTTTTCTCCGGTGCTGGAATGAAAGGGGGGGTTAACATGCCTCATTGGGGTTGAGGCTGTGTGATTCCATGGTTAGTCCTTGCGTAGTTCGCTAATTCTTCTGTAAGTCTCTGGTGCTTTGTTCCCGTACGTCTTCATTTCAGACTTCAACAGAGCAACGAGTGAATCCCATTCGTTGAGGATTCCTTTGAATGCCGGAACGCGCTTTGCAACCTTGTCGAATGAATCCCTGATTTCTGGAATCTGCTCAACAAGTGCAACGCATCGCCGAAAGTCTGCTGCGTCATGGGGAGCGCCGAAGTGATGACCATAGATATTCTTTTTCAGGCCACATGCGATTGAGGCAAGAGTTGCGCTACTGATACCGACATCGCCAGTTGATTGCCATTTCAAAACCTTCATAGCCAAATCTGACATTTCTTGTCTCCATAAAACAAAACCCGCCGTAGCGAGTTCAGATAAAAGAAATCCCCGCGAGTGCGAGGATTGTTATGTAATATTTGGTTTAATCATCTATATGTTTTGTACAGAGAGGGCAAGTATCGTTTCCACCGTACTCGTGATAATAATTTTGCACGGTATCAGTCATTTCTCGCACATTGCAGAATGGGGATTTGTCTTCATTAGACTTATAAACCTTCATGGAATATTTGTATGCCGACTCTATATCTATACCTTCATCTACATAAACACCTTCGTGATGTCTGCATGGAGACAAGACACCGGATCTGCACAACATTGATAACGCCCAATCTTTTTGCTCAGACTCTAACTCATTGATACTCATTTATAAACTCCTTGCAATGTATGTCGTTTCAGCTAAACGGTATCAGCAATGTTTATGTAAAGAAACAGTAAGATAATACTCAACCCGATGTTTGAGTACGGTCATCATCTGACACTACAGACTCTGGCATCGCTGTGAAGACGACGCGAAATTCAGCATTTTCACAAGCGTTATCTTTTACAAACCCGTATTCCTGCTCATATCACTCTCCTTTGATGCGAATGCCAGTAGCGCGGATTGCATCGATGACTTCAGAAACTTTGTATGCCATTACCGTTTGGTAATCATCGTGAAAATCTGTTCGATGAAGCATGCTGCTACGTTCTGGGAGCGATATTTCCCGTGCTTCCAGTTCTGCAATGCGCTTCTCTGCGGCTTCCAGCTCAACGCGCAGCTTCCCTACCGTTAGCGCAATATCCTCGTTCTCCTGGTCACGGCGTTTGATGTATTGCTGGTTTCTTTCCCTTTCATCCAGTAGTGCCAGCACGGTAGCTGGATTGGCTGCGGCGATGAATTCAGCATTGGCCTGCTGTTCCATTTGGAAATCTTCATCGAAACCGCTTTCTGGATGCGCTCCTTCAATTCTGCAAATGGGAATATATCCAGCAGCCTCGCGATGAATTAGAGCATCATCACCATCAAATCGGCTCTCTCCATATTCGAGCGACCATACACCACACGTTGCTTTTTCTGCCTTGGCACGCAGTACCTGATAGTCAATCTTGCTCACTGGTCGCCTCCTTTGCTGGGCTTTCTAACTTCTGAGTGGTTGTATCAAACTCAAACAACTTAACCACGTCATCAAACAGGACATAATCGCCATCAGAATCTTCAGTCATGTCAGCGCCACAATCCTGACCGCACGAGTCACAACCATCCATATCAAGCTCGTATCGCTTCAGGTTTGCGATATTTGATAAATTCAGCGCCAGTACAGCTAGGTCATAAACCTCGTCAGCGGTATATCCTGCACCATGTCCATACATTTCAATGCGGGATATGATTTCTTCTACCCGTTGTTTTGTGATTGTCATTTTTGCTCACCACTCTGTTCTTCCAGAAAAATACGCATAGCCTCAAGCATCTCTTCGGTGTCATACGGAGACAGCTTGTCACGCAGGATGTGTTCAATGCTGTTAATGAACTTGCGGATTGCTTTGCGTTCAATTTCAGCCAGGAAAGCATCGGTGGCTGGGGTTTCAGTAACATCATCTTCCCATTCGCTAAACTCCTCACGACAAAAGTCATTAAATTCCTTCTCAGATTGCTTAAGCGAGGTATTTTCAGCAGCCATCTTCGCGCATTTAGCCTCAAGGTTATCAATCGTGATTCCAGCAGAACGACACTCCCGCAACGCCGTTTCCAGTTTTGATTCAAGTTCACCGAACTTACGAACAAGATATTCAGCGTTTGTTTCGTTAACCTTTAAATCACTTGGGATGCATTTACCTTTCAGAAATCCATCCATCTCAATTAGTGACATTTGTTTCATTTCTTCCCACTCCGCCACATCGCATTCAGATATTTGTTGTCATTAACAGAACCGAAACTCTTTCTCTTAAGCAATTCCTCTCTCGATGGCATTGGCCTTACGCGTTGGCGAATAATCATTTCTGCCGGAAGAATGCCGGGATTGTATGCAAGTCCTCTCATGGTTTACTCTCCACGACCTGGTCAATAGCCATGCTAAGTGACACACCTAAAGTCTCGATATGCTGCTGAATATCCTGTAGCGTCTGCGCCTGAGATAACAGGATTTCATGGTTGCATAATTCTTTAACCAGATGCTCAAACTTGCTGTAATAACCGATACGGCTTAGTGTTTCTTTCCCTGCATTCTCACCTTCTTTGATAATTCCTCTTTCGCTAAGAATCAAGTCGTGTTTGGTTCCGGTAATAACGTATTTTCCGAGGTCGATGTTTAGCTTCATTGTTTTCATTGTTAATTCCTCAGTCATTACTGATAGCGCCATAGCGTGAGCGGTAATTACGCAGGCGCGGGTCAATTTCAGGGAAGTGGGTATATGTGGCTTTGCGGAATGGTCGGATTGATGTCTGGTAAATTCGCTCGCGTTCTTCTTTCTCTGCAAGCCATATACAGTGGCGAAATTCCTTTTCCTCTTTCGTTTCCTGCGGTAGCGACATTATCCGATCGTAGTTTTTTCTGAATTTATCCAGCACCTCCGATACGGAATTGCCGGAACAGCGGCGCGGGTCATCCGCACCATACAGAGGCGCTGGCATAATGGAATCCTTATTTTGCTAATTTAGAAGGGAATTGAATCGTCGTATTCAGGATGATTTTGATGATTGCTACTTTGTTGCTGTTGGCTGTTTCCTGAAGTTGCAAATCCAATCTTTGCATTCAGTAATTCAAGAGTGATTGATTGACCATTTTGCCCCTGATAAGCATCAACCCTGATGTTTTCTCCGGTAATTTCAACAATGCCTCCTTCAACCAGAACGCTACGGTAGTAATCCGCTTGCGCTCCCGGCTTGGCAAATACAACGGCGCTGTAGTTTGTCCATTCTTTCTTTTTTGTCTGGCGATCGTAATACTGAACGCCAGCACGGATGTTGAATCCGATATTTTCCCCGGCCTGAAACTCTCTTGCGGGCTTGTTTAGTCTTACAGTAATCGAATGTGCCATTAAGCAGCCGCTCCTTCTAATTCGTCTCGTCTGATGTTGTAAACGTCCTGCGCTTTGTGCTGCTCCGGTGTGCCTTCGAGCATCTTCCACGCTTTGGCGAACGCCTGTTTAAGCTCTTCCACGGTGTTTTTCTGCAATGCTGCGTCAGTGAATGCTTTTAGAACCTGTTCAGGTGTAGGTGATGGTTTTGATTGCTTTGCTGCTGCGTTCTGCTGATGTTTATGCTCGTCTGTATCTGCATCTTTCGCATCATCTATGCCGAACAAACCATTGAGGCAATACTTGCGTGCATAAGAGCTTGTAGCTCCAGTAACTTGTGCAGAATCCATTCCTTTCTTGCTTTCTTCCTCTCGTGCAAGGGCGGTTGCCGTATGACTGTTTTCGCCATCGGTAATAGTTGCCGTGGCTTTCACGTAATACCGATCACCAATCAACACAACTTCATCGCTGATTGATAAAAACAGGCCATTCAGTAGCGGCTTAACGCCTTCAAGAATGTCTTCGCAGCTTCTGTATTTATATTTACCGAATGAGTTGTACTGATTCTTTGGCGCGTTCAGATTCTCCTGAATAGCTGCCAGTCTTGCGTAAAATTCTTTGCTCATATGATTGTTCTCAGAATGGACATGGCCCAAGTAAATAACGCTGATTTAATACTTCAGTCTTTGCCGCATTTAAAAATACGCGAACACCTTCACGATCTCCCTTTTGGCGATACATTAACGCCTGCTGCGTGTACATGCGTCTCTGTAACTTGCTCTCCTTCACTGTGGTTGCAAGTGACATGAATATCTCCTTCGTTACCGATTAATTCTTTCATCTGACGAATGAATTCTTCGTCTGACCAGTTATCTGTAAAACTCATGGACGGCCTTGTTGTTTCAAAATATCCCAAAGCTTTTCGAGCAAACTTTTCATTCTTGGTTGTTTAAAGTCTGCTCCGGTTAAAATGTTTTTTCGTGAATGCTGTACCGATAAAATCGGGTTGAAAGGGCGAACCGATGCCGCCCCTGCAATAGCGAACTGTTGCATAGGATGCTCCTTCTGTTTGATTGCATAACGAAAACGCCTCGAATGAAGCGTTATTGGTATGCATATAAAAAAGCCCTCACACTGGAGGGCAAAGAAGATTTCCAATAATCAGAACAAGTCGGCTCCTGTTTAGTTACGAGCGACATTGCTCCGTGTATTCACTCGTTGGAATGAATACACAGTGCAGTGTTTATTCTGTTGTTAGTGCCAAAAATAAAGGCCGACTATGCGGCCTGAAATTACTTAACCAATGATGCTGCATATTCGATAAGGTAAAGCTTTGGGGCCAGCCAAATTTTTAACCAAGTCATATTGGTTACTACACCAATAATAAAAAATCCCCACAGAGTCAAAACTCCAACCAATGGCATGATAAGAAGATTAATATCACCTTTGCTATCCCAAACCATTGTCGGCCTGTATTTGGGATTTCCTTTCTCCCATGAATATCCTTCATCACCGATTTTACCTGTCTCAACTCTTTGGCACTGCTTCTTCATAAACCAGAAAACCAGTGGGATTGTTAGAATGGCCATTAATGTTTTAATCAGACTGTCAACCATATTCCATAGCAGCAACTGATGAACAACATCAGGAATCTGTGCCTGGCTAAATGAAACAGCCGCGTCTATTCCATTACTGGCTTTTTGCAGTAGTTCTACGAGAATCTTGTTTGCTTGTTCTTCCATATATCACCTTGATTTTAATAAGCATGAAATTATTTACGGCCAAAAATAAAGGCCACCATCAGGCAGCCTTGTTGTAAATGTTGCAGGTATCAAGTAAGTAATTAGATGGAGCGCCATAAATTATGAATTCATCGTTTGTCGGGTCCATCTCCATCTCTTGGCCTATTGCCATTCTTGCGTCAGTGTCATCAGAGGCGAAGCATAAAACAGCCCACGCACCCATTGTTTTAAAAAGAACTGCAATTGGCTGTGGTTTTACTGAATTTGCGTTAGCGCGAAAATCACAAATCGCACTTTCATGAAATTCCATATCTCACCTCAATCGTAATAAGCTGGAATTGATTTTCCGCGTTGCTTCTGGCGAGCAACACAAGTCACACCCATTTCACTGCGTGGCTTGCTGTAATAAATTAGGTTAGTTCAGACAATAAAAAACCCACCGAAGTGGGCTATGACCATTTTTTATTTGGATTTCGTTGGTGAGCGTGATTAACAACTCTGTGCATTACATCCTCATATTTTTCATCTTCAATTTTTCGACATTGCGAGGAAATGGTGTTGCTAATGCTTTGTCAACTTTGTCCATTGGTTCTTCATTAATCTTATATTCAGGACCGTCATCTATAGCATTAAATCCAGGTGTTACACCGTTTTTTAATGCATATGCTATCCTTTTTTCCCATCTCGCTATTCTCCTCCTGTCTCGAGATGTAAGACCTCTATCAGATACTTTTCTGTTTTGTCCGCGGTCAGGATTAACATAAATAGTCTTTTTCACCATAAGCATACTCAATAAGCACCGTACGGTAGTTTACTGTACAATTTTATTTTTTGGACTGCATGTATTTTGTTTCCTAACGGGTTTGAATCTTTGTAATAAATACTTCTATTTTTTCGAACGACTTCTTCTTTCTTCTTGCAGCAAAGGCTTCCTAGTGATGCTGCTTTGTCTGCTCTGACGCAACCAGAGAGCTTTAGCGCAATTTTTCGCGCCAGTGCTTCATTACTGCGTCGATCGGCAATAAGTTCTGCTCTGCGAGCTTTGTAGCGGCTTTTTGCCGTACCTTTGGATTCTTTCCAGACAATGGTTACCATGATGGTCTCCTTTAAGTGGCTTTGGCGCATGACGCGTCGAGGTGCTTATCTTCTCGATCGCTGTCTTGCAGCTGCAATTCGCGCCATCCCCAAAACCACTCAAGTTCTGGTCTCAACGGTTAGGTTGAGAGTCCGTCGATGTTAAAGAGCCTGCCAATCTGTTCCGTTTGGCTTCCAGCGTCCTGCTGATGGCTTAAATTTAAGACTTCTTAATTTATTGGTCAAGTGCATTTTTGAAGAAAACTTAATTTTATGGGCGTGAATTTAGTTTGTCTTTGATTTTTAACGGGAAATAAAAAAGGGGCGAAAGCCCCTTAAGGAAGGTTTGCTAGCTTGGCATCAACGACAACGCCAATGATTTTACAGTTCCCATTGATTTCAATCATTGGGTATTGTGGATTGAGTGGTTTCAGGAATTTTCTACCGGCATCAATAACTAACTTTTTGAATGTCGCCTCGTTTTCTCCTTCAAGTTTGGCGACTACCAGCTTTCCATTACGTGGTTCGACTTCTGGGTCGACGAGAATAATCATCCCCTCAGGAATACTCAGTCCTGCCGGGGCAGTCATTGAATCGCCTTTAACGTCGAGCCAAAAAGAGTCTTCAGAACAATCTACCGTTGTGTCGTACCAGTTATCTATTGCACGCCTATGATATGGCTCTACAGCTTCCATCCAACATCCTGCGCTTACCCAACTAATTAGAGGATACGAACCTCTTGGATCATGCCTGCTGTGATAGGCAATGTTTGAAAGACTATCCTCTCCTTTCAACAGGTAATCAGGGGAGCACTGCAAAGCCTTGGCTAAGGCCAATAGGTTTTCGCCATTGGGCTCAGTTTCAGATCGCTCCCATTGGGAAATAGCAACATTAGACACGCCAACCATCTTGCCAAGGGCAGCCTGCCTAATCTTGAGTTCTTTTCTGCGAGCGCGAATACGCTCACCCATCAGTTGTGTATTCATAGTTAAGACATCTTAAATAAACTTGACTTAAGATTCCTTTGGTAGATAATTTAAGTGTTCTTTAATTTCGGAGCGAGTCTATGTACAAAAAAGATGTTATTGACCACTTCGGAACCCAGCGTGCTGTTGCTAAAGCACTAGGCATTAGCGATGCAGCAGTCTCTCAGTGGAAAGAAGTTATCCCAGAGAAAGACGCCTATCGATTGGAAATCGTTACAGCTGGCGCCCTGAAGTATCAAGAAAGTGCTTACCGCCAAGCGGCATAAGCAAATTGCTCTTTAACAGTTCTGGCCTTTCACCTCTAACCGGGTGAGCAAACATCAGCGGCAAATCCATTGGGTGTGCCGCTATAACTCAATATCAATATAGGAAAATTAACAAATGGCACAAGCAAGCTACAGCAAGCCAACACAGCGAGAAATTGATCGCGCTGAAACTGATTTACTCATCAACCTGTCAACGCTTACCCAGCGCGGTCTGGCAAAGATGATTG
>OAXB01000317.1_pt1 | contig 14865 bp, 10 predicted proteins | sample 1501541 | NCBI WGS metagenome assembly OAXB01 (sample SAMEA2580302, study PRJEB22360) | human gut metagenome | biome: human gut; feature: human-associated habitat; material: faeces | place: Denmark | collected 2008/2010
CTGCCGCGCGGCCGCAGCCCGACGGCGTTCGCCCTCGTGCAGCAGCGTGCCGACGGTGATGGTCGAAGGCGAACGCTGATCGCCCTTGGCGGCCTGCTGGGCGCCCTCCGCGTGGTCGATGCGCTGCGTGGCCACGCCAAGCTGGTGGGCGAGCCGGTCGACCTGGGCCTTGAACTGCATGATCTTCACGTTGTCCGCACGGCTCAGCGCCTGGATGAATTCGCCGACCTGCTCCATCTGCAGCCACAGGTTGGCGCGCAGCATGATCAGGTCGTCGAGCCGGGAGCCCATGATGCGCCCGTAGGCCGAGAGCACGGCATTGCGGTGCTCCTCGTCGAGCTTGGCGAAGATCCACGCCAGATCGCGGGCCGGGTCGTTGGTCTGCATGCCCTGCCAGTTGGTGATCGCCGTGATCGTGGAGCCGGAGAACAGCACGTCGCCGTCGGAGAACCCTCCGTGCACGAAGCAGGTACCGAACGACCACAGCCCCTCGGTTTCGATGATGCGCTCCCAGCTGCCCGTGATTTCGGGCGGGATATGGCCCGCGGAACGCAGCCGGCGGATCCATGCGGTCAGCTGCGCGTGGATCTGGCCGGTGGAGAACCTCGGGTAGTCGTCGGTGCGCAGCATCGCCGGGTTGAGCCGGTGGATCGCGCCGATCGCCGTGCCGATGGCGGAACAGTCGTCGAAGGTGAGCAGGTCGAGGTTGCGCGGCGCGCCGTCGTAATGGCCGGTGACCAGCACCGCCGTGGTGCCGGTCGGGCTGTTCTTGCGCTCGCCGTCCTCGAACGCGAGCACCTGGTCCAAGCCGAAGCCCAGCCCGTTCGGCTCGCGCGCCTCGTCCAGCGCCCGCGCCGCCCGCACGCGCGCGGACAGGCGCTTGCGGCCCGCGTCGGTGTCGGACACGTACACGTCGTACGGCTTGCCTGCGGCATCCTGCACGATGGCATAGTCGATGCCGTTGCGGTCGTCGGTGGCGTTGGCCTGGTACCCGCCGCGCACCGCCGCCACGGTGATCTGAGGCATGGCCGCGGAGGCAAGGGCCGCCAACATAAGATTGCTTCGTTCGCTCACAGTTCAACACTAATACATCCTGGGAGAAAAATCGGAGCTGACTCGGCGAAAGCCTCCGGGAAACGCCTGCCGGGGGCCAAGGGCAGAGCGGCTGACACAATGGAGCCCATGGATGCATCGGCGGAACACATGCTTGAGGGGCTCGACGAGGCGCAGCGCGCCGCGGCGACGACGCTGCACGGCCCGGTACGCATCATCGCCGGCGCCGGCGCCGGCAAGACCCGCACGGTCACCCGCCGCATCGCCTATGCCTGCGCCACCGGGCAGTGGGAGGCGAGCGGCGCGCTGGCCGTCACCTTCTCGGTCAAGGCGGCCGCCGAGATGCGCTCGCGCCTCGCCTCGCTCGGCGTGGGCGACCAGGTGACGGCGGCCACCTTCCATTCGGCGGCCCTGCATCAGCTGCGCCGCGTATGGGACGACGTGTGCGACGCCCCGTTTCCCCGGCTCGCCGACGACCCGGAGCCGCGGCGCATCGTCGGCATCGCCCTGCGGCACGCGTGCGGGGCCGACGCCGACGACCCGACCGTGCGCGCCGTGCAGGCCGAGATCAACTGGGCGAAGATCTCCCTGGTGGCGCCGGGCGACTACCCGCGCGTCTGCGCGGCCATGCACCGCCAGCCGCCGGCCGGGCTGGACCCGCAGCGATTCGCCGACGTCTACGACAGCTACGAGCAGGAGAAGACGTCCCGCGGCCTGATCGACTTCGACGACATCCTGCTCGTCGCCTGCCATGTGCTCGACGATTTCGAGGACGCGGCCGATCGGATCCGCCGCTCGATCCGGTGGCTGACCGTCGACGAGTACCAGGACGTCTCGCCGCTGCAGCACCGGCTGCTGACCCTGTGGCTGGGCGACAACCGCAACGTGTGCGTGGTCGGCGACCCCGCGCAGACGATCTACTCGTTCGCCGGCGCGAGCAGCTACGATCTGCTGGCCTTCGCCGACCAGTTCGGCCCTCTGGCCGCCGACGTCAGCCTCAACACCGACTACCGGTCCACGCCGCAGATCGTGCGGTACGCGAACCGCGTGCTCGCCGCCGCGCCGAACCGGCAGGACTATCTCAAGCTCGTCTCCGCCCGCGAATCCGGCGCCCGCGTGAGCCACACCGTCTACGACACCGACGACGAGGAGGCGCGCGGCGTGGCCGGCCGCATCCTGCGTCTGGCCGCGAACGGCGTCGATCCGTCCGACTGCGCGGTGCTGACCCGCATCAACGCGCAGCAGCCGGCGGTGTGCTCGGCCCTGCGCGCGGCCGGCCTGCGCTATCGGGTCCGCCGCGACGCCGGGTGGTCGGGCGGCGGCGTGGACGACGACGCCGCGCAGCGCCAGGCGAAGCTGGAGCAGCTGGGCGTTGGGGGCGTGGCCGGCGCGGTGACCGTGTCCACCATCCATGCCTCCAAGGGCCTCGAATTCAAGCAGGTGTTCCTTATCGGCTGTTCGGAGGGACTCATGCCCTACGGGTCGCCGGCCGGCGGGGAGGTGCTCGAGGAGGAGCGCCGGCTCATGTACGTGGGCGTCACCCGCGCCGAGGATGGCCTGCACATGTCGTATGCGAGGACCAAGGACGGCACGGCCGGCAGGGCCCGCGTGCCCAGCCGTTTCCTGACATGAGCCGGAAGCCGGCCGGCTGGCCGGCTGGCCGGGGCGGCGGTACGCCGGCGCTGACAAGGGGGCGGGGTATACTTAGGAGGCTGGAATAGCTCACATACGCTTTCACGATGATTTTGGAGAACAACTACTATGGCTTTTGGCACTGATCCCCGCCCGCAGGGACTCGCGAACCCGCCGATCGACGACCTGATGGAGCACGCCGATTCGAAGTACGCGCTCGCGATCTTCGCCGCCAAGCGCGCCCGTCAGATCAACTCCTACTTCACGCAGCTCAACGAGGGTCTGCTGCAGAACGTCGGCCCGCTGGTCGAGTACCAGAACCAGGAGAAGCCCCTGTCGATCGCCTTCCGCGAAATCAACGAGGGCCTGCTCGAGGAGACCCTCGGCGAGGACGATCTGAGCGAAGGCAACTGATCGCCGGCAGCGCCCGCAATGCCTGTCCCGGAACCCGGGGCATGGCCTGCGCCGGCGCATCCGGTGCTTGCGGCGCCCTGAGCCGGGCCGATATCTGGGCAGGCTGGCGGGTTCCGTCGCATTGTCGTGTGATATACGCCCCGCGGAATAGTATCCGCGGGGCGTATTATCTTTTTCTTGACCAAAGTTTCACGGTTCCCGCATTCCGTCGGCGGGGATCGGCTGTGGGGAAACCGGACGGGGAATGGTGAGGAGCGATATGGAACGACGACTGATTTCCGCCGAATCCGTGACCGAGGGGCATCCCGACAAGATCTGCGATCAGATCTCCGACGCGATCCTCGACGATCTGCTCAGGCAGGACATCCACTCGCACGTCGCCGTGGAAACGGTGGCCGGCGTCGGGCAGTTCCTGGTGTTCGGCGAGGTGAACAGCGAGGGCTACTGCGAGGTGCAGCACATCGTACGCAACGTGGTGCGGCGCATCGGCTATACGAGCAGCGAGATCGGCCTCGACGCCGATTCGTGCGGCGTGCTCGTCTCGATCACCGGCCAGAGCGCCGAGATCAACCAGGGCGTGTCCCGCCTGAGCCTCGACCAGGAGTCCGCCGCCTCGCGCGAGGAGCGCTACGAGGCGCAGGGCGCCGGCGACCAGGGCGTGATGTTCGGCTATGCGACCGACGAGACCGACGTGATGATGCCGCTGCCGATCCATCTGGCCCACCGTCTGGCCTACCGCCTCGCCCAGGTGCGCAAGAGCGGCGAGATGCCGCATCTGCGCCCCGACGGCAAGACCCAGGTGACCATCGAGTACGACGAGAACGACAAGGCCATGCGCCTGGACACCGTGCTCGTCTCCACCCAGCACGACCCCGAGGCGAGCCACGAGTGGCTCACCGAGCAGCTCACCGAGCACGTCATCAAGCCGGTGCTGGACGAGGTGCTCGGCGACAGGGTCGAGCACGACGACTACCGCGTGCTGGTCAACCCGACCGGATCCTTCGTGCTGGGTGGCCCGGCGGCCGACTCCGGCCTGACCGGGCGCAAGATCATCGTCGACACCTACGGCGGCGCGGCCCATCACGGCGGCGGCGCGTTCTCCGGCAAGGACCCGAGCAAGGTCGACCGCTCCGCCGCCTATGCGGCGCGCTGGGTGGCCAAGAACATCGTGGCCGCCGGCCTGGCGCACAAGGTCGAGGTGCAGGTCGCGTACGCGATCGGCGTGGCCGACCCGGTGTCCGTCAACGTGGAGACGTACGGCAGCGAGATCGGCGGCGTGACCCGCGAGCAGATCCAGGAGGCGGTGCGCAAGGTGTTCGACCTGCGCCCGGCCGCCATCATCGACGAGCTCGACCTGCTGCGCCCGATCTATTCGAAGACCGCCGCATACGGCCACTTCGGCCGCGAGGACGACGACTTCACCTGGGAGCGCACCGACAAGGTCGACGAGCTCAAGGCCGCCGTCGCCGAGGTCGCCGCCTGACGCAGGGCGGCGGAGAGACAATCCAGACAGACCGAAAGCCTGCCGGGACCACTGTGGTTACGGCAGGCTTTGCGTTATCGCCGTATGGGCCGCCATGGCACGGGCCGCCATACGGAAACGAGTTTTTCGCCCCGGGGCGCCGCGCGCGGGCCCGCGAGGGTCCGGGCGATGCATCCCGGGCGATGCAGCAATGCATGCGACATGCATATGGAATAGGTAAAGAGGCGAATATGAGTATTGGCAAGGCAATGACCGTCAGCGACATGGTGGGCGAATTCATCGAGCCGAACCCGCTGCTGCGCGTCGAGGCGTTCGACGGGTCGGCCTTCGGCCCGGCGTCGGCCGATCTGGTCGTGAAGGTGAAGACCCCCAATGCGGTCTACCAGCTGCTGGCGCATCCCAACGAGATCGGCGCGGTGCGCGCCTACGTATTGGGCGATTTCGACATCGAGGGCATCGATTACGCCGATCCGTACCCCCAGCTGCGCCAGCTGCTGTCGCTGGCGCCGTATGTGAAGAGCCTGTCGCCGCTCTCCGTGGTGAAGGTCGGCTCCGCCGTGCTGAACCACGGCATCCGCAAGCCCCCGGTGCCCGAGACCGAAGGCCCCTCCAAGTTCGCCCGCATCAAGTCCGGCCTGCTGCCGCACACCGAGAAGGCCGACTCCGAGACGGTGAGCTTCCACTACGATCTGTCGAACAAGTTCTACCGCAACTTCCTCGGCCCCTCGATGACCTACACCTGCGCGGTGTTCGACAACGAGGACATGAGCCTGGAGGACGCGCAGCTCAACAAGATCCGCTTGGTGCTCGACAAGCTCGACCTCAAGCCGGGCGAGCGCCTGCTCGACATCGGCTGCGGCTGGGGCTCGCTCGTCATCGAGGCCGCCAAGCGCGGCATCAAGGCGCTCGGCGTCTCCCTGTCCAAGGAGCAGATCGAATACGGCCAGGAGTGGATCAAGCGCGAAGGCCTCGAGGATCTGGCCGAACTGCGCGTGATGGACTATCGCGACGTGCCCGAGCGCGATTTCGACGGCATCTGCTCGATCGGCATGATGGAGCACGTCGGCGTGAAGAACTACCAGAGCTACTTCGAGGAGATGTTCAAGCTCCTCAAGCCGATGGGGCACCTGCTCAACCACCAGATCACCATCAGCCACGACAAGCCGCACGGCAAGCCGGGCACCGACGAGTTCCTCGACCGCTACATCTTCCCCGACGGCGACCTGGGCGCGCCGGGCTTCATCGAGAGCTGCATCCACGATGCCGGCTTCAACGTGGTGCACCAGGAGAACCTGCGCCAGCACTACGCGCTCACCCTGCACCACTGGAACCGCAACCTGGCCGAGCATTGGGACGAGGCCGTCAAGGAGGTCGGTTTCGAACGCGCCAAGGTGTGGGGCCTGTACATGGCGGCCTGCGCGCTCAACTTCGAGATCGACGGCATTCAGGTGCACCAGTTCCTCGCCGTCAAGCCCGACCGCGTCGGCCACCCCGACGGCCGCTGGTACCCGCTGCGCCAGTGGTGGCGCGCGTAGCCGTGCACTCTGCTTGGCTCCCCTCGGTGAGGGGAGCTGGCCGCGAAGCGGTCTGAGGGGAGGATTCCCGTGAACGCTTGACATTAAGCCGATTCGCATGATCTTGCCCAGCTGGCTCCCTTCTTCAGAGGGGAGCCGGATCGCGATCTGTGGTAAAACAGGAAGCTATGACTTCACCGGACGCCGAACAGCTGGCGCTTGACGGGCTGGCCCCGCGCAAGCGCCGCAAGCGCGCGCCCGCGGCCAAAACCCCGGCCTCGACCGATCCGGTCGTCCAGGTCGTGCTCGACATCCAGGCCACGCACCTGGGTCGCACCTTCGACTATCTCATCGAGGAAAGCCAGTCCGAGGCCGCGCAGCCCGGCGTCATGGTGCGCGTGCGCTTCGGCGGGCAGCGGGTCGGCGGCATCATCTGGAACCGCGTCGCCGCCAGCGAGACGCCCATGTCGTCGCTGCGCTACGTCGAGCGCGTGTACGGCCCGCAGCCGATCGTCTCGGCGTCCATGCGCGAGGACATCACCCGTGTGGCCGAGGCCTACGGCGGCACGCGCGCGAACATCGTGCGGCTGGCGGTGCCGCCCCGCGTGGCGCGCATCGACGAGGAACAGCGGCTGGCCGCCTCATCCGTGTGGCGTGGCCGCCAGCGGTTCGGCGAGCGGTCCGAACAGGTGGCCGGCGCCGCCGAGCGGGGCGCCGCGCGATTCGCGGCCTCCTACGCCGATGCCGCCCGTCTGCGCTCCGCGCTGGAGGGCAGCGGATTCTCGTCGTTCGTGGTCGATGCGCTGCCCGGACCCGAACGCTGGGCGCGCGAGCTCGCGTGGATGGCCCTGGAGGCGATGCTGGCCGGCAAGGCCGCCGTGCTGGTGCTGCCGACCATGCGCGAAGTGCAGGACATGACGGTGGCGTTGCGTTCCTGCGGGCTCAGGCCCTTCATCCCAAACCCGGCCTCGAACGGCGGGTACAGCGGCGATTTCGCCGTATTGAGCGCCTCGATGCCGCCGGCCGAGCGCTATCGCGCCTACACCTCCATCGCGAACGGCCAGGTGCGCTGCGCGATAGGCCCGCGCGCGGCCATGTACGCGCCGGTCGAGGGGCCGGCCCTGTTCGCCATATTCGACGATCTCGCCTACCAGAACATGGACGGGTTCATGCCCTATCCGAACGCGCGCGGCGTGCTGAGGCTGCGCGCCGAGGCGCACGGCGGCGTGTTCGTCGCGATGGCCCACGCGCGCAGCCCGATCAGCCAGTGGGAGGCGTGCGGCACCGGGGCCTCGGGCGATCCGGCGGCCGGCGCGGCGCGCGAGACGCCGACCTGCGGCTACAGCATGCCGATCCACGCGCTGCCCGCCGTCACCAAGGAACGGAGCCCGTGGATCCGCTGGCTCAACCGCGACGAGCTGGCGCGCCTGGCCGACCCGTCGATCGGCGCGCGCGTGCCGCATACGGCGGTCCGCGTGCTGGCCAAGGCGCTCGAGCAGGGGCCGGTGCTCCTGTCGATCCCCGCGGACGGCGTGGCCGAGGCGCTCAGCTGCGCCAAATGCCATCGTCAGGCGCGCTGCCGGCGCTGCACTGGCCCGCGGCCCGGGCTGACAGCGGGGTGGCGGGCCCGTGGGGGCGGCCCGCCCGCCGTGAACTGGACCTGTCTCGGGTGCGGCGGCGACCGCCTGCGCGTCGTGCGCGTCGGCGCCGCCGGCACCGCGCAGGAGCTCGCTGGGCTGTTCCGCGGCGTGCCGATCGTCGTCTCATCGCGCAACCAGCCGCGCGGCGTCGTCGAATCCATCGAATGCCGGCCGCAGATCGTGATCGCGACGCCCGGCTGCGAGCCGCGCGTCAGCCCGGTGCCCGGCAACGACGGGCCGCAGGGGCACGAGTACCGCGCGGTCGCGATCCTCGACGCATGGACGAGCCTGTATGCGCTGGGCATGGATGCGCGGCCCGACACGCTGTGCTCGTGGATGCGCGCCATGGCGATGTGCGCGCCCCGCGCGAGGGGCGGCCAGGGACTGCTGATCGGGGAGACCGATCCGGCGCTGGCCCAGGCGCTGATGCTGTGGGATGCCCCGCTGCTCGCCGCCAAGGAGATCGCCGAGCGCGCGCAGACCGGATTCCCGCCGGTGCTGGGCGCGGCCTGCGTGTGGGGTCGCCGCGACGCGGTGATGACGGCCCTCTCGCGCATCGGCGTGACCGGCGAGGGGGACTGGACGCGCGTGGAATCCGACGGCGTGCCGGTGCCCGCCGTGCTCGGCCCGGTGCCGATCCCGCAGCCGGCCACGATCAACGCCCGCGAGCTGGAGAACACCGCCGACCGGGTCAAGGCGGTCGTGCTCGTCGATCTGACCCGCCGCGCCGAGCTGGCGACGAGGCTGCGAGCGGCCGTCGCCAAGCACGTCGCCTCGCGGGAGCCGGGGGAGCTGCGCTTCCGGCTCGATCCCAAGGATCTGTGACGGTCCGCTGCGGCTGGTCGGCGCGGCATGGGACGATAGCCGTAGCGGCGCATGGCGCCGCATGCGCATGACGGGTGTTCCGCGTACGCAGTGCATGGCTCTGAACGGGAATGGAGGCCTTATGAAGGGTTGGCCGGGCGAACCGGATATGGAACATGACGTGCTCATGGCGGACGGCAATGCCGCTTCGGCGGCGGGCAAGCCGATCACCGACGTGATCTTCGACTTCGGCAACGTGCTGATCTACTGGGACCCGCAGGCGGTGATGATCCCGCGCTACACGCAGGAGCACATCGACCAGTTCCTCGACAACGACATCTCGGGCTTCTACGACGGCAACGACATGATGGACGGCGGCGCCACCGTCGACGAGGGCGTGGCGTGGATGCGCGAGACCCACGGCGACCGGTGGGCCGACATGCTGCGCTACTATCTCGACAACTTCCAGGACTCCCTGACCGGCATCGTGCCGGGCATGCGCGTGCTGATCAGCGACCTGAAGGCCGCCGGCGTCGGCGTGTGGGGCCTGTCGAACTGGGAGAAGGAGCTGTTCCACGTCGCCGAGGAGAACTGCGCGATCCTGCAGGAGCTCGACGGCAAGCTCGTCTCCGGATTCGTCAAGCTGCGCAAGCCGCACAAGGAGATCTACGAGGCGGCGCTGGACCGGTTCGGCATCGACCCCGCGACCAGCGTGTTCATCGACGACAAGGCGATGAACATCGTCGGCGCCAACGAGGCCGGCATTCGAGGCATCCGCTTCTCCGACTCGCGCAAGTTGCGCGAGATCCTCATCAATCAGGGCGTGGACATCCCCGCGGTGAAGTGAGCGCCTTCCATGCCCCGCGGCGCGTTGCCGGCGAGTCCCGCCGGCACTGGCCGCGGGGCATCCGCCTGGGAGTACGGTAGGGAACATTGACTGAAAGGACCGTATGCTGAAGATTCTGTTTGCCGGCACGCCCGAGGTGGCCGTGCCGTCGTTGCGCGCACTGGCCGCCGACACCGAGCATTTCGAGATCGTGGCCGTGCTCACCAGGCCGGACGCGCCGACCGGCCGCGGCCGCAGGCTCATGCCGAGCCCCGTCAAGCAGGCCGCGCAGGAGCTCGACCTGCCGGTGATCGAATCCGACCCGTCCGAGGAAGACTGCTTCGTCAGCCAGCTGGCCGCCACCGGCGCGCAGGCCGCCGCGGTGGTCGCCTACGGCAAGATCCTCAGGCAGTCGGTGCTGGACGCGCTGCCGCTGGGCTGGTACAACCTGCACTTCTCGATGCTGCCCAAGTGGCGCGGCGCCGCGCCCGTGCAACGCGCGATCTGGGCGGGCGACGCCTCGACCGGCGTGAGCGTGTTCCGCATCACGCTGGCGATGGACGAGGGTCCGATCATCGCGCAGTGCGCCACCGACATCGACAAGCACGAGAACGCCGGCGATCTGCTGAACCGCCTTGCGGTCAGCGGCGCCAGCGTGTTCGTGCGCGCGCTGCAGGCCCTTGACGAGGGCCGCGCCGCGGCTGTCGAGCAGCAGCACGGCGACTATCCGATCGCCGACAAGATCCGCGTTGAGGACGCGCACATCCGCTTCGGCGTGCCCGTCGCCGACGTGGACCGCCAGATTCGCGCGTGCACGCCGAACCCGGGCGCATGGTGCCTTCTGCATGCGGAGGGCGATGGGGACGACGCCGTCGAGCCGACCACGCTGCATGTGCTGCGCGCGCAGCCGGCGGACGCCGACGGCCCGAACGTGCCGGCCAATCCGGGCGCCGGGCGGTTCGTCGTCGGCAAGAAGAACGTATGGGTCGGCACCGCGTCCGGCGTGCTGGAGCTGCTTGAGGTCAAGGCGCAGGGCAAGAAGGCCATGTGCGCCGCCGACTGGGCGCGCGGCGCCCGCCTGGCCGAATCCGCCTACTGCGACTGAACGCGGGTGTGGGGGCTCCCCTCCATGAGGGGAGCCGTCCGCGTGGCGGATTGAGGGGAGCGGCCCCGCTGTTCGTATTTCGTATTGCGCTACCGGCGCAGCAGGTCGAGCACCTTGGTCAGGTCGCGCTCGTTGAGCGCGTAGTCGGCCGCGAGCTGGGTCTTCGGCTTCGCGCAGAACGCGATGCCGAGCCCGGCGGCCTGGATCATCGGGATGTCGTTCGCGCCGTCGCCGACGGCCACGGTCTGGGCCATATCGACGCCGTCGCGCTTGGCCCACGCCTGCAGGGCGTGCAGCTTGCTCGTCTTGCACACGATGCTGCCGACCACCTGGCCGGTGAGCTTGCCGTCGGCCAGCTCGAGACGGTTCGCCAGCCAGTAGTCGATCTTCGCCTCCGCCGCCAGACGGTCCACCACCTCGTGGAAGCCGCCCGACACGACGCCGACCTTCCAGCCGTACGCATGCAGCTCCTCGATCAGTTCGATTGCGCCACGAGTGAAATGCAGCGAGTCGTGCACGGTGTCGAACACCGACACGGGAAGGCCCTTCAGCAGCGCCACGCGCGCACGGAGCGCCTCACAGAACTCCATCTCGCCGCGCATCGCGCGCTCGGTCACTTCGGCGATCTGCTCGCCGCATCCGGCGGCCTCTCCCAACTGGTCGATGACCTCCTCGTCGATCAGCGTGGAGTCCACATCCATCACCAGCAGACCGGGCCGGCCCAGCGTGGGTGTGTCAAAGTCTTGCAATAGTTCCTCAGGCATACTTCCGATTGTCTGAAATCGCTGGGACAATGGCCCCTATGATTTTTTCCGGACTTGCTCTCACCGTTGCCGAAACCTCCGTCTGCACCACCGGGGAAACCGGGCTGATCGGTGCCGTCACCGACTGGCTCGTCGGCCTTATGGAGACGATCGGCGGCGTCGGCGTGGCGCTCGCCATCGCCCTTGAATCGATTTTCCCTCCGATCCCCAGCGAGGTGATCCTGCCGCTCGCGGGCTTCACCGCGGCGCGCGGCACGCTGAGCCTCGTCGAGGCGGTCGTCTGGGCCACCGTCGGATCGCTGCTCGGCGCCTGGGCCCTGTACGGCATCTCCCGGTGGGTCGGCCTGCACCGCATCAACCTCGCCGCCGACAAGATCCCCGGCGTCAGCCGCAAGGACGTGGGCAAGGCCAACGCCTGGTTCACCAAGTACGGCACTTGGTCGGTGCTCATCGGCCGTGTCATTCCGGTCGTGCGCTCGCTGATCTCCATCCCGGCCGGGTTCAACCGGATGAGCTTCCTGCAGTTCTCGGGCTGGACGCTGCTGGGGTCCGCCATATGGAACACGATCCTCGTGTCCGCCGGCTACCTGCTCGGCGACCAGTGGTGCTCGATCCAGGGCGCGCTCGGCGTGTTCGAGGATGTGGTGATCGCGGTCTTCATCGTGATCATCGTCGTGCTCGTCGCGCGCAAAGTACGTAGCATGGTGCTCAGCAAGCGGAATCGGGACGCCGACGAGTGACCGGGCGGCCGGACGCGGCACACGGCTGCGCGGGACGCGCGCCCGGCGTGTGTTCGACGTCGTCCGATCCGCCGGATTCGAACAATGGAGGAGCATGCATGGCCGGAGCAACGGTTGACGGGAATGGCGGCACCGCCGAGGAGCTCGCGGAGCTCAACGACCGCCTCATGGAGAAGAACCATGCGCTCGCCCAGGCGCTGACCCGCGCGAGCAAGGAGCTCGGCAAGGCGAAATCGCAGCTCGCGCAGCTCGCCCAGCCGCCGCTCACCTTCGCGACGATGGTCAGGGTCGATTCGACCCGTACCGACGAGGACGGCGTGCAGCACGCCAGCGCCGAGGTGATCGCCGGCACGCGTCGCGTGGTCGTCCCCGTGGCCGCGAACGTGAACGCGGCCCGGCTGAGCGCCGGCAACACGGTGATGCTCAACGAGAACATGGTGCTGGTCGAGCAGCGCGGCACCGACACGGTCGGCTCGATCCGCACCGTCAAGGAGACGCTGGGCGACGGCCGGCTCATCGTCGCCGACGCCAGCGGCAACCCGCAGCTGATCCGCAGGGCGAGCGCGCTGGCGCACGCCGCGATCAACCAGTCGGACCGCGTGGTCGTCGACCCGTCGAACCGCATGGCGATCGAGACGCTGCCCGAGGAGGCCGACGCCGATCTGGTGCTCGAGGAGACCCCGGACGTGACCTTCGAGGACATCGGCGGCCTCGACGCGCAGATCGAACGCATCCGCGACGCCGTGCAGCTGCCGTTCCTGCACCGCGCGCTGTTCGAACGCTACGACCTGAAGCCGCCGAAGGGCGTGCTGCTGTACGGCCCTCCCGGCAACGGCAAGACGCTGATCGCCAAGGCCGTGGCCCATGCGCTCGCCGACGGTTCGGCGTCCGGCTCCGGCGTGTTCCTGTCAGTCAAGGGCCCCGAGCTGCTCAACAAGTTCGTCGGCGAATCCGAGCGGCTCATCCGCATGATCTTCAAGCGCGCCCGCGAGCGCGCCGCCGGCGGCCAGCCGGTCATCGTGTTCATCGACGAGATGGACTCGCTGCTCAGAACGCGAGGCTCGGGCGTGTCCTCCGACGTGGAGACCACGATCGTGCCGCAGTTCCTCGCCGAGCTCGACGGCGTGGAGAGCCTCGACAACGTGATGGTGATCGGCGCCTCGAACCGCGTGGACATGATCGATCCGGCCGTGCTGCGTCCGGGGCGTCTCGACGTGAAGATCCATGTGGAGCGCCCGGACGGCGAGCAGGCCGTATCCATCGTGAACCACTATCTGACCGACGACTTGCCGCTGGCCGAGGGCGTGGACGCGCAGGCGCTCACCCGGGTGCTGGTGCGCGACATCTACACGCGCTCCGAACGCCGCCACCTGTGCGACGTGTGCAACGATCAGGGCGCATGGTCGGCCGTGTTCCTCGCCGATGTGGCCTCCGGCGCGATGCTCAAGAACATCGTGGACCGCGCCAAGACCAAGGCCGTCAAGGCCTCGATCGAATCCGGCTCGCCGGTCGCGCTGAACGTGGAGCTGCTGGGCTCCGCGGTCGACGACGAGTTCGCCGAAACGCGCGACTCCGTGCTCGACGCCGACCCCGAGCAGTGGAGCCGCATCAACGGCATGGACGCCGGCCGCATCACGCGCATCCGCGCGGTGGGGTAGGGGCGGCGAAGACCCTGGCCGGGCGTTCCATGGAAGACGCCCGATGACGATGCCCCGGCCGGCCGGCGGGGGCGGAAACGGCGCATGCGTCCGGCATGCGGGGAGGAAAGGAAAACGCCATGAGCGTGCGGCGCGTGATGGGCACGGAAACCGAGTACGCGGTGTCCCGTGCGGATGGGGTGCGGTTCAATCCGGTGCAGCTGTCGTTCGACGTGGTCGGCGCGGCTTGCACGGAGCGCGCCTCGCACATCCGGTGGGATTATCGGCAGGAGGATCCGGTCAACGACGCGCGCGGCCACCGACTGGAGCGCGCCGCCGCGCGTCCCGACATGCTCACCGACGCGCCGCAGCTCAACATCACCAACGTGATCGCGGCCAACGGCGGCCGCGTCTACGTGGACCACGCCCACCCCGAATACTCGGCGCCGGAGACCGTCGACCCCTTCGAGGCGGTGCGCTACGACCACGCCGGCGACCTGATCATGCTCGCCGCCGCCCGCAAGGCCGGCGACGTCACCGGCACGCCCATCGTGCTGCACCGCAACAACGTGGACGGCAAGGGCGCCAGCTGGGGCACGCACGAGAACTACATGATGCGCCGCAGCGTGCCGTTCGACACGGTGGCGCGCCTGATGACCGCGCACTTCGTCTCCCGCGAGATCTACGCCGGATCCGGGCGCGTCGGGATCGGCGAGCACGGCGAGACGGCCGGATACCAGTTGAGCCAGCGCGCCGACTACATCCACATGAGGATCGGCCTGCAGACCACCTTCGACCGGCCGATCATCAACACGCGCGACGAGTCGCACAGCACCGCCGACCAGCGGCGCCTGCACGTGATCGTCGGCGACGCGAACCGCATGGACGTGCCGCAGACGCTCAAACTCGGCGTCACGTCGATGCTGCTGTGGCTCGCCGAGCATGCCGACGAGGCCGGCTACGACCTGGACGCCCTGCTCGGCGCGCTCGAGCTCGCCGACCCGGTCGAGTCCCTGCACACGGTATCCCACGATCTGGGCCTCGCCGCACCGCTGCCGCTGGCCAATGGCGGCGCCACCACCGCGTGGCAGATGCAGGTCACGCTGCGCGGTGCGGTGTTCGCGGCGGCCGCGGTCCTGTACGGCACCGACACGGCCGGCAACCCGTCGTGGCCGGACAAGCCGACCGCATCGGTGATGGCGATGTGGGGGCAGGGGCCCCGCGACCCGGCCGGCCGCCCCCCCGGGCGAACA
>OAXB01000319.1_pt1 | contig 14832 bp, 12 predicted proteins | sample 1501541 | NCBI WGS metagenome assembly OAXB01 (sample SAMEA2580302, study PRJEB22360) | human gut metagenome | biome: human gut; feature: human-associated habitat; material: faeces | place: Denmark | collected 2008/2010
TCATTCCTGGAGCAGGAGTCATGTCATGAGTAAACTTTTGGATCGCTTTCGCTACTTCAAACAAAAGGGCGAAACCTTTGCCGATGGCCACGGACAGGTGATGCATAGCAACCGCGACTGGGAGGACAGCTATCGACAACGTTGGCAATTCGACAAAATCGTGCGCTCCACCCACGGCGTTAACTGTACTGGCTCCTGTAGCTGGAAAATCTATGTCAAAAACGGCCTGGTAACGTGGGAAATCCAGCAGACCGACTACCCGCGTACCCGCCCTGACCTGCCCAATCATGAACCCCGCGGCTGCCCACGCGGTGCAAGCTACTCATGGTATCTCTACAGCGCCAACCGCCTGAAATACCCACTAATTCGTAAGCGGTTAATCGAATTATGGCGCGAAGCACTTAAACAGCACAGCGATCCGGTGCTGGCGTGGGAATCGATTATGCATGACCCGCAAAAGTGCTTAAGCTACAAACAGGTGCGCGGACGCGGCGGGTTTATCCGCTCCAACTGGCAGGAGCTGAATCAACTGATTGCCGCTGCTAACGTCTGGACTATCAAAACTTACGGGCCGGATCGCGTTGCCGGATTCTCTCCGATTCCGGCAATGTCGATGGTCTCTTACGCCGCAGGAACACGCTATCTGTCACTACTCGGCGGCACCTGCTTAAGTTTCTATGACTGGTATTGCGACCTGCCACCCGCCTCACCGATGACCTGGGGCGAGCAAACCGACGTCCCTGAATCTGCCGACTGGTATAACTCCAGCTATATCATCGCCTGGGGGTCTAACGTACCGCAGACACGCACGCCAGACGCCCACTTCTTTACTGAAGTACGCTACAAAGGCACCAAAACTATCGCCATTACTCCTGACTACTCGGAGGTGGCGAAACTGTGCGACCAGTGGCTGGCTCCGAAGCAAGGCACCGATAGCGCGCTGGCGATGGCGATGGGGCATGTGATTTTAAAAGAGTTTCATCTCGATAATCCCAGCGATTACTTTATCAACTACTGCCGCCGCTACAGCGATATGCCGATGCTGGTGATGCTGGAACCGCGTGACGATGGCAGCTACGTTCCCGGACGAATGATTCGCGCGTCCGATCTGGTGGATGGACTGGGTGAAAGCAATAACCCGCAGTGGAAAACCGTGGCATTTAATACCGCAGGTGAACTGGTCGTGCCCAACGGTTCGATTGGCTTTCGCTGGGGCGAAAAAGGCAAATGGAATCTGGAATCCATTGCCGCAGGTGCAGAAACCGATTTGTCATTAACCCTGCTCGGCCAACACGACGCTGTCGCTGGCGTGGCTTTCCCCTACTTTGGCGGCATTGAAAATCCGCATTTTCGCAGCGTAAAACACGAACCCGTCCTGGTGCGTCAGTTACCTGTTAAAAACCTGACATTAGCCGATGGCAACACCTGTCAGGTCGTCAGCGTTTATGATCTGGTGCTGGCAAACTACGGCCTCGATCGCGGGCTGGAGGACGAAAACAGCGCGAAAGATTACGATGAAATCAAAGCCTACACCCCGGCCTGGGGTGAGCAAATTACCGGTGTACCGCGCCAGTATATTGAAACCATCGCCCGTGAATTTGCCGATACCGCCCATAAAACCCACGGGCGCTCGATGATTATCCTCGGTGCTGGCGTCAACCACTGGTATCACATGGATATGAACTACCGAGGGATGATCAATATGTTGATTTTCTGCGGTTGTGTCGGGCAAAGCGGCGGCGGCTGGGCGCATTACGTTGGTCAGGAAAAACTGCGCCCGCAAACCGGCTGGCTGCCGCTGGCATTTGCGCTGGACTGGAACCGGCCACCGCGCCAGATGAACAGCACTTCGTTTTTCTACAATCACTCCAGCCAATGGCGCTATGAAAAAGTCACCGCCCAGGAACTGCTCTCACCGCTGGCCGATGCCAGTAAATACAGCGGTCATCTGATTGATTTCAACGTTCGCGCTGAGCGCATGGGTTGGCTACCTTCCGCGCCGCAACTGGGGCGTAACCCGCTCGGGCTGAAAGCCGAAGCCGATAAGGCCGGATTATCACCCACCGAATTTACCGCTCAGGCGTTGAAGTCAGGCGAGTTACGCATGGCCTGCGAACAGCCGGACAACGGCAGCAATCATCCGCGTAACCTGTTTGTCTGGCGCTCTAACCTGCTTGGCTCCTCCGGCAAGGGTCACGAGTATATGCAGAAATATCTGCTGGGTACGGAAAGTGGCATTCAGGGGCAAGAACTTGGGCCGACGGAGGGAATTCAATCGGAAGAAGTAGAGTGGCAAACCGCCGCGATAGAGGGAAAGCTCGACCTGCTGGTAACGCTCGATTTCCGTATGTCCAGCACCTGCCTGTTTTCCGATATCGTCCTGCCTACCGCCACGTGGTATGAGAAAGACGATATGAATACCTCGGATATGCATCCGTTTATTCATCCACTTTCTGCGGCGGTCGATCCCGCCTGGGAATCACGCAGCGACTGGGAAATCTACAAGGGTATCGCCAAAGCGTTCTCGCAAGTGTGCGTGGGCCATCTCGGCAAAGAAACTGACGTGGTACTTCAGCCATTGTTACACGACTCTCCGGCAGAGCTATCCCAACCTTGCGAAGTGCTCGACTGGCGCAAAGGTGAATGCGATCTGATCCCCGGCAAGACTGCGCCTAATATTGTGGCGGTGGAGCGCGACTACCCTGCTACCTACGAACGCTTTACCTCACTGGGGCCGTTGATGGACGAACTCGGCAACGGTGGTAAAGGTATTTCATGGAATACCCAGGATGAAATCGATTTCCTCGGCAAACTCAATTACACCAAACGCGATGGCCCGGCTCAGGGGCGTCCGCTGATTGATACCGCCATTGATGCATCGGAAGTGATTCTGGCGCTGGCACCGGAAACCAACGGCCATGTTGCGGTAAAAGCCTGGCAGGCGCTGGGTGAGATCACCGGACGCGAACATACTCATCTGGCGCGGCATAAAGAAGATGAAAAGATTCGCTTCCGCGATATTCAGGCGCAGCCGCGTAAAATCATCTCCAGCCCGACCTGGTCTGGCCTGGAAAGCGATCACGTCTCCTACAATGCGGGATATACCAACGTTCACGAGTTAATTCCGTGGCGCACGTTGTCTGGCCGTCAGCAGCTCTATCAGGATCACCCGTGGATGCGTGCCTTTGGCGAAAGTCTGGTGGCTTATCGCCCACCTATCGACACCCGTAGCGTTAGCGAAATGCGCCAGATCCCACCAAACGGCTTTCCGGAAAAAGCCCTTAACTTCCTGACACCGCATCAGAAATGGGGCATTCACTCCACTTATAGTGAAAACCTGTTGATGCTGACGCTCTCACGCGGTGGACCGATTGTCTGGATCAGCGAAACCGATGCCCGTGAACTGACTATTGTTGATAACGACTGGGTGGAGGTCTTTAACGCCAACGGTGCGCTGACTGCCCGCGCGGTAGTCAGCCAGCGTGTACCGCCGGGCATGACCATGATGTATCACGCTCAGGAACGGATTATGAATATCCCCGGCTCGGAAGTGACCGGAATGCGCGGCGGTATTCACAACTCGGTCACCCGCGTTTGTCCGAAACCAACGCATATGATTGGCGGTTACGCGCAACTGGCCTGGGGCTTTAACTACTACGGCACCGTCGGCTCGAACCGCGACGAGTTCATCATGATCCGCAAGATGAAGAACGTGAACTGGCTGGATGATGAAGGTCGCGATCAGGTACAGGAGGCGAAAAAATGAAAATACGTTCGCAAGTCGGCATGGTGCTTAACCTCGATAAATGTATCGGCTGTCACACCTGTTCGGTGACCTGTAAAAACGTCTGGACTGGACGCGAAGGTATGGAGTACGCGTGGTTTAATAACGTCGAAACCAAACCGGGCATTGGTTACCCGAAAAACTGGGAAGATCAGGAAGAGTGGCAAGGCGGCTGGGTTCGCGATGTCAATGGCAAGATCCGCCCGCGGCTGGGCAGCAAAATGGGCGTGATAACCAAAATCTTTGCCAATCCGGTGATACCGCAGATCGACGACTACTACGAACCTTTTACCTTCGACTATGAACATTTGCATAGCGCGCCGGAAGGTAAACACATTCCCACTGCGCGTCCACGTTCGCTGATCGACGGCAAACGGATGGACAAAGTGATCTGGGGGCCAAACTGGGAAGAACTGCTGGGCGGAGAGTTCGAAAAACGCGCCCGCGACCGCAACTTCGACGCCATGCAAAAGGAGATGTACGGTCAGTTTGAAAATACCTTCATGATGTATTTGCCGCGCTTGTGCGAACACTGCCTTAACCCAAGCTGTGTGGCGACCTGCCCCAGCGGCGCTATCTATAAACGCGAAGAAGACGGCATTGTGCTGATCGACCAGGACAAATGTCGTGGCTGGCGCTTATGCATCAGCGGTTGTCCGTACAAAAAAATCTACTTTAACTGGAAAAGCGGCAAGTCAGAAAAATGCATCTTCTGTTATCCGCGAATTGAGTCCGGACAGCCAACGGTCTGCTCCGAGACCTGCGTAGGTCGCATTCGATATCTTGGTGTGCTGCTCTACGACGCCGACCGCATCGAAGAAGCGGCGAGCACGGAACGTGAAGTTGATCTCTATGAGCGCCAGTGCGAAGTGTTCCTCGATCCGCACGATCCCTCGGTGATCGAAGAAGCCCTGAAGCAAGGTATCCCACACAACGTGATTGGCGCCGCCCAGCGTTCGCCGGTTTACAAAATGGCAATGGACTGGAAACTGGCGCTGCCGCTGCACCCTGAATATCGCACCCTGCCGATGGTCTGGTATGTGCCACCGCTGTCACCCATTCAGTCTTACGCCGACGCGGGCGGACTGCCCAAAAGCGAAGGCGTGCTGCCGGCCATCGAAAGCCTGCGTATTCCGGTGCAATACCTCGCCAATATGTTAAGTGCGGGTGATACCGGCCCTGTACTACGGGCACTGAAACGGATGATGGCGATGCGGCACTATATGCGTTCGCAAACCGTAGAAGGCGTAACTGATACCCGCGCAATTGACGAAGTGGGTTTGAGCGTCGCCCAGGTCGAAGATATGTATCGCTATCTCGCTATCGCCAACTATGAAGATCGGTTTGTCATCCCAACCAGTCATCGGGAAATGGCGGGTGATGCGTTTGGAGAGCGTAACGGCTGTGGCTTTACCTTTGGCGACGGTTGCCACGGTTCTGATACCAAATTCAACCTGTTCAACAGTAGCCGGATCGATGCCATCGACATTACCGAAGTACGCAATAAAGCGGAGGGGGAATAATGCAAATCCTCAAAGTGATCGGCTTGTTGATGGAGTATCCGGACGAGCTGCTATGGGAGAACAAAGACGACGCACTGGCGCTGATTCGCCGTAACGCGCCGATGCTCACCGATTTCACCTGCGACCTGCTCAATGCACCGCTGTTGGATAAACAGGCTGAATGGTGTGAAGTGTTTGACCGTGGACGTACCACTTCGCTGCTGCTATTCGAACATGTTCATGCCGAGTCCCGCGATCGCGGTCAGGCAATGGTAGATCTGCTGGCGGAGTATGAAAAAGTCGGCCTGCAACTAAATTGTCGCGAGCTGCCTGATTATCTGCCGCTGTATCTGGAGTATTTAAGTGTGCTGCCGGATGACCAGGCTAAAGAAGGTTTGCTCAACGTTGCGCCAATCCTCGCCCTGCTTGGCGGACGCTTAAAACAACGCGAGGCACCGTGGTATCCGTTGTTTGACGCCCTGCTGCATCTGGCGGGAAGTACTCTTTCAAGTGACAGTGTCACAAAACAGATACGCAGCGAGGAGCGCGACGACACCCGTCAGGCGCTGGATGCAGTGTGGGAAGAGGAACAGGTGAAGTTTATTGAAGATAACGCCACGGCGTGTGACAGCTCGCCGCTTAATCAATATCAGCGACGCTTTAGCCAGGATGTCGCACCGCAGTATGTCGACATCAGTGCGGGAGGTGGGAAATGATTCAGTATCTGAACGTCTTTTTTTACGATATCTACCCGTACTTGTGTGGCACGGTTTTTATCCTCGGAAGCTGGCTGCGCTACGATTACGGACAGTACACCTGGCGTGCCTCCTCCAGCCAGATGTTGGATAAACGTGGAATGGTGCTGTGGTCGAACTTGTTCCATATCGGCATTCTGGGGATCTTCTTCGGCCATTTGTTTGGCATGCTAACGCCACACTGGATGTACGCATGGTTTCTGCCAGTGGCGGTAAAACAGCAGATGGCGATGATCCTCGGTGGTATTTGCGGTGTGCTGACACTGATTGGCGGAGCGGGGTTGCTGGTACGCCGTTTAACGAATCCGCGTATCAGGGCGACGTCTTCTGGTGCGGATATCCTGATCCTCGCCATTTTGTTAATTCAGTGCATTCTGGGGTTAACCACCATTCCCTTTTCAGCACAACATCCGGACGGCAGCGAAATGATGAAGCTGGTGGGCTGGGCGCAAAGCATCGTCACTTTCCAGGGCGGTGCATCGACGCATCTTGATGGTGTGGCTTATATCTTTCGCGTTCATCTGGTGTTAGGAATGACCATCTTCCTGCTCTTCCCGTTCACCCGACTGGTGCATGTGTGGAGTGCGCCGTTTGAGTACTTTACCCGTCGGTATCAGATTGTGCGCTCGCGGCGTTGATTCTCACGTTGGCCGGATTAGCCCTTCGCTCTCCGGCCACTTGCAGGCTATGCTAGTTCTCCAGCCACAGGAGAACGTTAATGAAACCGCAGGTTTACCACGTCGATGCTTTTACCTCTCAACCGTTTCGCGGCAATTCTGCCGGTGTTGTTTTCCCTGCCGATGATCTCAGCGAAGCGCAAATGCAGCTTATCGCCCGCGAATTAGGCCATTCTGAAACCGCTTTTCTGTTGCACAGCGACGACAGCGATGTGCGCATTCGCTACTTTACGCCAACGGTTGAAGTGCCGATTTGCGGTCACGCGACTGTGGCGGCGCACTATGTGCGTTCGAAGGTATCAGGTTTGGGGAATTGCACCGTCTGGCAAACGTCACTGGCGGGAAAGCACCGCGTGACTATCGAAAAACATAACGATGATTATCGTATTTCGCTGGAACAAGGTTCCCCTGGCTTTGAGCCACCGCTGGAAGGCGAAACACGTGCGGCGATTATCAACGCGCTTCATCTCACTGAAGACGACATTCTGCCCGGTTTGCCGATCCAGGTGGCGACTACCGGACACTCAAAAGTGATGATCCCGTTGAAGCCGGAAGTGGATATCGATGCCCTTTCACCAGACCTCGCTGCGCTGACTGCCATCAGTAAACAGATTGGCTGTAATGGTTTTTTCCCCTTCCAGATCCGCCCTGGTAAAAATGAAACCGATGGACGCATGTTCTCGCCTGCAATTGGCATTGTGGAAGATCCGGTTACCGGCAATGCCAACGGCCCGATGGGCGCATGGCTGGTGCATCACAACGTGTTACCCCACGATGGCAATGTATTGCGTGTTAAAGGCCATCAGGGGCGCGCATTAGGTCGTGATGGAGTGATTGATGTGACGGTGACAATTCGCGATAACCAGCCGGAGAAAGTGACTATTTCTGGTACGGCGGTGATTTTATTTCATGCCGAGTGGGCAATTGATCTTTAAAACCGTTGCCATAAATGGCAGAAAAACAAATTGCCTGATGTGCTTCGCTTATCAGGCCTACAACCGCATCATAATTTATTGAATCTGTTGGCTAATGTAGGCCGGATAAGACGTTTACGCCGCATCCGGCACTCTGACACAAACTATTTACCTGCCTCCGGATGCGTATCAAATGCTGCCATCACCTGCGCCAGCTCATCCTCAGTGAAACCATGTTTTGCATCATCCACGCCCAGACCAAACTGCTCCTGCATCACGGCATATAACGACGCTACATCTGGCAAATTCTGCTGCTCTGCTACGTGACCATTTTCATAACGGGTAAAATGGAAATTGGTCAACGTCAGCTTGCCGCCATCTGGCAAATGACGGCACATCAGCAAATGATGGCGAAAATGCGATTGCGGCCAGTGCGCCGACCAGAAGTTGCCCATCACATAATCGCTTTGCTGCTGTTCACAGAGATCAAAACGGTACATCGACTGCCAGTGCTGATGATGATTAAACTGCAAAATCCAGTCGTCATTTTCCTGTCGCAGGCGATACTCTCCGTGCGACGTGGCTTGCACGATGTCAGGCACTAAACGAATCGGCGCGGTTAACGTCTGCCCACCAAAACCGACATCGGCAATCCAGCGTTCATCTTCCAGCTCCACCAACAGCAAACGGTGCGTGCGCGGCGGCAACGATGGTGGATTAGATAACACAACGCGTCCTAACAGACTACGAACGTTGAAACCTAACTCGCGTAACACCCGCTCAAACACGCCATTCTGCTCAAAGCAGTAACCACCACGACGGGCGATGACCAGCTTATCTTCCAGCGATTGATCATCCAACTGCATTTCCCTCGGCAGCAAGACGTCGAGGTTTTCAAACGGAATGGTGCAATTGTGTTTCAGGTGTAATGCGCGCAGCGTGTCGATGTTGACCGCAGCGGCTCCCGACCAGTTAATGCGGGCAAAATAGTGATTCAGAATGGGCGTCATCAGGCGTTTCCCTAAGTGGTTTTATCAACTTATAACCTGGATTAGACGTAGCACCGGCTATTTTGTGCGTTCGTGGACATCCATCACGTTCGTAAATCGCCAATCCCGTTAATTTCGTTGCTTATTGCGTTACGAGCTACGCTTTTAAAACCCCCTTCATAGCGAGGCGATACCGTGAGCCGATTTATTCCCGTCGAGTTGCATCATGCCAGCCGTCTGTTAAACCACGGCCCGACTATTTTGATTACCAGTCACGATAAACTGTCCCAGTTACGAAACGTAATGGCCGCAGCCTGGTCGATGCCTGTAGAATTTGAGCCGCCGCGGGTGGCAATTGTGGTGGATAAATCCACCTGGTCACGGGAGTTGATAGAACGTAGCGGCATGTTTGGCATTGTGATCCCCGGCGTAGCGGCAACTAACTGGACCTGGGCGGTAGGTAGCGTTTCAGGGCGCGATGAAGATAAGTTTAACTGTTACGGCATTCCTGTCGTGAAAGGTCCGGTGCTGGGTTTACCGTTGGTCGAAGAGAAATGTCTGGCGTGGATGGAATGCCGCCTGCTGCCCGCGACTTCTGCGCAAGAAAAATACGATACTCTATTTGGCGAAGTTGTGTCGGCAGCGGCAGACGCGCGGGTATTTGTCGAAGGTCGCTGGCAATTTGATGATGATAAACTCAACACCCTTCACCATTTAGGCGCTGGCACTTTCGTTACCAGCGGTAAACGCGTCACGGCAGGATAGCGCGCTACATGCTGTAACCCGGTTTTTTGATCAATGTCGCCATCTGGGGCGCGATTTCGCTGTCCCAGACAGCTTGCCATGCTTCCGGTTGGATCTGCTGTAGTGCGATGCTGATCGAACTCTCTTTACTGTTCAGATGGCGAATAATGACGTCGGTAATCTCCGCGGCCAGTTCCGCTTTTTGTTGCTCGTCCAGTTCACGGGGAAAACACTTAATATCAATATGTGGCATTGTTATGCTCCTTTTTAAAGACTGCCAGCAAAATTAGCACAAGCCGAAAACGTCATGTGTTCTTTGATGCGAAATGATGTGCAAAGAGATAGCGATATTTACGTCGCCATTTTAATAACGCATATATACTATTAGCTTCCACAATAATAAACACCTGCCTTGTAATATACAGAATCTATTCTTTATTTCTTATCATATTAAGAAAATTCACGACATCCAGCTTGCTGATTTATTAATGCCAATTATAGTTATTCTTGCCCTCACTAAGAATTTTCGCTCGGAATATCCTTTCTTTTATAAAGTCTTTCTGGAGACACTTGCGATGCAGCTTAATCATATTGCTAAAAGTCTGCTAGTCATGGGATTATTCACCACCAGTTCACTTCCTCTCATTGCCGCGGAAGCACCAAAAGAGGCCACCTCAGCCACCCAACAAGCGAATAATGCGCTTTATAGTCAATTACCCTTTTCCGATAACACCGATTTCACTGATGCTCATAAAGGATTCATTGCCCCCATACCTCAGGAGGTGATTAAGGGTGAACAAGGGAACGTCATCTGGAATCCACAGCAATATACTTTTATAAAAGAAGGCGATAAAGCACCTGATACGGTTAACCCAAGTTTATGGCGTCAGGCGCAACTGATAAATATCAGTGGTTTATTTGAAGTAACCGACGGCGTCTATCAAATTCGCAATCTCGATTTATCAAATATGACCATCATCGAAGGTAAAGAAGGTATTACCGTCGTTGACCCACTGGTTTCTGCAGAAACAGCCAAAGTGGGTATGGATCTTTATTACAAAAATCGTGGTCAAAAACCGGTAGTGGCAGTTATCTACACGCACAGCCATGTCGATCACTACGGTGGCGTTCGCGGCGTGGTTGATGAAGCTGACGTTAAATCAGGTAAAACAAAAATTTATGCACCAGCCGGTTTTTTAGAGGAGGCCGTTTCAGAAAATATTATGGCTGGCAATGTGATGAGCCGACGAGCCAGTTATATGTACGGCAACTTATTGAAACCTGACGCTAAAGGCCAGGTTGGAGCCGGGCTGGGAACAACAACGTCAGCAGGAACAGTTACATTGATTGCCCCTACCAACTACATCACCAAAACCGGGCAAAAAGAGACGATCGATGGGTTGACCTACGATTTTCTGATGGCGCCCGGTTCCGAAGCACCTTCTGAAATGTTGTGGTTTATCGAAGAAAAGAAACTGATCGAAACTGCAGAAGATGTCACGCACACCCTCCACAACACCTATTCACTGCGTGGTGCCAAAATTCGTCAACCTCTTCCCTGGTCCAAATACATCAACGAGGCACTCAATTTGTGGGGTGATAAAGCGGAGATAATTCTCGCTCAGCATCACTGGCCAACCTGGGGCAATGACAACGTCGTTAAACTGCTAAAAACCCAGCGCGATTTGTATCGTTACATCAACGATCAAACGCTGCGCATGGCGAATCAGGGGCAGACCCGCGATGAGATCGCCGCAAACTTTAAATTACCCTCCTCGCTTGCTAACACCTGGGCGAATCGCGGGTATTACGGTTCGGTGAGTCATGATGTGAAAGCAACTTATGTGCTTTATCTCGGTTGGTTTGATGGTAACCCGGCAACGCTTGATGAATTGCCGCCAGAAGACGCTGCGAAGAAATTTGTCGAATATATGGGCGGTGCTGATGCCATTTTACAAAAAGCCAAACAGGATTATGACCAGGGTAATTTCCGCTGGGTTGCCCAGGTTGTCAGCAAGGTGGTGTTTGCCGATCCAAATAACCAGGCTGCGAGAAATCTGGAAGCCGATGCGCTTGAACAGTTAGGCTACCAGGCAGAATCCGGGCCGTGGCGTAATTTCTATCTGACTGGCGCACAGGAATTACGTAACGGCGTGCAAAAACTGCCAACGCCAAATACTGCCAGCCCTGACACTGTACGCGCAATGACGCCGGAAATGTTCTTTGATTATCTTGCGGTGCACATTAATGGCGAGAAAGCAGCAGACGCTAAAGCTGTATTGAATTTTGATTTCGGTGAAGATGGCGGCACTTATAAAGTAGAGCTTGAAAATGGTGTGCTCAATCACACTGCAGGTACGCAAGCATCTGATGCTGACGCGACAATCACTCTCTCCCGCGATGTCTTGAATAAAATCGTTCTGAAGGAAGAGACATTGAAAGAAGCGATAGATAAAGGCGAAGTCAAAATCAGTGGCAATGCAGAGAAACTCAACGAAATGTTAGGCTATATGGATAATTTTGAATTCTGGTTCAATATTGTGACGCCATAAGTTCAGCATAAATTGGGCAGGCTTCCTGCCCTTTTCTGGTTATAAGAAATGATTTTTGATAAAAGAAAACACTCTCATTATTCGTGGAAAAAACGACAGGATATGGTTATTCGTGGAATGTCGATTAGCCTGCCGTGGTTTGCCTTGATTAACATCGGTTTTTCATCGATGATTTTGCTGCGAAGCATTTTATTCAATGAGAATATGACTTCATGGTTTAATGAGGAAAACCTTGTACATACTATCGATATTTCATCATTTGGCATTCTGCTGATCAGTGGCCTTTTATTGGTCACCCCCCGCAAAAACGTACTGTATATTCAGCGGTTATTGTTCGTTCTAAGCCTGTTATGGTCATGGTGTTGCTTTTATTTTATTGCACACTGGACGCTACCTTTTGCTTATCCGCCATGTGTATTATTAATGCTTAGCGCCATTGTTGCATTGTATTTTCATACTCCATCACTACTCGCATTTATCATTCCCTTATGGTTTACCATTCCGTTAGCCAGTCTTATGCTCAATCATCATTTAAATATTCATTTCGTTGTTATCTGGTGCCTTTTTTCTCTCGCTCTCTATGGTGGACGTTTTATTTTATTACGTTGGTTTGAAGAAGCATGGCAACAAAACAGATACAACAACCTGCTAATTAATCGCCTCGACGCATTGGCTCATCGCGATCCCTTAACGGGAGTGGCAAACCGACGGGCGCTGGATAGTATTTTAGGTGATGCAGTAGAACAAGAGGCCTCATTTGCCCTAATTATGCTGGATGTCGATTTTTTTAAACGCTACAACGACACTTACGGACACCCGGCGGGCGATCGTTGTTTGATACAAGTTGCCGATGTACTGCAACGCGCAATTCGCCAGCCCGAAGATATAGTCGCTCGTTATGGTGGCGAAGAGTTTGCCATTATTCTTTTTAATGCCTGCTTGCAGGAAGCCGAAAAGATAGCAGCCAGAATTAAGCAAGAACTTAAACTAGCAGCGATTGCCCATCAGGCATCTTCTGTAAGTGCGTTTGTTACGGTTAGCCAGGGGATCACCTGTTCTGCTCCCGCCAAAACGACTGAACAAATAGTTGCAGATGCCGATGCTGCGCTGTACCGGGCGAAAGAAAGCGGGCGGAACCGGTGGGCTTTGTAAGCTTTGGGAGACAAGTCAGATTACGCTCCCTTTTCCTCAAAGGCTTTATTAAGCCGCCCCTGATTTCCTTTTACAGCGAATAAATAATCACCTCCCTGTTTTTGTATCTTCTCTGCAATATCTTTCTGGCACCCCACCGCATCAGTTGTGATAATTTTCCCTTTAATATCCAACATGTTAAGAAGTTCAGGGATAGCTGTGATCTCATTAGATTTCTCATCCGTCTTGATCTGTCCGATGACCAGACTGTGCATTATTGAGAACGCACTAATGACATGAATCGCTCCCTTGCGCCGACTCTTGTCATAAGAGTGCCGGAGCGTTTTTCCATCAATTACGATGATGTCTTTATAATCTGAAGAATGGCAGTCACGCATCCAGTTAATAAAGCACTCATGAAATTTTACAGGACTGATACAGGATACAACTCTGGCAATAGTATCGTGAACAGGAATACCATTTTCAAAATCACCATATTGCTTCAAAAAATCGAGATGTGCTTCACCAAATCCTCTATATCTTCCCAACCTTCTGCACCAGAAATAACGGCACAAATAGTCAACAGTAGAATATCCGATAATTTATGTTCCACTTTCCAGGCTTGTCTGTAATCGGGGATAATAGAAATATGTTCCATCAATTTTTTAAGTTCCATTTTGTTCTCCTTAATTATGCAAGGAGTATTTGATCATGTATAAGCAATGAAAAACAGCTTTAGGTAATAAGGGATATCTCAATTATTGAACATTTAGTGCGAATTGTTTAGTACAAAAAAAACAGCGTTACGTGATCTTTCCCTGGGATGCGGGACGGGATGTTTAGTGTGCTGAAAGATAATTAAATAAAAAAGCCGGGAAGTTTAATTTCTTACCCGGCTTTTGAGTGAACGTTATTGACTCACTGGATATCTATCTAAATAACCCTGGCTTGATGGATATTTTGTAAAAAATGAAATTTTGTCCCCATCAATAATTTCAATATCAAAAATCATAGAGCCACTTTCTTTTAAACCAATGTTATATGAATACAACTTTTCCTCTACTTCATCCAAAAGAGATATTGCCATCTCATCAATAATTCCATTGCGCTCTTCAATAAGGAAAATTATTTCTTCTGGAAAATAAGATTCTATAATAACACCTTCATAATAGTAGTCGAACTTATCAACCCTGTTATATTCTATAAGAGCATATTTCTCATTCTCTCTAAATGAAATGATATAGTCTTTCATCCTTATCCTCCACACCCTCTGAAAGTACCAGATAGTTTCCCTTTGTTGGCATTAAAACCATCAACACCCTCTGGATGAATTAATCTTGCATGATTTTCCCCCAACTTACCTCCTGACGGATCGTGAATAACATCAAATCCAATTTTTCTGAGGTCCGCTGCACTGACCTCCCCAACACTTGTCGCGGGTCTTTTAGGAAATGCTGCATTCCATATTCTGATGGCGTCGTCAGCACTATTAGCTCTGATAACAGATACTCCTGGAGGATTTAACTTCCCTTTATTAATAGCGTCTATTTCACGAGGATTGAAATCAAACCCATAAGAACCGTCGGTACTAATTCTATAAACTTTAGTTGCATCAGGAAGAGGAGCACCTTTTTCAAGGGGTGTGCCTGTTAATCCTAGCGGGTCGATCCATGACAGCGGATTCGGCGCATACGCATACAGGTTTAACCCACCCGCCAGCCCTATCGGATCCGTTACTATGAACCGCCCGACATCCGGATCATAGTAACGGTGCAGATTGTAGT
>OAXB01000323.1_pt1 | contig 14715 bp, 12 predicted proteins | sample 1501541 | NCBI WGS metagenome assembly OAXB01 (sample SAMEA2580302, study PRJEB22360) | human gut metagenome | biome: human gut; feature: human-associated habitat; material: faeces | place: Denmark | collected 2008/2010
AGATAAGGCCCCCAGCGCCTCGCGCTCGAAGAAGGCGAAGCCGTATTCGTGCGTGCGATAGGCATCCCGGAACCGTTGATCTACCGCGTGTTGCACCTGCCTCATGGCGGTGTCGGGCGGCAGCGAGGAGATGACATCCACAGCCAAATCCTTGGCGATGACCCCGCCGCTCGGATGCCACGCCTTGCGGACGCTTTTGCCGGTCACCCCATCCACCACCGCGGCGAACCCGTCGGTGACGACCAGTCCGTCCTCGTTGAGGGACTGGTCGGGATTCTTGCCATGCATATACCGCTCAATGATGCGCATAAGACGCCTCCCGTTCCCGTTTCCATACCCACGTTACCGCACGCCGGTCGGGCGCGGCCCATGCCGTCGATACGCTGCGCGCGCCGTCTGTACACAGGTGTGGCGCATGGCATGCCGTTCCCAGCCTATTCTGCTATGGTCTCATTCATACGCCTTGGTGTTTGAGAGGCGCAACCAATCAAACGGATCGGGGAAGATCATGAGCGATGAAGCATTGACCGATGGCACCGACGTGGCGGACGGCGCGAACGCCGTGGACGACACGAATGCGATGGACGACGCGAATGAATCGTGCTGCGCGGCGAACGCGGGGTCCGCGGCATGCGGCAGACTCGGCCGCTGCCCGCTGAAGAAGATCAGCAAGAACGATGCCGTCGCGGGCATCATCACGCTGGCTATCATGGGCGTGACCATCGCGCTGAGCATGTACGCGCAGTACGCGCTCACCAAGTGCGCCGTCAGATCCGCGCTCAAGGGAACGCGACTGCGCTGAGAGCGTTCCGGCCTGCATGCGGGTCTTGCTTCGACCGGATATCCGATCGAAGCAAGACCCGTTTCCGTATATACGGTTCGAGGCCGGGGTCGGGACGGCCGCGCTTTATCGGCACAAGGGCGGTGCGAACATCACGCGTATGCACTCACCGGCGAACAGACGGCGGGCCCGCGCCTCGATGATGCGCTGCGCCGTGGGGGAGAGCTCGCGGAACGGCGTGATCGTGACCGTGCTCCCCGTCCGTTTCCATCGGGCGCGGGCGCGACCGCGATACAGCACGATCGGGAAAACGATGCCGGCGATATTGGTGACGAGCTTGAGATCCCGATCGTCGATGATCCGTGACCGGTCGCGATATCCCAGCACCAACTGGTCGAATCCCGCCAGAAGCACGCAGGCCGGTACGCGTGTTCCCGCGTCGTCCAGTTCGCCGGCATACAGGTATGACGTGCCGTTGACGAGGGTTTCGGCCAGCTGCGGCCGTATCCGGCGGATCAGTTCGCGCACCTCCGCCACGCGATACCCGAGGAACGCCGCGCAGTCGCCTGCCGTCGCCGGACCATAGTGCTGGAAATAACGCAACGCGAGCAGCGTGCGGGCCTCGTCGCGGTCCATCCATGTGACGGGCGGCGGCAGCATGAACCGTTTCTCCGTACCGGGTCGGTATGCGATCAGACCGCGATTGCACATTTCCTTGAGCAGCCCGCCCCAGCCATGGAATATGCGCGTCAGCAGATCGTCGTCCATGCCGGCGCTGCGGCACGCCTGTTTAAGCCCGTCCCTCCCGTCGATACCGGAGTCGACCTGTTCGCGGATGAACGCCGACCAGCGCGCCGAATCCGCGGGGGAGATGCCCCAGCCCGTCTCGACCCAAGGGCCGCGGATATCCCTCGCCGACAGATACAGGCCCAGTTCATCGGCGCGTACCACATGCATGGTGCCGCGATGCGACCATATCTTCACCAACCCGTCATTCCACGTATCGGGCGTGAAATCATTCGCTCTGATGCGCAATGCGTCGCATGGAGCCTGCGCGAACTGTGCCTGCAGACCGCACAGATCGGACACGACCGTGCGTTTCGGCGCGCGGTCGGTCACATGCTGGCGGACCAGCGTGCAGGCGAGCAGGTCGGTGCGGTCCATGTGGCTCCTTTGCCGTGCGGTGCGGATAAGTATGGCTACCAGCATACGCAAGCATGCGAACAAATGTTCGATATGCGTGTTATGCGGGTTGTCTGCAGCTTCTTCGGGAAGTGCGACTGCAATGGGGCGTGTTTGCGCATACTCGCTATGACGTCGGATGATCGATGCTGTGCGTTCGTTTCGGCGCCTTGGATGCTGGGCGGAGAGGGGTTGCGTATGCCGTCGAACACGTTTTTGGGTTGGCGTATATACGTTTTTTGGGCATGAAAAAGGGAGAGACGTTGGAATTTCAACGAATCTCCCTCGCTAGTCGGGCCGGCGGGATTTGAACCCGCGACCCCTTGACCCCCAGTCAAGTGCGCTACCAAACTGCGCTACGGCCCGAACGGTGCTCAAAAGCACCGAGTAGATAACTTACCAGATGTGAAGGAAATTGCAAGTCGCAAACGGTACTACGGCGAGTCTCGCGGAATGATGCGGTTTTTATATGTGGCTCTGTTAGACCATATTCGGCGTATTCCGCTCCCGCTGGCGGGGCTGTCGGCGAAAACCTAGCTGGGGTCGGCGGTGCCGTGCAAACCACCCTCAGTCTCGCTTCGCGAGCCAGCTCTCGCCAGCGGGAGCGCGACAAAGTTGGCCTAACAGAGCCTTCTCGATGCAAGTGCGCCGTGGCCGTTACCGTTCGGCGGCGAACTCGCTATTTTTTGGTGATGAACGCGAGCACGGGATCGCCGCCCCAATTGAACTGCACGCCTTTGAGCCCCTTGGAGGCGGCTCCGACCGTGTTGTAGTTGTAGATCGGGATGGATGGCAGGTCGCGCAGCAGAATCTCTTCGGCCTGCTGGTAGGTCTTGTTCGCCTCGTCGATGGATGCGGCCGACGCGGCCTTGTCCAGAAGCGCGTCGAACTCGGGGTTGAGATACTTGTCTCGGTTGGATCCGCTCTGGTATGCGGACGTCGAATAGACCGGGGCGAGATAGTTCTCGAGCGCCGGATAATCGGGACCCCAATAGTCGTTATATGCGGTGTTGAGCTTGCCGTCGCTCAGTGCGCTCTTGTACTCCTGCTTCGTGGCGAACACGTTGAGCTTCACGTCGATGCCTAGGGCGTTCTTCAGCTCGTTGGCGATGGCCTGGTCGGCGTCCTTGTTGGTGTCGTCGGCGCTATAGGACAGCACGAACTGGCCTTCGAACGGGGAGATCGCGTCGGCCTGAGCCCACAGCTCCTTCGCCTTGGTCTCGTCGTGGGAGAGCACGTCGTTGCCCTTCAGCGAATCCGAATAGCCATCGATCACCTTCGAGGAGAAGTCCTTTGCCGGCTCGGCCATGCCGTTCATGATTTTGGTGCAGATGGCATCGCGGTCCAACGCCAACGAGATGGCCCTGCGGCGCAGCGTTCCCTCCTTGCCGGAGAAATGCGCCAAGTCCATCGGAATGCCCAATGCCAGGCGGCGGGGACCCGATTCGCTGTATCCGGTCAGCCTCTTGTCGGACATGAGGCTCCTCAACGCGGTGGCGGGCACGTCGCCGGCCACGTCAAGGTTCCCGGCCTGCACGTCGGCATATTCGGATTTCGGATCCGTGTACACCTTATAGGTCAGTCCGTCGTTCTTCGGCTTGTAGTATCCGGTGTAATCCGGGTTGGGCACCACTTCGATGCTCTCCCCGTGCTTCCACGCCTTGAACTTGTACGGACCGTTGCCCACGGGCTTTTCCCCGAAGGCCTTGGGGTCCTTGTAGAAGCTTTCGGGCAGCGGGGCAAGGCCGCCGTACGCGAGCATGGTCGGGAAGATCGAGCAGGGCTTGTTGAGCGAAATCGAGAAATGCGTATCGTCCTCGACCTTCAGCCCGGACAGCTGTTCGTCACCTTTCAAACCATCTTTTTGCAGATCGTCGTATCCTTGGATCAGAGACAGGAAGCTGGAATTCAGCTGGCCGTTCTTCGCATTCGCGGTGTAGCTCCACGCCTTGGTGAAGCTCTCGGAAGTCACCGGCGTGCCGTCGGTGAACTTTCCGCCGCTTTTCAGCGTGACGTCGAACCGGCTGCTGTCCTCGTTCGCCTTGACCGATTCGGCCGCCTCGTCGACCAGCGACCCGTCGGGCTTGGTGGCGACCAGCCCCGAGAACAGCATGCCTACGACCAGCGACCCGCTTCTCTCGTTCGTATTGCCCGGCACCAGCGGGTTCGACGGCTCGCTGATGCCGAAAGTGATGATGTCGTCCTTCGGAGCCGATGACTGGCCACCGGCCCCACAGCCCGACAATCCCATGGATAGCACGGCGATCCCCGCCAGCATTTTCAACGCATTACCGCGCATGATTACTTCCTTTCATAAACTCCGCCAGCCCCAACCACCAGCACTGGCGGAACGTCGCGCGACCCGCATGGGAGTCCCGCGAACAACTTTGATGATAGGCCGCGCGAGCGCATCCCGGAATGAACGGCATATCGCTTGGGTGTCGCACGGCGATTCCGATGCGCGGGAGAACCGCGAGAGCAATCCCGAAGGCGCGGACACAGCCGGGACGCAATGACCGACAAGAGCGGCGAAACCGGGGGATAATCAACGAATCTCGTGAAAGTCGTTACCGCAGCGGGTTGTGGGTGCAGAACGGGTGATGCTCGCCCCACCGTAATCGGCGGGTTTCGGGGGCTGTGGGATCCGCCCGCTTGGCTGTAGACTTGGAGTCGAGACCCGTGGCCGGTGGGGGCCGGCCATCCGTGGGCCGGCATCCAGGCCATCAGTGGATCATCGATACGAGGAGGTATCCCATGAGAAAAGTACTGTGCTCTCCCGGAAGCTACATCCAGGAGGAAGGCGCGCTGTCGTCCCTTGCCCGCGAATACGGGGAGCTGGGCTCCGCCGGCGCGTACCTGATCGTCGACCCGTTCATCGACCGGATGTACCGTGACCGGATCGTCTCCGGCTTCGACGAGTCGGACACCGCGTACCGCTATGAGGTGTTCGGCGGCGAATGCTCGACGAACGAGGTGAACCGCCATCAGGCCCTGCTGTCCGGCAACGACGCGGTCATCGGCATCGGCGGCGGCAAGACGCTCGACACCGCCAAGGCGGTCGCCCATTTCGCCGGGCTGCCGGTGATCATCGCGCCGACCGCGGCGTCGTCCGACGCGCCGTGCTCCAGACTGTCCGTGCTGTACACCGACGACGGGCAGTTCGACAAGTATCTGCCGTTGCCCGCGAATCCGAACAAGGTCGTCATGGACACGGACCTGATCGCCAAGGCCCCGGCGCGATTCCTCGTCGCCGGACTGGGCGACGCGTACGCCACCTGGTTCGAGGCGGCCGCCTGCGTCAAATCCAACGCCGTCACCATGACCGGGGGCCACGCCACCAATGCGGCCGAAGCCATGGCTCGACTGTGCCATGACATCCTCGTCGCGGACGGCGTCAAGGCGCTGGCCGCCGTCCGCAAGGGCCTGCGCACGCCCGCCGTCGAGCAGATCGTCGAAGCGAACACGCTGCTGAGCGGCATCGGCTTCGAATCCAGCGGGCTGGCCGCGGCCCACGCCGTGCACAACGGACTGACCGCGCTCGAGGGCACGCACCGTTACCTGCATGGCGAGAAGGTCGCCTACGGCACGCTCACGCAGCTGGTGCTCGAGGACCGTCCCGTGGCCGATCTGGAGGAGGCGTATGGGTTCTTCCGTGCGGTCGGACTGCCCACCACCCTGGCCGGCATCGGCGTGGCGGACGCCACCGACGAGGACCTGCTGCGCGTCGGCGAGCTGGCGTGCGCTCCCGAAGACACCATGGGCAACATGCCCTTCGCGGTCACTCCGGCGGACGTGGCGGCCGCGCTGCGCGCCGTCAACGAGCTCGATGCCGTGATCGGCTGACCGCCCGGAACCGGTCGTCGCCGGCGCGTGGCGCGCTACGGCGGCATCCCAGTCCGACTGACGTCGTGGATGCCGCCGTCGCGCGGGCCGGTCGCGCCGGCCCTCCGCCACATGCGCTCCGCGCCAATCCATGTCGTCAAGGATTGACCTATGTCCAATATGTCCAGGTTCTTTGATCAGAACAATCTCTTTTTCCGGTTCATGGGCGTCGTCGGCGATCTGATCCTGCTCAATCTGCTCACGCTGCTGTGCTGCCTGCCGGTGATCACTGCGGGGTCCTCGCTCACGGCGATGCACGCCGTCCTGTGGCGCATGGTCCGGCATGAGGAGACCTATGTCGCGCGTGACTTCCTCACGCGGTTCAGGCGCGATTTCAGGCAGGCGACGCTGTCCTGGCTTGGATTCCTGCTGGCAGGCGCCATAATGGCGGTGGATGCGTGGGCGTCGCCGAGCCTGCCGGGGCATCTGAGGCTGCCGATGCTGGCGTTCCTCGCAATCGTGGGCACCGCGCTGGCCGCGCTCGCGCAATGGTATTTCCCGATGCTGTCACGCTACGAGAACACGATCGCCGGCCATGTGAGGAACGCGGCGTCGCTGGCCGTCGGCTGTTTCCCCCGTACGCTGTGCATGCTGGCGGTTCTCGCCACGTTCGCGGCGGCGTATCTGATGTATTTCATCCAAGCGGTCCCGTTTTTGGTCATTCTGGGCATCGCTCTTCCCGAATACTGCTGCGCGTGGATCTATGATCCGGTTTTCCGCCGCCTTGACGGCGACGTCGACGCCCGGTACCGGCCCGTACGCGGGAAGTAGCCGGCGGAATCGCCTTCGTGCCGGGAGAATTGTGCCCGTCGGCCCCGTATCGGCGGAATATCAGGCTTGTATCGTCGCTGATCAGCATGATGCAATGTATCGAACCGATTCGACACGCCGAACGTAAAAGGTTTGACGAACCGGTCCGGTGATGATAACTTGAAGCATGGGGATGCCTCGAACCGGTTCGATTCGAGGTGAGAAGGGAGAAACTCAAAAAACGCATGAGACAAGTTGGGACTCGTGCGTTCGCATGCAATTGCCAATGCCACCTTCGCGCGCAAAGCTGCCGTGACGGTGACGGAGAAAGGAAAATACAATGGCACATTCCTCATGGATGAAAATCGGTGCGGCGGCGACCGCCGCCGTCATGTCGCTCGGCATGCTGTCCGCGTGCGGCGGCACGGCTTCGAGCGACGCCACCAAGATCACCATCTTCAGCTCCAAGGTCGAGATCGAGGACCAGATGGAGGCCATGGCCAAGAAATACTCCAAGGAGAAGGGCGTCAACGTCGAGGTCTACTACTCCAACGACACCGTGGCGGCGCACCTTGCCACCAAGTACGCCTCCAAGGAGCCGTACACCATCTCCATGGTCGACGCGAAGGACGTCTACGCCCTCGCCGCCGAGCATGCCGTGGACCTGTCCGGCGAGGCCTGGGTCAAGGACACCGACTACGCCATCGCCATCGACGGCAAGACCTACGGCTTCCCGGTCTCCGTCGAGGCCAGGGGCCTGATCTACAATGCCGATGCCATCAAGAAGGCCACCGGCAAGGACTTCGATCCGGGGAACTACCGGACCCTGGACGACTTCAAGAAGCTCATCGGGGAACTCAAGGCCGGCGGCATGAAGTCGCCGACCGGCGTCATGAAGGAGGACTGGTCGCTGGGCGCGCACTACCTGTCGCAGGTCTACGAGGAGCAGGGCGACGTGCAGGCCTTCATCGACGCGCTGCTCGCCGGCAACGCCGACCTGAAGGGCAACCGCAAGTGGAACTCCCTGATGGACACGTTCGACGTGCTCAAGGAGAATAACTACGCCAAGTCCTCCGCCGTCTCTGCCGAGCGCGAGGTGACCGAGCAGAAGCTGGCCGAAGGGGAGATCGCCTTCATGTTCGGAGGCAACTGGGACTGGTCCGTGCTCAACCAGTACGACTATTCCAAGAACATGGGCATCATGCCGGTCCCGCAGAACATGGACGACGGCTCCAACGAGAAGATCGTCGGCGGCGGGTCCAAGTACCTGTTCATCGATTCCTCGTCCAAGACCACCGACGCGCAGCGCGCCGCGGCCAAGGACTTCCTGAACTGGCTGGCCAATGACAAGGAGGGCCAGTCCTTCGTGGTCAACGACTGCTCCATGGTCTCGCCGTTCAAGACCAACACCCTCGAGGTCTCCGATCCGCTGGGCAAGTCGGTCAAGAAGTTCGCCGACTCCGGCATGATGTACCCGAACTACAACTACCTGCCGGACGACCACTATTCCGTGCTGGGCGCGAGCTTCCAGAAGTACCTCGCCGGCGAGCAGGACCGCGACGGCTTAGCCGACGCGATCACCGCGTACTGGAAGACCGCCAAGCTCTCGGGCTACGTCTCCTGACCGGCTGTCCGGTGTGGGCCAGCGCCGGCCGGTTGGCTGACGCCGGCCGGCACCGGCCGGCACATGTAATCGATCGCAATCGGGTCGTGGCGCTCGGCGTTGGGGCGAGCCCCGCGGCCCGATTCATGAATGGAATTGTAATGAAACACAGTAGGTTTTCGTACAAGTTGGGGCAGTTCCTGATATTCGCGGGTCCAGCGGGCATCCTGTTCTGCGCCGTCGTCGTGCTGCCGTTCATCTACGGCATCTATCTGACCTTCACCAGCTGGGACGGCGTCTCGAACTCCAAGCCGTTCGTCGGGCTGTCCAATTACCGGCAGGCCTTCGCCGACGCCATGTACTGGTCCGCGCTGGGGCGGACCGTCGTCTACTCGGTCATCGCCGTGGTACTGGTCAACAGCGTCGCCTTCCTCCTCGCCTACGCGGTGACCAGCGGCATCAAGGGGCAGAACTTCTTCCGCGCCGGATTCTTCATCCCGAATCTGATCGGCGGCATCGTCCTCGGCTACATATGGAAGTTCGTCTTCAACCGCGCCTTCGTCGCCATCGGCGAAGCGTTCGCGGGGTCCAAGCCGGACTCGCTGCTCGGCAGCCCGGGCGGGGCGATGTTCGCCCTGATCCTCGTTTCGGTCTGGCAGTACGCGGGATACATGATGCTGATCTACGTGGCCGGCTTCATGAGCGTCGACCAGAGCCTCAAGGAGGCGGCCATGATCGACGGGTGCAACTCCACCAAGGCCATGTGGCACGTCATCGTCCCGCTCATGCGCTCGTCCTTCGTGCAGTGCATCTTCCTGAGCACCACGCGGTGCTTCATGGTCTACGACCTGAACCTCTCCCTGACCAAGGGCGAGCCGTTCAACCAGTCGGTGCTCGCCGCGATGCACGTCTACAATCAGGCGTTCGTCTACAAGAACTACGGCATCGGGCAGGCGGAGGCCCTGATCCTGTTCGTCATCTGCGCCGTCATCGGCGTGCTGCAGGTGTACATCGGCAAGAAGGGCGAGGTGGAGGCGTGATGACAAGCCAGAACAACATCCGGACAAGGGCCATCCACGCCATCGTGTTCGCCCTGCTGTCGGCGGCGCTGCTGGCGTTCATCCTGCCGTTCCTGCTGGTGGTCATCAACGTCTTCAAGAAGAAGGCCGACATCAACACCGCGCCGCTCGCCCTGATCGGCAAGCGGGGCTTCACCCTGGACAACTTCCCGGACGCCATGGAGAAGATGAACTTCTGGACGGTGTTCGCCAACTCGGCGGTCATCACCGTCTGCGCCACGGTGCTCACGGTGCTGGTGTCGGCGATGGCCGCGTACGTGATCGTCCGCAACCCCGCGTGGAAGGCGTGCTCCATCTTCTTCGCCGCGATGGTGGCCTCGATGGTCATCCCGTTCCAGGTGCTCATGGTCCCGCTGGTCTCCGTGTACGGCGGCATGTTCGGCGTGCTGAACCACAGGGTGACGCTGATCCTCATGCATGTTGGCTTCTCCGTCTCGCTGGCCACGTTCATGTTCCACGGCGCGATCAAGACCAACGTGCCGATCGAGCTCGAGGAGGCCGCCGGCATGGACGGCTGCAGCACATGGCGCACCTTCTGGACCATCGTGTTCCCCCTGCTCAAGCCGACGATCGCCACCATCACGATCATCGACGCGATGGCCTTCTGGAACGACTATCTGCTGCCCTCCCTAGTGCTCGGCAAGCGCGAGCTGTACACCATCCCGATCGCCACGCAGATCTTCTACGGCACGTACTCCAACGACATCGGCCTGATCATGGCGGCGCTGCTGCTGGCCATGCTGCCGATCCTCATCATGTACCTGTTCCTGCAGCGGTTCATCGTCGAGGGGGTCACCGCCGGCGCGGTCAAGGGCTAAGCCGGCCAAGCCGCCGTCCGCGTGGGGCACGGATATGGCAAGTCCTCCGGAACCCTTGATATGCAAGGGTTCCGGAGGACTGTTTCATATTCGAACATAACAGTCGCGATACTGTATCGCTTTACTGTATAACAGTATGCGGCCGGCCCGCGCCGCCCCTACTCCTCGGCGACGAGATCCAGATACGAGTCGTTCCACAGGTCCTCGTCGCCGTCGGGCATGAGCAGCACGCGCTCCGGGTTCAGGGCCTGCACGGCGCCCTCGTCGTGGGTGACGAGCACGATCGCGCCCTCGTACTTGGCGATGGCCTTGAGGATCTCCTCGCGCGAGGCCGGGTCGAGGTTGTTGGTCGGCTCGTCGAGCAGCAGCACGTTGGCGCGCGAGGTCACCAGCGTGGCCAGGGCCAGGCGGGTCTTCTCGCCGCCGGAGAGCACCTTGGCCGGCTTCATTGCGTCGTCGCCCGAGAACAGGAACGATCCGAGGATGGAGCGCGCCTGCGTGTTGTCGAGCTCGGGCGCGACGTGCTGCAGGTTCTCCAGCACGGTGGCGTCGAGATCCAGCGTGTCGTGCTCCTGCGCGAAGTAGCCGATCTTGCAGCCGTGGCCGTAGTCGACCGAGCCGGTGTCCGGCTCCTCGATGTGCGCGAGCAGGCGCAGCGTCGTGGTCTTGCCGGCGCCGTTGTAGCCGAGGATCACCACGCGCGAGCCCTTGTCGACCGCCAGATTCACGCCGGCGAACACGATGTTCGAGCCGTACGCCTTCGAAATCTCCTTGGCCATGATCGGCGTGCGCCCGCAGGGCGCCGGCTCGGGGAAGCGGATGTCCGCCACCTTCTCGGCCTTCTGCGCCTCGCTCGTCTCGGACAGCAGGCGCTCGGCGCGGCGCATCATGTTCTGCGCGGCCACGGCCTTGGTGGCCTTGGCATGCAGGCGGATGCCCTGCTTCATGAGCCGTTCGGCCTTCTTCTCGGCGACCTCGCGCTCGCGGCGGCGGCGCTCCTCGTCGACCACGCGCTGGTGCAGGTACGCCTTCCAGCCGAGCGAGTACATGTCGATCTGGCCCAGCTGGGCGTCCAAGTGCCACACCTTGTTCACCGTCTCGTCGAGCAGCTCGGTCGAGTGCGAGATGACCAGGAACCCGCCCTCGAACTTCTTGAGGAAGCCGCGCAGCCACTCGATCGAATCGGCATCCAAGTGGTTGGTCGGCTCGTCGAGGATCAGCGTGTCCGCGTCGGAGAACAGGATACGCGCCAGTTCGATGCGCCGGCGCTGGCCGCCCGAAAGCGTGCCGAGCGGGCGGTTCATCACGTCCTGCGGCAGTCCGAGGCTGTCGGCCATCGCGATCGCCTCGGACTGCGCCGCGTATCCGCCGGCCTTGTCGAAATCCTGCATGATCTTGTCGTAGCGGTTCATCGCGCGCGTCATCACGTCCGGATCGGGATCGGTCATCTCCTTCTCGCACTTGCGCATGCGGCTGATGATCGCGGCGATGTCGCGGGCGCTCATCATGCGGTCGAGCGCGGTCTGCTCCTGATCGGCGGCGTGCGTGTCCTGCGGCAGATAGCCGAGCTTGCCCGAGACGCGCACCTTGCCGGAGGTCGGCAGCATGTCGCCGGTGATCACGCGGGTCAGCGTCGTCTTGCCGGCGCCGTTTCGGCCGACCAGACCGATCTTGTCGCCCTTGGCCACATGAAAGTCCGTCGGATGCAGCAGCGTGCGCGCTCCGATCTGAATCTCGAGTCCCTGCGCCTCAATAGCCATGAATCAACCTACTTGCCTGTAATCGATGCCTGTCAGCAGTGCGTAAAAGTCCAACCGACCATCATAGCGAACGCCCTGCCGATGCGCCCGCGGGGCCGCACGGCGCGGGATTTTTCCGCAACATCTCCCGATCCGAAACGTTTTGGTCGTACACTGTCTATATCCATACACGCTTCCGGCACAATGTCGCGGCTTGACGCGTGTGCATGCGTGTGCAGTACTAGGAAGGAATTCCCGCATGGACCCGAATTATCTCGTGCTTTTGGGAATCGTGATCGTGATAGTGGGCTTCGCCCTCAAGCTCGACGCGATCCTGATCATCATCGTGGCGGCCGTGGTGACCGCGCTCGTCGGCGGCATCGGCGCCGACGGCTTCCTCACCACGCTGGGCACCTCGTTCGTCTCGAACCGGAGCATGGCGATCTTCATCATCGTGCTGCTGGTCACCGGCACCCTGGAGCGCAACGGCCTGAAAACCGCCGCCGCGCAGCTCATCGGCAAGGTGAGGAACGCCACGCCCGGCATGGTGATCGCCCTCTACGGCGTGATGCGTCTCGTGTTCGCCGCGTTCAACGTGAGCTTCGGCGGCGTCGCCGGATTCGTGCGCCCCGTCATCATGCCGATGGCGGTCGGCGCCATCGAGGCCTCCGGGCACAAGCCGAACGACGAGTACGTGGAGGAACTCAAGGGCATGGCCTCCGGCATGGAGAACGTGGCGTGGTTCTTCGGCCAGGTGCTGTTCGTGGGCACCGCCGGCGCGCTGCTCGTGCAGTCCACCCTGAAGCCGCTCGGCTACGACGTCGAGCTGCTGCGCATGGCCGCCATCGAGATCCCGGTCGCGGTGATCGCCGTGGCGGTCACCGCCGCCTACTACATGGTCAAGGACGCGCGCCTGCGCAAGAAGTACTACGGCGCGGCCGCCGCGACGGCCGTCAACGGCAAGGAGGCGTGACATGTCGTTCTTCATGGACCCGACCGTTACCATCGGCACGAAGATCCTCGAGGTCTTCTACATCTTCATGGGATTCATGTCCGTGTACGCGGGCGTGCGCAACCTGCTCGACAAGACCAACAAGGCCCGCTACGGCACCTTCGTGTTCTGGACCGCGCTCGGCGTCGTCATCGCGTTCGGCCGGTGGATTCCCGCCGTCGCCGACGGCGTGCTCATCATCGTCATGGTCATCCCCGCGATCTTCCGACAGGTACGCAAGGGCGCAGCCTCCGACGCCGGCGCGCCGAGCGAATCGGAGGTGGCCGCGAACTTCAAGCGCATCGGCATGCGCATCTTCGTTCCGGCCCTGTGCCTCGGCGTGATGATCGCCGCCGTGATCCTGTACGCCTTCTCGCGCGACAACAAGCCGACCGTCTTCCTCAACGATTCGGAGCGGCTGCTCTCGTCGATGGGTGCGCTGTGCATGCTGCCGATGCTGCTGGCCAGCCTCGGCGCGATCTTCACCGCCGCGGGCGTCGGCGACGTGATCGCCGAACTGGTCGGCGGCATCATCCCCAAGGGCAACGTCACGGTCGGCATCATTGTGTTCGGCGTCGGCATGATGCTGTTCACGATGATCATGGGCAACGCCTTCGCCGCGATCACCGTGATGACCGTGGGCATCGGCGCGCCGTTCGTGCTCGCGTACGGCGCCGACCCGGCCGTGATCGGCATCCTGGCGCTGACCTGCGGCTACTGCGGCACGCTGTGCACGCCGATGGCGGCCAACTTCAACATCGTGCCCGTCGCGATGCTCGACATGAAGGACCGCATGGGCGTGATCAAGAAGCAGGTGCTGCCGGCGCTGGTGATGATCGTCGTGCAGATCGTCTACATGCTGATCGCCCGGTAGCCCGTTCCGAAACCCGTCCCGGCGCGTCCGGCGCGCGGAGGGCGGCCTTCCGGTCGCCGCCGCGCGCCCGTTCATACCAAACCAACAACAACGAAGGAGTGTGCCATGAGCCACAAGATTCTGGTCACCGGATTCGACCCGTTCGGCGGAGAGCCGGTCAACCCCGCATTCGAGGCGGTCAAGCTGCTGCCCGACGAGATCGCCGGGGCGCAGGTGATCAAGCTGGAGATCCCGACCGTGTTCACGCGCAGTGCACAGGTGGTCGAAGAGGCGATCGCGCGCGAGAGGCCCGACTACGTGCTGTGCATCGGGCAGGCCGGCGGGCGTTCGGCCCTGACCGTCGAGAAGGTCGCGATCAACCTCGCCGAGGCGCGCATCCCCGACAACGCCGGCGAACAGCCGTTCGACACGCCCCTGCGCGAGGACGGTGACACCGCGTACTTCGCCACGCTGCCGGTCAAGGCGATGGTCAAGAACATCAACGACCACGGCATTCCCGCGTTCATGTCGTACACGGCCGGCACCTACGTGTGCAACAGCATCATGTACCACGTGCTCTATCTGCTCGACCGCAAGTTCCCCGGCGTCAAGGGCGGGTTCATCCACGTGCCGTACGCCACCGCGCAGGGCGTGGGCAAGGCGAACGGCACTCCGACCATGGAGATAGCGACAATGGCCCGGGGCATCGAGGCCGCCATCGAGGCCGCAGTCAGCGTCGAGGTCGATCACGACGACATCATGGGGGAGACCCACTAGACGCCTCTGATCTCATCCGCGTGGCGGATGGGATCAGGGAATAATCAGGGTATGGTCAGGGTCCAATCATTCCCGTGACCGAGGGCGCAGCCGACCGTTCCTTTCTATGCTGAAGCCAGCAGAGGAAAAGGAGCGACCATGGCACGCGTCATCACCAGCGATTCGATCCCCGTCACCACGCCATGCGTCCGCACGGCCGCCATGCGGCCGCCGGCTTCCGATTCGGCTCCGCATGCCCCTTCCGAGGCCGCCTGTGGGGT
>OAXB01000333.1_pt1 | contig 14315 bp, 7 predicted proteins | sample 1501541 | NCBI WGS metagenome assembly OAXB01 (sample SAMEA2580302, study PRJEB22360) | human gut metagenome | biome: human gut; feature: human-associated habitat; material: faeces | place: Denmark | collected 2008/2010
GGGTTGGATCGCGGCGGGGCCCCCGGCCCCCCGCCCCGCCGAACGGGCGACGGCGCAATCCCGTGGCGGCCGCCTTCGCACGCCATCCGCGCATCATACTGGCGGTTGCCGGCGTCCTGCTCGTGGTGGCGGTCGTCGCGGCCATCGCCATACCCCGCATGCTGCGCCATGACGGCGCGCGGCCGACCGAATCGTACGCCGGCACCGACTACGCCTACGCCGGCGTCAAGGAGCTGTCCGCATTCGAGCCGCTCGACCTGTCCTACATCAAGGACACGCCGGAATTCTCGCAGGCGCTCGGCTCGGGCATCGCCGACTCCAGCGCGCAGGATGACGCCTATGCGCAGGACGCCGTGGCCGAGATCTACACCGATCCCCGCCTGAACCTCAAAATCGACGCGGAATACGATTACCTGACCAAGTCGATCGTGCCGAGCGAGACCATGCGCGCCACGCTCGACATCAACGATGCGACCACGCGGATCCAGGAACGCCTCCGGGCGGAGGGCAAGGACGATCTGTTCTACATGCTCGCCGGCTCCAAGGACATGGACCAAGCCAACAAGGCCCACGACGACTGGTTCAAGAGGATGCGGGACAGGAGCAAGCACGGCGACGCCCCGGACGATCCGTACCAGGGGCAGCCGGATCGCGGCAAGACCGTGCACGGATGGTTCCACCACCCAAGGTATTGGGTGGTCCTGCATTTCGACGGGAACGGCAGGAAGCTCGAGCGGCCCGAGGTGCTGCAGATCAACGTCAAGGAGCACGGACTGGCGGCGCCGGAGCCCCTGTCGGCCACCATCGACGACCAGGGATGGCTCAGCCTGTCGTGGAAGGCGGTCAAGGGCGCCAAGCAGTACGCGATCGCCGTCTTCAACAAGCGCGAATCGGAGCCGACCATCCTGGACATCGCCGACGGGAACGCCACCTCGTGGAGCGCCGCCCGCGCGCCGATCGGCGATTCGAACTCCCCGGCCCTGATGGCCACCGACATCAACGGCGACCAGCTGAAGGACAAGGACCGCACCGACGCCGACAGCCGATACCTGATCACCCAGAACGGCGCCGTCGGCGTCGGCGTGATCGCGATGAACGACGACTTCGCCTCCGCGCCGGCCTACAAGCAGCTGATCGGCAAGGGCGTGTCCGCGGGCAGCGACTTCGCGTCCCTGGCCGTCGGCGAGTTCACCTTCAACTCGGACAGCGAAACCGGGTGGGACCGCGTGAATTCGAAGATCTACCGGCTGCCCGACGATGCCGGCGAGCTGCTGGCTGACATCGCCTCATACCCGCAGACCGTGCCCTACGTCGCCGCGGACGGCTCGCTGCGCAACGGGTCGACGCAGGCGCTTGCCGGCGAGATCGCCCCGGCGAGCAAGGTGCTGGTGAATTCGTTCCTGGGCAGGCCCGACCAGTACCGGATCGACGCGGTCGGCGGCCCCGACACGCTCGTGGCCACGCTGCGGTTCTACGCGGCCGGCACGCGCGCCCCCAAGTCCGTCGAGCACACGCTCGTCGTGCCGAGCGCGGACTACGACATCGCCGGGCTGCTCAAGCAGTACAACACCGATTCACTCAAGCGCTCCGCCCAGACCGGCATGGTCGTGCAGTCCGTGTCCGACAACGATCTGAAGAAGGCGGTGGAGCAGAACAAGGTCGACAGGAAGAAGGCGGAGGTCAAGCCGGACACGCCGCTCAACCAATTCACCGACAAGGCCAGCGGCGATCCGCTGGTGCAATTCATCATGGCGAAGTTCAGCGCAGGCGAGGGCACCTTCCCGGTCGACCAGTTCAAGCACCCGGGGGAACAGGACGAGGTGTTCGCGGCCCGCGCCACGGACGCCGCGGCGATGGCGTGGTACCAGAACTCCTTCGCCTACGACGGGGGCACGTACGGCCCGTCGTACTACGCCGGCAACATCGTCGCCATCGTGGACAAGGACAAGGTCGACACCGTATCCGCGGCGGCGGATCAGGCGATCGCCGAGATCAAGCCGTCCGGCTCGGACGCGGACAAGATCAAGCAGATCAACGATTGGATCACGGGCAAGGTCGAGTACGACTACGCCGCCTACCAGATGGGGCAGGAACGCCCCGTGCCGATCTATCTGCCCGCGCACAACGCGTGGGACGGCTTCGAGCACGGCAAGGTGGTCTGCGACGGCTACGCGAGCATGTTCCATGCGATCGCGATGAAGGCCGGCCTGCAGACGATGGTCGTCACCGGGCACACGTCGCAGGGCGGGCACGCCTGGAACGTGGTGAAGGTCGACGGCAAGTGGCGCACCGTGGACTGCACCTGGAACGACTCCCCCGCCGGCGACCAGTACCTGCTGGTCGACACCAGCGCGTTCTCCGATCCGCGCACCTACGACGCCGAATGGATCCAGGACGACGACCCGCTGCTCAATACGATCCTCACCGACGTCGGCGGCTCGCTGTCGGTGCAGTGACGAGTAGGTGCGGCGCCGGCCGGCGCCGCACCCGCTTCTGGCGGCCGCTCGAACGACATCGCACACGCGGATACGCATAAGGGAAGGCCCCCGAGGTGATCCTCGGGGGCCTTCCCTTACGGTTTGGCCGGTATGACCGAAGTCAGACCAACGTCACTCGTTGTCGCCGGCGGTGGCAGCGGTGGCGGTGACGGCACCCTGCACGTCGGTCTTCACGCCGGAGTACACCCAGTCGGTGTAATCCGGGTGATCGTAGCCCTTGTCGACCGCGAACTGGAAGGCTTCCTTGCGGAAGGCCTCGAGCTCGTCGATCTTGTCGGCGTACTTCTCGGCATCGATCATGCGCAGGGCCTCGGCGGTCAGCTCGTAGCGATCGATGTTGTTCACACGCACCATGTCGTACGGCGTGGTGGTGGAGCCCTGCTCCTCGTAGCCGTGAACGTTGAAGTTGTCGTGGTTCGGGCGGTCGTAGATCAGGCCACGGACGTCGCGGGCGTAGGAGTGGTACGCGAACAGCACCGGCTTGTCGGCGGTGAAGATGTCGGCGAACTCCTCGTCGGTCAGCGCCTCGTCGTTCTCCTTGGCGGACTGGAGCTTGACCAGGTCCACCACGTTGACGACCTTGAACTTGACGCCAAGGGCGGCAAGCTTGTCGGCGGCGGCCATGAGCTCCTGCTGCGGAACGTCGCCGGCGGCGGCGAGCACGATGTCGGCCTCGTCGTTGGACTTGACGTTGGAAGCCCACTTCCACTCGGCGGCACCCTTCTCGAGCTCGGCACGGGCCTCGTCGAGGGTCAGCCAGGTGGCGGCCGGCTGCTTGCCGGCGATGATCGCATTGATCTTGTTGGTGGACTTGTAGCACTTCTCGGCGACGGCCAGCAGCATGTTGGAATCAACCGGGAAGTAGATGCCGATGACGTGGTCGTTGTTGAAGCACTTGTTCAGCAGCAGCGAGGTGACGCCCGGATCCTGGTGCGAGAAGCCGTTGTGGTCCTGACGCCAGACGTGCGAGGAGACCAGCAGGTTCATCGAGGAGATCGGCTTGCGCCACGGGATCTCGCGGACGGTGGCCTCGAGCCACTTCGCATGCTGGTTGAGCATGGAGTCGATCACGTGCACGAAGGACTCGTAGGAGCTCCAGATGCCGTGACGGCCGGTGAGCAGGTAGGCCTCGAGGAAGCCTTCCATCTGGTGCTCGGACAGCTGCTCGGTGACCTGACCGGTGACGGCCATGTGCTCATCGGTCAGCTCGGAGATGTAGCCGGCGTCCCACTGCTTGTTGGTCACCTCGTAGGCGGCCTGCAGACGGTTGGACGCGGTCTCGTCCGGTCCGAAGATACGGAAGGAATCCGGGTTCAGCTTGATGATGTCGCGGGTGTAGACGCCCAGACGACGGGTGGCCTCGAGCTGGCCCCAGCCGTGGCCGAACTCCTTGACTTCCTTGACCTCGTAGTCCTCGAGCGCCGGGAGCTTGAGATCCTCGCGGATCACGCCGCCGTTGGCGTTCGGGTTGGCGCCGATGCGCAGCTCGCCCTTCGGCATGAAGGCCAGGACATCGTCCTTGACCGCGCCGTTGGCGTCGAACAGCTCTTCCGGCTTGTAGGACTCGAGCCAGTTCTTGAGGACCTGGAAGTGGGCCTCGGTGTCGCGGGCGGAAGCCAGCGGGACCTGGTGAGCACGCCAGGAGCCCTCGGTCTTCTTGCCGTCGATGAACTTCGGGCAGGTCCAGCCCTTCGGGGTGCGGAAGATGATCATCGGGTAGAACGGACGATGCATGTCGTCGGTCTGGGCCGCGGCCTTGATGTCGCAGATCTCGTCCCAGATGGACTCGAACAGGTCGGCGAAGCGGCGGTGGATCGACATGTGGCTCTCATCGTCGAAGCCGGCGACGAACTCGTAGGGCTCGTAACCCATGCCGTGGAAGAACTCGTGGAGCTCCTCGTCGGAGATGCGCGACAGGATGGTCGGGTTGGCGATCTTGTAGCCGTTGAGGTGCAGGATCGGCAGCACGATGCCGTCAGTGCGCGGGTTCACGAGCTTGTTGGACTGCCAGCCGGTGGCCAGCGGGCCGGTCTCGGCCTCGCCGTCGCCGACGATGGCCGGGACGAACAGGCTCGGGTTGTTCATGACGGCGCCGTACGCGTGGGACAGCGCGTAGCCGAGCTCGCCACCCTCGTGGATGGAGCCCGGGGTCTCCGGAGCGAAGTGGGACGGGATGCCGCCCGGGTAGGAGAACTGGCGGAAGAACTTCTGCAGGCCGGCCTCATCCTTGGTGATCTTCGGGAAGGTCTCGGTGTAGGTGCCGTCCAGGTAGGACTGCGAGGTGCCGGCGGGTCCACCGTGGCCCGGTCCCATGATGATCACGGTGTTCTGCTGGTGATCGGCGATGAAGCGGTTGATGTGGCCGATGAGGAAGTTCAGGCCCGGGGTGGTTCCCCAGTGGCCCACCAGGCGGTGCTTCACGTCTTCGCGAGTGAACGGTTCCTTCATCAGCGGGTTGGAACGCAGATAGATCTGGCCAATGGACAGATAGTTGGAGGCGCGCCAGTACTTGTCAACGCCTTCGAGGGCTTCCTCGGAAACCGGAGCGTCAAGCTTCTTCCAAGGGGTGCCAATAACAGGACTCGTCATGTGTACTCCTGTACTCCTGCACAGTATTGTGCGATTGGTTATTATCGGTAGGTCATGAACCCCGCGAAACCTTGCAATCTCACGTTGGCTCAATCCCAATCACTTTGCATCATACGAGCGATTCGCGACTTTTGGCCGTTTTTTTGCGTGTGTGTGCAGAAATGTTAACTAAATTACGCAAAATGTTTGCTTTGATTATTCGAATTGTTCACGCCGAATTTTCTTGAAGATATCGTGAAAACGGCGGAATACAGCCATAATACGGCATCTCGGGAGCGATCTTCGCGTTCGTTTCAACCCTCGGAAACGCGGCGTGTTGTCAATCGAACGTGCGCATCTGTGAACTTCCCCGGCGTGTTTCGGCCGGGCGCCAATGTCGCCTTACACCGCCACAATGGTGCTACTTGTTGTCGTTCCATGCGACATCGCACCGATACGTATATCGAACATATATAAGGGAGCATTCATGGCATCAGGTCCTGTACTCGTCGTCGACTTCGGAGCCCAGTACGCGCAGCTGATCGCACGCCGCGTGCGCGAGGCCAACGTCTATTCGGAACTCGTGCCGCATTCCATGCCGGTCGACGAGATCCTGGCCAAGGATCCGCAGGCCATCATCCTGTCCGGAGGCCCCGCCTCCGTCTTCGAGCCCGGCGCGCCGCGCGTCGACAAGAAGCTGTTCGAGGCCGGCGTTCCGGTGCTCGGCATCTGCTACGGCTTCCAGGCCATGGCCTACGCGCTCGGCGCCGACGTGGACAAGGCGGCGCTCGGCGAATACGGCAAGACCGAAACCGTCATCGACGACGCCGAGGGCCTGCTCGCCGGCTCCCCGGACGAGCAGAACACCTGGATGAGCCACGGCGTCGCGGTCAAGACCGCCCCCGAAGGCTTCGAAGTGCTCGCCCACACCGCCGGCGCGCCCGTCGCCGCCATGCAGGACCCGTCCCGCAAGCTCTACGGCGTGCAGTGGCACCCGGAGGTCAAGCACACCCCGCTCGGCCAGAAGCTCATCGAAACCTTCCTGCACGAGTGCGCCGGCCTGCCCGACAACTGGGACGCCTCCAGCATCATCGAGGACCAGGTCGCGAAGATCCGCGAGAAGGTCGGCGACGCCGAGGTGATCTGCGGCCTGTCCGGCGGCGTCGACTCCGCCGTCGCCGCGGCCCTCGTGCACAAGGCCATCGGTGACCAGCTCACCTGCGTGTTCGTCGACCACGGCCTGCTGCGCAAGGGCGAGGTCGAGCAGGTCAAGCACGACTTCGTCGCCGCCACCGGCATCAGACTCATCACCGTGGACGCCGAAGCCGACTTCCTCGAGGCCCTCAAGGGCGTCTCCGAGCCCGAGCGCAAGCGCAAGATCATCGGCGAGAAGTTCATCCGCACCTTCGAAAAGGCCCAGCGCCAGGTGCTCGAAGAGGCCGGGGCCCGCGGCAAGGAAGTGAAGTTCCTCGTGCAGGGCACCCTCTACCCCGACGTCGTCGAGTCCGGCGGCGGCGACGGCGCGGCCAACATCAAGTCCCACCACAACGTCGGCGGTCTGCCCAAGGACATCAAGTTCCAGCTCATCGAGCCGCTGCGCACCCTGTTCAAGGACGAGGTGCGCGCCATCGGCACCGAGCTCGGCCTGCCCGACGAGATCGTCTGGCGCCAGCCCTTCCCCGGCCCCGGCCTGGGCATCCGCATCATCGGCGAGATCACCAAGGAGCGCCTCGACCTGCTGCGCGAGGCCGACGCCATCGCCCGCGAGGAACTCTCCAAGGCCGGCCTCGACCGCGACATCTGGCAGTGCCCCGTCGTGCTCCTGGCCGACGTCCACTCCGTCGGCGTCCAGGGCGACGAGCGCACCTACGGCTCCCCCATCGTCCTGCGCCCGGTGAGCTCGGAAGATGCCATGACCGCCGACTGGTCCCGCCTCCCCTACGACGTCCTCGCCACCATCTCCACCCGCATCACCAACGAGTGCCGCCAGATCAACCGCGTGGTGCTGGACTGCACCTCCAAGCCCCCGGCAACCATCGAGTGGGAGTAATTGGATGACGGAGTGTCCTCTGCGTTGCTCCCCGGTCGACGTGCCTTAGCACGCCTTCCCTCGGTGCGCCTTGAGGGCACACGCGTCATCCAATTACTCCGCTTGGCCAAGCGCGTGATGGGTTGAAGCGCATTTCGGTATCCTATGTCGTTATTCGTTCAATGATTCCAGCTCCCCTCTCTGAGGGGAGCTGTCGGCGTAGCCGACTGAGGGGAGATCATGCGAATCGGCTTGATGTTAGGCGTTCGTGGTAATCCTCCCCTCAGACCGCTTCGCGGCCAGCTCCCCTCGGCGAGGGGAGCCAGATGTATGGCGCAGCCCCGTCGGCACCCGCCGGCGGGGCTGCGCCATACGGTATAATCCTCCTGTTTACGATGACGTTCGGAAAGGGATGCCGACCCATGCGACAGGGATTCGACAACGACAAGTACATCGAGCTGCAGGCCGCCAACATCAAGAAGCGCATCGCGCAGTTCGGCGGCAAGCTCTATCTGGAATTCGGCGGCAAGCTGTTCGACGACTACCATGCGTCGCGCGTGCTGCCCGGCTTCGAGCCCGATTCGAAGTTCCGCATGCTCAAAAGCCTGTCGGACGACGTGGAGATCGTCATCGCGATCAACGCCAACCACATCGAAAAGGCCAAGATGCGCGGCGATCTGGGCATCACCTACGACGAGGACGTGCTGCGGCTGATCGATGTGTTCCGCTCCCGCGGATTCCACGTCGGCTCCGTCGTGCTCACCCAGTACGCGGGCCAGCCGGCGGCCGACGCCTACCGCCGGCGCCTCGACCAGCTGGGCATCACCTGCTACCTGCACTACCCCATCGCCGGATACCCGCACGACATCGAGCACATCGTGTCGGACGAGGGATACGGCAGGAACGACTACATCGTCACCTCCCGCCCGCTCGTCGTGGTCACCGCGCCAGGGCCCGGCTCCGGCAAGCTCGCCACCTGCCTGTCGCAGCTCTACCACGAGAACAAGCGCGGCATCGCCGCCGGTTACGCCAAATTCGAGACCTTCCCTATCTGGAACCTGCCGCTCAACCATCCGGTGAACATCGCGTACGAGGCCGCGACCGCCGACCTCGACGACGCCAACATCATCGACCCGTTCCATCTGGAGGCGTACGGCGAGACCACGGTCAACTACAACCGCGACGTCGAGGCCTTCCCCGTGCTCAAGGCCATGATGGAGCGGATCATGGGCGAAAGCCCCTATCAGAGTCCGACCGACATGGGCGTCAACATGGCCGGCTACGCCATCGTCGACGACGACGCCTGCCGCGAGGCCGCCAGGCTCGAGATCGTGCGGCGCTACTTCGCGGCCGCCGTCAACGCCAAGCGCACCGGCACCGGCGAGGAGCAGGTCGAACGGCTGCGCTCGATCATGAACAGGGCCGGCGTCGACAAGGATCTGTCGCCGGCGCGGTCCACCGCGCTGCTCAAGGAGGAGACGACCGGCGCCCCGGCCGGCGCCATGGTGTTGCCCGACGGGCGCGTGATCACCGGCAAGACCGGCGATCTGCTGGGCGCCGCCAGCGCGCTGCTCATGAACGCGCTCAAGGCCGTGACCGGCGTGGACGAGGGCACGCGCGTGATCGACGACGCCGCCATCGAGCCGATCTGCCGGCTGAAGACCGAGCATCTGTCCAGTGCGAACCGCCGGCTGCACTCCGACGAGACGCTGATCGCGCTGTCGCTCACCAGCGCGTCCAGCCAGCAGGCCGCCCGCGTGATCGGCGGGCTGGAGAAGCTGCGCGGCTGCGACGCGTTCTTCTCGGTCATCATCTCGTCCACCGACGAGGAGCTGTACCGCAAGCTCGGCATCAACGTGTGCTGCGAGCCCAAGTACGAGCGCATGAGCCTGTACCACAAGTGACGTTCCCGCCGGATCCGCCGTCGCCGCCCCATGCTGTGACCCAGCTCACATTTGATCAATCGCGTCGTCGTGAGCGTTCACGCACTACAATGGGTGCTTGAGTGTGAACAAAGCGGTCACACGCAGCAGTACCAGCCCGACGAGGAGATCACCCGTGACAATAACCAACATCTACATCGCAAGCCCCGAAGGCGCCAATGGCCGCAACGTCGTCGCATACGGCGTGCTCAAGGCGCTGACCTCCAAGTACAAGACCGCCGTGTTCCGCCCCGCCGTCTCCAACCACGACCAGTTCACCCCGATACTGCTCAATGCTTCCAACGCCGGGCTCGGCGTGGCGCTGTCCACCGGCCTTGACGTGCATCAGGTGCGCCGCGACAAGGAGGGCTCGCGCGGCGACATCGTGGCCGCGTTCCACGACGCGATGAGCGTGTCCCGCGCCGACGCGGCGCTGATCGTCGGCACCGACCATTCCCACGTCAACGATCCGACAACCTACGAGTTCAACGCGAACATCGCGGCCGACCTGCAGGCCGGCGTGTTCCTGGCCGTGTGCACGATCGACCGCTGGCCCGACGAGCTCAGGGACACGGTGCAGCTGTCCATCGAAGGCATGGAGGCCGCGGGCAACAAGGTGCTCGGCATCTTCGTGACCGGCTGCGAGCCGCGCCACGCCGTCTCCGTCAAGGAGACCCTCGCCGGCTTCGGCCTGCCGGTGTGGACCATCCCCCAGATGCCGTTCTCCGAGGCGTCGCACGCCGACGCGGCCCTCGCCGCGTTCCAGGCCAACGTGCCGACCGAAGAGGTGCTCAAGGCGCTCGACGTCGACATCAACTTCCCGATCACCTCCTACGCGTTCCAGCACAGCCTGCTCGGCCGCGCCAAGATCAACAAGAAGACGATCGTGCTGCCGGAGGGCGAGGAGGACCGCATCATCAAGGCGGCCGACTACCTGCTCGAGCGCGAGATCGTGAACCTGATCATCGTGGGCGACAAGGACGCCATCCTGGCGCGGGGCGGCGAACTGGGGCTCAAGTACCTCAACCGCGCCCGCTTCCAGGCGCTGGACGACGAGAACGTCCTCAAGCCCATGGTGGCCAAGCTGTGCGAGCTGCGTGCCAAGAAGGGCATGACCGAGGAGCAGGCGCGCCAGACGCTGGCCGACGCCAGCTACTTCGGCACGATGCTCGTCGTGCTCGGCTACGCCGACGGCCTGGTTTCCGGCTCGGTCAACTCCACGGCGAACACCGTGCGCCCGGCCCTGCAGGTCATCAAGACCAAGCCCGGCCAGAAGATCGTCTCCGGCGCGTTCCTCATGTGCTTCAAGGACCATGTCACCGTGTTCGCCGACTGCGCGATCAACCTCAACCCGGACGCCGAGCAGCTCGCCGAAATCGCGCTGCAGTCGGCCGAGACCGCCAAGGCCTTCGGCATCGACCCGAAGGTCGGCATGCTCTCCTACTCCACGCTCGGTTCCGGCAAGGGCCCCGACGTGGATATCGTCGAGGAGGCCACGAAGATCGTCAAGGAGAAGGCCCCGGACCTGCCGGTCGTCGGCTCCATCCAGTTCGACGCCGCCTGGTCGCCAACCGTGGCCGCCACCAAGGCCAAGGGCAACGACATCGCCGGCCACGTCAACGTGTTCGTGTTCCCCGATCTGTGTGCCGGCAACATCGCGTACAAGGCCGTGCAGCGCTCCTCCGGCGCGCTCGCCATCGGCCCGGTGCTGCAGGGCCTCAACCGCCCGGTCAACGACCTGAGCCGCGGCGCCCTCGTGCAGGACATCATCAACACGATCGCCCTGACCGCCATCGAGGCGCAGTAGCCCGCACCTCCCGCGGCCCGCATGCGCAGGCCGCCCATCCCTGTTCCCAAGGCCCATCGCCCTCCCGGCGACGGGCCTTTTCTCATAGCCCCATGAGGCCGGCACCGGCATGTCCCCGCCAGCGGGAACAGCATCAGTCATCATGGGCCTCCCGTGCCATAATTACCCAAATTCCTAGCACGCATATGAGCGGCATTGCGGGCTAAGAATCTCAGGATCAGGCGAGCGGCAACGCAGCACACCGTCATGAGGCATGGCGACATGCCGGATCAGGCCATTGACAATGCAGCTAGTTACTGAGTAACCTAATAACCATCAAGTTGATTACTCAGTAACCATGCAAGGAGGTAGGATGGCGATCAAGGAAGCACTGCTGGCATTGCTGCAGCGGGAACCCGCCAGCGCATACCAGCTGAAGAAGGATTTCGACGCCACCACCAGCCAGACCTGGCCGCTCAACATCGGCCAGGTCTCCACCACGCTGCAGCGCCTGCAGCGCGACCGGCTCATCGAGCAGAGTCCCGGCGCCGCCGATCTCGCCGCCATTCCCGATGCCGGCGCCGCCGCCGGTTCCGGCCCCGGCGCCGCCACCCGCACCCCAACCTCAACCAAGGTCCAGCAGACCGTGCTTTGGCGGCTGACCGATCAGGGCCGGCGGATCGTGGCCCAATGGTGGAGCACGCCGGTGACGCTGGAGCAGCGCGGCCGCGACGAACTGGTGATGAAGCTCGCGTTCGCGGTGGACACGCCGGGAGTCGACGTCGCCGCGCTGGTGCAGCGCCAGCGCACGTCGCTGCAGCAGCTGCTGCACGACGTGACACGGGCCCGGCGGTCCCTGCCCCACGACGATCTCGCCGGCCAGCTGGTGCTCGACCACCACATCTTCGCCACCGAAGCCGAACTGCGCTGGCTGGACACCATCGACGGCGCATGGCTGCGCGCCCATCTGCGCGCGCATGCCGCGACCACCGCAGGCGCGGCCGCGCAGACCCCCGAAGCCCCCGAACGGGCCGACGATTCCGCAACGGCATCAAGGAGATGACATGACCGCAACGACCACCGGCGATCCGACCGCCTCGCCCCGCACCCAAGGCCAGCAATCCGGCAACGACGCGCACGAAGGCCCGATACTGCGGCTGCGCGACGTATCGCGCACGCACGGCGAGGGCGCGCGGCTCGTGCACGCGCTGAACCACGCGAATCTCACGCTGCATCCCGGCGAGTTCGCGGCGATCATGGGCCCCAGCGGTTCCGGCAAATCGACGCTGCTGAACCTGGCGGGAGGATTGGACACGCCGACCAGCGGCCATGTGCTGGTCGAGGGCGTGGATCTCGCCGCGATCGGCGTGGCCGAGCGGGCGCGGATGAGGCGGCGCTCCATCGGCTACGTGTTCCAGGACTTCAATCTGCTGCCCGCCCTGAGCGCACGCGAAAACGTCCAGTTCCCGCTCGAGCTGGACGGCTGGCCGGTCGGCCGCGCCGCGGACGCCGCGATGCGTGCGCTGGACGAGGTCGGCATCCCCGAACTCGCCGACCGCATGCCTGAGGACATGTCGGGAGGCCAGGCGCAGCGCGTCGCCATCGCGCGGGCCCTGGTCGGCAGCCGCCGGCTGCTGCTGGCCGACGAGCCGACCGGCGCCCTGGATTCCAACACGGGCACCGCCATCCTCGAGGTGCTGCGCCGCCGCGCCGATCAGGGCGCCGCGGTGCTGCTGGTGACCCATGAGCCGCGGTTCGCGGCGTGGGCCGACCGCACGATTTTCCTGCGCGACGGCTCCATCATCGACGCGACCGAACCCGACGACGTGGATCGGCTGCTCGACGGCGACGGCGCGCCCTTCGCCGGATGACGCCGGCGCCGTGCGCCCGCGCTCCCATTCCGTATCCCCATCCCGTATTCCTGCATTACGACCGCCATCCCGACTGCGAGGCCCAATGATGATCCGCTCATCCCTATCCGAACGCATGCTCACCGCGTGCCGCCGCTGGAGGCCGGCGCTGCGCATGGGCTGGCGCGACGCGCGCCGCCATCTGGCGCGCACCGTATTTTCCCTGCTGCTGGTCGTGGTGCCCGTCGCCGCGCTGATCTCCGGACTGGCCGTCACCACCGCGCTGCGGGCCAACCGCCAGCAGGCGCTGGATTCGATTCCCCCGGACGCGCAGGGCGTCATCACCGCGACCGCCGTGCGGCGCGGCGACGAGCCGTTCCCGCAGTTGCCGGAGGGCGCGCCCGGGGTATGGGTGGACGACCTGTCCCAGCAGCCGGCCACCGTCGACGAGCTGCAGCGCATCATCCCGCCGGAGGACACGCTGCTGCCGTTCTGGAAGTCGCCCGATCTGCTGGCCACCACGGCCACGTCCATGCGTCCGGGCGAGCAGAGCGCCGCCGGCGAGAAGGTCAGCGCGGCGGCCGGGAAGACGGATATCGCCGCCACGAGCGTCGTCACCATGACCGAAGCCAGCGCCGAGGCGCTGGACCAGCTGCTGCCGACGCCGTCAAGCGGCTCGGTGCCGCGCGATGCGACCGAGCTGGTGGTCACCACCGGACTTGCCGAGCAACTGCATCTGCGCGTCGGCGATACGATCACGATCACCGCTCCCCCGTTCCAAGGCTATATGAGCACCGACGGCCGCATCGGCGACGTCATCGAGGATTCGCAGCGCGCATGGCGCGTCAGCGGGCTTGTCGACGATGCCGGATCCCATGCCTGGGGGCTTGAGGGATGGATGTCACGCATGGTGGAGCAGGATCCGCTGGGCGTCGACGGCCATTATCTGGTGATGGGAAGCGGCCCGGTGACCTGGGCGCAGGCGAAATCCATGAACGTGCTGCAGGCATTCGTGGTGTCGCGCCACGTGCTGACCGACGGCTATCCCCCGGCCGACCAGCGCTATCCGGTGCGAATCGACGCGCAGGCCGCGCTCGCGCAGGCCGTCGCCGGCATCCTGACCACGGTGCTCGGCGTCGTGGTGGTGCTCTTCTTGGTCACGCCGGCGTTCTCGGTCTCCACCGACCAGCAGCGCCGCACGCTCGGTCTGGCGGCGGCCTGCGGCGCGTCGCCGCGCGACCTCAAGCGCATCGTCACCTCGCAGGGGCTCATCATCGGCCTGTGCGGCGGTCTGATCGGCACGCTGCTCGGGTTCCTGGCCATGCTGGTCGCCGTGCCGCCGCTACGCCACATCAGCATTCCCGAGGTGTTCGGATCCTTCCCGTGGCCGATGATGGCCGCGGTGATCGCCATGGCGATCATCATCGGCTATGTAGCCACGCTGATGCCGGCCCGGCGGGTCGGCAGGCTCAATCCGGTCGAGGCGCTGAAGGACCTGCCCGCGGCCGAGCGCCACGGTCGCGGCCGCATGCACGCCGCCGCACAGTACGCCTCGGGGCCGGCGCTGCTCGTCGCCGCGGTCGCCTGCGGCGCGGCGAGCCTGGCCCTGCCGACGCCGGCCATAACGGACGGGGGTGGGGCCGGCGGCGGGGGCCAGCGCCG
>OAXB01000334.1_pt1 | contig 14280 bp, 7 predicted proteins | sample 1501541 | NCBI WGS metagenome assembly OAXB01 (sample SAMEA2580302, study PRJEB22360) | human gut metagenome | biome: human gut; feature: human-associated habitat; material: faeces | place: Denmark | collected 2008/2010
CGGTGGCCCGGTCCTCCAGCCTCCGCCCCCGCTGGCGGGGGCCGTCGGCGCAGCCGACTGGGGGTGGTCATGGTCGCAAAAACATCAATCCCGTGCCACGCAGCCTCCGCCTCCCCAACCCAATCCAGCACCCCGTAATCCCCTAATTCCCCGTTCCCCTAAACCTTCGAATTTCTTAGAAACGCTTAGTTGGCGCTAAGATTTCCTTCGTCCCCCGTAGTACGGCGTGTCATTCCGTAATTTGGCGATTTTATCTCGTCTCGAAGGGGTGAACTTTCGAGGGGCTGCAAACACTCGAAATCATCCGATATTCGGTATTCACGAGGGGGAGTTCACTCCCCCGTCAGGGTGTACACGAACCGGGGTAATCGCAATTAACGTCGCCCATTATAGGCGCGTACTGGGCTTTGGTATGCGCGAACGACAGTAAGAGATGGACGACACTATGAAGAAGATCTCAGATTGGTTCGCCGGGGCGAAGGCGGGGGTGTGCCGGAACGTTGGCACGAAGATCGTAGCCATGGTCGCCGCAGTAGCGATGCTTGGGGGCGTTGCCGGCGTGAGCATGACCGCCATGGCCGAGGAAGGCCAGACGCCTGACGTTCAGACGACGCAGCAGGCCACCCCCACCACGGACACCGCCACGACCAACGACGATGCGTCAGCCGATGGCGCCGCGACCGGCTCGCTGCTGGTTGATGAGACGTTCAAGAACAACACATTCTCCGATCCTTCCAAGTGGTCGACCAGGGATGGCGCGTGCCTGACCGCCAGTGGCTGCTTCAACACGACGGATACTTCTGACATTCAGCAGAAGGGCGATGGCACGGGCTATCTGCAGCTCACGGATGGCTCCACCAGCAAGAGGGGTTCCGTGCTGTACAATCAGGCGATCCCGTCTGGCAATGGTCTGGACATCACCTTTGATTACTACATGTATGGCGGTGATAAGTTTGACGGCAACTATGGCGATGGCATCAGCTTCTTCCTGACCGATGGTGCCGCCACGCTGAGCCAGACCGGTGCCGGTGGCGCCGGCATGGGCTATGCGTCCGTGGATGAGGACGGTGCCGGCAGCGGGGCTCGTGTGGAGGGCATCGCTCAGGGTGTTCTGGGCATCGGTCTTGACGAGTTCGGCAACTTCAGCAAGCAGTCCATTTACTCTCCTGGCAGCAGGGATCGCGTCACCGGCGGCAACGACTGCACCGTTCCCTATGACAATGGTCCCCACACGGTGACCTTGCGCGGCAAGGGCACTCAGGATGGCAACGGCAAGTGGAACAATGGGTACTGCGTCGTCGCCGGCGCTCAGCAGGACAGCAGCTTCCAAACCGGTACGGCCACCACCTCCGAGAATGACGGCAACGGCAAGACGGTTCGCGTGCTGATCTCCGAGCCGAACGCGGACGGCTATCAGACGGTCACTGTTTACATTGACGGTACGCAGGTGGTGTCTCATACGCTTGACTACAAGCTGCCCACTATCATCAAGTTCGGTTTCTCCGCCGGCACCGGCGCGGCCAGCCAGGCCCAGCTGATTCGTGGCCTGAGCGCGCATTCGGTCAAGAGCCTAACCGCCATCGATCTGGTCAAGGCCGTGGGCAAGGATGCGTACCCGGATGCGGACACCCATATCTTCAAGTCCGGCGACAAGGTTCCGTATGTGTTCACTGTGACCAACGGCGGCACCACCACGCTGAACAACGTGACGGTCAAGGATCCGCGGATTTCGAACATCTCCTGCCCGAACACGACGCTCGCTCCCGGCAGCCCGATGACCTGCACCGGCGAGCTGACCTTGACCGACGACATGGTCAAGGACGGCAAGCTCACCAACACAGCGACCGCAAACGGCACGGACGGCACTAAGACCGTCTCGGACATCGATTCCGTGACCATCAATACGGTCAAGCCCCTTGGCGCGCCGGATCATCACAAGAAGATTCTGAGCAACGGCAATGGTTCGTACACGCTGAACCTCGACGTGGTGGGTGATTCTACCGAGTCCACCACGACCACGGTCCAGCCGCTGGACATCGCTCTGGTCCTGGACGTGTCCGGTTCTATGGCGGATCCTATGGGAGACGATTCCTACTCTGAGGTGTATGCCCTTGACACTGATAGTTCGTATTACGTGCTTGTGGACGGCCAGTATGAAAAGGTGTCATACAACAGCAAACGTGAACAATGGCGTTACCAAAGTGGCCAGGAGTGGGTTACCGTGACTCCGAGGACGAGTGCTGATGATACGAATCAGTCGCACACACAGTTCTATTCCCCTTCTTCGAAGATTGATGCTTTGAAGACCGCTGTGAACAATTTCATCAGCGCGACGGCTGCCGAGAATGCGAAGATTAACGATCAGACTCAAGGCCAAGGGGATCTGAACCGAATCGCATTGGTGAAGTTCGCCGGTAATACGTCGGATTCTGTTGGTAACGATCATTACCGCGATGGTCGGTATACCTACAACAACACGCAGATTGTGAGTGAATTGACGTCGGATCTTTCTGGTTTGGCGAATACGGTCACTTCGCTTGATGCGGCAGGTGCTACGCGGGCTGATTACGGTTTCCAGAAGGCTCAGGTCGCATTGCAGAGTGCGCGTCCCAATGCGAAGAAGGTCGTCATTTTCTTCACGGATGGTCAGCCGACATCGAGCGACTCCTTCGAGGATACGGTCGCGAATGATGCGATTAAGAATTCCAAGGCGTTGAAGGATGCCGGGACGACGGTCTATTCCATCGGCGTGTTCGCGGATGCTGATCCGAGCAACACCTCGACCGACCAGAAGAATCGTTTCAATGCGTACATGCATGGTGTTTCCAGCAATTATCCGAATGCCACGGCATGGAACAATCTTGGTCAGCGTGCTGATGGCAGCGACTATTACAAGGCTGCTTCGAATGCCGATGATCTGAACAAGATTTTCTCTGAGATTCAGCAGGAGATCACGACGGGTACCTCGTATTCGAACGTGTCGATCACGGATGAGCTGTCGAAGTATGTGCAGCAGTCCGGCATCGAATACTCCGATGCTGCGGATGGTAACGGCTTCCATACGGTGACGGACGGCGTGACCCTGACTGTCAAGGATACCGACGGCAATCCGCAGACGCTTGCTTCGGATCAGTACACGCTGCTGTTCAACCCGGCCGGCAACGGTACGGTGAAGGCGCAGTTCGCCTCCGGTTACAAGCTGCAGAAGGGGTGGACGTACACGCTGTCCTACAACGTGGATCTCACCCAGACCGCCTACGACGAGTATGCAGCGAACAATGGTGGTTACGGCAACGTGACCGGCGATAAGGACACGGACATCAATATCGAGAATCCGACATCCTCCGAGAAGCCCGGTTTCCACAGCAACGACTACGCCTACGTCACCTACACGGCGGATGGCAAGGAGAAGAACGATCCTTACGGGCACCCGGTGGTTCAGGCCGCTGATGGCTCGTTGCAGGTGAAGAAGGATTGGGACCCGGTTACCCCGGGTGCCGATTCCGTGACCGTCAAGGTGTATAAGTCCGTTGACGGCAAGGAGACTCAGGTCGGTGACCCGTTGACGCTGAATGCCGAGAACAACTGGACTGCTACGGTTGATCATCTCGCTCCGGGCAAGTATGTCGTCAAGGAGGAAACCGTCGGCAACTATGCGTCGAAGGTCGTCTGGACTGGCAACGACAGCGAGCTGACCACCACGGACGTGTGGAAGGATGCGACCAAGACGATTTCGGCCACGATCACAAACACGCAGAAGACGGTGACACTGGACGGTTCCGCGTTCGTGAACGTCGAGAAGATCGTCAAAGGCAAGGATTGGCCGACCGATACGGCGTTCTCGTTCACGCTTACTGGCGAGGACAAGGCTCCGATGCCGCAGGCCGAGGGCAAGGATCAGTCGACGCTGACCCTGTCTAAGGATGGCGACAAGAACGAGCGGATCGGTTCGTTCAACAGCATCGCGTTCCCGTATCCGGGCAAGGGCAAGACTGAGACCTACACGTACACGGTCGTGGAGAACGGTGCCAACGGCACCGCCCAAGCCGGTGGCGTCAAGGGTGGGTTCAACTACTCCAAGGCGAAGTACCAGGTCACGGTGACTGTGTCCGAACAGAACGGCAAGGCTCAGGCCGTGGTTTCCAAGATCGAGCAGATCGTGGACGACAACGGCAAAGAACTTAAGCCGGCCGCGGATGTGACCGAATCGAAGATCGCGTCGTTCACGAACATGTATGTGTCCGTGTCGAGTCTGCCTTTGACCGGTGGTACGACCGCTCGTGACTGGCTGGTCTATGGCGGTGGCATGGGCTTGGCGGTTTTGCTTGCCGGTGCCGGCTACACCATCTGGCGCAAGCGCCAGCTGGTGTGACGGTCCTGTCGTGCCCCCGCTGGCGGGGGCTGTCCGGCGAGAGCCGGACTGGGGGTGGTCCGGGCTCCCCTCACAGAGGGGAGCTGGCCGCCACAGGCGGACTGAGGGGAGCGAAGCTATCGCCCCCCGGTGGTCCGAAAAGTTAATAAGGATTTGCGGATCGCAGAGGCTTGTGTGGTCTCGGCCTTTCGCGATTGCAGAAAACAGTAGGAAATTACAAGTAAGGAAGAGAGGATTTCTCATGAGGATGAGGAAACTTTTCGCAGGCGTCATCGCTGCGGCGACGATGCTGGGTGGTCTGGCCCTCGGCGCCTCCACCGCCAACGCGGCCGACGGCACGCCGGTGACTGGGAACGCGACGTTCACGTTCACCGCGTCGTCGGCTGATCAGCTGACCGGCCGTGACATCACCGCGTACAAGATCGGTGATTACGTACAGTACGGTTCCGGCGACAGCGTCGCGTATGGCGTGTCGACCTCTGCTAGCGTCAAGGACGCTGAGGTCATCAAGACGGCTTTGGGTGCTGCCGGTAACAGCCTGCAGAAGGATTACCTGACCAACGCCCTTGCGGCCGGTCTGTTGGATGCTTCCACGGTCCGCCCGTGGGACACCACGGACAATGCCACGACGGAGAGCACTACTCGTCAGTTCGCGAACAACCTGGCTACAGCCATCAATCTTGCGAAGCTGACCGCCGTCACCCCGGCAATCTCTCTGGGCGAAGCCACCAAGGTTGACGGTGCCACCGGTGATGACATCTATGCGGCAACGGTCCAGCTGCCCGCTGGCATCTACCTGTTCGTGGACAACACGCAGGCCACCGCCTCCATCACCAAGGCCGTGCCGATGATCGTCGCCTCCGGCGAGGTGAATACGGACAAGCAGCTGGTCAACCCGACCAAGGATGCCACGGTGAACTTCAAGAACACGAAGAACGAGGATCAGACCAAGAAGGTCGATGAGGGCAGTGCTTCCATCGGTGATACCCTGAACTACACGTTGACCGGCAAGGTCTCCAACCCGGCCCCCGCCTCCTTCGTGTTCACCGATCGCCCGGGCACGGGCCTGACCATCAAGGCCGATACCGAGTTCACCGTGACCGCCGACGGCCAGGCCGTTCCGACTAACGACTACATGGTCGGCGGCTTGGATACGGACCTCGTGGGTGATGGCGCCAAGACCTTCACCGTGACCCTGAACAACCTTGAGCAGTACGCCGGCAAGACCATCACGGTGAAGTACACCGCGACAATCAACGACGAGGCCGCAGGTCAGGACGGTGTCGTCAACGGTATCCAGAAGAACGACGGTTCTTATGACGAGACCACCAAGACCAAGCTGTACGGCTTCGACTTCACCAAGACGGACGCCGCCGGCAAGCCGGTCTACAACGCCGATGCCGAGAAGAACGTCCAGTTCCAGGTGAAGAGCGGCGACACCGTGCTGAAGTTCATTGCGAAGGACGGCACCTACTACAAGGCTGCCGACCAGAACAGCACGAGCGCCACCGACACTCTCGTGACCAATGCGCAGGGCCTGGTCAAGGTCGGCGGTCTCGCCGACGGCATCTACACCGTCGAGGAGACCAAGGTCGCCGACGGCTTCCAGGACTTCAAGGCCACTTTCACTGTCACGATCACGAATGGCGTTGCCGTGTTCAGCACGACCGCGACCTCCGATCCGTTCGATCTGGTCAACACTACGGACAAGACGGTGAAGAACGTCAAGTCCATCACCCAGCTGCCGCTGACCGGTGCCGCCGGCACCGCGATGTTCACGGTGATCGGCCTGCTGCTGGCCGGTGCCGCCGCGACCGTGGCGCTCAAGTCCCGCGAGACCAAGCGCGCCCTGCGCGCCTGATCCGGGCGGCCGGAGCTATGTGAAATAGCTTTGGTGTATGAATAGAAAGTGGTTTCCCACCTTGTCATAAGGCGGGAAACCACTCTTTTTTTGATAAGAAGAAGATGATTTCATGCCAGAAGCAAATGGGAACTCGAACGAACCTACCCTAGCCGAACGGGTCTTTGCTGAACAGAGTGCGTCCCTGTCTCAGCCGCCAGCGGATACTGCGTCTACTGGTGAACCACATGCTGTTGGAGCAAACAGTAGTTCGCCCAACGGCGAGAATAGTGCGTATATTGCGGAGGGCAGATCATCAACAGTGCATTCCGCGTCTGTTGACGGTGCACCAGTGTTGATTGCGCAATCGAGTCAGACAAATCAGTCTGTCGTTCCAGTGAACGTAACGTCCCCTGTCGATGTCACACTCAAGACCCATGAGGGTGTTATGAAGAAATGGGGTGCATTGATCGTATCGATCATTTCTCTCATTTTGTCGCTTATCTCCTTCGGATTATCGACGTTTATCTCGTATTCAAATGGCATTGTGGACAGGAACGCCGAGCTGACATATAGCGGGCCCGATGCAACGGTCGTTAAACAACTGGACAGCATGAAAGCTGAATTGCCATATGCTGCCGTGCAATTGTTCAATAGTGGCGTCGGCTCGGCGTATAACATTCGGTTTACGAATTCCAATGCCAATATTTATGCCATTGTTTACGTGACACAGGAATCGGCTCCTACTCTTTTGACATCGATTCCCCGGCTCGCGCCGGGGGAACAGGCGACGGTTCTCTTTTATCCGCCCAGTGAAAAGCTGAATGGCATTCCTCCCAAGTCGGCTACGAATGGAACTTTTACCGGCACAGGTGAGATTAAGTTCGACTACACCTACAGCGAAGAGGTATCGCATGAGTTTTTCAACAGGCAAAAGATTCGCACTACGACCAAGACATTGACGATGTGGCAGGATACAGATGATGCGAATGTGAAAGCTGAGTACGCTCCAGTTGCACTTATGCCAGATAGGATTGGTGATGCCAAAACCGAGAAGGTGCTACCGCTAAAGCAGTTTCCGAACACCGGAAGATGACAGCGGCTGGCTATTCCACGCCCCGATGGATGGGCAGTCCCGTGGACTGCCCATAGCAGTGTGCGAAGTGCATGTCGCATATAACGCGGGGGTTGTCGGCGCATCCGGCTGGAGGGAAATACGAATCGGCTTGATTCAAGCGTTTACGGTAATGCTCCCCTCAGTCCGCTTCGCGGACAGCTCCCCTCAGAGAGGGGAGCCAGACATGGCGAACAAGCTAGCGGAGCAGGACGTTGGTTTTGGCGTTGAGGCTGATGCCGGTGCGCGGATAGGGGACGTCGTCCTCGTGCACCGCCCTCCCAGCGCAAGGAGGGAATAAAGGGGTATTGAATATCCCCCTCAAGGGTGTATGTACGGTCGTCGTCGTCTGGTTATCATCGCTGGGTACGAGGCCTGTGACGGTTGCGGTGCTTGCAAAGATGCATGTATGGACTGTGTTGCGCGGTGTCTGCTTTCGGTCGATGGGCGGTACATGAAAGAGGGTGCATTATGGCAAGCGGGGGAGGGGCGTTCAGCCCTGAGGAGGTCAAGTATCTCAAATCGCTGCCTGCCGTGGCGGAGGCGAGCGAGAAGCGCATCACCTATTCGGATGCCTTCAAGACGTCCTGCATGCGCAGGTATCTGGCGGGGGAGTCCCCGGTCAAGCTGTTCCGTGAGGCCGGACTCGATCCGGCGCTGATCGGGTACAAGCGCATCGAGCGCTGCTTCGCCCGATGGCGCAAGACCGAGGCCGATGCCCTCTCGGGCGTGTCTTTCGACAAAAATGGTGGGGATAATCTTTCTCGGGGGGGGGTATAGATTCTCTGCCTGACACCTCTGCCGCCGAGGATATCGACGATATCGAGTCCGAGCCCAGAGTGGTCGCGTTCCCTCCACGAAGGGGAGGCAAGCAGATCGACATGCGCGATCTGCTCATCTACCAGCAGGTCAGGCGCATCGACGAGCTGGAACAGCGCATCGACGTGCTGCGTGCGCGTCTTCGCGAGCGGGACGCCCGGCTGGGCGTGGCGCGGCGGCCGATGGCACACTCGAATCATCCTGCCGAGTCCGGCGGGGATGATCGTGGCGATGATCGCCCCGGCCTGTCCGATATCGAGGAATCCGGTGGTGCGATGTCCGTACCCGAAGCCGACTCGTCGCCGGCCGTTTCTCCCGATGCGGTATCCGATGTCATGCCGGACGCCGGGCCTGCCGAGGTTTCCATTTCGCAGTCGGAAATGCCCGCTGAGGTGAATCTCGACAATCCGGGCACGGATGTGCATTCGGAACGTTAGACTGGGAAGCATGAGAATTGCACGGTTTTCCATTAACGATACCCCGCGATACGCGTTCGTTCAGGCTGATCCGACGGACGGCAAGGACTATCTGATCGAACTTGACGGCTACCCGCTTGGCCGGGCCGCCGTCAAGCCGACCGGCGAGCGATACGCCGTCGACGCCGATGGGGTGCGTCTGCTTGCCCCGGTCATCCCCTCCAAGGTGTATGGCCTGGCCAAGAACTACGAGGCGCACGCCCAGTTCATGCACGCCGCGGGCAAGTCGGAGATCGCGCACGCACCGGAAAACATGGTGATCTTCACCAAGCCGGCCACCTCGGTGATCGGCCCCGACGACCCGATCGTGTTCCCCAAGTACAGCCACGACATGAACTTCGAACCGGAGGTCGCCGTGGTGATCGGCCGCATCGCGAAGAACGTGCCGGTGGACAAGGCCATGGACTACGTGCTCGGCTATACGTGCGTCAACGATGTGACGCTGCGCGACATCCAGGGCATGGATCCGATGTGGACCCGCGCGAAGGGCTTCGATACGTCCTGCCCGCTCGGCCCGTGGATCCAGACCGAGCTGAACTGGCGCGACGCGAAGATCTCGTTCACGCTCAACGGCAAGGACGTCGCCATGGCGTCCGGGACCACGGCGAACCTGATCCACGGCATCCCCGAGCAGATCGCCGCGATTTCCTCGTTCTCGACGCTGCTGCCGGGCGACGTCATCATGACCGGCACGCCGAACGCCTCCGGTTCCCTGCGCCCCGGCGACGAGGCCATCGTCCACATCGAAGGCGTGGGTTCCCTGCGCAACGTGGTCGTGGCCGAGTAGTTGGGCCGTGGCGGGCCGCGCGTCGCGAGTGGCGGGTCGCGAGTGGCGGCGGTCCTCCGCGATCCGTTTCTGCCGCGGTGCTCGATGAAGCAAGCATCCAAGGCGACTGGGCATCATGCCCGGTCGCCTTTTTGTTGTTTGTTTGTTTGTTGTTTGTTGTTGTTTGTTGCTCTTGGAGCGGTTGTGAGTGTTTGGAGCCATCGAGGGTTGAGGACTGCGCGCATTGTCGCCTTATAGCGGATGGCTGTGCCTGTGCGTGGGTGATTCCCTCCACTTGCTGGATGTTTCATCTCGCTCACGGCGGCGCATTGAGCTATCTCTGCCGCCTGGCGGCCGGTGCGTCTCGTTGGAGCTTATTTGGCAAGTGGTCCGTTCCGCTAGGTGGCTGCTTTATCTCGCTCGCAGTAGCTCATCGAGCCATCGTTGCCGCTTGGCGGCTGATGCCTCTCGCTAGTACCTGTTCGGCGTGAGGCTTGTGCCTTCTGCTGGTTGTTTCGGCTTGCTGGGGGTTTGCTTGGCGAGCCATAGCCGCCACTTGATGGCTCGGCTCTCTCCCTAAGGATATTCGGCAAGAGTGCTCTGCCTCACAGTGGCTGTTTTATCTCGCTCACAGCGTTTTATCGAGCTGTTGCTGCCGTTTGGTGGATGATGCCTCTCGCCAAGATCTATCAGAGGGGGATCTGTGCCTTTTACTGGCTGTTTTATCTCGCTCGCGGTGTCTCATCGAGCTATTGTTGCCGCTTAGAGGCCAATGCTTCTCGCCAAGGACTGTTCGGCGAGAAACCGGATCCTCGCAGCGGCTGTTTTATCTCGCTGAGTCGGCTCGTAATGAGATTTTCCCGCCGCGACGTAGCGCGCCGCCCCGCCCCGCACATCACGCAGCCGGCAGCAGGGCGTGCAGCGCGGTCATCACCACGAGGCTGATGACCGCGGTGACGGTCAGCGAGAATCCGGCGAGCTTGGCGTTGCCGGTGAGCGAATCGGTGAATTTGGTCGAGAAGATCGTGATGGGCGCGAACGACCCCAGCACCACGATCTCGCGGATCCGCTCGTCGAACGGCAGCAGAAACCACGCCGCGACGGCGATGATCGCGCCGAACACCATGCGCCACGCGATTACCTTGAGCAGTTCCACCCGGTCCTTGCGGTCGCCGGGGACCTCCATCATCAGCCCGATCATCGCCATCGCGCAGAAGGCGTTCGCGTTGGCGAACGGCGTGATCAGCGTGATGATCGGCTGCGGAATCGTGATGTGCAGGAACATGAACACCAGCATCAGCATGTAGATGTCGAAGGAAATCGAGCCGAGGAAATCACGCGCGATATTGCGCAGCCGCAGCACCATCGGCAGCGATTTGAAGTTCTCGTCCATGCCGAGCAGCGTGCGTGTGATCGTCAGCGACCCGGCCGTGGCCACCGTCGCGTTGCCGATGTCGAGCATGATGACCGGCAGCCCCGCGGACGGCCCCATGAAGGTCTGCACCACCGGCAGGCAAAACGCGCCCAGATTCAGGCCGGACGCGTTGAGCATCTGGAACGCGCGGTAGTTGCGCTCGTCGCCGCGCGAGCCGAAGTAGACGATGAACAGCGGGATCAGGCAGGCGAAGAACCCGAACAGCACGATCCAGAGCATGCGCATGTCGTGCTTGTTCGTGGCGAACGACAGGATGATCGCGCACGGCAGCGTCAGGTTGAACACCAGCCCTTGGGCCACGCGGTAGTCGCGCTCCCCGAAAATGCCGAGATGCTTGAGCGCGTACGCTCCGACGATGACCAGAAGCAGTGATCCGGACTGAAAGATCATGGTGTTCCTCGTATTCCTGCGCGCTTTGCCGCGTAATGGGGCGGATCGGCGGTCGCCGCATGCGACTGAACGCGAGTATAGGAGCCAAAAAGGCGCATGCGGGCAACAAGGGGCACAGTGTGGACACGCGGCAACGCACGATTTCAAAACTTGAGTCACTATCACTCAAGTTTTGGGAATAGAATGGGTGGCAAGCTGGTTGAGCATATCAGACACAGACGTACGCGCCTGCCGCCATGCCCGAACGATCGCGCTCGGGCCGCGCGGCGAGGCGCATGACTACACGGAGGTTGATATGGAACAGAAGTTCACCACCATGGCGCAGGAAGTCGTCGGCGACGCGATTCAGAGCGCTGCCGCCGCCGGCAATGCGCAGGTTGAGACGCTGCATGTGATGGATGCACTGCTGCGTCAGGAAAACGGGGTTATCCAGGGGCTGATCCAGGCCGCTGGCGGCAATCCGCAGGCGATCGGCGCCGCGGTGCGCAATGCGCTGGTCGCGCTGCCGAGCGCGAGCGGGTCGACCACCTCGCAGCCGCAGGCCAGCCGCCAGCTGACCGCGGCGCTCGCGCAGGCCGAAAAGGAAATGCAGCAGATGGGCGACGAATACGTATCCACCGAGCATCTGCTCATCGGCATCGCCGCGTCCGCACCGAACCAGTCGGCCGACATCCTGAAGGCCAACGGCGTCACGCCCGAGGCGCTGCGCAAGGCCGTGCCGTCCGTGCGCGGCGGCGCGAAGGTCACCAGCCCGGATGCGGAAGGCTCCTACAAGGCGCTGGAGAAGTATTCGACCGATCTGACCGCGGCCGCGAAGGAAGGCAAGCTCGACCCGGTGATCGGCCGTGACCAGGAGATCCGCCGCGTCATCCAGATCCTGAGCCGCCGCACCAAGAACAACCCGGTGCTGATCGGCGAGCCCGGCGTCGGCAAGACCGCCGTCGTGGAGGGGCTGGCGCAGCGTATCGTCGCGGGCGACGTGCCGACCACGCTGCAGAACAAGAAGCTCATCAGCCTCGATCTGGGGTCGATGGTGGCCGGATCCAAGTATCGTGGCGAGTTCGAGGAACGCCTCAAGGCGGTGCTCAACGAGATCAAGAACGCGGACGGCCAGATCATCACCTTCATCGACGAGATCCACACGATCGTCGGCGCCGGTGCTGCCGAAGGCTCGATGGACGCCGGCAACATGCTCAAGCCGATGCTGGCCCGCGGCGAGCTGCGCCTGATCGGCGCGACCACGCTGGACGAATACCGCGAGAACATCGAGAAGGACCCGGCCCTTGAGCGTCGTTTCCAGCAGGTGTTCGTGGGCGAGCCGTCCGTCGAGGACACGATCGCCATCCTGCGCGGCCTGAAGCAGCGCTACGAGGCTCACCACAAGGTGACGATCGGCGACGATGCGCTGGTCGCGGCCGCCACGCTGTCCAACCGGTACATCTCCGGCCGTCAGCTGCCTGATAAGGCCATCGATCTGGTCGATGAGGCAGCAGCCCACCTGCGTATGGAGCTCGACTCCTCCCCGGAGGAGATCGACGAGCTGCAGCGCAGGGTCACGCGGTACGAGATGGAGGAGATGCAGCTCAAGAAGGCCGAGGACCCGGCCTCCAAGGAGCGGCTGGAGAAGCTGCAGAACGAGCTGGCGAACGCGCGCGAGAAGCTGAGCGGCCTGAAGGCCCGTTGGGATGCGGAGAAGGCCGGCCACAACAAGGTCGGCGACCTGCGCGCCCAGCTCGACGCCAAGCGCGTCGAGGCGGACAAGTTCACCCGCGAGGGCAACCTCGCCGAGGCGAGCCGTATCCTGTACGGCGAGATCCCGGCCATCCAGAAGCAACTGGACGCGGCCGAGCGCGCCGCCGACGAGGAAGGCGAGAACGCCGCGAAGAACGAGCCGATGGTCCCCGACCATGTGGACGCCGACTCGGTGGCGGGTATCGTCGCCGAATGGACCGGCATCCCCGTCGGCCGCCTGATGCAGGGCGAAAACGAGAAGCTGCTCACCATGGAGAGCTACCTCGGCAAGCGCGTGATCGGCCAGAAGGAAGCCATCCAGGCCGTGTCCGACGCGGTGCGCCGTTCGCGCGCCGGCATCTCGGATCCGAACCGCCCGACCGGTTCGTTCCTGTTCCTCGGCCCGACCGGCGTGGGCAAGACCGAGCTTGCCAAGGCGCTCGCCGACTTCCTGTTCGACGACGAGAAGGCCATGGTGCGCATCGATATGAGCGAGTACATGGAGAAGGCCTCCGTGTCCCGCCTGATCGGCGCCGCGCCGGGCTACGTCGGCTACGAGGAGGGCGGCCAGCTGACCGAGGCCGTGCGTCGCCGCCCGTATTCGGTGGTGCTGTTCGACGAGGTCGAGAAGGCCAACCCGGAAGTCTTCGACGTGCTGCTGCAGGTGCTTGACGACGGGCGCCTGACCGATGGTCAGGGCCGGACCGTGGACTTCAAGAACACGATCCTGATCATGACCTCGAACCTGGGTTCGCAGTTCCTGGTCAACCCGGATCTGGACGCGGACGCCAAGAAGAAGGCCGTGATGGACGCCGTGCACATGCAGTTCAAGCCGGAGTTCATCAACCGCCTGGACGAGCTGGTCATCTTCCACCCGCTCACCCGCGAGGAGCTGGGCGGCATCGTGGACATCCAGGTCAAGCAGGTCGCCTCGCGCCTGACCGATCGCCGTATCTCGCTCGACGTGACCGACACGGCCCGCGAGTGGCTGGCCAACACCGGCTACGATCCGGCGTACGGCGCCCGTCCGCTGCGCCGCTTGGTGCAGACCGAGGTCGGCGACCAGCTGGCCCGCATGCTGTTGGCCGGCCAGGTGCACGACGGCGACACGGTGCTGGTCGACCAGACCGGCGGCGAGCACCTCGCCCTGAGCGTGATGCCCGAGGATCCGCTGGCCGGCTCCGACGGTTCCGATGGCTCCGATGGCGACGTCCACGTCGACAGCGTGACCACGGACTGATGCGTTGACGGTGGTCCGTCGCGTGGCGGGCAGCCACTGCACTGGCTCCCCCCCCCCCGGGGGGGCAGGATTTCCCAATGTTCCCCTCGATCCGGTC
>OAXB01000335.1_pt1 | contig 14241 bp, 11 predicted proteins | sample 1501541 | NCBI WGS metagenome assembly OAXB01 (sample SAMEA2580302, study PRJEB22360) | human gut metagenome | biome: human gut; feature: human-associated habitat; material: faeces | place: Denmark | collected 2008/2010
CGGCGGCGGACGGTGGGGGGGGGGGCGGAGGCCCCCCCCCAGCCGCGCCAGCTCGCGCCGGCTGCTTGACTCGGCATCCGTCCAGAGATCGCCGTCGTAGCGTTTCGCCGCGGTGACGATACCCTCGGCCTTCTCCCGCGCCGCGGCGACCTGCGTGTCGATGCGCGCGCTGGCCGGACCGAGGCTGCCCGGATTGTGGTTGTTCTTGATCAGGCCGCGCGCATCGTGGTCCTTCGGATCGACGAAACGGTGGTTCCTCGACGAGGACACCTGCAGCGTCGCGTCATGCTTGCGCTGCATTTTGACCGCCGTGACGCGCGCGGACTCGCGCCGGGCGTTGCGCAGCGCGTCGTCCGCGGACCGCCGGTCGGAGGCGGCGCTGGCCGAAGCGGCGGAATAGTTGCCGGGCCGGGTGCGCACCACGGTCACGTTGCGGCCGCGCACGTGGTCGCGTTCGAAGAACGCGCAGCTGCCGGCCACCGCGTCGATCAGCGCCACGTCATGCGAGACGAGGATGCCGATGCCGGGGAACGATCGCAGCGCGGCGATGATATGTTCGCGGGTCGGCCGGTCCACATGGTTCGTCGGCTCGTCCAGTACGAGCACATCCGGGCGAAGCGCCATAGCGCACGCGATCTGCAGCCGTTTGGCTTCGCCTCCCGACAGGGTGCCGGCCCGCCACGGCCAGTCGTCGCCGATGCCGAGATCGCGGCGGATCGCCAGCGTCTCCGGCGACCAGTCGTTCGCGAAATCGTTCAGGTTCTCCGGATTCTCGTCCGTGTCCTGCGGGCAGTAGCCGGCGACCAGGCCGTCCGGCGCGGGGGAGACGGTGCCCGAATCGGCGTGCAGCCGCCCGATGGCGATGCGGACCAGCGTGGTCTTGCCGATGCCGTTGTCGCCCAGCACGGCGGTCCAGCCGCGCGCGAAGGTGACCGACACGTCGGCGAGCAATGGCTCCGGCGCCTCGGGATAGGTGAAGGTGATATGGGAAAGGGTGAGTACGGAATTCGGTGACATGGTGCTCCAATGGCTTATGCCGCGCCGTGGGCGTCGTCCGGCTGGCGAACCGGAACGCCGGCGGCCCGGCGGATACGGATGGATTGCATATGGCACCAGCGAGCGAACGGCATGCGCGGCGGCATGAACCGATGTCCATGACACGCGACAAGCGAACCGGTACGGGCATGCTTCGCCGATGAAGCCGTCCGCCGGTGCCGCTTATCGAATAATCAAAAGAATCAGGCCTTTTCGTTTCGGCGCCCCTGGCATATCGGGCCGCCGCGATGTACATGAACGCTTCATATCATACACGAGGCCGGCGGCTACCGGCCGGATGCGCATGCGGCGAAGCGAATAGTGTCTTTGCTATTGCTCGTGTTGAAATCACATCAATCGGATATCATGAAAAACATTAATGCCCACCCGGGGCTGCGGTTTGCTGTTCTGACATGCGGCGGGCCTTTCGACTGCGATATCAGAGAGGAGTGTGGCGATGGCATCCATTACCGTATATCCGGCCACGCTTCGATGGGCCGTCAGTCAAAGCGGAGCTGATCCTGCGGCCGTGGCGCATAAGGATGGGCTGGCTGAGTTTCCGCAATGGCTGAACGCGGATGGCCCATTGAGTCTGTCCTTTACCAAACTGTCCGCGATTGGTTCCGCATTGCAGATGCCGTTTGGCGCGTTGGTGCGTTCCGTGGTTCCTGAATCTCGTGAAGACGAGTTGGTCCGGTATCGTACGATCGATAATCACGGAGTCGGGGCGAGCCGGAATCTTCGGGATACGATCGCAGTTATGCGCAACCGTCAGGATTGGGCGCGTGATGAGATGCTTGCGCAGGGATTCGGGGAGAACCTACTGGTTGGTAGTGTGCCATCTCACGCAACCGCGAGTGAATTGGCTTCGTGCATTCGTGAGGGATTGTCTTTGGACGCTGGTTGGTACCGGCATAAGAGCAATGCCGAACGGTTCCGCTTCCTGCGCGGCAAGGCTTCTGACGCTGGCCTGATGGTGATGGTCGATTCCCGGGCGGGTATGTCTAGCGCGCGCCGTTTGGATGTACGTGAGTTTCGTGCGTTCGTGCTGCTGGATGATGTGGCTCCGTTGATTTTTGTCAACCGTAACGATTCCTATGCGGCGATGTTGTTTTCTCTGCTGCATGAGGTCGGTCATGTGCTTCTTGGATCCAATGAGGTATACAACGACTTCTCTGCAGACGGAGGTAATAGAGTTGAACGCAACATTAATCAAGCGGTCATCCTGACGGTTGTGGACGATGAAAAGGAATTCCGCACGTACTGGAAAAAGATGGTTGCGAATGGCGCTCGCGTGCAGGACATTGCGGACGGTTGCGCGAGCAGGTATGGTCTGAGTGCTTTGGCATTGACGATTCACGCTCATAGGCTTGGCTTGGCCAGTGACGAAGACGTACATCTGATCCGTGCTCTGAGCGAACAGTATGTGACAAATGCGGAGATCACCGGTTCTGGAGGCAATCAGAATCTGACGAACGCATCCCATTTGGACACGAGGTTCGTGCGCATGATCCGAGACGGTATTGACCGAGGTAGTCTGCCCTATTTCGATGGTTTGTCCTTGCTGGGTATCAAGTCCGTGCATGCCTATGCCGGCTTGCTTAAGGCGAAAGGCTTGGACCGATGAGCAACCTGTTCCTACTGGACTCGAATGTTTTCATTGACTCTTGCCGTCTTCATCATCCATTCGGCTACAAGGAGTTCCACCCGTTTTGGCGATGGCTGGAACGAATGACACGCAACGGTAAAATACAGATACTGGATACTGTATTCAAGGAAATCACGCAAAAGGATAGCAACGGCAACCGTGACGAGCTGGCCGAATGGGCATTCAATCTGTTTGAGGATAAACAGCTTTCGCACAAGACCGACAAGATCGGCGCTGCATATGTGCGGATTCAGAATTATCTGGTCACTTGCGGGCTCTATCGAGAAGCCTCGTACCGTCAGTGGGAACCGGAGACCAAAGCCGATCCTTGGCTGATTGCTGCCGCAATGGTCGAGAACGCGATCGTCGTAACCAACGAGCGTGCCGTGCATCCTATGACCAATAACCCTTTGAAGAAGGAACCCAAGATTCCCGACGTGGCTGATGCGATGGACGTGCGCACCATGAACCTGCGTGAGTTCTATGATGCCAGCGGAGAACTTGTTTCCATGCCTTACCCCATTCAGCCAACATTGTGAGGGCATGGATCGCATGTGGCATTGGAGGCGCTTCTTTCACATGATTGCGTATCTGACGTCGCAATGATCGCCGCCACGGGGACGGACGAGGATCAAAGTACACAAGAGCTTGGGTTTGGCATTATCAGTAGTTTTCCAAAGCGTTCCAATCGTAGGGGTTCTCGACCAGGTAGTAGGCGGTCTCGCTGCTGGGCGCCGGCTTCATGCCGATCATGGCGTTGCGGTAGCCGTCGCGGAAACTGCTGGTTGGCACGAAGGGATTGACGGCGTTCGCGTAGTCGGCGATCGCGGCGCCGGTCTCGTCGTCCCGGTACAGGCCACGGTCGCGCAGGAGCACGAACGGGCGCGACGCGTCGGCGTCCCGCCGTTTGCCCGCCTCGGCGAGCGCGTCCTCGGCGAAGTAGCCGCTGGCCTCGAGCGCCCGCACGTCGGCGCCGGCCGGGAAATACACGAGGAAATCCTTCATCCGGTATGTCAGGCCGGTCGGCCCCGCGTACCCGTCGGGCACGGCGATGCCGCCGCCGGCCTGGAACCCGGTGCCGAAGCTGCCGTCCACGCAGTACTGCCCGACGGTGCCGTTGAACACGGTATCGCCGCAGTTCGCAAAATCCATGCCTGCATACAGTTCCGCCATGCCCCAGTCGGTGGCGAGCAGATGATGCTCCATCGCGAAATGGCCGTCGGCCGATCCGGGGGCGGGTTCGAGCAGCGCCCCCGAGATGTCGTGCGCGAAATTCGTCCAGCCGAGCCGGTCGGCCGGCTGATCGGGCTCCCGGCCGTTGAGTCGCAGATAATGCCCGCCGTCCGTGCCGTCCCCATAGGTGATCCGCTGGTCGTCGAGGGTCAGGCATGCCGCTGGGGCGGCGGGGGCGCTCGCGTACGCGTCGTCCGCCACGGCCTTGCAGTAGGTGCCGGCGATCGCGGCCGTGGCGATGCCGGAGGTCGCGCCCATGCGCACCGCGCGCAGCCCGGTGTCGTCGTTGGTTTCCGTCAGCGCGTCCTTCGTTCCGGTCGCGTCGACGCCGCGGTACAGCGTCACCGTCTGCCCGGGCAGCAGCGCTGAGCCGGGTGCGGGAACGCTGCCGACGACGGCGCCGACGAGACCCGCGGAGGAGAACCGCGGTCGCATCTCGACCGCGTATCCGCGTGCTTCGAGCATGGACCGGACTCCATCCGGTCTCTCCCCGATGATGTCCGCGCCGAGCGTGCCGTCGCCGCCGGGAACGGCCACGCCTATGGTGATGCCGTCGGTCGCGTTGACCGCGCTGCCGGGCAGGGGATCGGCGGCGACGATCGTTCCGGCGGGGTGCCGCGCGGTGTCCGACACCGGCATGCGCACGTATCGGATCGGCACGCCCATGCCCTGCAGGCCGGCGGCCGCCCGGTCTTGCCCGTGGCCGCCGTTCCCACGATGCCGTCCGGCACGCCCGGGCCGCGCGACACGATGAGCGTGACGGTCTTGCTCCCGTTCGCCGTGTTCGCCGGGATGCGGTCCCCGGCCGAGGCCCCCTCGTAGCCGATCAGCGTGCCCCGCGCGCGGCCGGAGTAGCGAAGCGCCGTGGAATGCCCGATGCCGAGGGCTCGCATGCGATCGGCGACCGACTTGGCCGTGATGCCGGTTGCGGGATCCGGCAGCGCATACGCCGCGTCGTCCGCCTGCCGGTCCGGCCGCCTCTGGCCGTTGCGGATCGCCGCCCATGCGATCCCGCCCACGATCAGGAGCACGACGGCGGCCGCGATGACCGCCGCGATGACGCGGACCCTGCCCGCATGCCATCCGTGCCGCTGGACATCGGCGCCTGGGCCGTCGTCGGAAGGAACACCGTTCATCATGACTCCTTTGTCGGATGCGCGCGGGCACGCCCGCATGCTTCCATTATCCCATGATGGGGCTTCGGGCGCACGATCATGCCGGCGCGGCGTAGACGTAGAATCGAAGGCAGGGAGGCTTGCCATGGGAAACATCACCGACGATATCAGGGCTGATCTTGAGGATTTCGATACGCGGCCGTTCGGCGAGACGGACAGCTTGGCCCTGTCCCAGCTGGCGTACGCGCGCATGCCGGACAACGTGCCCCGCCACCGCGAGCCGACGGATGACGCGGGGGACGGCGGGCGCGCGCCCGGCCCCGGCTTCGACGAGGCGTTCTTCGCGTCTCCCGGCTATGCGCGCATCGCGCCGAAAATCAGCAAATCAGTGCCTGAATCGTCGATCATCGGCATGCTGTTCGAAACCCGCGAGCATGTGGAGGATGGCTACACGGTGGTGCGCAGCGACGGGGCCAGCATCATGCAGCATTTCGCGCTGAACTGGCAGGTCGACCACGGCCGGTTCGCGCACGCCGACGGGCTGTCGGCGAGCGCCCGGTACCTGGCGCGCACGATCAACGATTGGATGGCGAAATACGACGACGAGCACCGCCGCCGGTTCATCGAGAACCTGTTCGCCATCTTCGAGGCCGGCGGGTACGCCACTTTCGGCGAACTGTCCTCGCATTGGACGCAGTCGCTGCCGCTCATGATCGCCGCCGCGCGCGGCATCGACGCCGAGGACCGCGACGTGATCCTCGCCGTCGTCAAGGGCCTGGCCGCCACCGCCGCCACGTCGGTGATCCCCGCGCACCAGTGAACGGGGAGAAGAATATCGTTCATACGCTGATTACGGAGACGATTCCCATACGCCGAACTCGGTTCTCGGATAACGCAAGAGCCGGCCCCTAAGATACTCGGGGCGTCCGGCTCTCACTTCCATTTCCCCAACGGGGCTGGCTATCCTTTCAGCATAGCCGTTTCTCGGGTATTATTCACGTTGAATAAGGATGGTTCGTACGCTGCCCAGAAAACTCTCATAGTCATGACTGCCCGCCTGCATGTCGCCGTAGGCTCCGAGAAGCTGATTCGGCAGCCATAGACGGGCATCAGTCTCTCCACGCCATAATTCGACGCGGATCGCGGAGATATACTTCCGACTGCGCAAAGCGTCCACAAATCGGATATCCTTGAGATCCTGCGAAACGTCCCGTCTCTCAAGGACGAAAGTGCCGACTCCATATTCGCGTTCAAGAATCGGCAGCATCGTTTCCAAGCATTTGCGCCGAGCACGCTCCGCAGTGTTCCATCGTTCCTAGGCACCCCTCAGACCTGATCGCCGACGACGCCCTGGCGCTCGCGATCCTGCCGTGATCCGTTCCCTGACGCGACCGGCCCCGTACCGCGGCGGTGCGGTACGGGGCCGGTTCCTCTGCTGCCTGTCGGCTCGGCGCGCCGTCAGTCGATGAGCTTGTAGCCGTGGTCGGCGACCACGGACTTGAGCCTGTCGAGATAGGTTTCGGCGGCCTTGGAGAGCTTGGCGCGCTCGTTGGTGATCCAGCCGACCAGCATCGTCTCGTCGGTGTCGAGCGGCACGGTGACGATCTTCTCGTTGTTGAGGTCGCCGTTGTCGATGCCGGTGCACACCGTGTAGCCGTTGAGGCCGATGATGAAGTTGAGGATCGTGGCGCGGTCGGTCACGTTGATCTGCTTGGGGGAGTAGTCGGGCCAGACCGCCTCCTCGTAGAAGTAGAACGAGCCCTCCTCGCCCTGCTCGTACTGCAGGAACGGGTACGGCTTGAGGTCGTCCATGGTGACGACCTTCTTGCCGGCCAGCGGGTTGTCGCGCGAGATGAACACGTGCAGCGGGGCGCGGAACAGCGGGTGAAACTCGAGGTGCTTCTCGCGCAGCATCTTGCCGAGCACGTCCTTGTTGAAGTCGGACAGGTAGAGGATGCCGATCTCCGACTGCATGTTCGCCACCTGGTTGATGATGTCCTTGGTGCGGGTCTCGCGGATCGAGAACTCGTACTCGTCGGACCGGGTGCCGTTGATCATCTCGACGAAGGCCTCGACCGCGAACATGTAGTGCTGCGTGGACACCGAGCACAGCTGCTTGCGCGGCTTCGCGTTCTTGTAGCGCTCCTCGAGCAGCGCCGCCTGGTCGAGCACCTGGCGCGCGTAGGTGAGGAACTCCGCGCCGTCCACGGTCAGGGCGATGCCCTGCGACGAGCGCGTGAAGATCTCGATGCCCAGCTCGTTCTCCAGCTCCTTGACCGAGGAGCTCAGCGCGGGTTGGGATACGTACAGTTCGTGAGAGGCCTCGTTCATGGACCCGCATTCGACGATTTTGACGATGTACTTGAGCTGCAGCAGTGTCATAGCTTCAATTTATACATCATCGCGCTTACAAGCAGCGCGCTTATACCCCCTCGTGCGGGCCTGCCGGTCCCTCGCCGGTCACGTGGCCCGCAGCGCGCCCGCCATGCGCTCGAACACCTGTTCGAGCCGGGCGCGGTCGCGGTACGCGCCCTGGCTGACGCGGATGTACCCGGCGCCGGCCTTCCCGTAATGCGATCCCGGCTGGACGGCGATGCCCCGTTCGGCCAGCCGGCGGGTCACCGCATCCCCGCCGCCCAGCGCGGACACGTCCAGCCATGACAGGAACCCGCTTTCGATCGGCGACACGCGCACGCCCGGCACGCCGCCGAGGATGCGCCCGACCAGCGCGGCTCGGGCGCGGAAGTCCTCCGTGATCGGCCCGAGCAGGCTGTCGTCGTCCAGGGCGGCCTCGGCGGCGAGCTGGCACAGGGACGCGGTGGCCCCGAGCCGGTCCTCCGCCAGCGGGCGCAGCCGGCCCATGACCGGCTCCGTGCCGATCAGCGCGCCGACGCGCAGCCCGCTTAGTCCGTACCCTTTGGAGAAGGAGCGCACGGTCAGCGTCCGGTCGGCCAGGCCGGGAACCGAACGCAGGCTGACATAGGGGCGGTCGACGAGGATATGGTCGGCGAACGCCTCGTCGTTGACCACGAGCAGCCCGTGGCGCGCGGCGACCCTGCCGATCGCCTCGGCCGAGCCGCGGGTCAGCACCGTGGTCGTCGGGTTGAGCGGGTTCGCCAGCACCAGGCCGCGCGTGCGTTCCGTGACCAGCGCCTCCAGCGCGTCCTCGTCGATCTGCCATCCGTCGCCGGCGCGCAGCGTGAGGGAGACCGGCGTCAGGCCGAGCCCGGCGCAGTCGGAGAGATAGTCGGGGAAGCCCGGATCGGTGACGATGATCTCGTCGCCGCGCCCGAAGAGCACCGACATCGCGAAATACAGTCCGGTGGTCGATCCGGCGGTCACGATCACCTGATTGGCGTGCGGCGCGACGGTCGCGCTCGCCGGGAAGCGCGCCGCGATCGCCTCGCGCAGCGAGGGCAGGCCGAGCGCGTCGGTGTAGTGCGCCGCGAGCCCGCCGTCCAGATGGCGGGTGATGGCCTCGCGCACGGAGCCGGGCAGCCGCCCGTCCGGATAGTACGGGTCGGCCCAGGTCAGCAGGTCGTTGGCGCTCATCGGAGCTCCTTTCTTGCTTGCCGCATGCACTGGCGGGAGGTGATGCGTGGCAGGAGGGATCGGCATGCTCCCGCCGGCGGGAGCTGGCTCGCGAAGCGAGACTGAGGGTGGTCGAGGGGTTGGCGTGTCGGTTTTATGTTTGGCTCCCCTCAGACCGCTTCGCGGCCAGCTCCCCTCAGAGAGGGGAGCCAGACATGGTCAAAGAATTGACGGCACAGACCGCTAGTTGGCGTTGAGCGGGTTGAGCACGCGGCTGAGGAACGCGCGCGTGCGCTCGTGGCGCGGGTGCTCGAGCACGTCGCCGGGCGCACCCTGCTCGACGATCACGCCGCCGTCGAGGAACACCACGCGGTCGGCCACCTGCCGGGCGAACGACATCTCGTGGGTCACTACGAGCATCGTCCACCCCGCGTCGGCGAGGTTGCGCATCACGCCGAGCACGTCGCCGACGACCTCCGGGTCCAAGGCGCTCGTCGGCTCGTCGAACAGCAGCAGCTGGGGGTGCAGGGCGAGCGCCCTGGCGATGCCGACGCGCTGCTGCTGGCCGCCGGACAGCTCGTACGGGTAGGCGTTCTCACGGCCTTCGAGCCCCATGTCCTTGAGCAGCCTGATGCCCTCGGCGTCGGCGTCCTCGGGGCTGCGCCCCTGCGCGGTCACCGGCCCCTCGGTCACGTTCTCCAAAGCGGTCATGTGCGGGAAGAGGTTGTGCTGCTGGAACACGAACCCCGATTTCGCGGTGAGCCGGCGCAGCAGCCGGTCGTCGGGCCGCCGCCCGTAGTCCACGGTCACGTCCCCGACGCGGATCACGCCCCCGTCGGGGATCTCCAGGCCGGCGACCGCCCGCAGGAACGTCGTCTTGCCCGATCCCGAAGGACCGATGAGCACGGTGACCGTGCCCGCGCTCACCTGCAGGTCCACGTCCCTGAGCACGTGGTTGTCGCCGAATTGCTTGCGCACGCCGTGCGCGTCCAGCAGTGTGTCGTTCATGATGATGTGTTGCTCCGATCTTGTCCGTAATCCGTGCCCGGCCGTCACGAGGCCTTCGCGTACGTGCGGTCCAGCCGCTCCTCGAGCCGCTTCTGCGCGAACGACAGCGGCGTGCAGATGATCCAGTAGATGATCGCGGCGACGATGTACACGGTGGTGAACTCGTAGGTCGGCGTGGCGATGCGCTGGGCCTCGCGCAGCATCTCCGTGACCATGACGATCGAGGTGAGCGACGTGTCCTTGACCAGGCCGATGAAGGTGTTCGACAGGGGCGCTACCGAGATGCGGAACGCCTGCGGCAGGATGATGCGCCGCAGCGACTGCATGCGGTCCAGCCCGATGATGCGCGCCGCCTCCCACTGGCCCTGCGGCACGGCGTTGATGGAGCCGCGGATCGTCTCGCCCGCGTATCCGGCCACGTTGAGCGACAGGGCGAGGATGGCGCTGGTGGCCGGCGGGATCGTGATGCCGGTCAGCGCCGGCAGCACGTAGAACGGCAGGTACAGCTGGATGAGCAGGGGCGTGCCGCGGATGACCGACACGAATGCGGTGCCGATCGCCTTGGCCACCGGGTTGCGCGACAGCTTCGCCATCGCCACGAACACCGCCAGCACGAGTCCGATCGCGAACGAGACGACCGCCATCGGCAGCGAGACCAGCAGTCCCTTCTGGATCAGCGGCCACCAGGAATGCATGGCCAGGGGTACGTCGAATATCTGCATGAGCCCATCCTTTGTATGGCTGTGGTGGTGTGTGGCTGTTATATGGTCCGCGCGCCGGCGCGGGCGCCGGCGGTGGCCTACTTGGAGATGTCCTCGCCGAAGTACTTCTCGCCGAGCTTGGCGAGCGTGCCGTCGGCGCGCAGCGCGTCGATCGCCTTGTTGACCGGCTCGGCCAGCCCGGAGCCCTTGCGGAACGCGAAGCCCTGCTCGAGCTTGGTGGCGGTGTCGGTGGCCGCGATCCTGATGTTCGCGTTGCCGGTGGTCTTGAGGTAGTCCTTGGCGGCGAGCTTGTCGTTGACCGTCAGGTCCACGCGCTTCTGCTCGATGGCCGCGACGGACTCGGAGAACCCGGGCACCGTCTGCACCTTGGCGCCGTGCTCCTCGGCGATCTGGCGCCAGTTGGAGCCCTCGGTCTGGGCGGCCGAACGCCCCTTGATGTCGTCGATGCCGGAGATGCCGGTCTCGTCGGCGCGCGTGATGACGACCGGGTAGGACACGGCGTAGGTCTTGGTCAGCTCGTACTTCTGCTCGCGCTCCGGGGTGATCTGCACCTGGTTGGCGATGCCGTCGTAGTGGCTGCTCTCCAGGCCGGCGAAGATGCCGTCGTACTGGGTCTCCACGAACTTGGCCTTGACGCCGAGCTTCGCGGCCACGGCCTTCGCCACCTCGATGTCGTAGCCGGTCAGCTCGCCGGTGGACTGGTCATGGTAGGAGAACGGCGAATAGGTGCCCTCGGTACCGAACGAGATGGTGCCGTTGAGCTTCTTGACGGCCGGGTCGTCGGCCAGGGCGGCGTCCTTTCCCGTGTTCGTCGACGCCGACGCGGTCGGCGCGCCCGCGCCGCCGGACAGCGATCGCACGACGAATACGCCCGCGACGACGACGATCACCGCGACGATCGCGGCGATGATGATGGAGGTGCGCTGCTTGCGGCGCCTGCTGGCGCCCGGGGTGATGTCGGCCATGTTCGGTTCCCTCTCTCGGTTCCTTGGGTCTGTCTGGTGATCTGCCTGCGACGGGCGCGCGGACGAACCCGCGCCCTCATCGCCTTGGTTAGCAGGGTATCGCGGCGAGGACGGCGAAGCGGCCGTCCCGTTATACGCAAAATCTATGGGCGGGTATCAGCGCCCGCCCGCGCCCGTCCGGATCGTCCCCGAGAACGACGCCCCCGTCCGCCCGTTTCGCTCCCCAGACCGATACCGGCGCCCGCCGCGGATCCGTATAGTCGGCATTACCCGGCCGGAGCCCGCCAACGCCGCGCTCCGGCCGCGCCGAGAGAACCGGGGAAAGGGACGCAACCATGCCGTATCTGTCGTATCTGTCGCACTTTTCCCAGCCGTTCATGCTGGCGATCGCGCTGTGGCCGGTCCTGTCGTTCGCGCTGACCGTGCCGGTGCTCGCCATGCTCTACCACCGCGACAACCGGCTGACCCTGCCGGCGGCCCTGGCCGCCTACGGCACGGTGCTGTACTTCATCGGCCTGCTGTGCCTCACGCTGTACCCGATGCCCGACGACCCGGCCGCCTACTGCGCCACCCACCACCTGTCGCCGCAGCTCGACCCGCTGCGCTTCATCGCCGACATCCGCACGGACGGGGCGAACGCGGTCATGCAGATACTGATGAACATCGTGTTCTTCCTGCCCTTGGGCTACATCACCCGCCGCGTGTTCCGCTGGCGCATGCGCGCCGCGCTGCCGTTCGCGTTCGCCGCGTCGCTGGCGGTGGAGACGCTGCAGCTGACCGGGGTTCTCGGCATCTACCCGTGCGCCTACCGGTTCTTCGACGTCGACGACCTGCTCGCGAATACGCTGGGCGCCGCGCTCGGATTCGGTGCGGCCACGCTCGTCGACCGCCTGTTCCCGCCGCGCGCGGCCGACACGGCCACGACCGCCAACCCGGGATTCGTCCGCCGCTGCGTCGCCTTCGCGATCGACATGGCGCTGACCGCGCTCGCCGCCGTCCCGGCCGCCATGCTGGTCTCGGTCGCCTACACGGCCATCGCCTACGGCTCGCTCGACGTCTGGCACACATGGGAGCTCGTCGGCGGCTGGACGATCGGCGACCTGACCATGCTGGCCTCGCTCGCCGTATTCGAATGGGCGATCCCGTGGCGGCGCGGCGGGCGCACGCTCGGCGGCAGCTACACGCGCATGACCTGCGAGACCAGGGCACGCGCCGGATGGCGCCGCACGGTGTTCTACGCCGCCCGGTTCGCCGTGCTGGCGATGATCGTGTTCGGGGGACACCTGCCCCTGACCGGCACCCTCGTGCTCGCGCTCGCCGTGTTCTGGATCGTCGCGAGGAAGATGCCCTACGACCTGATCTGAGCGTACGATCCGCCGCCATGGCCGCCCGCCGGGACCGGCGGCGCCCCCGGCCCTGGGGGGGGGCCCCCCCGCGGTGCGCGGTTCTGCTAATCTTGGCCTTGCGTCGCGGCGCGCCGGAAGCGCCGCAAGAGGAGAGCTTACGTGAACACGGTGAAGGAATTGCTGCGCCATGTCGGCGGGTACCGGCGGGATTCGCTGCTGACGCCGATGTGGATGATCGCCGAGGTGGTGTGCGAGATGATCATCCCGCTGCTGATGGCGGTGCTGATCGACCAAGGCGTCGAAAAGGGCGATATGGGGGTGATCGCGCGCACCGCCGGCATCATGGTGTGCGTGGCGCTCGTCGGCCTGTTCGTCGGGTGCATGGGATCGGTGTTCGGCTCGCGCGCCTCCGCTGGCCTCGCCAGGAACCTGCGCCAGGACCAGTACGACAACATCCAGACCTTTTCGTTCTCGAACATCGACCGGTTCTCCACGCCGAGCCTGGTCACCAGGCTCACCACCGACGTGATGAACATCCAGAACGCGTACATGATGATCCTGAGGATGGTGCCGCGCGCGTTCTCGAGCCTGATCATCGCCATGTGCATGGCGTTCGTCGTCTCCGGCACGATGGCGCTGATCTATCTCGGCGCGGTCGTGGTGCTGGGCGTGGTGCTCGGCGTGCTTATGTCGATCGCGGCCAGGTACTTCCGCCGCGCGTTCCCCGAATACGACGCGATGAACGAGTCGGTCGAGGAGAACGTGACCGCGATACGCACGGTCAAGTCGTTCGCCCGCGAGGACATGCAGACCAGCGTGTTCAAGGCCACGTCGAAGCGCATCTACGACATCTTCCTCAAGGCCGAGCTGGTGCTCGCGGCCGTCGACCCGATCATCCAGACCACCGTGTGGGGGTGCCTGCTGCTCATCAGCTGGGTCGGCTCGCACCTGATCGTGCAGGACCGGCTCACCACCGGCGATCTGACCAGCCTGCTCATGTACTGCATGAACATCCTCATGAGCCTGGTCATGCTGTCGATGACCGTCGTGATGATCACCATGTCGTCGGCGAGCGCGCGGCGCATCGTCGAGGTGCTGGTCGAGCGCGACGACATGCCCGTCGCCGCCCATCCGGTCACCGAGGTGGCCGACGGCTCGATCGAATTCAGCCATGTCGACTTCGCCTATCCTGCCGTCGTCCTGTCCGAGCACGATCCGGCCGCGAGGCGTCGCGCCGAGGCGACGCGGCGGCTGGGTTCGCGCGGCCCGGAGAACGTGCTCGACGACATCGACCTGACGATCCCGTCCGGTGCGGTGGTCGGCGTGATCGGCGGCACCGGGTCGTCGAAGACCACGCTCGTCAACCTCATCCCGCGCCTGTACGACGTCACCGGCGGCTCTCTTAAAGTCGGCGGCGTCGACGTGCGCGACTACGACCGCGGCGCGCTGCGCGACAACGTGGCCGTCGTGCTGCAGAACAACGTGCTGTTCTCCGGCACGATCCTGAGCAATCTGCGCTGGGGCGACCCCGGCGCCACCGTCGAGGACTGCCGTCGCGCGTGCCGCATCGCCTGCGCCGACGAGTTCATCGACCGGCTGCCGGACGGCTAAGCGGCGGGCGGCGGGCATGCCGACGCC
>OAXB01000337.1_pt1 | contig 14149 bp, 21 predicted proteins | sample 1501541 | NCBI WGS metagenome assembly OAXB01 (sample SAMEA2580302, study PRJEB22360) | human gut metagenome | biome: human gut; feature: human-associated habitat; material: faeces | place: Denmark | collected 2008/2010
TCGCGGTAGACCGGGGCCGCCCGCGGGTGAGGCTCCCGCCGCAACGGAAACGAAGGAGTGAACTGATGCTTATCCCGAAGAGGACTAAGTACCGTAAGCAGCATCGCCCGGTCCGTTCTGGCATGTCCAAGGGCGGCAACGAGATCTCGTTCGGCGATTTCGGCATCCAGGCGCTTGCGCCGGCCTATGTGACCAACCGTCAGATCGAGGCCGCCCGTATCGCCATGACCCGTTACATCAAGCGTGGCGGCCGCGTGTGGATCACGGTCTTCCCGGATCGCCCGCTGACCAAGAAGCCGCTGGGTACCCGAATGGGTTCCGGTAAGGGCACGCCCGAGTTCTGGATCGCCAACGTGCGTCCGGGCCGTGTGATGTTCGAGATCGGTGGCGTTTCCGAGGACGTCGCTCGCGAGGCCCTGCGCCGCGCCATCGACAAGCTTCCGATGAAGTGCCGCATTATCGCGCGTGAAGGTGGTGATATCTGATGGCAGTCGGTACCGCTGATTATGCAATCAAGAATCTGAACGAGAAGACCAACGAGGAGATCGAGGGCTTCCTCAAGAAGTCCAAGGAAGAGCTGTTCAACCTGCGCTTCCAGTCCGCGACCGGTCAGCTCGACAACACTGCCCGCCTCAAGGCGGTCAAGCACGACATCGCCAGGATGTACACCGTTCTGCGCGAGCGTGAGCTCGGCATCAGCCAGGCGCCCGAGGCAACCGACACGAAAGCTGAGGAGAAGTAATGGCTGAAGAGCGTAACTTCCGCAAGGTTCGTCGCGGTACCGTCGTGTCCGACAAGATGGACAAGACGATCACCGTCGAGCTCGAGCAGCGTTCGACCCACCCGCTGTACGGTAAGGTCGTCCGTTCCACCAAGAAGGTCAAGGCCCACGATGAACACAACGACGCGCGCATTGGCGACGTTGTGAGTATCATGGAGACTCGGCCTCTGAGCAAGACCAAGCGTTGGCGTCTCGATACCATTATCGAGCGCGCTAAGTAACAAGTTCGGCAAGGCTCCGCGAGTCACCCCGCCCATGCTCGTACAGGTGGGCGGGGTGCTCGGGGAGAACCAGCTCGGCTAAGGAGAATCAATGATTCAGCAGGAAACGCGGCTTCATGTCGCCGACAACACGGGTGCGAAGGAACTCCTCGCCATCCGAGTGCTCGGCGGATCGAAGCGACGCTATGCCGGCATCGGCGACGTGATCGTCGCCTCCGTCAAGGACGCGATCCCTGGCGGGTCGGTCAAGAAGGGCGATGTGGTGAAGGCCGTCGTCGTCCGTACCGTCAAGGAGCACCGTCGCGTGGACGGCTCCTACATCAAGTTCGACGAGAACGCCGCCGTCATTCTCGGCTCCGGCCGTGAACCGAAGGGCACTCGTATCTTCGGACCGGTCGGTCGTGAGCTGCGCGACAAGCGCTTCATGAGGATCGTGTCCCTCGCCCCGGAGGTGATCTGACATGGTAGCCAAGATCAAGAGCGGCGACCTGGTCAAGGTCATCCGCGGCAAGGACCGCGGTAAGGAGGGCACCGTCACCCGCGTGCTGCCCAACGACCGTCTGATCGTCGAAGGCGTGCAGATCGTCAAGAAGCACGTGCGCGCCACGCAGCAGGGCCAGCAGTCCGGCATCGTCTCCGTCGAGGCGCCGATCCATCGCTCCAACGTGATGCTCGTCGACCCGGAGACCAAGCAGCCGACCCGCGTTGGCGTCATCGTCAAGGAAGAGGCTCGTGACGGCAAGGTGAAGACCGTGCGCGTGCGCGTTGCCAAGAAGTCCGGAAAGGAGCTGGCATGACCGATACCACTGTCGAAGCGCCGGCAACTCCGCGCTTGAAGCAGCAGTACAAGGATGTCATCATCCCTGAGATGGAGAAGGAGTTCAAGTACTCCAACCCCATGCAGGTTGCGCGAGTCCAGAAGGTCGTCGTCTCCATGGGCGTCGGCGCCGCCGCGCGTGACTCCAAGCTCATCGAGGGCGCCGTCAAGGATCTGACCCTGATCACCGGCCAGAAGCCGAAGATCACCAAGGCCAAGAAGTCCGTCGCGCAGTTCCACCTGCGTGAAGGCCAGGCCATCGGCGCATACGTCACCCTGCGCGGCGACCGTATGTGGGAGTTCCTCGACCGCCTGCTGACCCTCGCCCTGCCGCGTATCCGCGATTTCCGCGGCATCAACGGCAAGCAGTTCGATGGTCAGGGCAACTACAACTTTGGTCTCACCGAGCAGTCCATGTTCCACGAGATCGATCCCGATTCGATCGATCACCAGCGTGGTATGGACATCACCGTGGTGACCAGCACCAAGGACGACAAGGAAGCCTCCGCGCTGTTGAAGCACCTCGGCTTCCCCTTCAAGGAGAACTGAAATGGCAAAAACCGCTCTGAAGAACAAGGCGGCCGGCAAGCCTAAGTTCAAGGTGCGCGCATACACGCGCTGCCAGGTTTGTGGTCGTCCCCACTCCGTCTACCGCAAGTTCGGCCTGTGCCGCATCTGCCTTCGCGAGAAGGCGCACCGCGGTGAGCTGCCCGGCGTCACGAAGTCCAGTTGGTAAACATCGACGCTGAAGGTCCGCGGCCCGACCGCCTCGCCCAACGAGGCGCAAGGGCGGCGGAAACCATAGCGAGAAAGGGCAACAAGCCCAAATGACAATGACAGATCCTATCGCAGACATGCTCACGCGTCTGCGTAATGCGAGCACGGCGAAGCACGAGACCGTGGACATGCCGTACTCCAAGTTCAAGGCGAACATCGCCGAGATCCTGAAGCGCGAAGGCTACATCAAGGACTTTGCCGCCAAGGAAGCCAAGGTCGGCCAGACCCTTGAGGTCACCCTCAAGTACGGCCCGAACGGCGAGCGTTCCATCCAGGGCATCAAGCGCATTTCGAAGCCGGGCCTGCGTCGCTACGCCAAGTCCGACTCCCTGCCGATGCCGCTCGGTGGCCTCGGCATCGCCATCATCTCGACCAGCTCGGGACTGATGACCCAGAAGGAATGCCTCGACCGGGGCATCGGCGGCGAGATCGTCGCCTACGTGTGGTGAGAAAGGAGAGCTGAAACATGGCATCGCATATTGGTAAGCTCCCCGTCGCCATCCCGGCAGGCGTGGAAGTCACGATTGAGGGGCAGAACTTCTCGGCCAAGGGCCCGAAGGGTTCCGACTCCTACGTCATTCCCGAAGGCATCACCGCCGTGGTCGAGGGCAACGAGATCGTCCTCACCCCGGCCGATGATCTGCGCCCGACCCGTGCCAAGCACGGTCTGAGCCGCTCCATCATCGCCGGCATGGTCAAGGGCGTGCACGAAGGCTACGCCAAGACCCTGCAGATCGTCGGCACCGGTTACCGCGCCACGCTGAAGGGCAAGGGCATCGAGTTCGCTCTCGGTTACTCCCACACCATCACCGTGAACCCGCCGGAAGGCATCGAGTTCGAAGTGCCGAACGCCAACCAGGTGATCGTCAAGGGCACCGACAAGCAGGCCGTTGGCCAGGTGGCCGCGAACATCCGCAAGCTGCGCGCTCCGGAACCCTACAAGGGCAAGGGCATCAAGTACGCGGACGAGCGTATCCTGCGCAAGGCTGGAAAGGCTGGTAAGTGATATGAGCGTTACGATTCTCGGTAAGGGCAAGAAGGTCGCGCTCAAGCGTCGTCACGCACGTCTGCGCAAGCGCATCTCCGGCACCCCGGAACTCCCGCGCCTTGTCGTGAGCCGTTCCAACCGTCACATGGTCGCCCAGATCGTCGACGACACCAAGGGCATCACCCTGGTGAGCGCTTCGACGCTGACCGCCGATTTCTCCGGCTTCGAGGGCACCAAGGTCGAGGCGGCCAAGAAGGTCGGCGAGCTGGTGGCCGAGAAGGCCAAGGCCGCTGGCATCGAGGCTGTTGTGTTCGACCGTGGCGGCAACAAGTACACCGGTCGCGTCGCAGCTGTCGCTGAAGGCGCCCGCGAGGGAGGTCTGGCACTGTGAGCGACGAAACTCAGAAGGAAACCCAAGTGGCTGAAGAAACTCAGAACACTGCGGCGGCCGAGACCAACAACGCCAACGAGGACCGCAAGTCCCGCCGTGGCCAGCGCGGTGAAGGCCGCCGTGGCGAACGCCGCAATCGTCGTGAGGAGAATCACGGCGACGAGCTGCTCGACCGCGTGGTGACCATCAACCGTGTGTCCAAGACCCACAAGGGCGGCCGCACGTTCAGCTTCGCGGCCCTCGTGGTCGTCGGTGACGGCAACGGCACCGTCGGCGTGGGCTACGGCAAGTCCCGTGAGGTCCCGGCGGCCATCGCCAAGGGCCAGCTGGATGCCAAGAAGCACATGTTCACCGTCCCGCGCGTCCGTGGCACCGTCACCCACCCGGTGATCGGCCACGATGCCGCCGGCACCGTGCTCCTGCGCCCGGCCGCCCCCGGTACCGGCGTTATCGCCGGTGGCCCGGTCCGCGCCGTCATGGAGTGCGCCGGCATCACCGACATCCTGACCAAGTCGATGGGCTCCGCCACCGCCGTGAACATGGTTCGCGCCACCGTGGCCGCCCTCAAGCAGCTCGAGGACCCGGAGGAGATCGCGGCCCGCCGTGGTCTCGCCCTCAACGAGGTTGCTCCCGACGCCATGCTGCGCGCCCGCGCCGCCGGCATCGCCGAGGCCCGCAAGGCCCGCGAAGAGGCCAAGGCCGCCGCTGAACAGAAGGATGGTGAGTGATGGCTAACCTGAAGATCACCCTGCACCATGGTTTGGTGAACCGTATCCCGCAGCAGCGTGCGACCGTGCAGACCCTCGGTCTGCGCAAGATCGGCCAGAGCGTGATTCGTGAGGACACCCCCGCGAACCGCGGCCTGATCCGTGCGGTGCGCCACCTGGTCACCGTTGAGGAGGCAGACTGATTATGGCCAATGAAGAAGAAACCACAATCCTGCAGATGCACGATCTGAAGCCCGCCCCGGGCGCCAAGAAGGATCGCATCCGCGTGGGCCGCGGTGAAGGCTCCAAGGGTAAGACCTCGGGCCGTGGCGATAAGGGCACCAAGAAGCGCTACCAGGTCCGTCCTGGCTTCGAAGGTGGCCAGCTGCCGCTGTACATGCGCCTGCCGAAGCTTCGTGGCTTCAAGAACCCCTTCAAGCAGGAGTTCCAGGTCGTGAACGTGGCCGCTCTCGGCGAACTGTTCCCGGCCGGCGGTGAGGTCACCGTCGCCGATCTGGTCGCCAAGGGCGCCGTGCGCGCCAACCAGCCCGTCAAGGTGCTGGGCGACGGTGAGGTCACCGTCGCGCTCCAGCTCAAGGGCGTGAAGGCCTCCGCTTCGGCCAAGGCCAAGATCGAAGCCGCGGGCGGTTCCATCGAGGAGTAGTCCTCGCCACGGAATCGGATCCGCAGTGCGATACGAATGATGACCCTCGCCCGCTGCAAAGCGGTCGGGGGTCATTTCGTTGTTGCGTACGCGCTGACGTGCGGTATTGACTGCATATACTGACCACGCTCGCGGTGTTGGTAGACGCTGTACGCTAGACTCGAGCGTTAGAGTCTGTCCGGATGGGTGCGCGGGGAGCGCACAAATGGAAAGGAATCCCAGGTGAGGACGTTAATCCAGGCCTTTCGTACCAAGGAGCTGAGGAACAAGATCCTGTTCGTGCTCGGCATGATCATCATCTACCGCATCGGCTCGTTCATCCCGACTCCCGGTGTGGACTACAAGGTGGTGCAGGAGTGCATCAGCCAGCTGAGCTCCAATCAGGAGAACTTCATCGGCTTGGTGAATCTGTTCTCCGGCGGCGCCATGCTGCAGCTGTCGATCTTCGCGCTGGGCGTCATGCCGTACATCACCGCCTCCATCGTCGTGCAGCTGCTGCGCGTGGTCATCCCGCGCTTCGAGGCGCTGCACAAGGAAGGCCAGTCGGGCGAGGCCAAGCTCACCCAGTACACCCGTTACCTGACCATCGGTCTCGCCGTGCTGCAGTCCACCACGATCCTGGTGACCGCCCGCTCCGGCGCGCTGTTCTCCGGCTGCTCCCAGCAGGTGATCCCCGACGGCTCGGTGTGGAGCCTGATCGTCATGGTCCTGATCATGACCGGCGGCACCGGCCTGATCATGTGGATGGCCGAATTGATCACCGACAAGGGCATCGGCCAGGGCATGTCCATCCTGATCTTCATGTCCATCTGCTCCGGCTTCCTGCCGCAGCTGTGGGAGATCGGCTGGGGCACCAACGGCACCGACGGCAACTGGTGGAAGTTCGGCGTCGTCACCGGCGTGCTGCTGGTGATCCTCGTGCTCGTCGACTACGTCGAGCTGTGCCAGCGCCGCATCCCCGTGCAGTACACCCGCCGCATGATCGGCCGCAAGATGTACGGCGGATCGTCCACCTACCTGCCGCTCAAGATCAACATGAGCGGCGTGATCCCGCCGATCTTCGCCTCCTCGATCCTCGCGATCCCGACGCTGATCGCCCAGTTCGGCTCCTCCGACGCCAAGTGGGTCACGTGGATCAACAACAACCTGGCCAACACCACCTCCGTGTGGTACATCGCGCTGTACGCGCTGATGATCGTGTTCTTCTGCTTCTTCTACACCTCGATCACGTTCAACCCGGACGAGACCGCGGACAACATGAAGCAGTACGGCGGCTTCATCCCGGGCATCCGCGCCGGCAACGCGACCAGCCGCTACCTGACCTACGTGATGAACCGCCTCAATACGGTCGGCGCCGTCTACCTGCTGTTCGTGGCGCTGATCCCGACCGTGCTCATCATGGCCCTCCAGCTCAACGCGAAGCTGCCGTTCGGCGGCACGACGATCCTGATCATCGCCGGCGTCGGCCTCGACACGCTGCGCCAGGCCAAGGCCCAGACCGAGCAGTTCCAGTACACCGGCTTCCTGTTCGAGAACACGGACCACAAGGAAGGCTGATCTTGCTTGCCCCCGCTGGCGGGGGCCGTCGGCATCGCCGACCGGGGGCGGCCGTGCCAGATGAAGGCCGTTCCCAGTCTCGCCTTGCGGGATGCATTCCCGCCGGCGGGATCACGATATGTATCGCACCGTACGTTAAGGAGACCGTCATGCGACTTCTCATCATGGGTCCGCAGGGTGTCGGCAAGGGCACCCAGGCCGCGCTGCTCGCCGAGCACTATGGCATTCCGGCCATCTCGACCGGCGACATCTTCCGCTACAACATCAAGAACAAGACCGAACTCGGCCTTGAGGCGCTCAAGTACACCGACAAGGGCGAGCTGGTCCCCGACGAGCTGACCAACAAGATCGTCAAGGACCGCCTGGCCATGGACGACGCCAAGAACGGCTGGATCCTCGACGGCTACCCGCGCAACGCCTCGCAGGTCGTGGCGCTCGACGGCATGCTCGCCGAGCTCGGCACCCCGCTCGACAAGGTCGTGGCGCTCGACGCCGACCACGACGTGCTCATGGAGCGCATCGCCAAGCGCGCCGCCGAGCAGGGCCGCTCCGACGACACCCCGGAGGCCATCGCCAAGCGCCTGGCCACCTACGCGAAGGAGACCGCCCCTCTGCTCGACACCTACCGCAGCCGCGGCCAGCTGGTCGCCATCGACGGCGTCGGCGACATCGACGAGATCCAGGCCAACATCGTCGAGGCGCTGGACCGCTGACCCAATAGCACAGACTTTCCCGAAACGGGGAACGCGACACGCCGAGTGTTGCGTTCCCCGTTTTGCGTGTATTCTTGCAATTTGGTGTGTCTTCGGGCGCACTAACGGTAATTGTCCCCAAGAACGGATCACGAGGCTCATGGCAAAAGACGGTGTGATTGAAGTCGAAGGTCAGGTAGTGGAAGCACTGCCCAACGCGATGTTCCGCGTAGAACTCGAGAACAAGCACATCGTGCTCGCGACGATCTCCGGCAAAATGCGGAAGAACTACATTCGCATCCTGCCTCAGGATCGCGTGGTGCTCGAGATGAGTCCCTACGATCTGAACCGTGGACGGATTACGTACCGCTACAAGTAAAGGTACAAGTAAAGGAAAACCATGAAGGTCAGCCCTAGTGTGAAGAGGATCTGCGAAAACTGCCGCGTGATCCGTCGTCACGGCCGCGTCATGGTGATCTGCGTCAACCCCCGCCACAAGCAGCGTCAGGGCTGAGAGCAGATCCAGCGGCACAAAACAGAATACAGGCGCTGAGTCACAGGTGAGGTTCTCCCGAGAGCCTTGTCTGAACCCCGGGTACGCAGGCCCGGGCCGGGCAACCGGACGACTTGGTGCACGACCTGCGGAACACAGAAGGAATCGCAATGGCACGTCTTGCCGGAGTCGACATCCCCAATGAGAAGCGCATTGAGATCGCCCTCACCTATATCTTTGGTGTGGGTCGCACCCGTGCGAAGGAAACGCTTGCCGCGACCGGTATCAACCCGGACACCCGCGTCAAGGATCTGACGGATGAGCAGCTGATCACGCTGCGTGACTATCTCGAAGGCAACTACAAGATCGAGGGCGATCTGCGTCGTGAAATCGACGCGGACATCCGTCGCAAGATCCAGATCAACTGCTATCAGGGCATTCGCCACCGCCGTGGTCTGCCCGTGCACGGTCAGCGCACGAAGACCAATGCCCGTACCCGCAAGGGCCCGAAGCGCACGGTCGCTGGAAAGAAGAAGGCCACCAAGTAATACGGTGGCGGGTCCGGGCCACGGGAAACCAATCCCATCGTCCGGGCGAATAACAACAATTCGTTATTAGGAAACGAGGATCAATGGCAGCTCAAAAGCAGGCCGCGCGCAAGCCTCGTCGTCGTGATCGCAAGTCGATCCCGGTTGGGCAGGCGCACATCAAGTCCACTTTCAACAACACGATCATTTCGATCACCGATCCGTCCGGCGCCGTGGTGTCCTGGGCGTCCGGTGGCGACGTCGGCTTCAAGGGCTCCCGCAAGTCCACGCCGTACGCTGCCGGCATGGCCGCCGAGTCGGCCGCCCGCAAGGCGATGGAGCACGGTCTGAAAAAGGTCGATGTGTTTGTCAAGGGCCCGGGTTCCGGTCGTGAAACCGCCATCCGCTCCCTGCAGTCCGCCGGACTCGAGGTCGGTTCGATCACCGACGTCACCCCGCAAGCGCACAACGGCGTTCGTCCGCCGAAGCGCCGTCGCGTCTGAGCACTAGACCAAACAAACCATCCAAAGCCGCTTGCCTGGCCGGCGAGTGCACCGCCGACCAGAAGCTGAAAGGATAACACAGTGCTTATCGCACAGCGTCCGACACTGACCGAGGAAGTCCTCAACCCTCAGCGCTCCCGTTTTACCATCGAGCCTCTTGAGCCCGGTTTCGGCTATACGCTTGGCAACTCGCTGCGCCGTACCCTGCTGAGCTCGATCCCGGGTGCCGCTGTGACTTCGGTGCGTATCTCCGGTGCCCTGCACGAGTTCACCACTCTGCCGGGCGTGGAGGAGGACGTTACCGAGATCCTGCTCAACATCAAAGGCATCGTGCTCACCAGCGAATACGATGAGCCGGTTGTCATGTATCTGCGCAAGAGCGGCGAAGGCGAAGCCACCGCGGGTGACATCACCCCTCCGGCCGGCGTGACCATCGCCAATCCTGAACTGCATATCGCAAGTCTGGCTGAGGATGGCGAGCTCGAGATCGAGTTCACCGTCGAGCGCGGCCGCGGCTACGTGCCTGCGCAGATGAACAAGCCGGAGACCGCCGAGATCGGCCGTATCCCGGTCGACTCGATCTACTCCCCGGTGCTCAAGGTGAGCTACAAGGTCGAGGCCACCCGTGTGGCGCAGCGCACCGATTTCGACAAGCTCATCCTGGATGTGGAGACCAAGGCCGCCATCTCGCCGCGCGACGCCGTCGCGTCCGCGGGATCCACGCTGGTGGAGCTCTTCGGCCTGTGCCACGAGCTCAACACCCAGGCGGAAGGCGTCGAGGTCGGCCCGGCCCCCGTGGCCGAGGAGACCAACCCTGAAATGGCCGTTCCGATCGAGGATCTCAACCTCACGCAGCGCAGCTACAACTGCCTGAAGCGCGAGGGTATCCACACGATCGGCGAGCTGGTCGCCCACACCGAGCAGGACCTGCTCGACATCCGCAATTTCGGTATGAAGTCGATCGACGAGGTCAAGGACAAGCTGCAGACCCTGGGTCTGTCGCTCAAGGCCTCCCCGCTGGGCTTCGACACCAACAACCTCGAAGGCGGCACCTTCTACTCGCCGGAAGACGAGTGATCTACCGTCGCTAACCAACCGCTCCGCCGTGATTCGGATGTTCGGGCACATGCCCACCTGCATCGCGGCGGGGCAATCAAGGAGTAACAATGCCTACACCAAAGAAGGGCCCGCGCCTGGCGTCCAGCCCGGCACACGAGCGCCTGATGCTCGCGAACATGGCCACCAGCCTGTTCCAGAACGGCCGCATCACCACCACGCTGCCGAAGGCCAAGCGCCTTCGCCCGCTGGCCGAGCGCCTGATCACCTTCGCCAAGCGCGGTGATCTGCACTCCCGCCGCCGCGTGATGCGCGTCATCCGCAACAAGTCCGTCGTGCACATCCTGTTCACTCAGATCGCCGAGCAGATGGAGCAGCGTGAAGGTGGCTACACCCGCATCGTCAAGATCGCCCCGCGCAAGGGCGATTCCGCTCCCGCCGCCATCATCGAGCTCGTCACCGAGCCGGTGAGCGCGAAGCAGGCCGCGGTCAAGGAAGCCGAAGCCGCGACCAAGGTCGCCGCCGAGGACGAGGCCGCCGAAGTGACCGCCGCCGCTGACGCCGCCGTTGCCGATGGTGCCGCCGCCGACGCCGTGAACGAGGCCGTTGCCGCCAACGAGACCGAGTCCGACGTCAAGGCCGCCGACGAGGCCGCCGTTGATCTCGAGAAGGACGCCAAGGCCGCTGATGAGGCCGAGGCCGCCGCCGAGGAGAACGCCGACGTCGCCGATGAGGCCGAGGCCGCCGCCGACAAGGCCGCGTGAGTCGATCCTCTACCGAAAGGGGCCGGAAACCGCCATGGTTTCCGGCCCCTTTTGTATTTGCGGCGGTGCGGCTCGGTCCGTAGAGGCGGCGCAGCCCGTAAGATAGGGGACCATGAGACTGCGGATTGATTTGGCGTATGACGGCGGCGGCTTCTACGGATGGGCCAAGCAGCCGACGCTGCGCAGCGTGCAGGGGGAGATCGAATCCGCGCTGCACCGCATCCTGCGCGTGCCGGACAACGACCCGGACGAACCGCTGCGGCTGACGGTGGCCGGGCGCACCGACACTGGCGTGCACGCCAGCCACCAGGTCTGCCATCTCGACGTGGGGGAGGAAACGCTCGCCCGATGCGTCGGGCACATGGATGTGCCGGCGGTCATCGCGCTCACCCGCCGCCTGCAGCGGCTGCTTGCCCTCCCGGATCGGCTGCTTCCCGCCGACATCGCGATCCGGGGCATCGCGCCGGCGCCGGACGGGTTCGACGCGCGCTTCTCCGCGCTGGAACGCACCTATGTGTACCGCATCGCGGACCGGGCCAGCGAGGTCGATCCGCGCACGCGCGGCTTCGTGCTGCATATCGATGACGATCTCGACCTCGCCGCGATGAACGAGGCCGCCGCGATGACGATCGGCCTGCACGACTTCGGATCGTTCGCCACGCCCAATCCGGGCGGCACCACGATCCGGGAGGTCAAAACCGCGTACTGGCGGCGGATACCAGCCAGTCCGCTCATCGGCGACGGGATGGCCATGGGGGAGCGCTACCGCACGCCGGCGGCCGAGTCCGGTCTGGCATGCTTCACGATCGTGGCGGACGCGTTCGCGCGCAATATGGTCCGGTCCCTGGTGAACGGCTGCGTGCAGGTCGGCGCCGGCAAGCGCCAGCTCGACTGGTTCGCCGGGAAGATGGCGGTGCCGCTGCGCGAGGGCTCCACCGGGCCGATCGCCCCGCAGGGGCTCACCCTCGAGCATGTGGCGTACCCGAGCGACGACCGGCTCGCGGCCCGGGCCAATGCCATCCGGGCCAAGCGCACGCTGTGAGCGCGCTACAGCCGTGCTGGATCCGGAGTTTCGCCGTTCCGGAACATGGTCGTAACACAATCGCGCCCCGGCGGTAACCGCGCGCGGTTACGGTAACGCTTATTCGGCGATCCGGAAGGCACGAACGCGCTTTCCGGGCCGCCACGCGCGCTGGCATGAAGGAGTGGTCACATGGTCGAGTCGGCATTCGAACTGGCGGGTGAGCTGGTCAACAGGCGAGAGGCGATCAACCGCGAGCTGAGCCGCAACGGCGTGCGGTTCGGCGTGTACAAGAACGGCGAATACCATGACCGGCTGTTCCCTTACGACCCGATCCCGCGCATCATCGAATCCGACGAGTTCGACCACCTGGAGGCCGGGCTCAAGCAGCGCGTCAACGCGCTCAACGCCTATCTCAAGGACGTGTACTCCGACAAGCGGATCATCCACGACGGCGTGGTGCCCGAGGAGTATGTGTACACCTCGGCCGGCTACTTCCCGCAGGTCAACGGCGTGACGCCTCCCGGCGGCATCTTCGCGCATATCGCCGGCGAGGACCTGGTGCAGGGCGAGGACGGGCGCTGGTGGGTGCTCGAGGACAACCTGCGCATCCCCTCGGGCGCGAGCTACCCGCTGTTCGCGCGCGACATCGAGCGGCGCACGAACCCGAAGCTGTTCCGCGAGGTGCATGTGCGCGACAACCGCGACTACCCGCGCCTGCTGCGCAAGGCCATGGATTTCGTCTCCACCGAGGGCATCGCCGTGGTGCTGACCCCGGGCCGGTACAATTCCGCCTTCTTCGAGCACGCGTATCTGGCGGAGAAGACCGGCGCGGCGCTGGCGTTTCCCGAGGACCTCGAGGTCGAGGAGAACAAGCTGTACTTCCTCGACTATGCGGGCCGGCGCCACCGCGTCGGCGCGGTGTACCGCCGCCTGTCCGACGAGTACCTGGATCCGTTCGCGTTCAACCCCGATTCGGTGATCGGCGTGCCCGGCCTGCTGTCCGCATACCGTTCGGGCAACGTCGCGATCATCAACGCGCCGGGCAACGGGGCGGCCGACGACAAGGCGATCTACTATTTCGTGCCGCAGATGATCAAGTACTATCTCGGCGAGGAGCCCATCCTCGACAACGCGCCGACGTACATGCCGATGTTCGAGTCCGACAGGCGCGAGGTGCTCGACCGGCTCGGCGAACTCGTGATCAAGGACGTGGCCGAGGCCGGCGGGTACGGCGTGGTGTTCGGCTCCAGCCTGGACCATGCGGCGCGCGAGGAGCTGGCCGACCGGATCAAGGCCGAGCCGCGGCGCTTCATCGCCCAGGAGGTCATCCAGTTCCGCGACATCGAGGTGGTCGACCCGGCCACCGGCGAGGCCAGCCCGCGCAAATGCGACCTGCGCGCGTTCGTGGTCACCGGGCAGAACACCCATGTGTGGTATTCGGGCCTGACCAGGTACTCGTCGGTACCCGGGCAGATGATCGTCAACTCGTCGCAGGGCGGCGGGTTCAAGGACACCTGGGTGCTGGCCCCGAGCGACGGCGACCGCGACCGCGACCGGCACGACGGCGAGATCGCCTCGGTGAGCCTGATCCCGCATTCGCGCCATCACGCGCTGTCGCTGGTCACCGCCTCGAAGGCCGATAACCTGTACTGGCTGGGCCGCTACACCGAGCGCGCGTTCACCACGCTGCTGCAGTTCTTCCCGTTCTATGACAGGGTGATGGACACAGATGTGGACGCGTTCCGTCCCTTCGCCCGCGCGCTCGACCTGCCCGAGGACTTCGAGGATTTCGACGGGTTCATCCACGCGTTCCTGTACGACGGCACGAATCCGGATTCGGTGCGCAGCGCGATCGTCGCCGCGTTCAACAACGCGGTGGTGCTCAGGCCGGAGCTGAGCTCGCGCCTGCTGCAGTACATCGAGCTGGCGGTGACGAACATCACCGATGCGGCCGAACGGTCCGCCAGCGCCGAGGACATCTACAAGCAGCGCGACATCGCCGACGACATGCTGGCGTTCTGGGGCGGCGTGGAGAACTCGACCGTCGACCCGACGCTCAAGGCGTTCATCTTCATCGGCAAGTACCTGGAACGCATCGACCTGTACACGCGCCTGCAGCTGCGGATGGACGACATGACCGCGCCGCTGCGCAAGCTGGAGACGTATTCGCACATGCTCGACGGGCTG
>OAXB01000338.1_pt1 | contig 14136 bp, 8 predicted proteins | sample 1501541 | NCBI WGS metagenome assembly OAXB01 (sample SAMEA2580302, study PRJEB22360) | human gut metagenome | biome: human gut; feature: human-associated habitat; material: faeces | place: Denmark | collected 2008/2010
CATCCACCTGCTTTTGTGCCTCTACATAGGCTGCGAAATCCGCCATCACCAGATACGGATCGCCGCCCTGTTTGCCGATACTGTGCAGCATCTGGTCGAAGGCATGCTTATCGCCGTCGCTGTATTTACCGCTTTCCAGCTCTTTCAATACTGCGTCCAGCACCTTATCTTTCTTCCGCCATTTCACCGGGTCGTAGCCTTTGGCCAGAATTGCCTTCACTTGTTCCACGGTATGACCAAAAATAAAGATATTTTCTTCACCGACTTTCTCGGCGATTTCAACGTTCGCCCCATCCAGCGTACCGACAGTAAGCGCACCATTGAGCGCCAGTTTCATATTGCCGGTACCGGAAGCTTCTTTACCTGCAGTCGAAATTTGTTCGGAGATATCCGCCGCCGGGATCAGTTTTTCCGCCGCCGAAACGCAATAATCCGGCAGGAACACCACCTTCAACTTATCGCCAACCAGCGGATCGTTGTTGATCACGTCAGCCACTTTGTTGATCGCAAAGATAATATTCTTCGCCAGGTAGTAGCCCGGTGCCGCTTTCGCGCCGAAGAGGAAGACGCGCGGTACGCGATCAGCCTGCGGGTTTTCACGAATTTCTTTGTACAACGCCAGAATATGCAGCAGATTCAGGTGCTGGCGTTTGTACTCATGCAAACGTTTGATCTGAATATCGAAAATCGCCTGTGGATTGATCTCAATACCGGTACGAACTTTCACAAACTCCGCCAGACGGACTTTATTCGCCTGCTTGATCTCGCGATATTGCTGACGGAATTTCGCATCATCAGCGAATTTTTCCAGATTGATCAGCTGATCGAGATCGTTAGCCCACTCTTTTTGCAGTGATTTATCCAACAGAGCCGCCAGTGCCGGGTTGCACTGTTTGATCCAGCGACGTGGGGTAATACCGTTGGTGACGTTATGGAATTTGTTCGGCCATAGCTGGTGATATTCCGGGAACAGATCTTTCACCACCAGATCCGAGTGCAGCGCCGCAACACCGTTCACCGCGAAACCGCCAACCACACACAGGTTCGCCATATGCACTTGTTTGTCGTGCACCACCGCCAGTTTGGCCCACACTTTTTCATCGCCCGGCCAGGTTTTCTCTACCAGCGTTTTAAAGCGAGTATTAATTTCGTTAATAATCTGCATGTGGCGCGGCAGTAAGCCTTTCACCAGTTTCACATCCCAGCGTTCCAGCGCTTCTGGCATCAGGGTATGGTTGGTGTAAGCGAAAGTTTTGCTGGTAATGGCCCAGGCGTCATCCCAGCTCATCTGGTGCTCATCGATCAGCACGCGCAGCAGTTCTGGAATCGCGATAGTTGGGTGGGTATCGTTCAGCTGAATAACTTCGTAATCCGCCAGTTCGTGCAGTTTACGCCCCGCCAGATGATGGCGACGCAAAATATCCGCTACCGAACAGGCACACTGGAAGTATTGCTGCATCAGGCGCAGCTTTTTACCGGCAGTATGGTTGTCGTTTGGATAGAGAACTTTGGTCAGTTTTTCCGCATTGATGCCCTGCTGTTCGGCACGCAAGAAATCACCGTCGTTAAATTTAGTCAGATCAAACGGATGCGCGTGCGTCGCCTGCCACAGACGCAGCGGCTGCGCCACGCCATTACGATAGCCGACAACGGGGAGATCCCACGCTTGACCGGTAATGGTAAACTCCGGCTCCCAGCGTCCGTCTTTCGTCACTTTACCGCCAATCCCTACCTGCACATCCAGTGCTTCGTTGTGGCGGAACCACGGGTAGTTACTGCGATGCCAGTCATCCGGCGCTTCAACCTGTTTGCCATCGACAAAAGACTGGCGGAACAAACCATATTGATAGTTCAGACCGTAACCCGTCGCAGACTGACCGACAGTTGCCATTGAGTCGAGGAAGCACGCCGCCAGACGTCCCAGACCACCGTTACCCAGCGCCGGGTCGATCTCTTCTTCCAGCAGGTCCGTCAGATTGATGTCATAAGCCTTCAACGAATCCTGTACATCCTGATACCAGCCGAGATTCAACAGGTTGTTGCCCGTCAGGCGACCAATCAAAAACTCCATTGAGATGTAGTTAACATGTCGCTGATTCGCCACCGGCTTGGCGAATGGCTGAGCACGCAGCATTTCGGCCAGTGCTTCACTCACTGCTAGCCACCACTGGCGAGGAGTCATTTCAGCCGCAGAATTTAAGCCATAACGCTGCCACTGACGTGAAAGCGCTTCCTGAAATTGCTTATCGTTAAAAATAGGTTGTGACATAGGAGTTCCACTTTTCTTAGATTTTCAACACAACGTTATCGCTAGTTTGCCAGGCTCGATGTTGACCTTCCTCATCCTGCGGGGGATTAGGCAGGGAGGAGTTGCGGGGATGAGCAAGGAAATGTGATCTCAACCACTTAAAGCTAGTGCAAACCACAGGATTAGCATCAAATCAATGCAATACAGCGCAGAAAATCTGTATCTAAGTGCAAAAAATGGCCGTTGCGTATTTTCAAAAAGCGGAAGGTAACTCTATAAATTAAGTAAAGGAGTGAAACAGTTTCATAAGTAAAATATCCAGTGTGCTCCATCTCATTCTTAATAGATTTATTAAGATCATCTTTTTAGATGGCACTTTCATCAGGAATGAAGAAGAAACCCTTGCTTAAATGAATCTGATGAACATAAGGGAAACCAGTATTCACGCTGGATCAGCGTCGTTTTAGGTGAGTTGTTAATAAAGATTTGGAATTGTGACACAGTGCAAATTCAGACACATAAAAAAACGTCATCGCTTGCATTAGAAAGGTTTCTGGCCGACCTTATAACCATTAATTACGAAGCGCAAAAAAAATAATATTTCCTCATTTTCCACAGTGAAGTGATTAACTATGCTGATTCCGTCAAAACTAAGTCGTCCGGTTCGACTCGACCATACCGTGGTTCGTGAGCGCCTGCTGGCTAAACTTTCCGGCGCGAACAACTTCCGGCTGGCGCTGATCACGAGTCCTGCGGGCTACGGAAAGACCACCCTCATTTCCCAGTGGGCGGCAGGCAAAAACGATATCGGCTGGTACTCGCTGGATGAAGGTGATAACCAGCAAGAGCGTTTCGCCAGCTATCTCATTGCCGCCGTGCAGCAGGCAACCAACGGTCACTGTGCGATATGTGAGACGATGGCGCAAAAACGGCAATATGCCAGCCTGACGTCACTCTTCGCCCAGCTTTTCATTGAGCTGGCGGAATGGCATAGCCCACTTTATCTGGTCATCGATGACTATCATCTGATCACTAATCCAGTGATCCACGAGTCAATGCGCTTCTTTATTCGCCATCAACCAGAAAATCTCACCCTGGTGGTGTTGTCACGCAACCTTCCGCAACTGGGCATTGCCAATCTGCGTGTTCGTGATCAACTGCTGGAAATTGGCAGTCAGCAACTGGCATTTACCCATCAGGAAGCGAAGCAGTTTTTTGATTGCCGTCTGTCATCGCCGATTGAAGCCGCAGAAAGCAGTCGGATTTGCGATGACGTTTCCGGTTGGGCGACGGCACTACAGCTAATCGCCCTCTCCGCCCGGCAGAATACCCACTCAGCCCATAAGTCGGCACGCCGCCTGGCGGGAATCAATGCCAGCCATCTTTCGGATTATCTGGTCGATGAGGTTTTGGATAACGTCGATCTCGCAACGCGCCATTTTCTGTTGAAAAGCGCCATTTTGCGCTCAATGAACGATGCCCTCATCACCCGTGTGACCGGCGAAGAAAACGGGCAAATGCGCCTCGAAGAGATTGAGCGTCAGGGGCTGTTTTTACAGCGGATGGATGATACCGGCGAGTGGTTCTGCTATCACCCGCTGTTTGGTAACTTCCTGCGCCAGCGCTGCCAGTGGGAACTGGCGGCGGAGCTGCCGGAAATCCACCGTGCCGCCGCAGAAAGCTGGATGGCCCAGGGATTTCCCAGCGAAGCGATTCATCATGCGCTGGCGGCAGGCGATGCGCTGATGCTGCGCGATATTCTGCTTAATCACGCCTGGAGTCTGTTCAACCATAGCGAACTGTCGCTGCTGGAAGAGTCGCTTAAGGCCCTGCCGTGGGACAGCTTGCTGGAAAATCCGCAGTTGGTGTTATTGCAGGCGTGGCTGATGCAAAGCCAACATCGCTACGGCGAAGTTAACACCCTGCTAGCCCGTGCTGAACATGAAATCAAGGACATCAGAGAAGACACCATGCACGCAGAATTTAACGCTCTGCGCGCCCAGGTGGCGATTAACGATGGTAATCCGGATGAAGCGGAACGGCTGGCAAAACTGGCACTGGAAGAGCTGCCGCCGGGCTGGTTCTATAGCCGCATTGTGGCAACCTCGGTGCTGGGTGAAGTGCTGCACTGCAAAGGCGAATTGACCCGCTCACTGGCGCTAATGCAGCAAACCGAACAGATGGCACGCCAGCACGATGTCTGGCACTACGCTTTGTGGAGTTTAATCCAGCAAAGTGAAATTCTGTTTGCCCAAGGGTTCCTGCAAACCGCGTGGGAAACGCAGGAAAAAGCATTCCAGCTGATCAACGAGCAGCATCTGGAACAGCTGCCAATGCATGAGTTTCTGGTGCGCATTCGTGCGCAGCTGTTATGGGCCTGGGCGCGGCTGGATGAAGCCGAAGCGTCGGCGCGTAGCGGGATTGAAGTCTTGTCGTCTTATCAGCCACAGCAACAGCTTCAGTGCCTGGCAATGTTGATTCAATGCTCGCTGGCCCGTGGTGATTTAGATAACGCCCGTAGCCAGCTGAACCGTCTGGAAAACCTGCTGGGGAATGGCAAATATCACAGCGACTGGATCTCTAACGCCAACAAAGTTCGCGTTATTTACTGGCAGATGACCGGCGATAAAGCCGCCGCAGCAAACTGGTTGCGCCATACTGCGAAGCCGGAGTTTGCCAATAACCACTTCCTGCAAGGTCAATGGCGCAACATTGCCCGTGCACAAATCTTGCTGGGCGAGTTTGAACCTGCGGAAATTGTCCTCGAGGAACTCAACGAAAACGCCCGCAGTCTGCGGTTGATGAGCGATCTGAACCGCAACCTGCTTTTACTCAATCAGTTGTACTGGCAGGCAGGGCGGAAAAGTGACGCCCAGCGCGTATTGCTGGACGCATTAAAACTGGCGAATCGCACAGGATTTATCAGTCACTTTGTCATCGAAGGCGAAGCCATGGCGCAGCAGTTACGCCAACTGATTCAACTCAATACGCTGCCGGAACTGGAACAGCACCGCGCGCAGCGTATTTTGCGGGAAATAAACCAACATCACCGGCATAAGTTCGCTCACTTTGACGAGACCTTTGTCGAACGTCTGCTAAATCACCCGGAAGTGCCGGAACTTATCCGTACCAGCCCGCTGACCCAACGCGAATGGCAGGTGCTGGGGCTGATTTACTCTGGTTACAGCAATGAACAAATTGCGGGCGAACTGGAAGTGGCAGCGACCACCATCAAAACGCATATCCGCAATCTGTATCAGAAACTCGGCGTTGCCCACCGTCAGGCTGCGGTACAGCACGCACAGAAACTGCTGAAGATGATGGGATATGGGGTGTAAGTTTGGTCGGATAACATTCCTGCTCCGACTTACATCCCTGCATTATTCAACACTAACTCGCGTTACATCGTCTGTTTCAGTCAGAGTAAACCGCACAGGTAAGAACCGTTCCACCACCGCGATATTGGTCAGCAGATGGCATGAGGGATGCGCGACCGTAAACGCCCCCGCACCCGCCAACGCCATGGGCAACACCAGTTGATCTGCGAGATATTCACCTACTGCCGCCGGACTTGCCAGGTAACGTGTCACTTCTTTAACCAACTGCGCTGCTACCACTTCGGCACTGACGCGCTTTTCACCGACGGCAAAAAAGCGTTCGGTAATATTTTCGCTTTCCACTTCTAGCGAGACGGTATTTCCCGGTCCCTGCTCACGCGGCAAGAGATGGATATTCTGCTCATACAGCGAAAAACTGGCTGCCAGCGCAACGAGTTCACGTTCTCCGACATGCCGCGGCACACCAGCTAATAATACTTCGCCGCGTAATCGCATAACGGTGCCCCGCTCGCCCAGTTGTAACGCGTTTAGTGATGCCACGGGCGTGACTTCCGCTACCACCACACCGCCTCCGGCAGGGTAAAAACCGTGGCGTAACAGCGTGGTTTGCTGATGAATCCCCATTTGTGCCAGCAGAGGTTCCAGCACGCGGCAGATAAAACCCGCGGGCGGCGCCGACGGGTTTTCGGTGCCACCGCTGACTTCTACGCGAGAAGGTCCATCGGCAAACCACAGCGCAGGCAACACCGTTTGCAGCACCAACATGCAGCTTCCGGCACTACCGATAGCAAAGCGATAATCGCCGCCACGCACATTACCGGGCCGGAAGACCAGGCGCTGCGAACCCAGTTCCGCGCCGTCTACTATAGCTCCGCAAATTTCCGTCGCTGCCTTTACCGCGGTCAGATGCTGGCGCAACAGCCCCGGTTTCGCCCGTCCGGCACGAATGCCTGTGATGGTAAACGGCTTACCGGTTATCATCGACAGACTTAACGCCGAGCGCAGGATCTGCCCGCCGCCTTCGCCCTGTGCACCATCCAGCGCAATCATCCTTTTCATCATTTATCCTTTTACGCACACCACCTGACGCAGGGTGTAGACGACTTCCACCAGATCGCTTTGTGCTGCCATTACTGCATCAATGTCCTTATACGCCATTGGGATTTCGTCGATCACCTCGGCATCTTTACGGCATTCCACATGTGCTGTAGCACGGATCTGATCTTCCACACTAAACAGTTTTTTCGCTTTGGTACGGCTCATCACGCGACCTGCACCGTGGCTGCATGAGCAGAAAGACTCTTCATTTCCCAGCCCACGCACGATAAAGCTTTTCGCCCCCATCGACCCAGGAATAATTCCGTACTGCCCGGCACGCGCAGACACCGCGCCTTTCCGCGTCACATAGATCTCTTCGCCAAAGTGCAGCTCTTTTTGCACATAGTTGTGGTGGCAGTTGATCTCTTCCATTGCCAGCGTTTGCAGCTGTCTCACCGTTTTATGCGTAATGCTCTGCAACGCCGATACCACGTTTTCCATCATCGCATCACGGTTGAGGCTGGCAAAAAGCTGCGCCCAGGCTACTGCTTTCAGGTAATCGTCAAAATATTCCGTTCCTTCAAGGAAGTACGCGAGATCACGTGACGGCAACGTTTCAAGCTGTTCCTGCATCTCTTTTTGCGCCAGGTCGATAAAGTAAGTTCCGATGGCGTTACCAATTCCGCGTGAACCGGAGTGCAGCATAATCCACACCCGATCCGCCTCATCAAGGCAGATTTCAATAAAGTGGTTACCCGTTCCCAGCGTTCCCAGGTGTTTATAGTTATTGGTATTCAGGAAACGCGAGTATTTTTGCGTTAACCACTGATAACCGGCTTCCAACCCGGCCCATTTAGCATCGACGTTAACAGGCGGATTTTCCCATGCACCTTTATCACGTTTACAACGCCCGGTAGTACGCCCGTGTGGCACGGCAGTTTCAATTGCCTGACGCAGCTCCGCCAGGTTTTCAGGCAAGTCTGCCGCCGTTAACGCGGTACGCAGTGCGTTCATTCCACAGCCGATATCCACGCCCACCGCCGCCGGAATAATCGCCCCTTTGGTCGGGATCACGCTACCAATGGTGGAACCTTTCCCCAGGTGCACATCGGGCATCACCGCAATATGCTTGAAAATAAACGGCATCTTCGCCGTATTTATCAGTTGCTGGCGCGCATCGTCTTCTACCGGCACGCCTTTGGTCCACATTTTTACCGGGGCATTTTCAGTGGTCAGTAATTCGTAATTCATTTTCTTTTTCTCGTTTCGTTGTTTGCTGTCCTGATAATTGCAACCGTCGTGCCAGAAAATTAAATGAGCAGATTAAATCTATAATTAATTGTTTTTATTTAATTAAAAGTACAAAGTCCGTATACGGAGATTTTCTATAAAGCCACTTAACCGATAATGAAATATCGTCTTTTATAAGGATATCTAAGATGCGTAAAACAGTGGCTTTTGGTTTTGTCGGAACCGTACTGGATTATGCCGGGCGCGGTAGCCAACGCTGGTCGAAATGGCGGCCGACACTCTGTTTATGCCAGCAAGAATCATTGGTGATTGATCGACTGGAATTATTACACGACGCCCGCTCACGCTCGCTGTTTGAAACGCTTAAACGCGATATCGCCAGCATTTCACCAGAAACGCAGGTTGTAGGTGTAGAAGTGGAACTCCATAATCCGTGGGATTTCGAAGAGGTCTACGCCTGCCTGCATGATTTCGCCCGTGGTTACGCTTTTCAACCTGATAAAGAAGACTATTTAATTCACATCACCACTGGCACCCACGTAGCGCAAATTTGCTGGTTTTTGCTGGCAGAAGCGCGTTACCTGCCCGCCCGACTGGCGCAAACTTCCCCGCCGCGTAAGAAAGAACAGCCGGATAGCGCAGGCGCAGTGACGATTATCGATCTCGATTTAAGCCGTTATAACGCTATCGCCAGCCGCTTTGCCGAAGAACGCCAGCAAACGCTCGATTTTCTTAAGTCGGGCATCGCCACGCGTAACCCACACTTCAACCGCATGATTGAACAGATCGAAAAAGTAGCGATTAAATCCCGCGCGCCAATCCTGCTTAATGGCCCGACCGGCGCGGGCAAGTCGTTTCTGGCACGACGCATCTTCGAATTAAAACAGGCACGGCATCAGTTTAGCGGCGCGTTTGTTGAAGTGAACTGCGCCACACTGCGCGGTGATACCGCCATGTCGGCGCTGTTTGGTCATGTGAAAGGTGCGTTCACCGGCGCGAGAGACGCGCGGGAAGGGTTATTACGCAGCGCCAACAGCGGCATGTTGTTTCTTGATGAAATTGGCGAACTGGGCGCAGATGAACAAGCCATGTTGCTGAAAGCCATTGAAGAGAAAACTTTTTATCCGTTTGGCAGCGATCGCCAGGTGAGTAGCGATTTTCAGCTTATCGCCGGAACGGTGCGCGATTTGCGCCAGTTGGTCGCTGAAGGGAGATTTCGTGAAGACCTGTATGCGCGGATAAATCTCTGGACCTTCACTCTGCCAGGACTACGCCAGCGTCAGGAGGATATTGAGCCTAACCTGGATTATGAAGTGGAGCGCCACGCCTCACTCACCGGCGATAGCGTGCGTTTTAACACCGAAGCGCGGCGCGCATGGCTGGCTTTTGCGACATCCCCCCAGGCAACATGGCGCGGTAATTTTCGCGAACTTTCTGCCAGTGTTACGCGTATGGCGACGTTTGCCAATAGCGGACGCATCACTCTGGAAGCTGTGGAAGATGAGATTCGCCGTCTGCGCTATAACTGGCAGGAGAGTCGCCCTTCGGCACTTACGACGTTGCTGGGCGCAGAGGTGGAGAACATCGATCTCTTCGACCGAATGCAACTGGAAAACGTGATTGCCATTTGTCGCCAGGCAAAATCGCTTTCCGCCGCCGGACGTGAACTTTTTGACGTTTCGCGCCAGGGCAGAGCCAGCGTTAATGACGCGGATCGGCTACGCAAATACCTGGCGCGTTTTGGTCTGACGTGGGAATCGGTACTGACTCAGCACAGTTCCAGTTGAATATGATGGTCCGTCAGCACCTGCATCACCCCCGCAGGCGGCATGGTGTCGGTGTAAACGGCATCGACCATGCTGATGCTGCCCATGTTTACCATCGCATTACGGCCAAATTTTGAGTGATCGACAACCAGCATAACGTGGCGCGAGTTCTCAATAATGGCGCGTTTGGTGCGAACTTCATGGTAATCGAACTCCAGTAACGAGCCGTCGCTGTCAATGCCGCTGATCCCAAGAATGCCGAAATCGAGGCGGAACTGAGAGATAAAATCCAGGGTCGCTTCGCCAATGATCCCGCCATCGCGGCTACGCAATTCACCACCGGCGAGAATAATGCGGAAATCTTCTTTCACCATCAGCGTATTAGCGACATTGAGATTGTTGGTGACAATGCGCAAATTGCTGTGATTGAGCAGCGCGTGCGCCACCGCTTCCGGCGTGGTGCCGATATCAATAAACAGCGTCGAACCGTTGGGGATCTGCTCGGCCACTTTACGGGCGATACGCTCTTTTTCTTCGGTCTGGGTAGCTTTGCGATCGTGCCACGGCGTGTTAACCGAACTGGAAGGCAGCGCCGCGCCGCCATGATGGCGCAGGATCAGGTTCTGTTCCGCCAGTTCATTGAGGTCACGGCGAATAGTCTGCGGGCTGACGGAAAAATGCTCTACCAGCTCTTCGGTGCTGACATAGCCCTGCTGCTTAACCAGTTCGATAATACCGTTGTGTCGTTGTGTTTGTTTCATTTATAAATCCCTGGAATTATTTTCGTTTTCGCGCATTGAGCGAATCAACAAAAGCCATCGCTAAACCCACGGCTAACCCGGCGATGTGTGCTCCATTCGCCATCGACATCCCAAACAAATCAAACCATCCGGCAACAATCCAGATCAGCGCAAAGATGATTAACCCACGTTGCAGGTAAATACCGCTTTGCGGATCGCGCTCGCCGCGTAGCCAGACGTAGCCCATCAGTGCATAAACCACACCAGAAAGCCCGCCAAACCACGGCCCACTGAACTTTTGCTGCACATAGCCGCTTAGCAGGGCGCTGATGAGAGTAATGACTATCAGCTTACCGCTACCGAGGCGTTTTTCCACTGCGCCACCGAGATACCACCACCAGAGCAGGTTAAAGAGGATATGCATCAGCGAGAAGTGCATTAACGCATGCGTGAAGTAGCGCCAGAACTCAAATTTCAGCGTCGGATCGAATGGCCAGGCCAGCCATAACATCACTTCCTGATCGCCAAGAATTTGCATGGCGATAAACACCAGCACGCAGGCAATCATCACTACCCAGGTGACCGGGCCTGCACGTTCACGCAAAGTGGCAAAGAAAGGAAAACGGCGATAGTGCAGGCCACTACCGGTATGACCTGACTGCCAACTGGCGGCGAGATAACGCGGATCTGCCGGGTTTTCGAGAAAACGCGCCAGCTCTGCCCGCACGCGTTCGGCCTGGGATTCATCCGCCAGCCAGACATCGCTTTGGTTATGTTGTTGAATCGTGAGGATAACGCCCTGTGTCGCCATGTAATCAACAAATGCCTGCGCCACGCGGGGGTTAGCAAAAGAGGTAATCATCAACATCGTTGCTGTCGCTTATTCCACACAAAAGGGGACAGTATAAAGCGTTACGCGCCGTAAGCCACCTCTGCGGGAAACTGACGCTGCCAGGCTTCAAAGCCACCATCGATACTGTAAACCACATCATAACCCTGTTGCAGCAGATACTGCGCTGCGCCTTTGCTGCTATTACCGTGGTAACACATCACCATTACCGGGGTATCGAAGTCATTTTCGCGCATGAACGCACCCAGCGTGTCATTGGTTAGATGGAAAGCCTGCGCCGCATGCCCCATTGCGAAACTTTGTGGATCGCGAATATCGACCAGCACCGCCTCTTTTTCCTGCAACTTCTGGTGCGCGTCGGCAACGTTAATACATTCGAACTGATCCATGCGTCTCTCTTTCTTTACAAACAAGTGGGCAAATTTATCGCACAGTTTACGTCGGAGCGGCAGATAAACGCCATAATGTTATGCATATCACTCTAAAATGTTTTTTCAATGTTACTCAAAGCGCGTTTGTTTGCTATTATGTTCGATAACGAACATTTATGAGCTTTAACGAAAGTGAATGAGGGCAGCATGGAAACCAAAGATCTGATTGTGATAGGTGGCGGCATCAATGGTGCTGGTATCGCGGCAGACGCCGCTGGACGCGGTTTATCCGTGCTAATGCTGGAAGCGCAGGATCTCGCTTGTGCGACATCTTCCGCCAGTTCAAAACTCATTCACGGTGGCCTGCGTTACCTTGAACACTATGAATTCCGTCTGGTCAGCGAGGCGCTGGCAGAACGTGAAGTGTTGCTGAAAATGGCCCCGCATATCGCTTTCCCAATGCGTTTTCGCCTGCCGCATCGCCCGCATCTGCGTCCCGCGTGGATGATTCGCATTGGTCTGTTTATGTACGATCATTTGGGTAAACGAACCAGCCTGCCGGGATCAACCGGTTTGCGTTTTGGCGCAAATTCAGTATTAAAACCGGAAATTACGCGCGGATTCGAATATTCCGACTGTTGGGTCGACGACGCCCGTCTGGTACTCGCCAACGCCCAGATGGTCGTGCGTAAAGGCGGCGAAGTGCTTACCCGTACTCGTGCCACGTCTGCCCGCCGCGAAAACGGTTTGTGGATTGTGGAAGCGGAAGATATCGATACCGGCAAAAAATATACATGGCAGGCTCGCGGCCTGGTTAACGCCACCGGTCCGTGGGTGAAACAGTTCTTCGACGAAGGAATGCATCTGCCCTCACCTTATGGCATTCGCCTGATCAAAGGCAGTCATATTGTGGTGCCGCGCGTGCATACCCAGAAACAGGCCTACATTCTGCAAAACGAAGATAAACGTATTGTGTTCGTGATCCCGTGGATGGACGAGTTTTCCATCATCGGCACTACCGATGTCGAGTACAAAGGCGATCCGAAAGCGGTGAAGATTGAAGAGAGTGAAATCAATTACCTGCTGAATGTGTATAACACGCACTTTAAAAAGCAGTTAAGCCGTGACGATATCGTCTGGACCTACTCCGGTGTGCGTCCGCTGTGTGATGATGAGTCCGACTCGCCGCAGGCTATTACCCGTGATTACACCCTTGATATTCATGATGAAAATGGCAAAGCACCGCTGCTGTCGGTATTCGGCGGTAAGCTGACCACCTACCGAAAACTGGCGGAACATGCGCTGGAAAAACTAACGCCGTATTATCAGGGTATTGGCCCGGCATGGACGAAAGAGAGTGTGCTACCGGGTGGCGCCATTGAAGGCGACCGCGACGATTATGCCGCTCGCCTGCGCTGCCGCTATCCGTTCCTGACTGAATCGCTGGCGCGTCATTACGCTCGCACTTACGGCAGCAACAGCGAGCTGCTGCTCGGCAATGCGGGAACGGTAAGCGATCTCGGGGAAGATTTCGGTCATGAGTTCTACGAAGCGGAGCTGAAATACCTGGTGGATCACGAATGGGTCCGCCGCGCCGACGACGCCCTGTGGCGTCGCACAAAACAAGGCATGTGGCTAAATGCGGATCAACAATCTCGTGTGAGTCAGTGGCTGGTGGAGTATACGCAGCAGAGGTTATCGCTGGCGTCGTAAATTAACGTAAGGTGATCAGGTCAGATTTCAATCTGGCCTGAGACTGATGACAAACACAAAACTGCCTGATGCGCTACGCTTATCAGGCCTACGTGGTTTATGCAATATATTGAATTTGCATGGTCTTGTAGGCCAGATAAGACGTTCACGTCGCATCCGGCATGAACAAAGCGCACTTTGTCAAAAATCTAACCTACTTTTTAATTCAGGGAATTACCGCAAAGCCCACGCCATCATACCCAACGTAACAAAACTCAGGCACGTTCCCCACTCGCCCCGAGAAAAATAGCATTAATGCGCCCAGCGCCAGCATAAAAATTTTGAGCAGAAGGTAAATTGTTGGCGTGATAAGGATATTACAAACTTCAATAATACCGGCAAGTCCGACACCCAGCATGGCAATAACCACCGCCAAAAATTGCGCCAGTATGGGGATGCCGAAAAAAGTCATTACCAGCGAGGTCAAAATCCATTTTCTGTTTTGCATTATTCTTTCCATTCTTTTTGAATGGTGAAATTATACTCCCCGAGTCCCCTTGCCCCTTCTGGACACTTTTCCGAAATGATGGCGGAAAAAAACGGGACCCTTTGGCCCCGTTCTATTTGTTGGTGAACTTACAATCTCACCGGATCGATATGCCAGATATGATCGGCGTACTCTTTGATAGTACGGTCAGAAGAGAAGTAGCCCATATTGGCAATGTTCAGCATCGCTTTTGCGGTCCACTCTTCCTGAAGCTCGTAGAGTTCATCGACTTTATCCTGACAATCGACATAGCTGCGATAATCCGCCAGTACCTGGTAGTGATCGCCAAAGTTGA
>OAXB01000341.1_pt1 | contig 13966 bp, 9 predicted proteins | sample 1501541 | NCBI WGS metagenome assembly OAXB01 (sample SAMEA2580302, study PRJEB22360) | human gut metagenome | biome: human gut; feature: human-associated habitat; material: faeces | place: Denmark | collected 2008/2010
GGGAACTGTACCCCGGCGGGGCGGCCGCGCCCCAGCCGCTCGAGCCCGTAGAACCCGCGCGACTCCTCATGCATGACGTGGACGACGAAGTCGCCGTAGTCGAGCAGCACCCACTGGGCCTGTTCGAGGCCCTCGCGCGAGCGGGCCTCGCGGTGGCCCGCCTGAAGGTACAGATCCTTCTCGATCTCCTCGGCCACGGCGAGCACCTGCCGTTCGTTCGAGGCCGTGGCGATCATCATGATGTCGGTGATGCCCAGCAGGTTGCTCACGTCGAAGGAGATGATGTCGAAGGCCTTGAGACGGTCGGCTGCGGCTGCGGCGATGCGGATCGCCTCGATCGATTCCTGTGCTGCGGTCAAATTCCTCACTCCTTGTGCGCGGTCGGATGCGGCGTTCCGGTCAGGTCAGCGCTCCCACGCGGGCTTCCAGCCCTCGACGTCGTGCTGCGTGTTCTCCGAGTAGACCATCGTGTCGTCCGGCACGTCGTGGCGGATGACCGAGCCGGCGCCGGACGTGACGTTGTCGCCGACGGTGACCGGCGCGACGAACAGGTTGCCCGCGCCGATGTGCGAGCCGGCGCCGATGTGGGTGCGGTTCTTGTGCACGCCGTCGTAGTTGGCGGTGATCGTGCCGCCGCCGATGTTGGTGTGGTCGCCGAGCTCGGCGTCGCCGACATAGCTCAGATGCGGCACCTTGGTGCCGTTGCCGATGTGCGCCTTCTTCATCTCGACGAACGCGCCGGCCTTCGCCTCCTCGCCGAACTCGTTGCCCGGGCGCAGGTAGGTCCACGGGCCGATGGTGGTGGCGCGGCCGATGTGCGACTCCTGCACGCGGGAGCGTTCCACGGTCGCCTCGGCGTCGACGGTCGCGTCGATCAGCGTGGTGTACGGGCCGATGACCGCTGCCTCGCCGACCACGGTGTGGCCCTGCAGGAAGCTGCCGGGCAGCACGGTCACGTCGCGCGACAGCTCCACGTCGTCCTCGATCCAGGTGGTATCCGGATCGAGGACGGTGACGCCGGCGCGCATCCACGCCTCGCAGACGCGGTGGTTGTGCTCCCTCGCCAGCGCGGCGAGCTGCACGCGGTCGTTGACGCCCTCGACGCTCAGCGGGTCGGGCGCGGCGAAGGCCCCGACGCTGCCGTCGGCCTTGGCGGTCTCCAGCGCGTCGGTCAGGTAGAACTCGCCCTGGGCGTTGTCGTTCTTCAGCCCGGCGATCGCCTTCGCCAGCACCTTCGCGTCGAACACGTACACGGAGGTGTTCACCTCCTGCACGGCCAGTTCGCTGCGGTTGGCGTCCTTCTGCTCCACGATGCGCAGCACGTGGCCCTCGCGGTCGCGGATGATGCGGCCGTATCCGGTCGGATCGTCCAGCATGGTGGTGAGCACGGTGGCCCCGTCGCCGCTGTTCTCATGGAACGCGACGAGCTGGCGCAGCGTGTCCGCGTCGAGCAGCGGCATGTCGGAGGCGGCGATCAGCACCGATCCGTCGAGCTTGCGCTCGGCCTCGAGCTGGGCCATCGCGCACTGCACGGCGCGGCCGGTGCCGGGGATGTCGTCCTGATTGACGATCTCCACGTCCGGATCATAGGATCGCGCTGCCTCGGCCACCCGGTCCGCCTGATAGTGCACCACCACCGCCAGCGTGGACGGTTCGAGCGCGCCGACCGAATCCATCACACGGTTGAGGAAGGTCTTCCCCGCGAACGTGTGCAGCACCTTCGGCTTGGCGGAACGCATGCGGGTGCCTTCACCTGCGGCGAGAACGATTGCGGCGGATAATGCCATCGACATCTCCCATTCTGTTATGCTGCTGCCCTGCGCAATCCGGGCAGCAATCAGCGGATAACGAGAGACGCCCGGCCGCGGCGCGCACGATGAATGCGCGCCATGCCGGCCGGGCGTCTGGCTCGTTCCCCCACCTGGACTCGAACCAAGACAAAGGGTTCCAAAGACCCGTGTGCTGCCATTACACCATGGGGGACCGGCGGAACGAGTTCCGCCAAGTGTTTATTATGCCATACCTTTCACGCGCCGCGTGTCGCTCCGGCATTCCCGCACGCTTTCCGCGCACGGCCGGGCGCGATGGGCGCGCGCACGCGCTCACGCGAACAGGAAGCCCTGTCCGTGGTGCTCGGGATAGGTGTCGAACAGTTCCGCGACGGAACCGTCCTCGAAGACCGCGCGGATCGCGCTGGCCAGCAGCGGGGCGATCGACAGCACGGTCAGGCCGTCCCAGCGCTTCTCCTCGGGGATCGGCACGGTATCGGTGAGCACGACCTCGCGCGCGCCGCAGCCCTTGAGCCGTTCGACGGCGGGGCCGGACAGCACGCCGTGCGTGGCCACCACGGTCACCGACTTGGCGCCGGCCTCGGCGAGCACGTGGCATGCGCCAGCGATGGTGCCGGCGGTGTCGATCAGATCGTCGACGAGCACGCAGTCCTTGCCGTCCACGTCGCCGACCACGCGGTTGGCGACCGCCTGGTTCGGACGCGTGATATCGCGCGTCTTGTGCACGAAGGCCAGCGGGCCGCCGCCCAAGCGCTGCGCCCACTGCTCGGCCACGCGGATGCGCCCGGCATCCGGGGAGACGACGGTGACGTTGTCGAGCTTGTTCGAGAACCGGTCGCGGATGTAGTCGACCAGCACCGGCATGGCGATCAGATGGTCGACCGGGCCGTCGAAGAAGCCCTGCGACTGCGCGGCGTGCAGGTCGACGCTCATGATGCGGTCGGCGCCGGCCGTGCGCAGCAGGTCGAAGATCAGGCGGCAGGAGATGGGCTCGCGGCCGCGGTGCTTCTTGTCCTGGCGAGAATAGCCCAGCAGCGGGCAGACGGCCGTGATGGAGCGGGCCGAGGCGCGCTTCAGGGCGTCGATCATGATGAGCTGCTCCATGATCGCCTTGTTCACCGGCTTGGAATGGGATTGGAGCACGAACACGTCGGCGCCGCGCACCGATTCGGTGTAGCGCACGTACATCTCGCCGTTCGCGAAATCGTATGCGGTGGTTTCCAGCACGTCGATCCCCAACTGCTCCGCGACATCGGTCGCCAGTTTCGGATGCGATCGGCCTGTTACGAGGATGAGATTCTTATCGGGCTTTCCTTCAAGGATTGCGCTCACCATGATCTCCAAACGTTCGATTCGCTGAAGTGACTGTCCTTCATAGTAACCGTTCACACCGACCGTTGGCCGGACGCGTGTTCCCCGCCGGTGCCCGCATCGCCGTCACCGGTACAGTTTCATGCCCTGCGGGCACGGGGTGAATCCGGCCACATGCAGCATGCGCGTCGTGTCGGTGCGCATCGCCAGGGGCTCCCCGTTGAGGTCGGCGAAGGTGGCTCCCCCGCCCGGATCGGACCTGCGCAGCAGCGCGAAGGCCAGTTCGGCGCAGGCCGGGCGCAGGACGCCTTCGCTGCGGTCGAAGGCGATGAGATGATGGGTTTTGGGCGCCGCATAGAGCACCGGCCTGCCCTGCGCAAGCACGACCATGGTTCCCGCCCGGCGTGCCGGGCGCCCCTCGCCGCGCGGCCACGGCACCGACGCGCCGACCAGCGACGCCGGATCCGTGGCGTCGAGCGCCACGTTCGACCGGTTGTGCCACCGTTCGCCGTCGCGCAGCGCGTCGACGGTGTCCCTGCCGGCGAACTGCGCGGCGCCGAACCCGCGCACGAACATGCCCCGGACCAGCACGCCGGACTCCTCCATGCGCCGAAGCACGGGATACAGTCCCGAAAACCCGCCGGGAATGCGCTCCTTGTCCACCAGCGGCTGGGCGATAACCCCGTAGCGGTCGAGCAGACTGTCCACCTGGGCGAGCGCATACCGTTCCACGGCATGGTCCCGCGCGAAGGACGGAGCCTCGCCGCCCCCGACACCCGCTCCGACACCGCCCGCGGACCCGGAGCCGGCCGTCGCGCCGAAACCGTCACCGGCGTCGTCCGCGCCGCCCTCTGCGGCACCGGCCACGGCGCCGACCGAGGACCATAATCCGCCCATGGTGGCCGGCACGGCGGGTTTCACGCGCACGCGCCGGCGCGACGCGCGGGCCGGCGCCCGGACCGTGCGGCCGCCGGCATTCGCGGCCAAGGCGCGCAGCGGCGCAAGGGAGCTGTTGGTGACCAGCCCCTGCCAGACCAGCGACCACAGCGCCTCTTCGAATTGACCGTCCGACCACGCCGGAACCGTGATCTCGCCGGTCTGCGGATCGACCGACACCGCCGCCGACTGCCACAGCTAGGCGCCGCCGGGCCTCAATACGGCGCTTATGGCCTCGGGAATGGTCATGGCGCCATCCGCGGAAGACGCCTCAGCTTCTCCGGAAGCCGCCGCCACCGCCTTGGAAGCGCCGTTGCCGCCCGTCACGCCGTGCGGCCCAGCCGACCCAGACCGCGGCTGGGCGGGATCCGCGCCCACCAGCAGGGAATCGGCCGGATGAAAGGCGATCTGCCCCGACTCTCCCGCCTTGCCGTCGCCGGCGGCGGAGCCGACCCACACCACTTCGCCGTCCGCCAGCAATCCGTCGAGCATCGCCGGATTGTAGTCGCGCACGCGGGACGGGAACACCGAGCAGTCCCACGTCCGTATGGGCAGCGCAATACCCTCCAGCTGCTCGATGACGCGCATCAGGCCGTCAGGCCCCTCATAGCGCTCCCCGCCGACCGGGCCGACGCCCTGCCGATCCAGCACGAAGGCCTGGTAGACGTCCGGGTCCACGGGTTTGACGGCCTTGCGCGCCTTGGCCAGCGAGCGCGAGCGGATGCGGCGGAACACCTCCTTGTGCAGCCATTGGCGTTGCCCGGCACCGCCGCCGACCGGTTCCACGGCCGAAGAAGCCGCCGCCGTGGGAGCCGACGATGCCACCGTCTTGCCGGAATGGGCATCGCCGCCGGAAGCGAGGAATACGCCATACAGCAGCTCGCCCCGCTGCTTGAGCTCATCCAAAGCGTGCACGGCCTGCGTCGCGTCCAGGCCGAGATCGGCGATCATCCGGTCCGCGACGAACGGGCCATGGGTTTTCGCGTATCGGGTGACGCGGCCGATGACGTCGTGCTCGTCCAGCTCGTTCCAGAACGTGCGCGAAGCCAGCTGGCTCTCGACCTCGGCGATGGCCTCGGGATCGAGCACCGCCGACAGGTCGGTGGCACCGATGAGCTTTTCCAGCACCTCCGGATCCATCGACAGGATCTGGGTGCTGCGCTCGGCCTGCGGCACATCGTACTGGTACATGACCGTGCCGACGAAGCCGAACAGCAGGCTTTCGGCGAACGGCGACGGCACCTGCGTCTGGACGTCGCTGAGCCGTATGGTCCCGGCGTTGAGACCGGTCATGATCTCGCGCAGCGCCGGCAGGTCGTATACGTCGCTGAGGCATTCGCGGGCGGTTTCCAGCAGCAGCGGGAAGTTGTGCCTGGTGCGGGCGGCGTTGAGCAGCTGCGCTGCCCGCAGCCGTTGCTGCCATAACGGCACGCGCTTGCCGGGATCGGTTCTGGGCAGGAACAGGGAACGCGCCGCGCATTCCCGGAACCGCGCGGCGAACAGCACCGACTCCCCGACCTGCGTTTCGATGGCGCGCTGCAGGTCGTCCGGATCGAACAGGAACAGGCCGCGCGCGTCGATATGGCCCTCTCCGTCGGGGACGCGCAGGACGATGCCGTCGTCGGCCGCATATGCCTGCCCGTCGAACCCGTAGCGCTGTTTGATGCGCGCGGTGATGGCCATGGCCCATGGCTCGTGGACGCGGCGGCCGAACGGCGAGTGCAGCATGATGCGCCAATCGCCCTCCTCGTCCGGGCAGCGTTCGATGACCAGGTCACGGTCGCCGGGCACCACGCCGGTGGCTCCGCGCTGCTCGCCGAGCAGCGCGGCGAGATTCGACAGGGCGTTGTCGTCCAGCCCGTCGGCGCGCAGCCGGCGCTCGGCCTCCTTATCGAACGACCATCGCCCGGCGCCCGTGTCAAAGGACCGCCCGCCCGGACCCTCCTCCGACGCCAGGCCACCGGCAAGCTCCCGCAGCAGCCGCCCCCGCGCCAGCCCGAACCCGTAGTCGCGCCCGTTGCCCTCGCCGTGCCAGAATGGCAGCCGCGCGGTACGCCCGGGAGCCGGCGTGACGACGACGCGGTCGCGCGTGATCTCCTGGATCTGCCAGGAGGAGGTGCCCAATGTGATCACATCGCCGACGCGCGATTCGTAGACCATTTCCTCGTCGAGCTCGCCGACCCGCTTGGGGCCAGGGCCCGCGTCGGACTCCGGAAGCACCACCGTGTACAGCCCGCGATCGGGGATCGTGCCGCCGCTGGTCACGGCCAGACGCTGCGCGCCCGGCCGCGCGGAGATGATGTCGCCGTCGTGGTTCCAGACCAGCGGAGGCCGGAACGCCGAGAACTCCTCGCTGTTGTAGCCACCGGTCATCATGGCCATGACCGAGTCGAACACGCTTCGGTCGAGATCGGCGAATGGGGCCGACCGGCGTACCGTGGCATACCATTCGTCCGGTTTGAGATCGTCCATCGCCGCGGCCGCCACGGTCTGCTGCGCGAGGATGTCCAACGGATTGCCGGGCACCGACAATGGCTCGAGTTCCCCGGCCGACATGCCCTCGATGGCCGCCGCCACCCCGATGAGCTGCTCCCGGGTCAGCGGATAGAACAGGGCGTGGGACACGCCGCCGACCCGGTGGTCGGCGCGGCCGACGCGCTGCAGGCCGGAGGCCACGGACAGCGGCGGCGCGATCTGGATAACCAGATCGACCGACCCCATATCGATGCCCAGTTCCAGGCTGCTCGTGGCGACCACGCAGCGCAATTGGCCGCGTTTGAGCTGCTCCTCGATATGCTTGCGGCGATCCTTGGACACCGACCCGTGATGCGCCATCGCGATGACGTCCGCCGGATCATGCGTACCGACCAGCGCGGTGGACGAACCGACGACGGGATCGTAATGGAGGGCGCCGGCGTACCCTTCGCCATCCGGTTTCGCCTGTGCCCCGCCGCCCCCGTGCCGCACCTGCGCGTACAGGTCGTTGAGCCGGGCCGTGAGTTTTTCCGCCAAGCCGCGCGAATTGACGAACACCAGCGTGGTGCGGTGCGACAGAACCTCGTCGAGCACGCTGCGCTCCACCACCGGCCAGATCGAACCGGAGGCCCGGTCGCCAGCGGCCCCGACGATGGCCGAGGAATCGGACGGCAGCCCTTCCGCCCCGCGTGCGCCGGGCGAGGCCGCCGCCCCGGAGCCTTCCGCGGAGCCGGCCACTCCCCTGCGCTCCGCAAGGCGCTGCATGGCCGGGGTGACGCCGGTGATGCGCGGAGCCGACGGCTTGCCGGAATCCACGCCGCCGGCCCGGTGCTTCACGTTGGCGGATTGCAGGTCGCGCATATTCGTCAGCGGTTCGACCACGCGCAGATCCATGGCCGGCCTCGACCCGGGGTTCACGATGCGCACCGGACGCACGCCGCCGAGAAAGCGCGCGACCTCCCGGGGCGGGTTCACCGTGGCCGACAGCCCGATGCGCTGCGCCGGGCGCGCGGTCAGTCGGTCGAGCCGTTCCAGGCTCAACGCCAGATGCGCGCCGCGTTTGGTGCCCGCGACCGCATGCACCTCATCCACGATCACGGTGTCGACGGTGGCGAGGATGCGCCGTGCCTTCGACGTGAGGATAAGGTACAGCGATTCGGGCGTGGTGACGAGGATATCGGGCGGATGGGAGACGATCGCGCGGCGCTCCTGCGGCGTCGTGTCGCCGCTGCGCGCCGCCACGCGGATGTCGGGCGGACGCAGCCCCCTCGCCTCGCATTCGGCGGCGATGCCGCTCAAAGGCGCCTGCAGGTTTTTCGCCACGTCCACGGCGAGCGCCTTCAGCGGCGACACATAGAGCACCGTCACGCCGCGGGCGCCGGAACGCTTGGCGCGCCCGCCCGAACGCGGCTTCGCCGGGACCGGCGCCGGGCGGCCCATCAGACGGTCGATCGCCGACAGGAACGCGGACAGCGTCTTGCCCGAGCCGGTCGGGGCGATCACCAGCACATCCTCACCCGACCGGATCGCGGGCCACGCCTCGCGCTGCGCTTCGGTCGGCGATCCGAACGCATGCTTGAACCACGCCTCGGTGGGCTCCGAAAACATATCCAAACATTCGTACATATGTTCGATTATGCCGCAATCCACCGACGCGCGACACACCGGCACGCGCCGCGCCGGTCACCTGCCCACCACACGACAGGATATATCGTTTTTCGATATGATTATTCGGTGAAGAAATGAAATTCGATAGTTATATATCGAATTTCGATAGCTTATGCTTGCGGCAATGACTTCCGAATCAGGAGGAACCATGCACGACCAGCACAAGCACCGCACACCGCACACCGACCCGGCCAACGGCGTCGCAGACAAAGTCGCTGCCGCCGCCGGCGAAGGCACCGCCACCGCCATCACTGCCGCCGCGCATTCCCCCACTGCCGCCGCGCCGCAAACCACGGTCCAACCCCCACCGGAGCCGGCGTCACGGACGGATGCGGCGGCAGACGCCGCCGCACCGCCCCGCCCGAGAACCCTCCGCCTGCTCGCCGCCGCATTGGCCATATCGCTGCTGTTCGACCGTCTCGTCGCCGCGGACCCGTATCTGGCGCACTGGAATCTGACGCTCGGCGCGTTCTGGATATCATGCGCGGCCATCGTCACCGCACTGCACTGGCGCACGGCAGGATCGCGGCCGGCGATCTGGTTCGTCGACGCGGCGATCATGGCACTGGCCGCATGGCTGGCCCTGCACGGCGGCCCTTCCGGCTCCGATGCCGCATACGCGCTGCTGACCGTCTTCGTCGCCGCGCCCTCGCTGCTCATGCTGCACGCGCAACTGGCGAACGGCCTGTTCAACGTGCGCCGGCCCTGGGGCATCGCGTTGCGATGGCTGTCCGGTTGGATCATCCAGCCGCTGACCGGTTTGGGCGGGTTCGGCCGCGCCGTCGCGGCGCTGGCCCATAGCGCCGCCAGCGGCGGGGGGGCGCCCCCGCGGGCCGCGAACGCGATCCGCCGTGCAGCTGGCCATTTCGGTTCCCGTACTGGCGGTGCTTGTCCCGCTGCTGGCGAGCGCCGACATGGTGTTCCGGTACGGCCTGCTGCATCTCATCGGCGACATCGACGCCACCGAGCTGCTGGCGCACGGCGCGCTGGTGCTCATCCCGTTCCCGTTGCTGTTCTCGCTGCTCGCCGGACTTGACGACACCGACGGCGACGCGGCCTCGGCGTATGCGGCGCATCCGCGGATCGCGCTCGACCCGACCGTCACCGCGATCGTGCTGGGCATGGTGCTGGCGGTGTACGCCGTGTTCTGCTCGGTGCAGTTCACGTTCCTGTTCGCCGGCGCCGGCCTGCCCGACGGCCTGACCTACGCCGAGTACGCGCGCGGCGGCTTCTTCCAGCTGCTTGCAGTCGCCTCCATCAACATCGCCGTTTTCGGCGCGGTGCTGTCGCACGCCGCGCGCACACGGGCGGTCACGGTCTCGCTTGCGGGGCTGATCGCCGCGACCGGCGTGATGCTCGCCTCGGCGGCGAGACGGCTCGCCCTGTACATCGGCGCGTACGGCCTGACCTGGCTGCGGTTCGCGTCGATGACCTTCATCGGTCTGCTGGCCGTGGTGCTGGCGCTGTGCCTGATCCGCATGGCGACGGATCGGCTGCCGCTGGCCGCCGTGTGCTTCGCGCTGTTCGTCGTATGGTACGTGGCGCTCGGCTACTGCGCCGCCCCGGCCATCGCCGGGTTCAACGCCATGCACGGTTTCGGCGCGCCGATGGACCCGCTGCCATGACAGCCACGCCGGATCACGAAAACCACACCGAGACGCACAGGTCACACCGGAGCGTTGAATCGCCGGGCCCGACGCTCACGCCGCCGCGGCGGCGGGCCCGGCGTACGCCCCTTACGCCCGCTTGCGGCGCAGGGACTCGTGCATGGCGACCATGAGCGCCAGGAAGAACAGCATGTAGAACGGGAACAGCCGGATGGAGACATACTGCGCGATCAGGCCGAACAGCGGCGGCATGAGCATCGATCCGATGTAGGCGCATGCCATCTGCACGCCGACGATCGCCTGCGACTTGTCCTCGCCGAAGTATGAGGGAGTCGAATGGATGACGCACGGATAGATCGGCGCGCAGCCGAGCCCGATGATCACCAGGCCGCCCAACACGCCGGCATGGTGCGGCAGCGGCACCAGCATGACGGCGATGCCGACGAGCAGCAGGGCCTGCCCCATGCGGATCATGACCGGATCGCTGAATCGCATGGTCAGGAACCCGCTCAGCGCCCGCCCGACCGTGATGCCGATGCAGAACAGGCTCGCCCAGCGGGCCGCGGTCACCCTGTCGATGCCCTGGCCGATCACCATATAGCTGCTGCCCCACAGCATGGCCGTCTGTTCGATCGCGCAGTAGCACAGGAACATCACCAGGATCTCCTTGGCGCCGCTGATGGCGAGCACGCCCCTCAACCCGAGCGGCTTGCGCTGCTCGGCGCTCTCCCCGGCGCCGGAATCCGACGGCCCGGCCCCGTCCGCCGCGGCGGCCCCGGAGGCCCCTGATCGCGCACGCGACTTCCACAGCGGCAGGCTGAACACCAGGATGACGGTCAGCGCGACCTGCAGGATGCCGATGTACCGGTATCCCCACGGCCACCCCTGGCCGCCGGAGAGCGCATAGCCCATGACGTACGGGCCGATCAGCGTGCCGACGCCCCACATGCAGTGCAGCCAGCTCATGTGCCGGCTCTCGTAGTGGATGGCCACATAGTTGTTGAGCGCCGCGTCGACGCCTCCGGCTCCCAGACCGTAGGGAACCGCCATGAGCAGCAGCGTCCAGTAGTTCGGGGCGAGGGAGAAGCCGAACAGCGCGGCGGCTGTCATGCCGACCGACACGGCGGTGACACGGCCCGCGCCGAACCGCAGCGTCATGCGGTCGCTCAGCAGCGCCGAGACGATGGTGCCGGCGCTGATCGTCATCGAGATGCCGCCGGCCCACGAGACGGGCGCCCCCAGATCCTGGCTCATCGTCGGCCACGCCGCGCCGAGCAGGGCGTCCGGCAGGCCGAGGCTGATGAAGGCGATATAGATCACGGCGAGCAGCAGGTTGACCATGGAATCTCCTTTCGATGTTGTTGCATGTCCGCTCACACCGCCACAGCGATGTACGTTCGTACAAGATTATAGGAACGCCAAGATAATTACCAGTTGGTAGGTAGCGCGTGTCGCGGTACCCGCCATCTCGTCCCGATGTGTCCGGATTCACAGTATCGCGTTGAGCAAAACTATGGCATGTCGTGCGCAAACACGCCATGATAAGGAGCGGGATATGCTACGGATCGCCGCACCGGGCGATGTACCGAACCGGGGGACGCGATGCACAAGGATGGACGATTATGACGAACGATACGACCACGGTTCCGGCCGCGCCTCACGCGCAGGCCATGCGGACCGAGCATGACTGCATCGGCACGATGGACGTGCCTGCGAACGCGTACTGGGGCATCCACACCCAGCGCGCGATCGGCAACTTCACCGTCAGCGGGATCAGCGACATGCAGCACCCGCAGATGATCCGCGCCTACGCCACGGTCAAGCGCGCCTGCGCCGAGGCCAACGAGGAGCTCGGCCTGCTCGACCACGAGCGGGCGCGGGCGATCGCGGCGGCGTGCCTCGAGATCGAGGGCGGCGCGCTGGCCGACCAGTTCCCGGTGGACGTGCTGCAGGGCGGCGCCGGCACCTCGCTGAACATGAACGTCAACGAGGTGATCGCCAACCGCGCGCTGGAGATCGCCGGGCACGCCAAGGGCGACTACGGCTACATCCACCCCAACGACCATGTGAACCACTCGCAGTCCACCAACGACACGTATCCAGCCGCGTGCAAGATCGCGCTGGTCGACGCGCTCGGCCCGATGGCCGAGGAGACGAGGAAGCTCGCCCGCGCCTTCCACGATCTCGCCGACCGGCACGCCAACGACGTGACCATCGGGCGCACCCAGCTGCAGGACGCCGTGCCGATGACCTTCGGGCAGGAATTCCACGCCTTCGCCAGCTTCCTGAAAACCGATATCGCCGAGCTGGAGGCGCTGGTGCCCCAGCTGACCGTGCTCAATCTCGGCGCGACCGCCATCGGCACCGGCATCTGCGCGGATCTGCGGTTCCGCAACGCCGCCACCGAGCATCTGGCCCGCATCACCGGGCTGCCGATCCGAGCCGCCTCCGACCCGATCGCCTCGGTCACCGACATGAGCGCCTACATCGCCGTCTCCCAGACCGTCAAGAATCTGGCGATCCACCTGAAGAAGGCGGCCGACGACCTGCGCCTGCTCAATTCCGGCCCGCACGCCGGGTTCAACGATCTGACCGTTCCGGCGCGCCAGGCCGGCAGCAGCATCATGCCCGGCAAGGTGAACCCGGTGATCCCCGAATGCGTGGACCAGTGCTGCTTCATGGTGTTCGGCATGGACACGACGGTGACATGGGCCGCATCCGAGGGACAGCTGCAGCTCAACGCCTTCGACCCGGTGATGGCGCACGCGCTGCTCGAGGGCATCGGCGTGCTGACGCGCGCGATGGCGATGTTCCGCGAACGCTGCGTCGAGGGGATCACGGTGCATACGGCGACCGGGCTGCGGTACGCGAATTCCTCGCCGTCTATCGCCGCGGCGCTCAACGGCGAAATCGGCTACGAGCATGCGGCCGACATCGCGAAGGAGGCCATGGAAACGAACCGCAGCGTGCGCGAGGTCGCCGGCGAACGCACCGATCTGCCGGCTGATCGGCTCGACGCGCTGCTCGACCCGATCACGCTGTCGCGCCGCTTGGGCCAGACCTGCCGCGAGCACCGCTGATGTGCCGCGTCATTACTTCGTTAACTATGTCTGGCTCCCCTCCAAGAGGGGAGCCAGAATTAATAATGATGCAGCACCGCTAGGCGCGCACGTAGAGCAGGTATTCGCTGTTGCCGTGCGTGCCTTCGATGGGCGAGGGCGCGGCGGCGACGACATGCAGGCCGTGCCGCTCGGCGCAGCGCATGACGGCGTCGAGCGCGCGCCGGCGCAGCGCCGGGTCCTCGACGATGCCGTTCTTGCCCAAGCCCTCCCGGCCGACCTCGAACTGCGGCTTGACCAGCAGCACGATATGGGCCCCGGCCGCGGCGATGCGCGCGATGACCGGAATCACATACGTCAGGGAGATGAACGACACGTCGGAGACGACCAGCTGCGGGCGGAAGGCGAGATCGTCGGCAACGACGCCGCGGATGTTGACCCCGTCCATGCGCACGACCCTGCCGTCGCCGGCGATGCGCGGATCGAGCTGCCCGTGGCCCACGTCGAGGGCGATGACCTGTGCGGCGCCGCGCCGCAGCAGCACTTCGGTGAATCCTCCTGTCGAGGCGCCGATGTCCAGGCACCGCATCCCCTCCGGCTCGGGCAGCCCATGCTGGCGGAATGCGTCGAAGGCGCCGACCAGCTTGTAGGCGCCACGCGATACGTAGTCGTCGCCCTTGTCGACGGTGATGACCGAGGCCATGGCCACGTTCGCGGCCGGCTTGGTCGTCACCCTGCCATCGACCAGCACATGGCCGGCCTTGATGAGCCGCTGCGCCTTGGAGCGCGTGTCGACCAGCCCGAGTTCGACGATGACGGCATCCAGTCGTTGCATGTCAGCGGCTTTCGTCAAGGTCGTGCTGCAGCTGGTCAAGGGCATGCTGGAACGCCTCGAGCCGTTCGGCATCGTCCATCGACTCGAGATCGGCCAGTTGCGGGAACCGCCGGAACAACGCGTCGGAATCGGGCATGCACGCTCCTTGAACGAAATCCGGCCCTCCCATGAGGAGAGCCGGAACACGGATGAATCAGAATTGGATGATCGGCAAGCGCAGACGGCCGGCGTCGCCGCCGTTGTCGGCGAAGCGCCATGCGGCGGCGCAGGCCGCGCGCAGGGCGT